>Ga0196978_1000359_pt1 | contig 23308 bp, 15 predicted proteins | sample S3v_2013CmetaG_FD_155491 | JGI IMG/M metagenome (GOLD analysis project Ga0196978, IMG submission 155491) | Soil microbial communities from Anza Borrego desert, Southern California, United States - S3+v_20-13C | ecosystem: Environmental > Terrestrial > Soil > Desert | place: USA: California... | reverse complement strand
CGCCCCTGCCGTACCAGCGCTACCATCTTCTTCTTGAACTCTTCCGGGTAAGGTTTATGTGTTTTGGGCATCGTGGTTCTCCTGATCTTCAGGTGTCCACGAAACCGGGTCAACTCCAAGCTGCGCTATCGCCCCGAGCTTGGCAAGGTGCTCGTGGCGCGGCGGATGCGCCGGGGAGAGTTAGCCGGTCAACTTGTCCGCCTTGGACTCTTCCGTCGCGCCGTGGGGCGGCCTGCTTCTTAGAAAAGATTGTTCTGCTCGGTCGAGTCTTTCGCAGGTGCGGCTTTCGCGTAGCCGACGAGATTCGGGACTGCGGGACGCTCGCCCGCGAGTAGCTCCTCAACCGTGAGAAGCTGGACAACGGGGTACTTCTGTCCGGTGAGTGCGTAGGTGAACGTACCCGCTTCGACTGCCTCTTTCATCATCGGCTTCGTCGGCGGCTCAAGAGAGATGAACACGCCGCCCTGCGCCTTCTCGCGCTGAATCGTCCCAACGAAGTCACGCATGTGCGGCGCAGAGAGATGGCCGCCCTTCACTTGGACGAGCAGCTTCCGGTACTCCTGTTTGGTGCCTTGTACGTCGATGAAGGTGATGACACCGTCGATGCCTCGGTCCGCACCTTTCATCTTTCCCTTTGTCTTGTCCCCCGCTGGTCGAGCGTTCACGAGGTCGCAGCACCAGTACTCGAACTCGAAGGGATCGCGAGCGAAAAGTTCCTTCGCGCCCGCCAGATCGGCAGGGTAGCCGTCTACGGTCATGTCGAGTTGCTTGTCGGGGTACATCTTTTCGATACGCCGCTTCACGAGGTTGATAGCAAGCGTCGTCACGTCGATGATGACCCATTGCCTCCCGAGCTTCTCTGCTGCCGCAGCCGTTGTGCCGCAGCCGCCGAACGGATCTAGGACCCAGTCTCCCTCGTTGGTGCTCGCCTTAATGATCCGCTCAAGAAGAGCTTCCGGCTTCTGAGTTTGGTAGTGCAGGCGTTCATCAGCTTGGGACGCAATCATGTCGATGTCATCCCACAGACTCTGAACCGGCTTGCCTTTCAACTCGTCGAGAAAGCGTCGCCGCTGAATGCGTCCGTTGAGGCTCTTCGGGAAGTGCAGACGTCCTTCTTGGTCCCACTGCTCCATCTTTTCCTTGCTAATAGCCCAACCGTTCGCTGGTGGTTTGTAACCCTTGTATTCGTACATAAGGTTCGGACGCGGAGCGGGGTTCGCGAGGTCAGCAATGCGGTAGCGACGCCCCTGCTCATCCACGAAGCGGAAGGTTTTTTTCACGTACTCCTGATACTTCTCGTCGTCGAACGAATACTGGACATTGAAAGCGGCGGACTCCGAGGCGACGTAGAAAAGGATGGTGTCGGTCACTGCGCCGAACTTCCGCGACTTGTGGACGGCGCTTGAACTGCCGTATCGGCGTTTCCAAATGATCTCGTTCCGGAAGCTCTTGGGTCCGAAGATCGCGTCCATCACAACTTTCAGGTAGTGGCTCGCCGTTGAATCGCAATGAAGATAGATGCTTCCAGACTCCTTGAGCACGCGCTTCAACTCGACTAGGCGGACCGCCATCATCGTCAGATATGCCAGCACATCGTTGTGGCCGAGCACCTTCTCCATGCCCTGCATCGCATCCGCGAGCTTCGTCGGGTAGCGAGGATCAGTGGCGAGTTCCGTGAACTGTTCCTGAGTCTCAGGTGTCCAGTGCCACGTATCTTCGAAAGCCGAAAGTTGGGCAGGCGAATCGACGACGCCCTCCTTGAACAGCACGTTGTACGTAGCCTTGCTGTTGAAGGGCGGGTCTAGATAGATGAGGTCGAAGTACCCCTCATCCGACGGGAACTTCTCGCGAAGAATCTTCAGGTTGTCCCCGAAGAATAGCGTTCGATTTTTCACCCCGTCCCCCCTCTCCGGCCCAGTGTAGCAAGGTGCGTATTCGGCGAGAGTGCTCATGGACGAATCGTCCCTCGGTCGCCGCTGATCGGCGGCTTTTCTACTGCCAGTAGAGGGTTGAACGATTTGGAGCTCCCGTAACTGGTTGTTCTTCAACCAATTCGCCGCGAATCGAGTGGAGAAATCAAGGTTGGTAGCGCATACGGGATTCGAACCGTGTTACCGCCGTGAGAGGGCGGCGTCCTGAATCCCTATGAGCACCGCCTTGAGCAGCGCGAGGTTCTCGTCGACGCGGCGGCTCATGTCCGCCGCCAGAATCAATCTTTCATCGGATGTCTCGCGTTCCACGATCTCGATCATTCGAGCGCGTGTCGTCGGTCTCGCGATCGCGGCGGAATCGCGGCCGAGGAGGGCGGCACCCGCGAGGCTGTTGTCATAGCCGAATCTTTGAAGGAGGTCATCTGCCTCGGTGTACAGACGATCGTCGTTCCACGATTCGGCATAGCTGTCGATGAGTGTTCGGATGTCGACTGCATCGTGGCGAGGCTCGACGAGATGCCTGTCCTCCCACGCAATGAGCTTGAGCATCAGAAGTGCCGGCGGCGAGGCGACGAACGCGCGAATCTGCCTCGGAAGAAGAACTTCCAGTGCATGACTGCTCGCCTCGTCGAAGCCGACGACGGACATCTTCGACTCTGTTTCCGGCCAGACGATGATCCCGTCACGTTCCACTTTTCCGAAGGGAACGACGTCGAGTTTCCAGTCATTGATAAAGAATCGGTGCACGATGTGCGGATCGCGTTGTGCGCCTTTCGCAATGAGTTTTTCTTCGAGACGATAGAACGCGTCCCATGATTCGACCGCCACCGCGATGTCCAGATCGGCCGTGGCGCGGGTAATCCGCAAACCATATGCGTGATGCAGGATGAGATCGCGAGCCATGGCTCCGACGATCAGCGTGCGCTTGGCCAATTGCTGCGTCGCGTCGTGGAAGAGGCGCAGGACCTGTCCGAGCGAAGTGAGCTCCTTCGCCTGCGTTAGGTCAATCAAGGTACGTTTTCCGAATCTGCTTCGCGGCCGCGAGCGAGCGAGCATCGCCGACGGCTACCAGATCCGCATAGATGAGGAGAGGCGGGACGATGTCCGTTCTCGGCGAGGGAACGGAGTTCCAGAATCTGCGACGAAGGAAAATTTCCCCGGTTGGATCCGCTTTCAGCCGATGTTCGGAGAGCAAGCGCGTTGGGACGCCGTCGGTGTAGATGATGGCGTGTTCCGGACGGAGGTGGCGCTGCAGTAGAGCGGCCGCGGTTTCGCTGCCCCACTGCACGCCATACGAAGTCAGATCGACGCGACGCCACCAGTCCGGAGTACTCGCACGGAACCGTCCCATTTCGAGCGATGGCTGGAGTCTGCGCGCATATCCTTCGACCCATTGATCGATCAGCCGGTCCCGATCCACGAGGCGGCGTGTACCGTTGACGTGCACGATGAATCCGAGCTCGCGCAGGCCATCGAGAACGGGTGGCACGCTCCCAAGGGACACGTTCGCGACTTCAGCGATGGTTCGAAAAGGTGCCGACACGAAATTTGGTGCAGAAATCAAGACGAAGAGAATCTGAAGCCCGCTACGACGAAAGACTCGGAGGGGACTTACCCTTGGCGCGGTGCTTTTCAGCCTCCGCCCGCTAATGACGACGAGTAAGCCTTCGCTCTGGAGATGAGCGTTTCCTGCGGTATCAGCGAACTGGACGCCGTGTCGGCGAAACGCCTCCGCAATCGGCGGAGTCACATAATCCGTGACCAATAGCCGGTTCTCGCCGGATTGTGTGAAGGCGAGAGTGATCGGACCAATGAGCGCGGGTGTCAACCGACGTTTGACTTCGGCGACATACTCCAACGTTCTGTTGCCGTGTCGGAGGGTCACGATCGCGTCGACGTCCGCCCGTTTGCCGCGAGCGTTTCGAGCTCGTGCGTCGACTCCGACGTCATTCAGCGCCGCGATCGCTGCCTCGATGATGGCTTGCTCAGAGCTTTTGTTCATTTTCTGCACATGTTCACTTTACGTGAACATCAACGAAAAGTGAACACGGAATTGGAATACGGCTCGGCCGCCAAACACAACCGGCCGGTGTTTCCGCCGGCCGCAAACAAGGTTCGATGTTGGTAGCGCATACGGGATTCGAACCCGTGTTACCGCCGTGAGAGGGCGGCGTCCTGGACCCCTAGACGAATGCGCCGGATGGCGAGGGACGCGGAGAGTAACGAGCGTCCCTCTCGCGTGTCAAGCGCCGTTAACTCGGGGCTGGGTGGGGGCATTCCCGCGGTTCCTGCGGCTGCGCCAGAACGCGTACGCCGGCAGTCCCGCCAGCAGGATGCCCAGGCCGATCGCGCTGTTCACCGGGAAGCGCACGAACGTTCCGATCACCACCAGCCAGCACGTCGTGATGAAGACGATCGTGCTGATCGGGTGGGCGGGGGAGCGGAATCGGAACAGCGCCGCACCAGTCAGGCCGAAGAAGATGAAGTCGACCGCGACGACGTAACTGAGGATCTGCTCGTACGTTCCGGACACCGCGATCACGATCGCCACGATGCCCTGCAGCGCGATCGCGAGCACCGGCACTCGCGTTGTCGGATGCACTTTCGCGACCGCACGAAAGAACACGCCGTCCTCCGCCATCGCGTAATACACGCGCGGCGCGGTGAGCATGCCCTGGCTCAAAAAGCCGAGCGTCGAGATGGCTATGCCCGCCGCAATGAGCATCGCTCCGCGATCGCCGAGCGCGAGTCGCATCACCGCCGTAGCCGGCGTCGTGGTGGCTGCAAGTCCATCCGTGCCGAGCGCGCGCAGACAGATCGCGTTCACCGAGAGATACACAGCGATCACGCCAACCACACCGGCGAGCAAGCCGATCGCGAGATCGCGCCGCGGCCGCATCAGCTCTCCTGACATGAAGCTCGCCGTCTGCCAGCCGCCGTACGCGAACATCACCGGCGTCATCGCCGCCGCAAGCGCGAACGGCAGCGAGGTCGAAGCGACGTTCGCCGGAGCAGACACCGCCCGAGGCACGAGCATCGCGCCGGCGAAGATCAACATCGCAATCGCCGCGAGCTTGAGCAGCATCAGCGTCGTTTGCGTGTTCGTGCCGCTGCGCACGCCGAGGCAGTTGATGAGCGTGAGGATGGCGAGGGTGATGGTTGCCAGCATCCAGTCGGGCATCCCCGTTCCCGTCAGCTCCGCCGTGTAGCGCGCGAACGTCACCGCCACCGCCGCCATTCCGCCGCTCTGAATCACGAGCAGCATCGACCAGCCATAAAGAAACGCGACCGACGGATGCCACGCATCGCGCAGATACGCGTATTGCCCGCCGACATCCGGCCGCAGCGCCGCGAGCTCGGCGTAGATGAACGCGCCGATCAGCGCGATCACGCCGCCTGCGGCCCACACGCCGAGGATGAGCGGGACGGTGTGCACCTGGCGGGCGACGACGTACGGATTGATGAAGATGCCCGAGCCGATGATGCCGCCCATGACGAGCATGGTCGCGTCGAAGGCATTCAGGCGGCGGGCGAGTGTGGGACTCGCCGAATCAGGAGCATTCACGCGCTGCGATCGCCTCAGGTGAGCGTCGAGATCTCCGGATCGTCCGCACTTCCTTCGACCGAGCTTTTATTTTTTCGATCGCCCCTGTGGGAGCGAAGCGCGAGCCGGACCGCGTTCGCGATGAAGGCCGCGGGATCGTTGGTCACCGCGTTGATCTCGGCGATCAGATCGTCGGGAAGAGTGATCTGCGCAGGCATGGCCGGGTAGCTTAGCATGAGGGAAACATCCGTCCGACGTGGTAGGGAATTACGTCGAGCCGACACTCCGAGAGTAAACAAATGTACGTACTGGATTCGATCCGAGAGTCGAAGGACTGGAACATCAAGATCCCGCTTTATCACCGCGGGCATTTGTCGTTGCTGCCGGGAACCACGGTGCATCTGGCGTGGGTATTTCGGGACGACTCGCAGCCGGGCGACTCGTCGCTGCTGCCGGAGATCTTCGGGACGACGGTTCGTCACAACGTCTGGTCGAACGTCTACCGCATCTCCATTGCGTTGTACGACGCACCGGGAGTCCTGCACATGGTCTTGCAGTCGATTTCCCGGCATGGCGGAAGCGTCCTGCAACTCGACAGCACTTCCACGGAAAGGGAGCTCCATCACAACGCCGAGATGATGGTGGACTTCGCCAGTCTCGTGCACGAGTTTCGTCCCGGGCGGGATCTGTCGCGCGAGATCGAGGGATTGTTGCTGGCCGACTGTGCGGCGCACATCGTTCCGTCCGATGAGGCGGGCTTCCGTCTGCGCGTCCGATCCGTTTCCAGCTTTCGCCGCATGGACAACATCGTCGCGAAGACGCGCGCGCACGGCGATCTCCGGACCGTGAGCGAGCATCTCATTCAGGACGACGGGTCCCTCAGGCTCGACGAGAATTTCCAGACGCTGCTCAGGGACAGCGGCATCAACACGCCGTTCCGGTACCTGGTGACGTCCGATACCAAAGACCGCGTTTTTCGCATCACGCTCTTTCCGCCTGCGCAGCAGGTGGTGTGGTGCACGATCCGTCATGCCGACATCAAAGGTGCGATCGAATCGATTACCGCCGCGCTCAGCACGGAGGGAATCACGCTTCTTTGCGCGTTGAATCGCGTGCAGGAGCATCTCGGGCATAACTGGTTCGAAGCGGTGCTGTCGAGCTCGAAATGGCGCACGTCGATGGAAGAGACGGCGAAGGCAGCGAGGCACCAGATCGAAGACATCCTGACGTCGGCCGATCTGAGCCAATATCGGCTGCAGTTGTTCTTCGAGCGCGCGCAAGCCAGAAATGCCATGCGCGAGCGCGTCACCACGTATCGAGAGGCGTATTACATACGACCCAACGACCGCGATCTCGATCTCTGGCTCGAGGAGAGGGAACGCGACCTTCAGGTGCTCTCCGAGACGTCGCGCGAGCGCTCGCTGACCCCGGCGGAGAAGCGGTACGAGCGGGCGCTGACGCTCGGAATCGAGCGGGTGCGCAGTGAAACAGGCCGGATGAAGCGGAAGATTTTTCTCTCCATCGAGTTCACGAAACGGAACCGGCCGCGAATCGAATGGATCGAGTCGGAATGCAAGCGGGCCGGCTTTGCCGTGGATGTCGTCAAGGACTCGAAGGACGAGCCGATCATCTGGAGAGAGGTGATCGAGCGCATCGAGCGAGCCACGGACGTCATTGCGGTGTGGACGCCGAGCGAGAAGACGAAACCGACCAAGCGCGTCTCGCCATGGTGCCTGTGGGAGCTCGGCGCTGCCAACGCGCTTCGCAAAGGCTCTCATGTTCTGCTTCAGGAAGGGATGGATCCGCTGGACTACCGGCTCGTGCACGGCGTCGAGTACTACTATCGGTTCGACGACGATAACGAGTTTCGCACCGAGCTCGCCCGCATCATCGAAAAAATCGGTGGCAGTGAACCGATGGCCCTGCCGCAGCGACGTTGGTACTGAGGAGATCCGTCATGGCTTATACGCCGGCGCCAATGGACACTTCGCACGTCGTGCTGCCACCGGCCATCGACGCATTGACCGAGGAGCTCGCGAAGAATGCGCACGAGTTGTGGGCCGCGCAACGGATCGCAGCAGGTTGGAGCTACGGGCCGAAACGCGATGATTCCGCGAAACATCATCCGTGCCTCGTTCCTTACGAAGAATTACCTGACGCGGAACGAGAATACGACCGCCAGAACGCGATGGGGACGCTGAAAGCGATCATCGCGCTCGGATTCGAGATTCGCGATCCCGCGGATGCCATGGCCGAAAGAGATCGCCATTGACTGCTGCAGTCGAAACAGCGATTGACGACGATCTGGCGCGCCTCGAGGAACATCTCGTACGCCAATGCGCTACGGAGCAACGCGAGCCGGATTTCGACATGAACGATGCGCCGGACGGCGAGATGCTGGCGGCGTTCCCGGAGTTCGCCGCAGCGCTCGACTGGCTGGCCGAGATCGTGACGACACCGTGGCGGGAGGCTGACGCCCAGGCGTTGCTCAGTCAAGCGCGCCACCGCACCGTCGCGCGCGTAGCGATCGTATCCGGTACGGCGGCGGTGGCCTTCGCCGTCATCCAGCTTGCGACGAAATTGACGTTCCCGGCAGTGACGTTTCTCGCTCTCTACCTCGAGCTGATCGCTGTCGCTGCGGCCGGGATCGCCGTGACGATTGGATTGTGGGCGAAGGTCGACCGCCGATGGCTCGGAAAGCGGCATCTTGCGGAGCGGCTGCGGATGCTTCGCTTTCGGGCTCTGGAACGGTTGTGGTGCCTTGATCCGGACACGTGGCGTCGCTGGGTCGAGGACCAGCGCGCACAGCTCGACGGCGTCGACAACTTCACCCGTCTCGTCGAATGGTCGAAGGGAGGGGATGTGGAGCCGTCGAAACTGCTGATCGGCAACCACGCACTCGACGTTCGTTTTGCGCAGGCGCTGACCATGCACTATCGCGTGAAGCGGCTCCAGTTTCAGGCCGGTTACTTCAAGCGCCGCAGGGAAGCGTACGAGCGGCAGGTCGGCCGGTGGCCTCACGTGACGCTGCCGCTTTTCCTCGCCAGCGTCACGTGTGTGCTGATCCATTTCCTGCTCGAAACGATTGCTCATAGCGGTGCTGTCCGCGAGAGCGCCGCACACGTGCTCGAGAACGTGGCGGTATGGTTCGTGGCGTTTGCCGCGATCATCCCGGTCATCGGCTCGGGTGTGCGCGCGTGGTTCGCCGCTTTCGAAGTGCCGCGAAGCGCCAGTCTTTTCGAGGCGAAGCAACATGCGATCGAGCGTGCCGCCAAGGACCTGGCCAGGGACTCAGGGGACATCATCGCCACGCAGCACCACATGTCATCGACGGAACATTTCCTCGAGCATGAGCATCGCGAGTGGCTCCGCCTGCTGCGTGAGACCGAGTGGTTCCTCTGAGAAAGTAGCAGACGTGAAATCGCGGTCACGCCGTGCGTTCGAGCACGGTCGCGATCGCGGCCGCGAGCTCGCCCGTGTCGATCGGCTTCGGCACATGCAACTGAAATCCCGACTCCAGCAACTCCGTCCGCTCCTCGGGTGGCGCCGCGGCAGAGAGGGCGATCAGCGGAGTCGCACTCCAGCCGCGATGTTTCTCGATCTTGCGCAACGTCGCGGCGACGTCGACGGCGGCCATGTCCGGCGGAGAAATTTCCATGATCACGACGTCGGGCTGATCGCTGGTGAAGAACTCGATTGCGTCCGCCGCCGTCTCCCCGCTGCGATACCGGATGCCGAGCTGCGCGAACAACCCGGTCAGCACGAGCCGCGTTTCGGAATCGTGTTCGACGAGCAGCACGCGCACGCCATTGAGCCGCGGATATCTCGGTGACCCGGACGGCGCCTTCGGGTGAACGCGTCCCGTGTCTCCTTCGCGCAACGCCGCCAGTGCCTCAGCCGCGAGTAGCGGCAGCTCGACGCGAAACTCCGCGCCGTGTCCTTCGCCGGGGCTGCGCGCCTGCACGCTGCCGCCGAGCGTCTCGACGATGTGCCGCACGATCGAGAGGCCGAGACCGAGACCGCGGAAGTGCCGCGATTCGGAAGTGCCGCCCTGGCGGAAGCGATCGAACACGAACGGCAGAAACTCGGCGGCGATGCCGGTTCCGGTGTCGGTCACGGTGATCACCGCCGCGGCGTTTTCGAATGCGAAGTGGAGATGCACCTGGCCTTCGGCGGGCGTGAATTTCACGGCGTTGCTGAGCAGGTTCCAGAACGTCTGCTGCAGCCGGTTGTCGTCGCCGAGGATGTACACCGGACCGGCGGGAAGGTCGCTGGTGATGGTGATCGATTTCTGCGCCGCGAGCGGCCGCACGATGTCGATGGCGGCGTTGATGGTCGGGACGAGGTCGATCGGTTTGCGATCGATCCACAATTTGCCCGAGTTCATGCGGGCGACGTCGAGCAGATCGTCGACGAGCTCCGACTGCAGTTTCGCGGACCGCTCGATCGCCTCGAGCGCGGCCGACATCATGTCCGGGTCGAGATCGGTGAAGCGCGCCAGTTGCGCCCATCCCAGCGTTGCCGTGAGCGGGGTGCGCAGCTCGTGCGAAACGATGGCCAGGAACTCGTCTTTCGACGCGTTGGCCTGCTCGAGCTCATCCTGCAGCCGCCGCTCGCGCGTGCGGTCGCGTCCCACTTTCGCGAGTGCCACGATCTCTTCGCCGTCGCGCAACGGAAGGACGATGCCGCTGACATACAGGCGCGAGCCGTCGTCGCGCACATGCCACCGCTCATCCTCGGCGCGCCCGTCCGCGATGGCCGCGGCGCGCTCGTTCTTTGGTGCGCCGGCCGCGCGATCCTCGGGCACGAAGAGGATGGCCACGTCGCGGCCGATGATTTCCTCGGACGTGTAGCCGAACATCCGCTGCGAGCCGACGTTCCACGTGAGGACCGTCCCGTCAGGATCGACGAGGAAAACGGAGAAGTCGACGAGGCTGTCGATCAGGATGCGATAGAGGTCCGTGACATATCGCTCTTCGATTGCCAGCCGCGCCGGATCCGGCCGCGACGCTGTGTCCGTCATCGCAACTGGGACATTGCGTAATTTGCGCCAGACGCAAGGTGATTGCAGACACCTGGAGCGACGGGCTGTCAGCCCGTCGAATATCGACGCTCGACGGGCTGAGAGCCCGTCGCTCCAGATTGGTCCAAAGCGCTGTGCTACGATCCGGCGCCGAAATGGCCAATCCCTTCTCCATCGCCCGCTCGTCCGAAGGTGGCTTGACGGTGCTGGCGCTCGAGGGATTCCTCGACGCGCATACCGCGCCCGAGTTCGAGAAGGCGATCCAGAGCGAGATCGATGGCGGCCATCTGCAGCTCATCGTCGACTGCTCGAAGCTGACCTACATCTCGTCGGCCGGGCTGGGCGTGTTCATGGGCTTCATCGAGGAACTGCGCGAGCGCGGCGGCGACATCAAGATCTGCGGCCTCTCCCCGAAGGTCGAGCAGGTCTTCGAGATCCTCGGTTTCCACGCGCTGTACGACATCGTCGGCGACGTGCCGGCGGCCGTGCAACGGTTCGCGGAATCGCCGGTGAAACAGGTGTGAGCATGGCCGCGATCGAAAACACGTTCACGCTCGACGTGCCGTCCACGACGCAGAACCTCGCGCTGATCCGCGAGTTCGTTTCGCGCGTCGCGGAACAGGCCGGGTTGAACGAAACGGAAGTCGGAGAGCTCGAGCTCGCGGTCGACGAGGCGTGCGCGAACGTGATCGAGCACGCGTACGGCGACGACAAGACCAAGCAGGTGATGGTGCGCGCGATCTTCGATGAAGACACGCTGCGCATCCACGTGATCGACACCGGCAAGGGCTTCGATCCGACGCAGGTACAGGAGCAGGAGCTCAAGGATCTCATCGCCAGGCGCAAGACCGGAGGCCTGGGCATGCGTCTCATCAAGACGCTGATGGACGAGGTGCATTACGACATCGAGCCGGGTAAGCGGAACGAGTTGCGCATGGTGAAGAAACTGCGCAAATGAGTCTCACGTTCGAAAGCGCGCGGCTCGAGGCCTTGGTCGAGTCGGCGCGCATGCTCCAGGGCGCCACGGACGTCGATCAACTGCTGCAGCATCTCTTGCGATCGGCGATGGCGCACGTGCTGGCGCGACGCGGCTTCGTCGCGCGCGATGGAGCGATTACGCACGCTCGCGGACTGGCTGGCGTGCATGCGGGCGCTGCTTACGAGGAGGATGCCCTGCGCGCCGCGGGCATCGAGCTGATCCTGCCGGTCGGCGCGAGTGCGCACATCGGCGTCGGGACGACGCCCACCGCGATCCAACCGGATCAGGAACAGTTCCTGGCGGCGCTGGTCGGAATCTCCGCGGGCGCGGTCGAGAACGTGCGCTTCGCCGCGGACGTGCGCCGGCTCAATCTGAATCTCGATCGCAAACTGCAGGAGTTGCGCACGCTGCTCGACCTCGTCCGTGGATTCACCTCCGTCGTCGATCCCGATGAGGTGGTGCGCCTGCTGGCGCTGACGCTGGCCGGACAGTTCATGCTTTCCCGCTACGTCGTGGCCGCGTGGAAGGAAGGGCAGCCGCCCATCCTGCGCGCGAAGGGTGCGCGGTTCGAGAACATGGAGCCGCTGCGCGAGCTCGCCACGGCGATGCCGGTGGCGGATCTCGACTCAGGTGCAGTGCGCGAGGAGCTGATCGCGCAGAGGATCGGCGCGCTGGTTCCGCTTCGAACCGGCGACCATACGATCGGCGTCCTCCTCCTCGGCGCGCGAACCTACACAGCGGACGAGCTCGAATACACGCGTGGTCTCGCCGACCAGGCGGCGGTCGCGCTCGAGAACGCGTGGCATTTTCGCGAGACGGTGGAGAAGAAGAAGCTCGAGAAAGAGCTCGAGCTCGCGGCGGACATCCAACGGAGGCTCCTGCCCGCGGCCTTGCCTGCGGTCGAGGGATACGATGTCGCCGCGAACACGCGTCCGGCGCGACACGTCGGCGGCGATTACTACGACGCGATCCAGCGCGCCGACGGCCGCGTCGTGTATTGCGTCGCCGACGTTTCGGGCAAAGGGATCGCGGCGTCGCTGCTGATGAGCAACTTCCAGGCGTCGCTGCGCGCGTTTCTTTCGAGCGCTATTCCGCTCGTCGAAGTGGTGACACGCATGAACAATCTCATGCACGCGTCGACGGCGGCGAACAAGTACGTGACCGCGATCTTCATGGATGTCGATCCTGCGAGCGGTCACGCGCGCGTCGTGAATGCAGGTCACAACGACGGCGTGATCCTGCGCGCCGACGGCACCGCGGAACGTCTCAAGGCAGGCGGTCTCGCGGTCGGTTTGATGCCCGGCCGCACCTACAACGAGACCGAGTGGCAACTCGCGCCCGGAGATCTCGTCGCGCTCTACAGCGACGGCGTGACGGAAGCGAACGATCCGGAAGAGAACGAATACTCCATCGAGCGGCTCATCGAGCTGCTGCGTGAGAAACGCGCAGAGAGCGCCGATGCAATCGTGCGCGCGACGTACGAGAGCGTCGATGCATTCGCGTCAACGGCGCCGCAATATGACGACATCACGATGATGGTGGTGCGACGCGTCCTTACGTAGCCCTCGCCCCGCTTGCGGGGAGAGGGGGCGCTCCCCTCATCCGCGCTTCGCGCATCTTCTCGCCTCGCGGAGGGGAGAAGGCTACTTGCGCTCAGCACTTCACTACCACCAATGTCATGTCATCGTGCGCCGCGGCTCCGCCGCGGAACTGATCCACCGCCTGCACCACTTCCACGCGCGCATCTTCCGCCGACATCGTGTTCGTAACCCGATCGCGAATGGTCGCCAGCAACCGCTCATCTCCGAACTCTTCGCTCCGCTCGTTCATCGCCTCGGTCACTCCATCCGAGAAGAGGAACAGGAAGTCGCCAGGCGTGGTGTCGATCGTGGCGCGCTCGCAGAGAGCGGAGAACAGCCGGGGCGACGTCATGCCCACGCCGACGCCACGCGGCGAGAACGTCTCCACGTCGCCCGACGCTTTGCGGCGAATGAGCGGCGTGTGTCCCGCGCGCACGAACCGAAACGCGCGACTCACGGGATCGAACACGCCGAAGAGCATGGTCACGAAGACGCTGCGATTGCCGAGGGAGTGAATGCCGGCGTTGACATCGGCGAGCGTCTCGAGCGGGTCGGAGCGGCCGTCGCTCGCGGCGAGCAGCAACCCTTTCGTGATCGTCATGACCAGCGCCGCGGGAACGCCTTTGCCGCTCACGTCGGCGACCGTGATCCCGACCGTGCCGTCGCTCATCGTGACGAAGTCGTACAGATCGCCGCCGACCTGGCGCGCGGGGCGGCAGAACGAAGCGATGGAAGTGCCGGCCACGTCGGGCGGCGTCGCGGGCAGCATCCGCTCTTGCGCCAGTCGCGCGACCTCGAACTCCGCCTGCATCCGTTCGCGTTCTGCGCGCGCGGGTCGCGGCTGCCATGCGACGAACGGCTTTTCGGATCCCCACAGCGCGACCGCAAATGACGCCATCGCCACGACGCCGCCGAATGCGGCCGCGGTCCAGCCATCGACGCGAATCGCATCCGCCGGTTGCACGATGCGCGACGCCGCGGCGACCGCGAATCCGCCGCTCGATGCAGCGACCGCGATCGCGAGCAACCCCGCGCGCCGGAAGAGTCGATCGAGGATCAGCGTGACGATCGCTCCCCCAATCAGCGCTGGCGCGAGACGCGGCACCGAATCGTCCATGAGGAACGTGAGCGCGAGGAGGAATGCCAGCGCGTGTCCGATGCGGCCGCGCAGCTTGTCCTGCACGAACGCGACGACGACCCCGAACGCGATCAGCACCGCGATCGAAGAACCGTAGATCTGCGTGGGGAACAATCCGGAGCGAAGGAGCGTGTCGGTGACGCCGTCTTCGACGCGATAGGCACCGAAGAGTCGCGTCGCACGCAAGAGGTGCGGCACCGCCGCAATCCATCCGCCGAATGCGATGCCGGTGAGAAACGCCGCGCCGACGTTGCGGCTCAGCAAGCGGCCGCGCAGCAGGAGCTCCTCGTACGGGAGGAGTTGTTCGGGGAAGCGGCGCCGCGCGGATGGATAGCCGCCGGTGACGCCGAGGGCGGCGGGGATGCTGACGATGAAGGCGCCGATGATCATCGTCCACCGCGCCGAGTCGTTGCTCTCGTAGAAGATCGCGTTCACTTTCGGATCGAGCTCCGCGAACATCTCGATGAGCAGCAGTAGCCATCCGATCGCGGCAACGACCATCGCGAGGCGGTGCGGCACGATGCCCCGTCCCGCGGCGATGATGTACAGCACGACGCCGAACACAACGGCGAGGACGACGCCGACGTCGGAGATCGAATCGATGATGTCGACGACGCTGCCCTTCTGGTTTTCGCGGAACTCGAAGTCGGAGCGGATGTCGCGCACTTCCGTTCCCGCGACGATGGCCGTCGCATGCTCGACGAGCTTCGGCGTCGGGCCGTTGCGTTCCCAGCGGAAGCGAACGCCTTTGTCGCCGAGGTCTTCCTGCGCGACGGCGCGGTACGTGTTCGCGTCGGCGATGAAACGGCGGAACGCGCGCTCCGCGATCGGCCGCGCCGCGTCGATCGTGACGTCGTCGCCCGCGCGCGCCGGACGTTGCACGACGAACGCGTTCGGCGATCCAGCGGCATCGAAGCGCACGCCCACGCGCATCTCGGGATCGCGCGGGTTGCGGAAGCCGACATGCATCTGCGCGGCACTTCTGGAGCGACGGGCTCTCAGCCCGTCGACTTCCCGCTGCAACGCCCGACTCACGCGCACTCCCGCTTCGGCCGGCCAGCCCGTGACATCGACGCCGTGCTCGATGGCCACGGCACGCGCGCGATCGACGCTTTCCTCCCCGCCGTAATGCACCGCCCAGTTGGCACTTTCGCTGAAGCGCGAAAACAGCGCACCGAAGATCGTGTAGCCGGCGATCGCGATCGCCACGAGCACCAACGCACGCTTCGCGCTCACGAGAGCGCCTCCATCGCGATGCCGACCGCCGACCATGTCTGCGGCGACTGCACGCCGCGCGATTGCCGCGCCGCAACCTCGGACAATCGGTCGACGAGCGTGCGCGGATCGCGTGCGGGCGCCGACGCCAGCTCCGTGTGAATCGCTTCATCGCCGACGGCAATACCGTCGCGGTCCTGCATCTCCGCGAGCGGCGCCGTGTAGATCACGATCGCGTCGTCCGCTCCGAGCTCCGCGAACTCTTCGCCTTCGAGCGAGGTCGCACTGTCGTCGCGGAGCAACACAGCATGCGGCGCGGGACCGAACGTCGCGAAGAGGAACATGCCCGTCGCGCGATCGAGGCGCCCGAAGAAAAACGAGACCGGGAGATCGTCGCCGAACACTGTCGACAGTTGGCGGTAGACACGATCGGCGACGTCGCGCGGATGATCGATGCGCGCCGCGTAGTTGAGCAGCAGTCCTTTCAGCATCGAGACGCACAGCGCGGACGAAAGGCCTGGCATGCGCGTATCGGCGACGGCGACGCTCACGTGTCCCGGCGCGGTGAAGAACTCGTAGTAGTCCGTGCCGATCTGCGCGGACGTGGAGTACGTGGCCGCGAGCCGCACACCTTCGACCGCCGGCACGATGCGCGGCATCACCCGGAGCTGCGCCTGCCGCGCCGCGTCCATCTCCGTCTTCAGCATCAGCCGCTCGGCGATGTTGCGCGCGTACTCCGGCCGCGCCACCTCTTCGACCGCGCTCGCGCGTTTGCGGAACGCCGCCACGATCGAGAGCGCCACGAGCACGAGCAGCAGCGCGAGCATCGTCCACCCCGCCGATCGGAAAATGCCCGCGGGTTGCGCGATCAACATCGCGGACGAGCCTGCCCACGTCGACACGGCCGTGCTGACGATCACCGCCAGAACATCGCCCGCGAGGAATGGCAGGAGCAGGATCGCGACATACACGATCGCCGCCACGGCGCTCCACGCGAGCGGCGTGTGATTGCCGGCCGTGCCGAGAAGGAAGAAGAAGAGAACGAGGAGAGCGAGGGCGATTTGTTGTTTGCGCCCGCTGCCGGTGCGATGCGTCATCGACACCGCGGTGAGCAGCACGGCCATCATGACCGGCGCGCCGGTGAATGCGTAGAGCACGACCAGCAGTCCCGGATACGCGCTCTGATACGCGAGCAGCTCGCCCTCGGCCACCGTGGCCCAGCCGCCGATCGCATGCCGCAGCGCGGGCTCGAGCGCGGTGATCAGGATCGCGTACGCGCCGATCGTGAGACCGATGACCAGCGAGGTGCGCACGGCCCGTGAGGTGAGCAGACCGCCGAGGAGCGCGTCGGTCGACGTGAGCTTCTCCGGATACGCCTCGCGCACGTCGGCTTCGCACGCGCCCCACGTGACGCCGACCAGCGCCGCCATGACGGACGACACGAGGATCAACAGGATGATGTTGAACACCGGCGGCGCCGCGGCGCCCTGTTCGAGTGTGTTGATGCGCTGCGTTTCGCCGCCCGCAAGCGTGGAGAACGCGAACGCGATGAAAACCAGCGCCGCGACGATCGCCGCTCGTTTGAGCGGGACTTCCTGTTCGCGCAGACGCCGTACGAATCGCATGATGACGTAGATCAGCCCCACGACGACGAGCAGGAAGATGATGCTGCCGCGCGTGATCTGGACCGCGCGGCTCAGCTCCGGGAATCGCTTCGTGTGCTGCTCCGAAATCTTCGGCGTCACCACGAACGCGATGACCTCGGTGCCCGACGTCTGGACGAGCGCCTCGAGCGCGAGCTCGTTCGACGTCGCACGGCGAAACGTGAACGTGCGGATCTCCGAGGACGTCGCTTCGTGGCGTTTCGCGCCCGCGGCCGTGCGCGTGAAGCCGGCGCGATCGGCACCGAGTCTGCGCTGCAGTTCTGTTTCCGCCGCGCGTAGCGCGTCCGCTTCGGTGGCTTTGGTCTTCGCGGAACGTGGCGATGGCGGTACGCGATACGAGAGCAGGCGCCCGTCGGGCGAGACGGTCACGTGGACCGAATCAGCCGCGCGGGTCGGATGTTCGAGGACGCCGCGGAAGGGGATGGGCAGCACGATCCGCTGCACGATGGCGCGTTCGGCGGCAGTGGCGCTCGTGCCGAGATAGTGGCGGAGATCATTCGCCGGCTTCAGGTCGACGAGCGCGTCCCAGTTCTTCGCATCAATGCCTTTCGCGGCGGCGTGTGCTCGCGCGATGCGTGTGACATCGCGGCTGGAGATCGAGAGTCCGAGGGAGGCGGCGGTCGAGTAGCGATTGGACAGCAGCATCCCGAGAATCGCCGCAAGCGGCGCCAGCAACACGGCGACTTTCCAGAGTTTCCCGCCTCGCATGCATAGCCCTTCTGGAGCGACGGGCTCTCGGCCCGTCGTTGCTCGATTTCGACGGGCTGAGAGCCCGTCGCTCCAGATCGCAAATTTCGGTGCGGCAGTATACGGGACCGGTCAGCGGCCTCTGCGCGAAGCGGCAGATGCGGATTGCCCTCTTTGCTCCTACAATTGCGTCACACGCAATACAACCAGAGGGATCCGGAGGCGCCATGGCGCTCAGACCGCTGCATTTCTGCGAGGTTCTCGAAGAAGAGCACTCCGCGTTGTACGGACATGAAGACTGGCGCGTGCTGCCGTCGGACATCATCTCGATCTCCGACGTTCTCACGCGCTGCCGCGAAGTCTTCGGCGACGCGCTCTTCGAACCGGTTGAAGAAGTGGTCGGAATCGAAGAGCAGAAGGTGAAGCTCGCCGCGATCCTCACCGAGAAGTTCGTCGATACGTCGTCCCTCCTCATCGAAGACGCGCGCCTCGGCGAAGCGTTGCCGTTGATGGTGACGATGCTGGCGGGCGAGTCCTCCGACGACACGAGCGATCCGCACGATGACGAGGACCCGTCGCAGCTCTACGAGCCGGACAAGATCCGCTGGCGCAACCGCGAGACACTCGAAGCGCTCCTCGACGGACTGCTCGTACACGAGCGCCGCACCTGGTATTTCGAAAAGCAGCAGATTCGTGGACCGCGCTCCGTCGCGGCGCGGTGGCGTGAAGTCTTCGGTTCGCATTGCGTGTGGGCCCAGGAGCAGTCGACCGTCGATCCCGCCGAGCGCGTCGGCGACATCGTTTGCGATCTCAACCGCCTCGTCGACGGACCGATCCTCACATCCGTCCCGGTGTTGCGCGACGTGCGCGATTACCTCTCCGACGAGTTGCTGACACTGCTCGCATCCGATCAGACGTTCAGCGCTGAGGACCTGCAGCATCTCAACCGGCGCGTCCTCGACGACGTGTTCGGCGACGCTGTGCAGAGTGGTCCGGAGGCGAGACTGGCGAAGCAGATCGAGATCATTCATGCGAACGGGAACACGAGCGCGCTGTGCCTCTCGGGCGGCGGCATCCGCAGTGCGACATTCGGCCTCGGCGTGCTCCAGGGTCTGGCGAAGCGAAACCTGCTCGACAAGTTCGACTACATCTCCACGGTCTCCGGCGGCGGTTACATCGGCGGCTGGCTCTCGTCGTGGTCGCGGCGGCATCCGACCGGCATGCGCGGCGTGAGCAGCGATCTGGCGGCGGCGCCGACCGACAAGCTTTCGCCCGATCCCGCGCCGGTGCGTCATCTGCGCGAGTTCAGCAACTACCTCACGCCGCGCGTCGGCGCATTGACCGGCGACACGCTCACCGTCGTCGCGATCTACATCCGCAATCTGCTGTTGAACTGGGTGGTGCTCGTGCCGATGCTGATCGCCGCGCTGCTCATCCCGCGGCTCGTATTCGCGATCGACTTCGGCGACCTTTCTGCCGACGTCGTCACGACCGCGAAGGCGATGGCCAACGGTCTGCAGGGTCGCGACTGGCTCGGCATCGGCTCGTTTCTGACGCAGGTCTCGTCGACGCTCGACGCGTCATTGCGCGCGGTGAAGATCGGCTCTGGCGCGCGCGCCTGGTATTGGACCGCGATCGTCTTTCTGGCGGTGTCGTTCGCCTACCTCGGCTTCGCGCGACCGGCGGGCAACAAATATCGTGGGCGCCGGCACCTGCTGTCCTACGCCGGCATCGTGCCGCTCGTCGTCGCCGCCATTGCGCTGACTGCCGCGTGGGCACGGCATACGAGCGTTCCCGGCGCGAAGCCCGGCACGCCGTGGCCTGAGCTGCTCGTCATCGGTGCGATCCCGTTCCTCTCGGCGATCGTTTACGGCATTCACTTCGCGACCACATCCGCCGCGAGCCGCCGCGAAACACTCTTCGGTCAATTGCGCGGCCTGCTCACGCCGGGTCTCCGTTTCCGCGTCGAGCTGCGTGCGCTGGTGATCGCCGCATCCATTACCGTGGCGATGCTCGCGCTCATCGCGGGGTTCATCTTCCCGTCGCCCTCGCAGACGATGGAGTTCGACACCTTCCCGTCGCCGATCATGGCGTTCTCCGAGCATGCGCCGGTGGCCAGTCTCTACGTCGTGTTCGCGGTACCGCTGGTGCTGGGCGTTTTCTTCGTTTGCGGCGCGATCTTCGTCGGGATGGCGAGCCAGGTGAATCAGGACTACGACCGCGAGTGGTGGGCGCGCTGCAGCGGCCTGACCTTCGCGGCGATCGTCGGATGGGTGGTGTTGACGGCCACGGTCGTCTTCGGTCCGCTGCTGATTCACTTCGCGCCGATCCTGGCGGCAACGGTCGGCGGCGCGAGCGGCATCGCATCGTATGTGCTCGGCCGCTACCGTGCCGCCGCGGAAAGAAAGAAGACCGGCTCGTCGCAGGCCTTCGGCACCGCGTTGTCGCTCGTCGCGCCCGTCTTCGTCTTCGCGTTGCTCGCGTTCCTCGCCGCCGGCACGAGCCGCATCTTCCCGCCCAAAGTCAAAGTGACGGAGGGGACGGCGACGGTATTGAAGAACGTGACCTGGCAGTCGGAGCAGAAGCACGACGCCGCGCAGGCGGCCGCGCTGGGATCGCAGTTCCGCGGGCAGAACATGGCGTTGCGCGAGCAACCGCGTGTGCCGATGTTCGCCGGCGGCGCGCTGGAAGTGAAGACGTCGACGCCGGCGCGTCCGCTGATCAGTGTCGAACGTCTCAGCGCATGGAACCACCTGCGCTCGTTCGAAGACACGAATTTCGGCGCGGTGATGCTGCTCGTGATTGGGCTGCTGACGGTGACGGCGCTGTCGTCGCGCTTCGTGAACGCCAACAAGTTCTCGATGCATTCGATGTATCGCAATCGCCTCATCCGCGCCTACCTCGGCGCATCGCGATTGCAGCGCGATCCCAATCCCGTCACCGGATTCGATCCGCAGGACGACTTGCCGATGCACTTCCTGCGGCCCGAGTTTCTGTGGGTCGCTTCGTTCCGGGACGCGCGTGCGTTCTTCGATCAGCTCGATACCGACATGAAGCCGTTCGTGCAGCGCCTGCGCGACGAGGTGTACACGACTCGTAAGCGGAAGGACCTGCTGGACGACCGGGCAGGTGAGGACTTCGCGGCGGAGCTCGCGCAGGTCATCAACTACGTGATCGAGACGGTCGACCTGCGCGCCGAGCCGAAGCCTCCCGTGGTGCACGCGTCGGAGCTCGCCGCGGCGTGGCGGTCGCAGTTCTCCAGCGACATGCGCTGGCTGTTCGGCAACATCCGCAACCTGCGCTGGACGCGGCGTCCGCAGCCGATCCGATCGACGTGGTCGCACGCGAGGCAGTACGTAGTGGAGCGCTCGCGCGCGGTGACGCGCGACTTCGTGCGGCGCACGGCGTGGCTCGAGAAACTGACCGGCCGGCGCTTGTTTTCCGCGGCGCTCGAGGACGCGCCGCGCCCGCGTCCATCGTTCGCCGTATTGCGCCGCAATCGCAAAGACCTCGACGCCGCATTTCCCAGCACGCTGCATCCATACGATCAACCGATCGTGCGGCCACCCGATCTGCGCGACGTCGAACGGCTGCGGCAGATCGTCACGAAGCCGCGCCGAGCTCCGTCTACATTCGGCGAACGGCTGTACGTCGCGCTCGGCGATGACGCGTCGATCCTGCCGAAGCTGTCGCACTCGAATGCGCATCTGCGCGAGGCGATCGACGTGTTCGTGCGTGCCCTGAACATCATTCTCGAGCGTTTCGACCTGGAGTGGGAGACCGCAACCGGATTCGAGCGCGTGAGCTGTTATCCGCCGTCGTCGAAAGTCTTCCGCAAGAATCGCTACATCCTCGACCGGAATCTCATCGGCGCGATTCATCCGCTGCGCTCGCCGCGGCCGATGCACATCGTGAACATGGCGCTCAACCTCGTGCGCGGGCAGAACCTGGCGTGGCAGGAGCGGAAGGCCGAATCGTTCACGACCTCGCCGATGCACAGCGGCAGCTACATGCTCGGCTATCGCGATTCGTCGCGTTACGGCGATCCCTCGGGCATCACGCTCGGCACCGCCGTCGCGATCTCGGGCGCCGCCATCACGCCGAATCGCGGACAGAAGACGTCGACGCCGCTCGCGTTTCTCATGACGCTGTTCAACGTGCGCCTCGGGTGGTGGCTCGGCAATCCGGGCGTGCAGGGACAGCACACGTGGACGGCCGAGGGGCCGACGCCGTCGACGCGGCCGCTGATCGCGGAGGCGAGCGGCGATACGAATGATCGCTTCCCCTACGTCTATCTCTCGGACGGCGGCCACTTCGAGAACCTCGGCCTTTACGAGATGGTGCTGCGGCGCCGGCACTACATCGTCATCAGCGATGCGACGTGCGATCGCAGCTACGCCTTCGACGACCTCGGCAACGCCATCCGGAAAATCCGCACCGACCTCGGCATCCCGATCGACATCGACAAGATGTACATCTATCCGAAAGGCAGCGAAAAGCTCGGCAAATACTGCGCGCTCGGAAAAATTCGCTACTCGCGCGTCGACGCGAACGGCAAGGACGGACTGCTGCTGTACATCAAGCCCGGCGTCTACATGAACGAGCCACGCGACATCTACAACTACTCGAAGATGAACGACGAATTTCCGCACGAGACCACGATCGACCAGTGGTTCGGCGAATCACAGTTCGAGAGTTATCGCATGCTGGGCAGCCACATCCTCGATCAGATCTGTCACGGCGAGGCGGGGACGGCGCCGGATGACGACCCGCGCACAGTCGAGGCGCGCAACTGGTGCGCGAAGTCGATGGAAGACTTCTTCGATCGCGCGCTGGAGTACCTCGGCGATAAAACTCAGCCTGTCCTTTCTGCGCCACGCCGCGGCCGTCTCAGTCGGCGTGAGACCGAAGTGTCGCTGCTGACGGGGAGGTTCCTGCAGCTGTACGAAAAGGACGTTCCGGGGTCCGCGCCGCGCCCGCATCCGTGATCGCTTACAATCGGCGCTTCGAGAGATCATGTTCAAGGTCCAGCGTGCGCGCGAATTCTGTCTCGTTCTCGTCAAGCCGTCGCATTACGACGACGACGGTTACGTCATTCAGTGGTTCCGCTCCGCGATCCCGTCGAACTCGCTTGCCGCGCTCTACGGCCTCGCCCGTGACTGCGCCGCCCGCAACGTTCTCGGCGACGACGTCGAGCTCACGATCCATCCGTACGACGAGACCAACACGCGCATCCGGCCCGAGAAACTGGCGCGGATGATCGAGAAGGCGGGCGCGGGCGTGGTGTTCCTGGTGGGCGTGCAATCGAACCAGTTCCCGCGCGCGCTGGATCTCGCGAAGCCGCTGCGCGAGCGGGGCATCCAGGTGGTCATCGGCGGCTTCCACGTGTCTGGCACGATCAGCATGCTGCACGGCGTGGACGCGGATCTCGATCGCGCGCGCGCCATGGGCGTGTCGCTGTTCGCGGGGGAGACCGAAGGGCGGCTCGAGGAAGTCCTGCACGACGCCATGGCCGGCGCGCTCAAGCCTCTCTACAACTACATGGGC
>Ga0196978_1000357_pt1 | contig 23356 bp, 23 predicted proteins | sample S3v_2013CmetaG_FD_155491 | JGI IMG/M metagenome (GOLD analysis project Ga0196978, IMG submission 155491) | Soil microbial communities from Anza Borrego desert, Southern California, United States - S3+v_20-13C | ecosystem: Environmental > Terrestrial > Soil > Desert | place: USA: California... | reverse complement strand
ACGCTCGACAACAACAATTCGAACGCGAAGCAATTGGTGGAAAATTTGCCGGACAAGCTGGGCTACGACGTCAGCATCGTGACCAACCCGCTGGGCAACGTTTCCGGCAGCAACGATTTCTTCTTCGTCGATTACCCGCTGCGCGCAAAGCTGAACGTGGAGATGCCGCTCTCTTTCATCGCCGACGACCTTACGCTCACCGACACGCTGCGCCCCAGCTTCGCCGGCGTGCAGAACCCGGAAGACCTGCTCGGCGGCACGCTGACGTTGTATGCCGATAATGGTTTTCCTTTCTCCGCAGGAATGCAGGTTTACCTGCTCGACGCTTTCGGCCAGCTCACCGATTCGCTCATCGCCGCCCCCGCGCTCATCGCCTCCGCACCCGTGATGCTGGCGAACACCAGCCCGCAAAACACCTGGCGCGCGCAGGGAAAAACAAAAACGGTTTTGCGCATCCCGCTCAGCGAAACGCAGACGCAGGCCCTGCTCGCCAGCTCGAAGCTGGTCGTGCGCAGCATCTTCAACACCGACGCCGGCCCCAGCCACACGCGCATCTACAGCAGCGACGCGCTCGACCTGAAGCTGACCGCCGATTTCAATTACCGCCAATCCTTCTGAGCAGCGAGACGATTATGCGCAGCCTCTTTTTCGTTTTGATCCTTCTCACCTGCTTCGCCGCAACGGCGCAGCAGCAACTGTTCCCGCCCTCGCTCTTCGCCCGCCCCGACAGCCTGCCCGTCGATACTTCACTGCGCGTGGAAGCCGGCGTTTACGGGAACTACGCTGCGGGATCGAACGCGGTGACGAATGCTTTCCTCAAAAAACTTTACATCGGCGGGTACATCGACAGCTCGCTGAAACGGCAGAGCTACGATCGGCTGCAATTGAAAAATCGTCTCGGCGCGGATGCCGACGCGGGCGTGTACGCGCGCTGGCATTGCAGGAAAAACCCGCAGCTCGAAACGTTCGCGGCCCTGCGTTTCCGCCAGCACGCGGATGCTGCATTTTCAGACGACGCTTTTCGTTTCATCTTCTCCGGCAATCGTCCTTTCGCAGGCGACACGATCCGCTTCGATGAGCTCGAAATGAATAGCTACAGCTGGAAGCAGTTGCAGGGCGGCGTTTCCTGGCACAAGCAGCAGGGCGACGGCAGCCGCATGCGCCTGACGGGTTCGCTGTCATTTCTCGCGGGTTCGTCCATGACGCAGCTGCGCATTCCCGAAGGCAGCATTTATACCGACAGCAGCGCGCAATACCTCGAGCTCGACGCGTCGTATGAAATGCAGCGATCCGACAGCGCGTCGCGGGGCTTCTCCGCGATGAACGGCTTCGGCGGCGGGGCCGATCTTTCGCTGGAGGTCATCGCCCCGGCGGAAAACGGGAAAGCGGGACGCAGCGTGCTCTTCGGCATTTACCTCAGCGACCTCGCCTTCATCCATTGGAATGCGCAAACCTTGCATTACGCAAAAGACACCGCGATCTTTTTCGACGGCTATCACGTCGACTTCCAGGACATCAAAGATTCCACGCTCGGCACCTTCGACACCGACACGCTCACGGGACAGGCCGTGAAAAAAACGCACACCACCCTGCTGCCCTGGTCGCTGTCGGTGGAATACGGATTCGGTTACAAAGACGGAAAAATGCTCACGCTCGGCGGATTGCGCATGCGGAACCAAGCCAACGCGCTCCCGGAAGCGTATATAAGACAAACGATCCTGCTCGGCGCGCACGGCCGTCTCAGCCTCGAAGCCGGTTACGGCGGCTACAACCGCTTCCGCGCAGGGCTCGACGTGCAGGCGAATCTCGGCAAAGGCTGGCTCCTGCGCACGGGCTGCAGCAACGCGCTCGGTTATTTATTGCCGGGCGCAACCGGCGGGCAAGGCGCATACGCGGCGATCGCGGTGCGATTTTAAACGAAGAACCAAAACAGGTACAGCATGTCTCACCTGAAAAAATACTCGACCGTTCTGCTGCTCACCTGCAGCGCGCTGCTTTCTGCGCAGCAGGCTTCGAAGTTCCAGAACACGTACGGCGGCAGCGGCTACGAGCACGCGTACGGCGTGCGCCAGACCTTCGACAACGGTTACATCATCGCCGGCTCCACCAGCAGCACCGGCGCCGGGCTCACCGACGGTTATCTCGTGAAGGTCGACAGCTTAGGGTTGACGCAGTGGTCGAAATGCTACGGCGGTGCGGGCATCGACGTGCTGCGCGCGGTGATCGAGCTGCCGGATTCGGGCTTCGTGCTGGCGGGTTATACGAACAGCGCCGGCCACGGCGGCTACGACGGCTGGCTGATCCGCACGAACAAGAACGGCGACACGAGCTGGACGAAAACGATCGGCACGACAGACTGGGATTTTTTCTACGGCCTCGACACGCTGCCCAACGACAGCGGGTTCCTTCTCTGCGGCGGAACATACGGCCTCGGCTCGGGCGATGAAGATTATTACGTCGTGAAAACGAACGGCAGCGGCGACACGACCTGGACGCGTCCCTACGGCGGCAACAAGCAGGACGAGGCGCGCAGCATCACCTGGGCCGCCTCCGGGAATTACGCAGTAACCGGGACCACGATGAGCCTGGGCGATTCGCTGGGCGACATCTGGACGCTGTACATGAACACGGACGGCGACACCATCTGGCAACGCAGCTCCGGCCTGCCCGGCCGCGCCGACGCGGGTTACGACGTGATCAACAAATCGCTGTTCGGCTCCATCTTCATCTGCGGCAGCATCACTTTGTCTAACGGCGACATGAACGGGTACATGAATGAATACCTGTACAACGGCACGGAATCCGGCTTCGAGTTCGATCTCGGCGGCAGCAATATCGAAAGCTTCGAGAGCGTGGCCCACATGCCTGCGGGCGACCTGATCTTCGCGGGCACCACGCACAGCTTCGGCTCGGGCATGGGCGATATTTATTTTTTCCGCAGCGGGCCCTGGTTCACCACTACGTTCGGCAGCCTTGAGCTGGACATGGGGCATTGCATCGCTCCCACGCGCGACAACGGCGCGATCATCTGCGGCTTTACGGAAGGATTCAACCTGAATCTCTCGAACATGTACCTCGTGAAAGTGGATTCCACCTGCGCTTCGACGCCGCCGTTCGTGCTCGGCGTGGAAGAAGATCCGGGCGCAGGAATGGCCGTGAGCGTTTTCCCGAACCCGCTTTCCGTTTCCGCGCAGGTGCTCGTGCGCAGCCGGGAAGCGGTCGATGCGAGCGGGCTGCAATTCGAATTGTACGATCTCAGCGGGCGACTCATCCCGCTGAACGGAGAAAAATTTTCTTCAGCGTCTGCATACGTTGCGCAGCTGCAGCTCGAGCGCGGCGGCCTCGCGGCGGGATGTTATCTTTACCGCCTCGTGAGCGAAGGCCGTTTGCTGCAAACCGGAAAGCTCATCGTGAGCGACCGATGAAGAAAAGCAACGACCCGCGCGATCATTCCACCCGCCGTCCCGACCTCGAAGCCCTCGTCACTTTCCTCCGCAACGAGGATGGCGGGCGCCGCTCACCCACATCCTCCGGCTACTCCGCGCAGCTCGACGTGGAAGGAAGAAAACGCATTCCCGCTTTGTTCACTTTCGAAGAAGAGCAATTGGTGTATCCCGGCGACAGCCTGACTGCCTCGCTGACGCTGCTCGCTGAAGCGCCGCAGAGTTTATTTTACGTGGGACTCTCTTTTCGCTTTTTCGAGAACGAGAAATTTGTCGGGACGGGCGTGGTGACGGCGCTGCTTTGACAGCCGCAGGTGACCAGAATTTTCGCAGATTTTGCCTCTGCAAACCGCTTCGCGAATGCCGTGTTCACTTTTTCGTTGTACGCGAATTCCGAACGCCTGGCGAAGGTGAAACCGAAACAGTACCTGCGTAATCTGCGGCTATTCCCCGAGATGATACAGCAGCAGCCCCGCCGCCGGCGATTCCGTCACCGTCCCGAGGCTCACGTTTTTTTCCTCCGCAACCTGCCGCAGGAAATTGCTGAAATAAAATCCGACCGAGCCGGTGCAATGCATCTGCACGCTCCTGTGCTGCGCGTACCGGCAAATGTGCGCGTCGAAAAAGGCGCGGAAGCTGTTCAGCACGAGCTCGGCGAGAAACGCATCGTCCCGGTTTTGAAAAACGAATTTGCTGAACGAGGCGAGAAACCGGTTCGGAAATGGTTTGCGGTAAAGCTGCTCCAGCGCGCCTGCGCGGTCGAGCTGAAAACGCTGCCTGAAGCGCTCGCTGATCGCAGCAGGCAAATCACCGTAGAGGTACGCGCGCAGCACCTGCTTCCCGATGTGCGCGCCGCTTCCTTCATCGCCGAGCGCGTAGCCCAGCGAAGGGCGGCTGTCGGCGATCATGTGCCCGTCGTAATAGCAGGAATTGGAACCCGTGCCGAGAATAGCCGCAATGCCTGCGGACCGGTTGCACAACGCACGCGCCGCGCCGAGCAGGTCGCTGTGCACCTCGATCTTCGCCTGCGGATACACGACGCTCAAAGCCTGCCGCAGCTGCCCGCATTTCTCTTCGTTCGCGCAGCCCGATCCGTAGAAAAAAATCTGCCGGGGCGGATCGGAAACGGCGGACAACTGCGACACCAGCGAAGCATAGAGGCTGGTTGTAATCTGCGCAGCATCCATGTGGTACGGGTTGTAGCCTTCGGTCTGGAATTGCTGCACGCGGCCGTCCGTGCCGGCGAGGCGCCAGTCTGTTTTCGTTGAACCGCTATCGGCGATGAGCATCGGCATGGCTAAAGTTGCGCAAATTTCGGGCCCCGCGCATGCCCGGCGTTCCTTTTTTCCGGGCGGTGATACGGGTGCGCTGCGAAGAAAAAAATGCAGGATTTTCTTTATTTTAGTTTTAGCTTGCCGCACCATGTCTTCAGCTTCCCCCGTCACCAGCGCCGCCCTGCAGCAGAACGAAGTTCTGCTGGATGAGAACGGTTTTATCCAGAATAACTACCGCGGCGATCAGACCGCCGAGAAAATCCACGCGGTTACGGCGGAAACGCTGCGGCTCATCGAAGGGCTGCGCAGCGAGAACAAGCGGGCCTGCATCCTGGTCGATCTTTCCGGGATGGGAAAAAGCACCGCCGCCTCCCGGAAAGCCGCTTCCGAGTCGCTGAAGCTGATGGTCTACGACCGCGTAGGGATCTACGGTGCGAACATCTTCATGAAATTCCTGGCGAACTTCGTCATCATGGCCTCCGGGCAATCGGCGAAGGTGCGCTACTTCAATACGCGTGCGGAAGCAGAAGCATGGCTGTCCGTGTGCTGAGCGATCGAATGAGCCATTTCAACAGCATAGAAGCCTACCGGCAGCATGTCAGGGAGCGCCTGGGCAGGCTGCTGCCGATTTTCACCAGCGCTTCCGTCGGCGATTTTTCCCGCAACATCGATATCCCGCCGGACGAAGACGAGTTCACAGAGCTTTTCGTCGGCACGCAGCTCATCCTGGAGGTCGTGCGCGAGCAGATCGACGAGCTGAAAGTGCTGAACGCCTCGCTGGAAAAAAAAGTGGAGGAGCGTACCGAGGCGCTGCGCAAGCAAACCGAATTGTACGAGACCCTTCTCCGCACACAAAGCGAAATGGGCGAAGGCGTGGTGATCACCGAAGGGCCGAAGATCGTTTACCTGAACGACGCGCTGGCCGCGCTCTACGGCTATACCCGGGAAGAACTGCAGGCCCTGCCTTCCTTCATCGAGCTGATCGCGCCCGAGTTCAGGGCCGAGGTGACGGAGCGGATGAGAAAACGCATGGCCGGGCAGATTTCCGAGGGCTCCGGCGAAACGGTCGTTATCGGGAAGAACGGCAGCAGGATCAACATCGAGTATTCCGTCAGGCCCATGCCCGGCAGCGCCATGCAGATGATCTCCGTCGTCAGGGACGTCACCAAGAAAAAGCAGACGGAAGAAGTGCTGCGGAAAGAACGTGAGCGGGCCGAGCGCGCAGAGCTGGCGAGGGATGTATCCGAAACGTTCCTGGCCAACATGAGCCACGAGATGCGCACGCCGATGAACGCCATCATGGGATTCTCCGGCCTGCTCGAACTGGCCGCGCTCAGCCCGGAGCAGAAAAAATACGTGGAGATCATCCGCCGCTCGGGGCACAACCTGCTTGTCATCATCAATGACATCCTCGACCTTTCCAAGCTGCAGGCCGGCAAGGTCAGGCTCGAAAAGAAAAGCTTCTTCATTCCCGAAGCGATCGCCTCGGCGATCGATGTCATTCGTCCCAGGGCACAGGAGAAAGGACTTACGCTGCTGAGCGAGATCGATCCCGCGCTCGTCACTCCCCTGAAAGGCGACCCTGTGCGCTTCAGCCAGGTGCTGCTCAACCTGCTCTCCAACGCGGTCAAGTTCACCTCCAGGGGCCGGATCAAAGTTTTCGCGCGCCAGTTGGAGAACACACGGCAAACGCTGACGGCCGAATTCCTGGTGTCGGATCAGGGCTGCGGCATTCCGCCGGAAGAGCTGCCGTTCATCTTCGACCGCTTCCGAAGCATCAGCGCGGGAAAGCAAAAAGAGCAGGAAGGCGCCGGCATCGGCCTTGCGATCACGCGGCAGCTGATCGAGCTGCAGGGCGGAACGATCTCGGTAAGCAGCACGCTGAACGCCGGCAGCGTCTTCCGCTTCACGATCCGCTTTGAGAAAGAACGCGCAGCTTACGCCCCGGCAGGACATCCCACCGAAGAACCGCATGAAACGCCCGAGCTGCGCCTGCGGACGCCGCATATCCTGCTCGTGGAAGACAACAAGGTGAATTGCGAGCTGATGAAAGCGCTTTTCAGCAAATGGAAATACGAGTTTGCCGTCGCCGAGACCGGTGAAGAAGCCATAGCCCTCGCGCTCAGCCGCCGCTTCGACCTGGTGCTGATGGACCTGAAGCTGCCCGGCATCGACGGCTATGAAGCGACGAAGCGCATCCGCAGCGCGCCCGGGCAGGAAAACCTTCCCATCATCGCGCTGACGGCGCACGCCATCGAAGGCGAAAAAGAAAAATGCATGCGCGCCGGGATGACGGATTACATGTCGAAACCTTTCGAGCCCGATGAGCTCCGGAAAATGATCGGCAGGCAGCTCCGCACGCCCCGCCCCGCCCCGGCTCCACAACGCCTCACGCGAAAAAAAACGCTGAAGGTGACCGACATGACTTACGTCGCAGCCTTCGGGGAAAGCCGCGAGATGAAAGAGAAGATCATCACCCTGTTTATTGAGAATGCTGCCGTGATGCTGGAAGAAATGGAGCAGCATCTCGCAAAAAATGATCTCGCCGCCCTCGGCGCCGCGGTTCACAAATTCAAATCAGGCGCGCTGACCGTTTTGGCCAGGGAGCGGGTCCGGCTGATCTCCTCGCTGGAGAAAAAATGCCTCGAAGGCGACAAAGCAAAAGCAGCAGCGCTGTTCGAAGAGCTCAAGGCATTAACGGCGGCCGCCCTGGAAGAGCTGAAAGCAGAATTGTCCCAACCCGAGCTATGAATTGCATCATCGTCGATGACGACGCCATCACGCGCGCGATCGTGGAAGCGCTGGTCAGGAGCACGGGCTTTCTTTCCCTCCAGGCCGTCTGCGGCGATCCTGCGGAAGCCGCCCGCATCACCGGCCATAAACGCCCCGATCTTATTTTCCTCGACGTGGAAATGCCGGGCATGAACGGCTTCGAGCTCATGCGGCGCTTCGGCGACCAAAGCCCGGCCGTAATCCTCATCACTGCGCACCGCAAGTACGCCGCCGACGCTTTCGATTTCAACGTGGTTGATTTCCTCGTGAAACCCGTCTCGCCCGAGCGTTTCAGGAGGGCGGCCGAAAAAGCGAAGAAGCTGTACGAGTTCGAGCGGCTGAACAAAGTGCAGGAAGATTCGCTGTACATCAAAACCGCGGGCCAGCTCGTGAAGATCGATCCGCGCGAAATCCTTTTCATCAAATCCCTGGCGGATTACGTCACGATTCATACGCAGAGCGACAAGCTGACCACGCATTCCACGATGAAGAGCATGCTGATGAAGCTTCCGAAAAGCGATTTCCAGCGCATCCACCACTCCTACATCGTGCGGCTCGACAAGATCTCCCAGCACGAGAGCAATGCCGTGCGCATAGGCGAATACCTGATCCCCGTCAGCCGCCCGCACAAAGCCACCCTGCGCAATCGCCTCAAAGACCTGACCGGCTGAGCAGTAAGTGAGTTATCGAAATTCGAAGCCGGGTTATCGAAAAAACCTACCGCCTTGGGAACTACTGCGCTATCTTCCGTGTAGAACTCCTAAAGGACCCATGCCCTGTTTACCAGCTCAACATTCCAGAGTTCTTCCGGACCCCAGACCTGCATGTCCGGCCTGCTTTTTTTCAATCCAAACCACACGTAATTCCAACCAAAAAACACCTCTATGAAAAAACTCTACTCGTTCCTGGCAGCCGCGCTCCTTCTCGGCCCGGCCGCCTTCAGCCAATGTTCCGTAACAGTCTCCGGCTCGACCGACGTCACCTGCTTCGGCGGATGCGACGGCAGCGCGCAGGTAACCACCATCGGCCTGCCCAACTTCTCTTATTCGTGGGCGCCCGGCGGGCAGACCATCCAGAATCCCACGGACCTCTGCGCAGGCACGCACACCGTCACCATGACCGACGCGAACTCCTGCGTAGCCACCGCCACCGTTACCATCACGCAGCCCGGCGATATCCAGGTCGTCGCCGGAGTGACCAACGTGACTTGCAACGGCGCCTGCGACGGCGCTGTCACGACCGCGGTGAACGGGGGTACGCCACCGTATTCATACGATTGGTCGCCCGGCGGGGAAACCACGTCTACGCTCAGCAGCCAGTGCGCAGGCACGTATACCCTCACCCTCACGGACGACAACGGCTGCATGGATTCACTCGTCGTTACGATCACCGAACCTGCGGTGCTGACGAACGCCATTTCCGTGACGAACGTCACTTGCAACGGCGCCTGCGACGGCGTAGCTACTGCGACACCCTCCGGCGGCACCGCTCCTTACACTTTTGCCTGGTCGCCCGGCGGACAGAACACGAATCTCTGCGCCGGCACTTATACGGTGACGATCACCGATATGAACGGCTGCATGGTGACCGACTCGGCCACGATCACGCAGCCGACGGCGCTCCAGGCTTCGATCAGCGTCAACAATGTGAGCTGCAACGGCACGTGCGACGGGTCGGCAACGGTGCTCGGAACAGGAGGAACTCCGCCTTACACTTACATGTGGTCGCCCGGCGGACAAACCAACCCGACCGTGACCAACCTGTGCGCAGGAACGTACACCGTAACTATCGTTGACGGGAACGGCTGCATGCAAACGGTCACGCTGACCGTTACTCAGCCGGGCCCGATGATGGTCACTGCAACGGGGAACGATGCCAGCGCTCCCGGGATGACGGACGGTTCTGCTTCGGTGAGCGCCTCGGGCGGACTGGGCGGCTATACCTACGACTGGTCGTCGGGCCAGACCACCCCTTCCATCAGCGGCATCGGCGCGGGCAGCTACGAGATCTGCGTCACGGATTCCGTCGGCTGCACGGCCTGCGACACGGTGGTGATCCTGGACGGCACCGGGTTCATTGATCTCGAAGAAGTCTACGGCATCAGCATCTACCCGAGCCCGGCAACAACGGTGATCAACGTGAGCAGCAAATCAGCTGCAGCAATAAATCTCAGCCTGCGCGATATCACCGGCAAGCTGATCCTTGCAGAGCGTTACACCTCGACGCCCGGCACTGCGCGCATGCTCGACATCGCGGCGCGGGAAGCAGGTGTTTATTTCCTCGAGCTGGAGATCGAAGGCGCGCGGATGGTGCGGAAGATCGTGAAGCAATAATTCGCTGCGAAAAAACGAAAATTAAAAAGCCCCGCTTCGAGCGGGGCTTTTTCTTCCTGGCAAAGAAGCATACGGGGGAGATCAGTTCGTGCTGAACAGGAATTTGTTCGGCGAAACGATGTTGTTCTTAATGGCGAAGAGCACGAGGCCGGCGGTGTTGTTCACGGCGAGCTTGCTCATGATGTTCTTGCGGTGCGTGGTGACCGTGTGCGTGCTGAGGCAGAGCCGGTCGGCGATCTGCTTGTTGGTAAGGCCTTCGGCTACGAGGCGGATGATCTCCACTTCGCGCGGGGAAATTTTCACGCCGTCGCAGGAAACGCCTTCGTTCTCGGGCAGCACCTCGTCGGGCGCCTGCATGATCTCGTTCACGATGCGGCCGCAGAAGAACTGCTCGCCTTTCGCCGTTGCAGCGATCGCGTCGATCACTTCGTCCTTGCCGCATTCTTTCAGCAGGCAGCTGCAGATGCCCGCTTCCAGCGCCTTCGACACCTGCTGCTTGTCGCGCAGATCGGAGATGGCGAGCACTTTTACGCCGGGACAGTAACGCAGCACCTTGCGCACGATATCCAGGCTGAAGGTTTCCGCGGTGAAATCGAGGATCAGCACCTGGGGCTTGTGCTCCAGCGCTTTTTCCAGCACGTCGAAACCGTTTTCCGCCTCGTCCGCCAGCTCGAAACCTTTGTTACGGGAGATAAGCGATTTCAATCCTTCGCGAAGCAGGAAGTTCCGCTCAGCGACCAGGATGCGTATGGATTTGACTTTGGACACTTTATTTAGACTAAATATAAATAATGGCTGGACAAAAGTAACCGCTGAGCCCGAGCCCGCCAAATTTTTTCACCCGATTTTTTGCACGAGCACCTGTTCATCCAGTTTAAAGGTCAGGCCGTCGGCAGCGGCGAGCGTGTTCGGAAAAACGGCGCGGGCCTCGGCCAGCAAGGGCTCCGTGTCGGTGTAGCGGGCGGAGAAATGACCGATCACGAGCTGCCGCACGCCCGCCTCCAGGGCCACCTGGCCCGCCTCCCGCGCGGTGCTGTGAAAAGTTTGCTTCGCGCGTTCGAGCATCTCGTCGGTAAAAGTCGCTTCGTGGTAGAGCAGATCCACGCCCTTCACCTGCTCTACTACGGCGGGATCGTAGCAGGTGTCGGAGCAGAAGCCGTAGGAGCGGGAACGGTTCTGCCCTTTCGTCACGAGGTGATTCGGGATCACGGTGCCGTCGTTCAGCACGGCGTCGCGGCCTTCCTTCAGCTGCGACATTTGCGAGAAAGGCACTTTGTACTGCTCCGCTTTCTGCTTGTCGATGCTGAACGGGCGCGGCTTTTCGCGGAAGAGAAAACCCGTGCAGGGAATGCGGTGGTTGAGCGGGAAGCCGTGCACCTCGAGCAATTTGTCTTCGAACAGGAGCTGCGTTCCCGGCTGGTGCTCGCGGTAGTCGATGCCGTAGGCCAGTTCGGTGCCGGAGTAGCGCATCTGCAGTTCGATGATCTCCTTCAGTCCCGGCGGATGGTATAAATGCAGCGTGGCCGTGCGTCCCAGCAGATGCATGCTCGAGAGCAGGCCGACGAGGCCGAAATAGTGATCGCCGTGCAGGTGGCTGATCAGGATGTGGTTGATGCGCTGGATGCGGAAATGATAGCGCCGCAATTGCATCTGCGTTCCTTCTCCGCAATCCACCAAAAAATACCGCTCAGCGATGTTGATCAGCTGAGCGGTCGGATGACGTTGCGCGGTGGGCAGCGCGGAGCTGCAGCCGAGAACGGTAACTTCAAATGGTTGCATCAGTGCGTCACGGTCATGCGGCGGGTCAGCACGGCGCCGCCCTGGCGCAGGGAATACACGTACATCCCGGGCGCGAGCACAGAAGCGTCGAGCTGGTAGGTGTTGATGCCTTTTTCAGCTTTGATGGTTTCTTTTTTCACGAGGCTTCCGAGCGTATTGTAGAGCATGAACTCCACTTCTCCGCCCTGCAGCGTATTGAATTCGAATTTCGTTTTCCCGGAAGTGGGATTCGGCATGGGCGCGGTGACGGAGAAGCGGTTCAGCTCCTCGTCTTTCAAGCCGCTGGCCGGCATAATGTGGATGCGGTAACCCGTTTGCGTAGCCGGCACGGCCGTAGGCGTATTGAATACCATCGCAGTGCCGGTGTAATGCACCACGAGCGGATAAATGCCGTCGCTGTTCGGGCCGCCCGTTTCCTGGCCTGCAGAGGGATTGCCGCTCAGGAGCACGCAGCCGTAGCCGGTGCCGGGAGGATTGTGGCTGGTGGTGAGAATTTCACCGTTGGAAGGATTCGGCGTGTAGGTGAAGCCCGCGGGCATCCCGGTCACGCTGTCGATCTTGACCTTGATAATGTCCACCGTCATCGGGAAAGGCTGCGTAACGGCCGTGTCCGGGTCGACGTGAAACTGGATGTCGGTGCTGTAAGCCGTACCGACGTAAGCGATCGGGAGGTTGACGATCGTGTCGGGTACGATGCCGTAATCGTTAGGGCCGGTAAAAACACTTTGGTTGATCACGCACTGGGCGTGCGCGCCTGCGAATGCGCTGAGAAAAAATGCGCCTGCGAGTAGCTTTTTCATCATCGGGGAAATTTTACGGGTGTGGGAAGCTTGCGCTCCGTGGTTGCGAAGAATTACTCGCCGTTGCCGCGCTCCACTTCCTCTTCCACCACCATGTCGATCGCCGAAGTGAGATCGCCGGTAATGTTCAGGATGCTGTCGAGCTGCGAGATAGAGATCAGCTTCTTGACAGGCTCCTGGAGGGCGGTGATAACGAAGGTGCCGTTCGAGTTCTTGCAGAGGCGGTTCGCCACGAGAATGGCGCTCAGCCCGGAAGAGTCACAATAGCGGCTGTCCGTCAGGTCGATGATGATGTTGCGCACACCATCTGCATTCAGCACAACCAGCTCCGATTTCAGTGCGGGCGAAACGGTGCTGTCCAACTTCTCTGCTCGCACACGGATCAGCGTGTAGCGGTCGTTGCGGTCAACGGTAAATTGCTCGTTCATACCAACAAATATAAACGTTTTTTTCTCCAAACACGCCAACCACGGGTATTTCGGATTTCGGGCGTACGATTTTGAATTTAACATGCCGGCCATCCCCCCTTCCTTCTATTTTGGATGTACGATTTCGGATTTAATACGCAAAACTCATCGCCGGCCTATGAACATTTAACATTTCCATGAGTGAAAAACGTGTTCAAAACTTTGAAAAATCGAAATCGTACGACCGAAATCCGAAATTATTCCTCGGTTCTGCCTGCTAACAGGTACAGCACCGCCATTCGCACGGCCACGCCGTTTTCTACTTGGTCCAGGATGATGCTTTGCATGCTGTCGGCCACGTCGCTGGTGATCTCTACGCCGCGGTTGATGGGGCCGGGGTGCATGACGGTGATTTCTTTGCCGAGCGAATCGAGCAGCTTCTTGTTGAGGCCGTACTGCATCGTGTACTCGCGCAGCGAAGGGAAATATTTGATGTCTTGCCTTTCCAATTGGATGCGCAGCATGTTCGCCACGTCGCACCATTCGAGGGCTTTGCGCAGGTCGTATTCCACTTTTACGCCCAGCGAGCCGATGTAACGCGGCATGAGCGTACGCGGTCCGCAGACCATTACTTCGGCGCCGAGCTTCTGCAAACAGAAAATGTTCGAGAGCGCCACGCGCGAGTGCAGGATATCGCCGATGATCGCCACTTTTTTCCCGCGCACCTCGCCGTGCTTTTCGCGGATGGAATAGGCGTCGAGCAAGGCCTGCGTGGGGTGCTCGTGCGCGCCGTCGCCCGCGTTGATGATCTTCGAATCGACGTGTTTGCTGAGGAAGACGCAGGCGCCGGGATTCGGGTGGCGCATGACGACCATGTCCACTTTCATCGCGAGGATATTGTTCACCGTATCGATCAGCGTCTCGCCTTTTTTCACGGAGGACTGCGCGGCGGAGAAGTTGACGGTGTCGGCGGAGAGGCGGCGCTCGGCCAGCTCGAAGGAGACGCGGGTGCGGGTGGAATTTTCGAAGAAGAGATTGGCGACGGTGATGTCGCGCAGGGAAGGCACTTTTTTGATCGGGCGGTTGAGCACTTCCTTGAACTGGTCGGCGGTGGCGAGAATGAGCTCGATGTCGTCAGCCGTGAGCTGCTTGATGCCGAGGAGGTGCTTAACGCTGAGCCGTTTGTTCATATCAATCCTGCGTGATGAGCCAGACGTGATCTTCGCCGCCGGCTTCCTTCCACTCTACTTTTACTTTTTCAGATGCGATGGTGTCTACCGTGCGCCCGATGTATTTCGCCTGGATGGGCAGGTTGCGCGAGAAGCGGCGGTCGATGAGCACGAGCAGCTCCACGTCTTTCGGGCGGCCGAAAGCCATCATGGCGTCGAGGCCGGCGCGGATGGTGCGGCCGGTGTACAGCACGTCGTCCACCAGCACCACGTTTTTATCCTCGATGATGAAATCGATGTTCGTGCGGTTGGGCACGAGGTCTTTCCTGCGGAAATCGTCGCGGTAAAAAGTCACGTCGAGCTCGCCGCAGGGAATGTTCGGCTTCTGGAGGATCTTTTCTAAGGTTTTTCGGATGCGCTGCGCGAGGAAAACGCCGCGGGGCTGGAGGCCGATGATGACGGATTCGGAAAAGTCGTCGTGCACTTCGATCAGCTGGTGACAGAGGCGGTTGATCGTGATATCGAAGAGCTGAGGACTGAGGATGAGCCGAGGCGTCATTTCAGGTGTCAAAGGTAATTTTAATTTCGGATTGGCGATTTCGGATTTCGGATTTTATGCACAATTCCTCGCGCCGTCCGACAGCTTTCGTTCCCTTCACCGGGGTAGCCGGACTTTGAATCTTGAATTTTGAATGCGGGGCGGACGGTGTGTTGCTTAATTTTGCCGTTCATGTTCACCTTTTTCAAAAGCCGCCTTTTCCTCCAGCTCCTTCTTTTCTCAGGCGTTTCGGCCGTGCTGATGCTCGCGATCAAATATTTCGAGATCTCCGTCTTCACCGGCCAGAATGACGTAAAAGCTTACGCGTCGTTCATCGGTTTGCTGTTCCTCGGGCTGGGCCTGCTGGTGGGATTGCATTTCCGGCGAAAAGCGAAGGAAGTTGAGAAGGCCGCCTTCGTTGCCAACCCGGTAAGCGTGAAGCCGAACGAGCTGCTGAGCGCGCGGGAGAACGAGGTGCTGCAGTGTATCGTCATGGGCTATTCCAATAAAGAGATCGCGGAGAAGCTCTTCGTTTCGGAGAACACGGTGAAGAAGCACATCAACAGCATTTATTCCAAGCTCGGGGTGAGCAGGCGGACGCAGGCGGTGGCGCGGGCGAAGGAATTAAACCTGGTCGCCGGAGCCTGATCGTGGCGAGGTGCCGTGTCGTCAAAGTAGTACGCTCCGACCGCCTGGGTACGTACAATACCGCGCGCAGGCCTTGTTTTTATTAGAAAGTTCCATGCAAACTACCCGAAAGGGTGATGCGCGGCGGGCTGTGGGAAGGCCACCTTTGCAGCATGTCAAACCAAGGTGCGGACGATCAGTCCGGCCACTAAACCAACTCAACTATGTTACGCAAAAGCGCATTGCTGTTCGGCCTGCTCGCAGGCATTATTGTCTTTGCTTACACCATGATCGTCATGCTGGTCATCGGTGATTTCGGCTCCGCCACCCCGGAGGAACTGCAAACGGCAGAAGCCCTGGGCTGGCTGCGGTACATCATCCTGCTGCTCGGCGTGCTGATGGGCATGCGGGCCCTGCGGAAGGAGACCACGGGCCAATTAGGCTACGGAAAGGTGCTGGCGGCCGGTATCGGCGTGAGCCTGGTGACCGCTTTTTTCATCGGGCTGATGGAATTCACCTACGTTCAATTCATGAACCCGGACTTCTACGAACAGTATATACAAATCGCTGAAAAACAATTCACTAACCCTGATGACTTAAAGGCGTTTCGAGAGCAGGTGGAGATGTTCCCCAAATGGGCCACGACGGGCTGGGGCACGGGCGTGTTCTACTTTATCGAGACTTTTATCATTGGCCTCCTGATGTCGCTGCTGGCTGCGATCTTTTTCCGGAAGCCGGGCAAGATGAGCGCACAAGCTTCTCATTAAATTTTAAAAACCGCAACGTCACATGAAAATGAAAGAACAGATCAGCATCCGGGCGCCGAAAGAAGCCGTCTGGAAAACCATCACCGATTTCGAGAACGGCGCGAAGCGTCTCAGCACCATTCAGAAGATCGAGATATTGGAAAAACCGCAGAATGGCCTGGTGGGCCTGAAGTGGCGCGAAACCCGCGTCCTGTTTGGAAAATCAGCCACCGAAGTGATGTGGATCACCGGGGCGGTCAACAACCAGTACTACGAAACCCGCGCAGAGAACCACAGCGCCGTCTACACCTGCCGCATGTCCGTGGAAGATCAGCAGGGCGGCACCGTGCTGAGCATGGAATTCTCCGGCGAACCGCAAACCTTCGGTGCAAAGGTCATGATCGCGCTGATGGGCTGGATGGTCAAAGGCGCCACCCGCAAAGCGATCCGGAAAGACCTGGAGGAGATCAAAAAAGTGATCGAAGAGCGAAACTAGATCATCCCGTCATAAAAGCACAAAGGCATTGAGGGCTGGCAGTTTCCTCAATGCCTTTGTGCTTTTATGACTTTATGGCTCGATCAACTCGCGGAGCGAATGCGCAGCAATTCCAACGCTCTGATCCGTCCGACCAGCTCTTCCAGCTTTTCCGGCATCAGGGGCTTGACGACGTAGTCGAACACTTCGCTGAGGCTGCCGGCGCGCTGGATGTCGACGGGGTTGGTAGAAGAAGTGATCATGCAGATGACCGGCGCCTTGACCAGGCGCGGCTTCAGTTCCGCATAATGGCGCAAAAATTCCCAGCCGTCCATAAGCGGCATGTTGATATCCAGGAACAGCAGGTCAGGCAACAGCTCGGGCTGCCGGGCGTTCATCTCCAGGTGCGCCAGGGCTGCGGCGCCGCCGGGATAAGTAACGATCGTATCGACGAGTTCGGAATGCTCAATGATCTTTTGCGTGGCGAACTGGTAGATCGGATCATCGTCGACAATACAGACAGTGCGAACAGGTTCCATAGCTTGGGGCTTGAAAATTGTTGACACAGATGGGGGTCCCAATACGGATTTTTATACGCTGGTTAATATTTATTGTTGCAACATGTTTCGAAATTTTCTGCAAGCGGCTTCTGTTCTGAACCCATTTAGGGCAATAACGCTGGTTCTGCTGCTGGCTTTCAGCTGCAAAACCAGGCAGCCGGTTCCCGCGGGCGCACCCTCCCCGCCTCCCGATCCGCCCAACTGCGCCTCCCTGCTCAACGATCAGCTCTGCTGCGAAGCGGGCAAAACCGTCAAGCTGAAGCTGATCCGCAGCCGCGCCGAGCTGGAAGCCGTGCCGGGCTACGAGTCGGTCAAAGCGGTCATCGGCACGGTGGATTTCCGGGGACATGATCTCATCCTGCTCTTTCCTTCCGCCCTGCCGCTCAGCCATAAGCTCAGCGGCCCGCCCACCAGCACCGGCCTCGAATGGCAGATCTACTGCAAGCTGCCAGCCTGGTGTTTGAATGACAGCGCCGCCCTGCTGCTCGACTGCGCGCCGACCGAAGGTTCCGCTTCCGGCTTTTACTGGAGAAAGATTCCGAAGTCCCGCGCTGAAACGCTGAGCTGCGGCTGCGGGATCCCGCCGCTTCCCGTCGATTCCGCCACGAGAGATTCGCTTTAAAGCTGATCAGCGCACCAGCTCACCCGTACGCACGTGCACGCGCACGCTGTCGCTGCGCTTGCGGTTGCCGGTGGGGATCTCGGTGAAGACTACCGTGCTGTCGTACACGCGGGCCGGGGCGAATTTGTAGAAGGCCGTGGTGTACTTATTGAAAAGCGTATCGCATTTCCATTCGATGGCGCCGCTTTGCAGATCGACGCGCGCAAGCGTGCCGGCGGCCGTGACATAGCCGGTATTTCCGTCGATCGTAGGCTGTCCGACGTTCGGCGCTTTGAAGGTGATCTTCCACTCGGGTTTTTCGGAACCGCTCTTGAAACGGCCAGCGTAGCTTTTCACGCCGAGATGATCCGTTTCCTGCCAGAATACGAGGTAATCGCCGTCGTGCGGCAGCAGGTAGCATTTGTCGACGAGGAATTCAACGTTCATGTTGAACAGCGGCGCGCGATCCTTCCCGCTCGTATCGGCGCGGCTGACTTTTCCTTTGTAGCTGCAGTAATACATGTGGGGGCCGATGCGCGCGATCGCGTCGTCGTACGGGGTGAAATTTTTCTTGTACAGCTCAACGGCATAGCGCAGGCCGGGACGGAGCGCGGGGTACGCGGGGCGCGGGGCTTCGACGGCGGTATCTTTTTTGGCGGTGTCCGGGGGACGCTGCTCTTCATCGCCGCCGCAGGAAAGCAGCAGGCAGGCGAGCATCGGAAATGCAGAAATGAAAAATGCCCGGCGGTACATGGAGGCGAATTTACGGAAGGTCCGAGATTAAAAGGCAACTTTTCCGCCCGTATGCCGAAAGGCAAAAAATAAAAACGGGATTCGGCGCAGCATTTGTTTTTTGCAGGCGCGGCGTTGCGCGAAGCGTTTAATGCTGCGACCTCCTATGGATCCGCTCCAGCTCCCTGAACTGCTCATACCGCAGTTTAATAGCGGCCACCAGGTCGTAATCGCCGGCGGTCTTCAGGAATTCTTCAGGGAGATTGAGGTAAAGGATGAATTTGTCGAATTCTTCTTCGCTCAGGTCGATGACGTCGGCTTTGACGTAAATGCGGAACAGGTCTTTGAGAATTTCCCGCTGGCGGTCCTTGTTCTCCATCTCCGCCACGTAGCGTTTCGAGCGTTCTTTCTTGCTGAAGCGCTCGTACAGCGCGGTGATCGGGCTGCCGGCCATTTCCATCGGGCGGTCGAGCTGGTAGCTGTATTTCACGCCCAGGGCCTCGCGCTCTTTTTTCATTTCCTCGAGCTTCTTCACGGGATATACGGCCACCGCCGGCATCTTCTGCACCTTCATGCGCAGCCCCACCCGCACGTAATACTCGGGCTTGCGTACCGAATCGCGGAGGAGAATGCGCGCGGACGTGTAGCCGCCGGAAGTGATCAGCAGCGTGTCCGTGTACTGCACAGTGAGCCTGAACTCGAGTCCCGCCGCGCCCATCAGGCCCTTCCCGCTGCTCTTGTTGATGATCATCGGCGCAAGCACCGCGGTGCTGTCGTCTACGTCGTAAATTTTTCCGCGCAGCGTCACCGTGCGGTCTTCCGCCTGCGAAAAGCCGTGCAGGAAAAGACAGCAAAAGAGCGCTGAAAAAAGAAGGCGGATCATTCAGACGGGTACTTCAAAGATTGAACCGAATTGCGAACGCTTACGAAGTTACGGATTGCGGATGTTCTCTGGCTCAACGGCGGCGGTAGTTTGCGGGCTTCGGGATTCGTAAATGCGTTTTCTTGTCTATTGTTCGACGCGTTCGGGGCGATAAAGTTACCTGATAAGCTTTCCTTTCGCGCCTGCTTTTAACGTTTTTTGCCAAGGCCGTCCGACGCGCTTGATTAATTTTACCGCACCCGATCCGCACGCTATGTCATTCGATATCTACTCCGCCGCCGCCTACGGGCAGCTTCCCGATTACCAGCAAGACGGTTTCCTGGACGATCCGTTGCTTTACCGTCCTTCGAAAGCCCTGCAGAACGCCGTGAACGTTGCGCTGAACCTGGGCAAGCCTTTGCTGCTCACCGGCGAGCCGGGCACCGGGAAAACGCAATTGGCCTGGAGCATCGCCGCCCGCCTCGGCCTCGGCGAGCCGCTCGTGTTCAACACGCGCACCAGCTCCAGCGCGGGCGAATTGTTCTACCGCTACAACGCCATCGGCCATTTCCAGCACGTGCAGCAGCGCCAGGGAGAAACGCTCGGCAGCGAAGAGGTGGAACGCCGCTTCATCCGCTACCAGGCTTTGGGCGAAGCCATCCTCAGCCAGAGCCGCAAGGTGGTGCTGATCGACGAGGTCGACAAAGCGCCGCGCGACCTGCCGAACGATATTCTCAACGTGCTCGAGGAAATGGCGTTCGAGGTGCCGGAGATCGGCAAACGTTATTCCGCCGCGCCGAAGCACCGTCCCGTGCTCATCCTCACCAGCAACTCGGAAAAAAATCTCCCCGACGCTTTCCTGCGACGCTGCGTGTTCTTCCACATTCCTTTTCCTTCCGCGGAAGAACTGGAAGCCATTCTCACCGCGAAGATCAGCGATCCGCAGTACACGCCCGACACGCTTCGCAACGTGGTGCTGCCCCACTTCCTCGACCTGCGCAACCGCCTGCAGCGCAAAAAGCCCGGCACTGCGGAGCTCCTGCACTGGATCGTCGTGCTCATCCGCCTGCGCTTCGACCCGTACCGCCTGCACCTGCAGCAGCAGCTGCCCCCGCACGAACGCGACGCGCTGCTCATGAGCTACCACGTGCTGGCGAAGAACGAGCAGGATCTCGCCTTGCTCCGCGCGCATCTCGGCTATACGTATTGAGACGCGCATGGATCCGCGCCTGCAGCCCGTCTTCCTCCCGCTTTCCGCTCTCATCGAAGAGCTGAAGGAAAACGGCTTCCTCGTCGGCGTTGATAATTGGGAAGATCTTTATCGCCTGCTCAGCCGCAAGGTGATCAACGTGCAGAATGCGGACCCGGAAGAGCTGCGCAGCCTGCTGTGCCCGCTGTTCGCGGTGAACGAAGAGCAGCAGCAGATTTTTTACCGCCTTTTCGATCAACATTTCGCTTCGTACTACGGGCTGCAAGCCGCGGCAGAGAAACACGCGCCTCCGCCGCCGCGTCCCTCGCCTTTCGAGCGCGACATCAATCTTTCCCTGCGTTACATCATGCAGGGCGCGGCGGCGCTCGTGCTGTCGGCCTTGCTCGTCTGGATCTGGTTCGAGTTCCGGCCGCTGCAGCGGGAGATCGTTTTTGAGCCGCAGCCGAATTATTTTCCTTCACCCATCGCGCCGCAGGATGAAGAAGCAGCGGCAACGCCCGTCCCGCCTGCCTTTCCCGGGAAGCAGCCCGAGGCCTTTCGCCCTATGGCCTACCTCCCGCTCTTCGATCCCGACCCGGCCTACTTCGAGATGAAAGATTTCTGGTCGCACCGCTTCCGGCAATTTCTCGTGCAGGCGGGTTTGTGGGTGGTGCTGGGAGGCTGCAGCATCTGGATCATCTTTTTGCTTTACCAGCGAAAACGAAAATTTCTCCTGCGCGAAAAACAGAAGCAGCGCGACCCGCTCAGCTTCTGGCCGGTGCGCACCGAAGAGCGCATCCGCGTGCAACTGCCGTTCAGCTTTTTCCAGGCCGCGAACAGCCTGCGCCGCCGCCTCGCCTGGTCGTCCCCGCAGCTCGACGTGAACGCCACCGTGCGCGCCACCATCGCTGCGGGCGGGCGGCCGAGCCCCTGTTTCGTGCAGCGCTCGCGTCCCGCCGAATACCTGGTGCTGCTGCCCGACGACAATCCGCACTCGCTGTTTACCGCGTACCTCGATCACGTTTTTTTGCTGCTCGGGAAAACGGATATCGTGCTGCACCGCTATTTCTATAAAGGCGAGCCGAAACATTTTTATGCGCAGGAAGGCGAGAAAGCGCTTTCGCTGCAGGCGCTGCTGTATCATCACGGCAACTGCCGCCTGCTGCTCGTCGCGCATCCTGAGCTGCTGGATGCCGCGGAACAGCTCACGGAAAATTTCCGCCACTGGAGCGATCGCGCCGTGCTGCTCTCCGCGCTGCCTGAAAATTCTTCCGCGAAAAACAAGATCGAAGAAGAGTTCCATCTCCTCCCCGCCGGCATCGGTAGCCTCGACCTGCTCGTGCAGCGCTGGGAAGAAGGCGCGGCGGATGAAGCGACGGATGCGCCGCGCCCGCCCGAGCCTTACATCAGCGATTATTTCGAGCTGCGCCCGCAGTTGCTCGAGTATTTCCGCGCCTGCCGCACAGGCACACACGAAGACGAGCTGCTCCGCTGGCTGGCCGCCTGCTGCCTGTACCCGGAGCTGCACTGGGATTTGCTGCTCTTCGCCGGGAAAATTTTGCAGCGCAAAACGCCCGGCCTGCTGCGCCTGGAAAATCTCGAAGCCCTGGCGCGCCTGCCCTGGCTGCGGCAGGGAACGATCCCCGCTGCGATCCGCGATCAGCTCATCAACGATGAAACACTGCTGCCCGCAGACCTGCGCGATGAGCTGATCATCGCCGTGTCGGAGCTCGTGCAGGACAACATGCCGGGCAACGGCAACAGCGTAGCTTACGAGCGGCGGATGCTGCACCTGGCTTTCCTCGAAGCGCTGCTCAGCGAAAGCGAGCGCAGCCGCCGCGAACGGATTCGCGAGCTGAAGCGCGCGCAGGAGCGCAGCGGAGAGAACGATGAAAGCGTGAACATTTTCCTGAACCGCCACTCGATGAATCCTTTCGCGGGCATGCTGGGCGGGCGCATGAAAGACGCGCTGTACACCGACGGGCAGCCGCACCGGGGACTGAAGCCCGTATGGAGCACGACGATCGTGGGCGCGATCGCGGTAGTGCTGCTGTTCCTGATCAACGTGGAACCGGAGTACGGCAACGTGATCACGCACGACAGCAAAGTGTATTACATCGACAACGCGGAGAAGCAGGCCAGCTGGCAGAGCCATCGCGCCGCGTTCTTTTACAATCCGCACTACCCCGGCGCCTCGCCCGCCGCCGAGCCGCGCAGCACCGAGCACGCCAAAGCCGCGGCGCTCATCGATTCCGCCCACAGCATCGCACCTGCTCATCCCGTCGCTGCGCTAAACCGGTTCGTACGCGAAGTGAATTATGATTTCCAGCAGATCAACGAGCAGCAGCCCGCCATGGCCCGGCCGGGCCTGCGCAACAAAGAGCGGGAGCTGGAAAACCTGCGCGCGCTGCTCGAACAGGACAGCCTCGCCGCTCGCCCTTACATCGACAGCGCCCTGCAGCACCTGCGCCGCGTGGAAACGCAGTACTGGTTCGCGCGCTGGCTTTGCGCTTCGGCCGTGAACGAAACAGCGGAAGCCGCAGCCGCCCAAGCGAACATCGACACCGCGCTCCTCGATGAGGAGCGGCTGGGCATCCTGGAACGGATGAAGAGACGCTGATCAGCTTCTCAGCACGATCACGCTGCACACCGGCGGGTATTCACAAAGTCCATGCTCTTTGCCGTTCGCGGTATCGATCTTTTTCTTGATCAGCGCGAAAAACTGGTGATCGCCCTGCTCGTAGCTCCTGAAAATTGAATACGCGACCAGGTCGGCCAGCTGGATCAGCCGCGATGCTTTCGAGTCGAGGAACAGCGGCACTTCGGATAAATTTCTCAGCACACCCCAATCGTGCCCTGCTGTTCTGAAATCGGTCGCGAGCGACTGGATCGATGTTTCGTAAATGGACTTATCAAAAATGATCAGCCCGCGCTGCGCCTCGCCGGACTTGTGCAATCTCGCGAGGTAATGATCGAAACGGCTTGACAGCTGCTCGAACGCTGCGTCCACCGGACCTTTCGAGATAAGCAATGGCTTGTCGATGATGCA
>Ga0196978_1000355_pt1 | contig 23376 bp, 23 predicted proteins | sample S3v_2013CmetaG_FD_155491 | JGI IMG/M metagenome (GOLD analysis project Ga0196978, IMG submission 155491) | Soil microbial communities from Anza Borrego desert, Southern California, United States - S3+v_20-13C | ecosystem: Environmental > Terrestrial > Soil > Desert | place: USA: California... | reverse complement strand
CCGCCCGCCCGCCCGGCCAAGATGAAATTGAAATCTATTTTCATCTAGCGTATAGTCAAAGCGTCCAGTAGCGGACGCTTTCGACGGCCGCTGACGTTCGAGTTCGGAGACGGTGGTGAGGGCGGATGAGTTTAGCTTACCCGAAAATGTGGGAGGCCGCGGGGGCCGAGGGGCGCGCGCAAGGGGCGCGGGCGGCCGCGCTGTCGCTCGACTCCCTGCCCGTCGGCGCGCCGGCACGCGTCGTGGCGGTCGAAGGCTCGGGCGCGGTGGCGCGCCGCCTGATGGAGATGGGCGTCGTCCCCGGCGCGCCCGTGCGCGTCGTCAGGGTGGCCCCGCTCGGCGACCCCCTCGAAGTCCGCGTCCGCAACTACCACCTCGCCCTGCGCCGCACCGAGGCGCAAACCATTCTGGTGGTGACGGCCGACGAGAAAGAGCGTGAACAGGAAAAGACCGTGGCTCGTCAACCGTGAATCGTGAATCGAAAAAGCGGTTCCCGGTCGTCAGTCGTCAGTCATCCCTTCTCTGCCTTTGCCGACGACTGAAGACGAACGACTTCGATCCGCGAGCGACGATTCACGGCTTTTATCTTTATGAGTGTCACCCTCGAACCCCCTTCCCCGCACGCGCCGGCCGCGACGCGGCCGCTGGTCGTCGCGCTGGCCGGCAACCCGAACGCCGGCAAGACGAGCCTCTTCAACGCGCTGACGGGGCTGCGGCAGAAGGTCGCCAACTACCCCGGCGTGACGGTCGAGCGCAAGGAGGGCGTCTGGGCGCTCGCCGCCGGCGACGCGCCCGCGCGCCTCGTAGACCTGCCCGGACTCTACAGCCTCGACGCCGCCTCGCCCGACGAGCGGATCGCGCACGACGTGCTCACGGGGCGCGTCGCCGGCACGCCCGCGCCCGACGTGGTCGTCGCCGCCGTGGACGCCACCAACATCGAACGCAACCTCTACCTCGTCACCCAACTGCTCGAACTCGAACGCCCGCTCGTCGTCGCCCTGACGATGGTCGATCTGGCCGAGCGCGACGGCGTCGAGGTGGACGCGGCCCGGCTCGGCTCGGCGCTCGGCGTCGCGGTCGTCGCGGTCAACGCGCGCCGGCGCGAGGGGCTGGACGAGTTGGCGCGGGCGGTGCTTGAGGCCGCCGCGAGGCCCGCGCCGGGGGCGCGCTGGCGTCTGTCGCCGCGGGCCGAGGAGGAGGTCGCGCGCCTTTCGGGCCACGGCCCGCGCGCGCGCGAGGCGGCGCTGCGCGACCTCTACGGCGAGGAGTTGCCCGAGGACGGCGACCGCCGCGAGGCCGTCGAGGGCGCTCGCTCGCGCCTGTCGGGCGCGGACGAGCGCTGGTGGCAGGAGCCTCTGCTGGCGCGCTACGACTGGATCGAGCGCGCGGCCTCAGCCTCCGTCAGCGGCCGCGCGGCGGCGGGCGAGCGCCCCAGCGCCACCGACCGCATCGACTCGGTGGTGACGCACAAGCTCTTCGGCCCCGCCATCTTCGTCCTCGTCATGCTCGTCGTCTTCCAGACGATCTTCTCGTGGGCGACGCTGCCGATGGACTTGATCGACCGCGGCTTCGGCTCGCTCGGCGAGTCTCTGCGCGGCGCGATGCCGGCGGGGATGCTGACCGACCTGCTGGTGGACGGCGTCGTCGCCGGCGTCGGCGGCGTGCTGGTCTTCCTGCCGCAGATTCTTCTGCTCTTCTTCTTCATCGCGCTCCTCGAAGACAGCGGCTACATGGCGCGCGCGGCGTTCCTGATGGACAGGCTAATGCGCGGCGTGGGCCTGCACGGCAAGGCTTTCGTGCCGCTCCTGTCGAGCTTCGCCTGCGCCATCCCCGGCATCATGGCGACGCGCACCATCGAGAACCCGAAAGACCGCCTCGCCACCATCATGATCGCGCCCTTCATGAGCTGTTCGGCGCGGCTGCCCGTCTACACGCTGATGATCGCGGCCTTCTTCAGCGACCGGCAGGTGTTCGGCGTCGTCTCGGTGGGCGCGCTCGTCATCCTCTCGATGTACCTTCTGGGCGTCGTGGTGGCGGTCGCGGTGGCGTGGGTCTTGAAGCGGACGATCCTGAAGGCCCCGCCGCCGCCGCTCGTGCTGGAGCTGCCGCCCTACCGCGTGCCCAACCTGCTCAACGTCGCGCAGGCGATGCGCTCGCGCGGGTGGCTCTTCGTCAAGCGGGCCGGCACGGTCATCCTCTCGATCTCGATACTCTTGTGGGGCCTGATGACCTTCCCGCGCTCCGAGCAGAAGCCCGTGCCCGACGCCGAGGAGGGCGCGGCCGTGCAGGCTTTGCGCGAGACGGGCGCGGAGGCGCGCGGCGAGCCCGCGCCGCAGACGGCCGCGCCGGCCGGCGAGGGCGTGGCCGACGAGGCCGCGCAACTGCGGCAGAGCTACGCCGGCCGCCTCGGCCACCTCATCGAACCCGCCATCGAGCCGCTCGGCTTCGACTGGAAGATCGGCATCGCGCTGATCGCCTCGTTCGCCGCGCGCGAGGTGCTCGTCTCGACGCTCTCCATCGTCTACAACGTGGGCAAGGACGCCGAGGCCGACTCGCCTTCGCTCATCGACGCCGTGCGCGACGCCAAGCGCGCCGACGGGCGGCCGGCGTGGACGCCGCTCGTGGCCGTCTCGCTGATGGTCTTCTTCGTGCTGGCCTGCCAGTGCATGTCCACGGTCGCGGTCGTGCGGCGCGAGACGAACTCGTGGCGCTGGCCGCTCTTCATGGTCGGCTACATGCTCGCGCTGGCCTACGCGGCCTCGCTCGTCACCTATCAGGGCGGGCGCCTGCTCGGGCTGGGTTGAGGTCTGAGGGTGTCTCTCGACTGGCAACAACTCGCGGTCGCGCTCATCATCGCCGGCGCGCTCCTCTACGTCGCGCGCCGCGGCCTCGCGCGCCTGCGCTCCTTCCGCGCCTCGCGCGGCGCGGCTTGCGCGACCGGCTGCGGCAAGTGCGGCGACGAACCCGCCCCCGCGCGCCCCGCCAAAGTCCTCGTCCAGATAAGCTCACAAAGACGGAAATAAGGTTTCGGGCCACAGGTTAAAACGGAAGGAGGGTGACGGCTGGCGCGGCCGTCACCCTCCTTCTTCTGTCTTTAACCCGAAACTCGAAGCCCGGAACTATTTCTACGGCTTGAAGTCGAAGCTGAGGTAGCCGCGGACGCGGACGGGCTGGCCGTTGACGACCGTGGGGTTAAACTTCCAGCGCCGCGCGGCGTCGGCCGCCGCGGCCTGAAGGGTCATGGGGCCGTCGGTGCGCTCGACGGCCTCCACGTCGCCCGCCTCGTTGACGAGGAGGAAGACGGTGACGACGCCGCTGATGCGCGACAACTTGGCGGCCGACGGGTAGCTGGGCGGCTGGCGCTTGCGCGCCTTCGTCAGCAGCGAGCCGACCGTGACCGGGGTCGCCTCGGCGGTCGCGGGCGCGGCCGCGGCGTCGCCGACCTTCGCGGCCGCCGCGGGCGGAGGCGCGGCCGCGGAGGCGCGGACGTTAGCGGGCTGCGTCGCGGTCTGGGCGGCCCCGGCGGGCTGGCCGTTCGGCGCGGCGGCCTTCGGCCGCGCGGCCGGGATGTCGCTCAGGCTGGCGATGCGCGTCTCGGAGGCGAAGAGGCGCTGGCGGGCCTCGGAGACTTCGGCCTGCCAGTGGGCGCGGTCGGGGCCGTGGCGCGCGACCCGCATGCGGACGGTGGCGGCGTCTTCGAGCAGCGCCGTCGCGTCCGCGCCGCGCGCGGCGTCCCTCGACCCGGCCGCCTGCCCGCCGCCGATGGCCTTCGCCTGCTCGACGACCCTTTCGAGCAGGGCGCGCAACTGGCCGAGGTCGCCGTTGGCCTCGGCCGGCAGGTCGCTGTCGGTGACGTTGAGGCCGAAGAGGCGGTAGCGTTCGAGGTGCGTGCGGACGGCGCTGACGGTCTGGCCGGCGAGCGCGAAGTAGGCTTGGGCGGCCGCGCCGTCCGGCCCGCCGGTCGAGCGCGCCTGAAAAGCCTCGTCGAGCAGCGCGGCGGCGCGCACGTAGTCGGGCATCTCGACGACGATCGCCATCAGGAGGACGCGCGACACGTCGCGCACGGACTCGTCGGCCGTCGAAGAGCGCAGAGACTCCAACTCGGTCGCGGCCGCGGCGAGCTTGCCGATGGCCGCGAGGGCGCGGGCGCGCGCGATCCGTTTCTGCGCCGTCTCGGTCTCGGTGGGCGCGGCCGCGGGCGCGGCCGGCGCGGTTTCGACGGCGGCCGGCGCGGGGGCCGGCGCGCTCGTCTGCGCCCCGGCGGCGGCCGCGCAGACCACGACGCCGAGGATGCTGAGGAGGGACTTGAATTGCGACGGAATGCGGATGGCTAAGTTACTTCCCTTCACTACGAATTACTCCAGAAATTTAAAAGCGAGCTAGGCTGCTCGCTTTATCAACCGTCCTTGAGGATGGAAACACATTATCGCCACATCTGCCCCCGCGTTCAAGCCCGGACGGGGGAAAACCGGAGCCGGGAGGCGGAAGCCGGCAGAATGCGGCGGAAAAACCTTCGCGGCGGGCCGCCCGCGCCCGCCGCGGGGGCGTGCAAATGCCCCCCCGCCGGCCCCCGGCTACTGCTTCAGGCTTCTCGCGATGCGGTCACGAAAGTCGCGGGCCTGACGTTTGACGAGGGCTTCGTCGAGGGTGAGGAGGCGGCGGTCGCGCATGACGACGCGGCCCTCGATGACGACCGTGCGCACGTCGCCGGCTTTGGTCGCGTAGACGAGGTGCGAGTAGATGTTGTAGCGCGGCGTCTGGTGCAGCTCGTCGAGATCGACGACGACGAGGTCGGCCCGCTTGCCGGGCTCAAGCGAGCCGATGTCGCGCTCCATGTGGAGGGCGCGCGCGCCGCCTATGGTCGCCATCGCCAGCGCGTCCTCGGCCGGCACCACGCGCGGGTCGTTCGACGAGAGCTTGTGCAGCTTGGCCGCCGCGTCCATCGCCTCCCACATGCTGAGGTCGTTGTTCGACGCCGCCCCGTCCGTCCCCAGCCCGAGCGCCACCCCGGCGCGCAGCATCGCCGGCACGGGCGCGACGCCCGAAGCCAGCTTCATGTTCGATTCCGGGTTATGCACCGAGCCGACGCCGTGCTGTTTGAGCAGGCCGATCTCGCCCTCGTCAATGTGGACGGTGTGGGCGGCGACGGTGCGCGGGCCGAGGAAGCCGATGCGCGCGAGGTACTCGACCGGGCGCGCGCCCTTCTGCTTCGAGATGTCCTCGACCTCCTTGCGCGTCTCGGAGAGGTGGATGACGACGGCCGCGTTGAGGCTGTCGGAAAGCTTCCGCACCTCGCGCAGGTGCTCCTCCGAGACCGTGTAGGGCGCGTGCGGCGCGACGGCCGGCGTGACGAGCGGGTGGCCGCGCCACTTCCGCAGGTAGCCCTCGGTGTAGCGCATCGCCTCGGCCCACGTCTTGTTGTCGGCGACGGGGAAGTCGATGACGGTCTCGCCGAGCAGGCCGCGCACGCCGGCGCGGGCCGTCTCCTCGGCGACGGCGTCCTCGAAGTAGTACATGTCGCAGTAGGTGGTCGTCCCGCCGCGGATCATCTCGGCGAGCCCGAGCCGCGTCCCGACGCGCACGAACTCCTCCGTGACGTTCTTGGCCTCGGCCGGGAAGATGTACTTCGTGAGCCACTCGTTGAGGTCGAGGTCGTCGGCGAGGCCGCGGAAGAGCACCATCGGGATGTGCGTGTGGCCGTTGATGAGGCCGGGGATGACGGCGCGGCCGGCGGCGTCCACGACCTCGGCGGCGGCGTAGCGGCGCGCGAGTTCGGCGCGGCGGCCGACGGCCACGACGCGCCCGCCGCGCACGGCGACGGCCCCGTCCTCGATGACCCGCCGCGCGGCGTCCATCGTCACGACCGTCCCGCCCGAGACGAGCAGGTCAACGCGCTCGGCGCGGCCGCGACGCCTCTGGGCCGCGGCGGGCGCGAGCAGCGAACAGCAGAGGGCGGCGCACGCCGCCGCGAGGGCCAGTCTCTTCGGCAGATTCATTTAGGCTTTCCCGGCAGGAAGTAGAAGCGCGCGACGAGCAGGCCGCACAGCGCGGCGACGCTCAGCAGCAGGTCGAGCGCGCTGATGTCGGGGGTGACGATCTTACGCGCGATGACGAAGATGATGACCTCGATGGCCGAACTCGTCCGGTGGAACAGGAGGAGCAGCCCCAGCTCGGCGGCGATGGCGATGAGCAGGATGTTCTGGATGATCTTCTGTAGAACGTCGTACTCGTCGGCCGGCACGAGGAGCTTCGGGAACTCGTTGACGGCCGTGTCGTAGGCGGCGACGGCCGCGGCGGCGAGGATGAAGACGGAGAGCAGCGAGAGGAAGAGGTGGATGGCGTCGCCGACCCAGCGGTTGAGGATGCGCTCGACCGGCGTCGTCTCGCCGCCGCCGGCCTTCTCGCCGGAGCCGCCCTCGCCCTCGCCGCCCGCCTTCTCGTCCTCCGCCATTTTCGCCACGTCTCGCCGCCTGCCGCCCGGCCCGGCGCGTAAACCTATGACAGCGTTAGGTTAATTTCAGCGCCGGGGATTCCCCGCCACTCAATCGCTAACGGGAACGAACGATTCGTTAACGGGAACGACTGATTTACTCCCGTTAACGAATCGTTCGTGCCCATTAGCGAATCGTCCGTGCCCACTAACGAATTCGTCGTTCCCGTTAACCAATCGGCCGCGCCCGTTAGCGAATCGTTCGTGCCCGTTAGCGAATCCGTCGTGCCCGTTAACGAATGGGTCGTGCCCGTTAACGAATCGTTCGTTCCGCGGGACAGAGCCTTCGCTCCCTTTAGTGGTCGCGCTACTCCGCGGCGGGACGGCCCCGCTCCGGCGGGAGATGAGTCTACTCTTTCGCCCCGGTCTCGGCGAGGAAGTCGGCGTCGAAGGGGCGCGGGAGCAGTTCGCTCATTCGCAGGGTCTCGGAGTCGCCGCGCAGGTTGGCGAGGACGACCGGGATGTCGCCGCAGAACTCCCAGATGAGTTGGCGGCACGCGCCGCAGGGCGGCGTCAGCCGCTCGGTGTCGGCGACGACGGCGATGCGGCGGAAGCGTCGCGCCCCCTCCGACAGCGCCTTCCAGATGGTGACGCGCTCGGCGCACATCGTCAGCTCGTAGGCCGCGCTCTCGATGTTGCAGCCCGTGAAGACGCGCCCGTCGTCGGCCTCGACGGCCGCGCCCACGCAGAAGTTCGAGTAGCGCGCCAGCGCGCACTCGCGCGCGCCCGTCGCCGCCTCGACCAGCCGGCCGGCGTCGGCCCCGTCGTGTTGCTGCTGCTCCTGACTCACTCACCCTCCCTGTTCGGCGCTGAGGCTGACGGCGACGCGCGCGCCCGCGGCCGGGGCGCGCCGCGCGTCTGCGAGTTGTTCGCGGATGCGCCCGGAGATGAGCGCGATGGAGACGAGGTTGTGGCCGCCCTCGGGGATGATCACGTCGGCGTGGCGCTTCGACGGCTCGACGAACTGCATGTGCATGGGCCGGACGGTCGAGAGGTACTGCTCGATGACCGACTCGGCGGTGCGGCCGCGCTCGGCGATGTCGCGGCGCAGGCGGCGGATGAAGCGGATGTCGTCGGGCGTGTCCACGAAGACCTTCAAGTCCATCTCGCCGCGCAGCCGCTCGTCGTTGAAGACCAGAATGCCCTCGACGATGATGATCGGCCGCGGCTCGATCCTGAGCGTCTCGGGCCGCCGGGCGCAGGTCTTGAAGTCGTAGACGGGGAGCTCCACGGCGTCCCCCGCCCTGAGCGCGCGGACGTGCCTGACGAGCAGGTCGTTGTCGATGGCGTCCGGGTGGTCGAAGTTGAACGTGCGCTGGAAGTCGAGCGGCAGCTCGTCGAGGTTGCGGTAGTAGGAGTCCTGCTGGAGGAAGACGACCTCGTCCTTGCTCACCGATTCGAGAATCCGGCTCGCCACCGTCGTCTTCCCCGACCCCGTCCCGCCGCAGATGCCGATGATCATCCGTCGCTTCGCTCCGAAGTAGACAGTAGTCAGTAGTCAGTAGTCAGTAGAAAAAACCTCTCTCTCGAACCGTTCGCGTGTCAGCGTCAGCGGCCCGAGCGCGGAGCGCTACTGACTACTGACTACTGTCTACTGTCTACTGTAGTTTCGGTATCACCCTCCGCAGGAGTTCCGCGAAGGTCTCGCGGACGCGCTCGCCGGTCTCGATGACCTCGTCGTGGTTGATGGGCTTGTCGAGGACGCCGGCCGCCATGTTGGTGATGCAGGAGAAGCCGAGGACGCGCAGGCCCATCTGGCGCGCGACGATGGCCTCGGGCACGGTGCTCATGCCGACGGCGTCCGCGCCCAGCAGCCGCAGCATCCGTATCTCGGCCGGCGTCTCGTAGGACGGCCCCGTCAGCGCGGCGTAGATGCCGCGGCGCAGTTCCAACTCCATCGCCCGCGCCTCGCCGACGGCGATGTCCTGATAGGCGTGGTCGTAGACCTCGGTCATGTCGGGGAAGCGCACGCCGAGGCGCGGGTCGTGGGGGCCGAGCAGCGGGTTCGTGCCCATCAGGTTGAGGTGGTCGCCGATGACGATCAGCGAGCCCTCGCTGAAAGAGTTGTTGAGTCCGCCGGCCGCGTTCGTCAGCACCAGCGACTTGACGCCGAGCAGCGCGAGGACGCGGACGGGGAAGGTCACCTCTTCGAGCGTGTAGCCCTCGTAGAAGTGGAAGCGCCCCTGCATGACGGCCACGTCCGCGCCGCCGACGCGGCCGACCACCATGCGGCCCGTGTGCCCCTCGACGGTCGGGCGCGCGAAGCCCGGTATCTCGGCGTAAGGGATCGCCTCGGCCTCCTCGACCTCGTCGGCGAACGCGCCCAGCCCGCTCCCGAGCACGAGCGCCGTCCGCGGCTCGCGCCCGGCGCGCGCGCGCACCACCCGCGCCGCGTGCTCGGCGCGCTCGTACAGGGTCTCCGGAGGCAGTTGATCCATAAGCAAGTAGACAGTAGTCAGTAGTCAGTAGTCAGTAGGAAGACCTTCGGCGTCCTATCGTTAGGGTGTCGGCGTCAGCGTCAATCACGCGGGGCGCTACTGACTACTGACTACTGTCTACTGTCTACTGCTCCCGGCTACTCCTTCTTCTTCTCGTCCTTGAAGAGTATGTTAAAGGCCAACATGATAGCGCCTACGGCGGCGATTAGGAAGAAGACGATGGCGATAGCCGGGTAGCCGAAGATGGTGAACGAGGTCTCGACCCTCATCATCAGCGCCGCGCCGACGATGAGCGCCGCCAGCAGCAGCCCGAGCGTGATGCGGTTGGCCACCTTCTGGATGCCCTCGATGAGTCGCACCTCGTCGATGGCGTCCACCTTCACCTCCAGCCCGCGCGTCGTCACGGTGTCGAGCAGTTGGTTGACGCGGCCCGGGAACTTGTCGAGGAACTCCTTCAGCTCCAGCACCGTCCCGTAGAGGCTGGCCGGCGAGACGCTCTTGCGCAGCCGCTGCTGGAGGATGGTGTCGGCGTAGCTGCGGATGACGAAGTTCGGGTCGAACTTCGGGTCGAGCGTGTGGACGACCTGATCGAGGTTGAGGAGCGCCTTGGCGATCATGGTGAACTCGGCCGGGAGGCGGAAGTTCGACTCGCCCGCGATCTGCTGGATGCGGAGCACGATGCGCCCGGAGTTCATCTGTTCGAGCTGCGCGTTCTGGTTCTGGAGGACGAGCTCGGAGACCTGCCGGCGGAAGAGCGGCGAGTCGTACTTGTCCTTCGGCTCGCCCATCCGCTCGGCGAGGTCGGCGGCCTCCTCGCCGCGCCCCTCGCTGATGGCCAAGAGCAGTTGGATGAGGTTCTCCTGAAAGCGCGGGCTGACGCGGCCGACCATGCCGAGGTCGATGAGCGCGATGCGCCGCTCGTCGGTGAGGAAGACGTTGCCGGGGTGCGGGTCGGCGTGGAAGAAGCCGTCCACGAGAATCTGCCGGAGGTAGGCTTGGAAGAGCCGCTCGGCGAGCCGGTAGCCGTCGAGGTCGATGCGCGTGAGCGGCGACAGCTCCGTGATCTTGCGTCCGCGCACGTAGTCCATCGTGAGCACGCGCGAGGTGGTGTAGTCCTCGACGGGGTGGGGCACGACGATCTTGTCGAAGTCGCGCAGGTTGCCGGCGAAGGTGGTGAGGTTGCGCGCCTCCTGCCGGTAGTCCAGCTCGCGCATGAGGCTCTTGCGCAACTCTTCGAGGATGGTCGAGAACTCGTAGCGGCGGCCCGCCTCGGTGTGCGAGTCGAAGAAGGCGGCGATGTCGGCCAGCACGTCGAGGTCTTTCGACATCTGCTCGCGGATGTCGGGGCGCTGCACCTTGACGACCACCTCGCGGCCGTCGCGCAGCCGCGCGCCGTGCACCTGCCCGAGCGAGGCGGCGGCCATCGGCTGCGACTCGAACTCCGAGAACGCCTTCGACATCCGCACGCCCAGCTCCTCGGAGACGATCCGCTCGACCTCGGCGAAGGAGAACGGCTCGACCTTGTCTTGCAGGCGGGCGAGCGCGTCGAGGTAGGGCTGCGGCAGGAGGTCGGCGCGCGTCGAGAGCAACTGCGCGAGCTTGATGAAGGTCGGCCCCATCTTCTCGATGTCGGCCGACAGCTCCTCCATCTTCGCGGGCGACACCTGCTCCTCGCCCTCGAACGAGACGCCCTCGATGGCCTCCTCCAGCCCCGCGTGCCGCACGAGGTCGCGCCGCCCGTACTTCATCAGCAGCGCGGCGATGTCCTTGTAACGCTTCAGGTGTTCGGGTTTGAGCGAGAGGCCCATAAGCAAGTAGTCAGTAGTCAGTAGTCAGTAGTCAGTAGGAAGACAGTCGCTAATGCTTCGTCAGCTTGTCAGCGCCGGCGGCCCGAGCGCGGGGCGCTACCGGCTACTGACTACTGTCTACTGACTACTTCTTGTTCATCTTTCCTTCTGGTACGGGATGCCGAGCGCGCGCGGGGCGCGTGAGTGGCCGATGAAGCCGGCGAGGACGATGATCGTCAGCAGGTACGGGACGATGTGGATGAACTGGTTCGGAATCTCCTCGCCGCCCCACAGCGGCACGCCCTGCAACTGGATGGCGAGCGCCTCGGTGAAGCCGAAGAGTAGGCACGCGAGCATCGTCTGGACGGGCCGCCACTTGCCGAAGATGAGCGCGGCCAGCGCGATGAAGCCGCGCCCCGAGGTCATGTTGCGCGTGAACAGAGACGACTGGCCGATGGACAGGTAGGCCCCGCCGATGCCGGCCAGCGCGCCCGAGAGGAGCACCGCCGTGTAGCGCATCCGCGTCACGCTGACGCCGGCCGCGTCGGCCGCGCCCGGGTTCTCGCCCACCGCCCGCAGCCGCAGCCCGAAGGGCGTCCGGTAGAGCACGTACCACGTCAGCGGGACGAGCAGGAAGGCGACGACCACCGGCGTCCACGGCAGAAGGTTCTCGCGGGGTATCTGCGGCGTCGAACCCGACGAGAGGAAGAAGGCGCCGGAGAGTAAGGCCGGCACGCCGAACATCAGCACGTTGATGGCCGTCCCCGAGACGACCTGATCGGCCTCGAACTTGATGCACGCGACGGCGTGGATGGCCGCCACGGCCATCCCGGCGAGGATGCCCGCCACGAGCCCGGCCCACGGGCTGCCCGCGTAGTGCGTCACGGCGGCGGCCGTGAACGCCCCCGCCAGCATCAGCCCTTCGAGCGCGATGTTGATGACGCCCGAACGCTCCGAGTACAACCCGCCGAGCGACGCCAGCAGCAGCGGCGTCGCCAGACGCACGGCCGAGAACAGCAGCGAAATGTTCAGCAGTTCCATAAGCAAGTAGACAGTAGTCAGTAGTCAGTAGTCAGTAGAAAAAACCTCGCCGGTGAATCTTCAGGGTTTAAGCGTCAGTCGCCGCGGCGCGGAGCGCTACTGGCTACTGACTACTGTCTACTGTCTACTTCCCCCCTCACACCTTCGACCGCCTGAGCAGGCTGTAGCGGCTGAAGAGGGCGCGCGCGCCGACCTCGGCCGCCACGAAGAGGATGACGAGCGCCTGCAAGACCTGTATGAGGTCTTTGCTGACGCGCTCGGTGAAGGCGTCCACGGCGATGCTGCCGCGGCTGAGCGCGCCGAAGAGCAGCGCCGCGAAGAAGACGCCGGCCGGGTGGTTGCGCCCGAGCAGCGCCACCGCGATTCCCGTGTACCCGTAGTTGTCAGAGAAGCCCTCGTAGAAGAGGTAACGGTAGCCCAGCACCTCGTTGATCGCCACCATCCCGGCCAAGCCCCCCGACACGGCCATCGCCAGCACGATCTGCTTCGTCGTCGAGATGCCGCCGTACTCGGCGGCGGTCGGGTTCGCGCCCGTCGCGCGTATCTCGTAGCCCCACTTCGTCCGCCAGAGGAAGTAGTAGACCGCGACGCAGGCGAGGATGGCGAGGAGGAAGGCGACGTTGAGCGGGATGCGCTCGGGCAGCCCCGGGATGAAGCTGCCGAGGCGCGCGACGCGCGCCGCCTCGCCGACAGGGACGGTCTCAAGGATCGGGTCGCCCGGCGCTTTGAAGTGGTACTGCGTGAAGTAGCTGCAAAGGGCGGCGGCGATGAAGTTGAGCATGATGGTCGTGATGACCTCGTGCGCCCCGAACTTCGCCTTGAGGTAGCCCGGCACGCCGCCCCACACGGCCCCGGCCGCCACCGCGGCCAAGACGCACAGGGGGACGAGCACGACGGCCGGCAGGCTCGCCCACGAATAGTTGATGGCCTTCTCGCCCTCGCCGAAGACCGTCCCGCCGAACTTGATGCCGACCCACGCGGCCGCGAAGGCGGCCACGTAGAGCTGCCCCTCGGCCCCGATGTTCAGGAGCCCGCAGCGGAAGGCGACGGCCACGGCGAGGCCCGTGAAGATGAGCGGCGTCGCGTAGAAGAGCGTCCGCCCGATGCCGTCCGGCCACGACAGCGCGCTCCCGATCAGCAGCGCGTAGGTCTCGAAAGGGTCGTCGCCGATGAGAAGCACGACGATGCCGCCGACGAAGAACGCGGCGGCGACGGCCAGCAGCGGGAAGGCGAGTTGGCGGAGAAGATGCATAAGATTCAAGTAGCCGGTAGCCGGTAGAAGACCTTCGGTGTCGAGCCGTCAGAGTTTCAGCGTCAGCATCCTCGGCGCGGAGCGCTACCGGCTACCGGCTACCGGCTACTTCCCTTCCCCCCGGTCATCATCATGCCGATCTCCTCGTGGGTCGAGGCCCGCGGGTCGACCTCGCCGACGATGCGGCCGTGGTAGATGACGAGCAGGCGGTCGGCTAAGGAGGTGACCTCTTCGAGTTCGGCCGAGACGAGCAGGACGGCGCAGCCCTCGTCCCGGAGGGCGACGAGCTTGCGGTGGATGAACTCGATGGCCCCGATGTCGACGCCGCGCGTCGGCTGGGAGACGAGCAGCAGCTTGGGCCGCAGCTCGAACTCGCGGCCGATGATGAGCTTCTGCTGGTTGCCGCCCGAGAGAGCGCGGGCCGGGAGGTCCGGGTTGGCCGGGCGCACGTCGAAGTCGCGGATCACTTCGAGCGCGCGGGCGCGGATGCCGCCGAGGTCAAGCAGCGGCGCGTGCGAGACGGCGGGCCGCCGGTAGTGGACGCCGAGGATCGAGTTCTCGGCCAGATCGAAGTCCAGAATGAGGCCGCGGCGGTGGCGGTCTTCGGGGATGTGAGCGATGCCCACCTCGCGGCGCTCGCGCGCCCCGGCCCGCGTCACGTCGCGCCCGTCGAACTCGACGCGCCCGCTCACGCGCGGGGCCGGCACGAGGCCCGCCAGCGCCTCGATCAGCTCCGTCTGCCCGTTGCCCTCGACGCCGGCCACGCCGACGATCTCGCCCGCGCGCACCTCGAAAGAAACGTCGCGCAGGCCGCGCTCGCCGCCGCCCGCCGTCACCGTCAGGCGGCTGACGCTCAGGACGGTCGCGCCGGGCCGCGCCTCCGGCTTCTCGACCCGCAGCAGCACGTCGCGCCCGACCATCATGCGGGCCAACTCGGCCGCGCTCGTCCCCGCGGTCTCGACGCGGCCGACGACGCGGCCGTCGCGCATCACCGTCACCTCGTCCGAGATGGCCAAGACCTCGGAGAGCTTGTGCGTGATGATGACGACCGTCTTGCCCTGCTCGCGCATCCGCCGCAGGATGCCGAAGAACTCTTCGACCTCCTGCGGGGTGAGCACGGCCGTCGGCTCGTCGAGGATGAGGATGTTGGCGCGGCGGTAGAGGGCCTTCAAAAGCTCGACGCGCTGCTGCTGCCCGACCGAGAGCGTCTCGACGAGCGCGTGCGGGTCGACGGAGAGGCGGAACTCGTCGGAGAGGCGGCGAATCTCTTCGGCGGCGCGGCGCGTGTCCACGGCGGCGGCCGACCCCGGCTCCGCGCCGAGCACGATGTTCTCGGCCACGGTCATCGTGTCCACCAGCATGAAGTGCTGGTGCACCATCCCGATGCCGAGCGCGATGGCGTCGTGCGGCGTCGAGACGCGCCTCGCCTCGCCGTCCACCAGAATCTCGCCCGAGTCGGCCGCGTAGAAGCCGTAGGCGATCCGCATGGCGGTGGACTTCCCCGCCCCGTTCTCGCCGACGATGGCGTGAATCGTCCCGGTTCTGACGACGATGTTGATGTGGTCGTTGGCGAGCACGTCGCCGAAGCGCTTGGTGATGTCTCTCAGTTCGAGCATGAAAGGGTGCCGGGCGTCGGGCGCCCGCTTCAGTTCGCCATCGCGTCGGTGACTTCGATCTCGCCGCTGATGATCTTCTGTTTCGCGGCCTCGACCTCCCGGAGCACGTCGGCGGGGATGAGCGCGCGGTTGTACTCGTCGAGGGCGTAGGCGACGCCGTCCTCTTGGAGGCCGAAGACGTGGAAGCCGCCTTTGAAGCGGCCGTTGACCACGTCCTCGACCGTCTGGTAGACGGCGTTGTCCACGCGCTTGACCATGCTGGTCAGGACGAAGCCGGGCTTGACCATGTTCTGGTTCGAGTCCACGCCGATGACGAAGCGGCGCGCGCGGCCCGCCTCGTCGCGGCCCGCCTGCTCGACGGCGTCGAAGGCCCCGAGGCCGGAGTTGCCCGCGGCCGTAAAGAGCACGTCGGCCCCCTTGCCGATCTGCGAGAGCGCCAGCTCCTTGCCCTTGCCGGGGTTGTTCCACGCCGCGTCCGTCACGCCGACGTAGTTGTTGATGACGCGAACCTGCGGGTTGACCGCCTTCGCGCCCTCCTCGTAGCCCTTCGCGAAGCGGTGGATGAGCGGGATGTCCATGCCGCCGATGAAGCCGATGGTGCCCGTCCGGGAGGCGCGCGCCGCGATCATGCCGACGAGGTAGGAGCCCTGATGCTCCTTGAAGACGAGCGAGGCGACGTTGGGCAGTTGGCTCGCGCCGTCCACGATGGCGAAGTTGATGTTCGGGTAGTCCTTCGCCACCACCTCCATGATCGGGGCCTGCGCGAAGCCGACGCCGATGATGAGGTCGTAGTTGCGCTCGGCGAAGGCGCGCATGGCCGGCTCGATGGAGGTCGGGTTGCCCGGCTCCACGTCGCGCAGGACGATGGGGAAATCTTTCGCGGCGCGCTTGACGCCCTCCCACGCGGCCGCGTTGAAGGAGCGGTCGTCCTTGCCGCCGATGTCGAAGACGATGCCGACGTGGATTTTACCCCGCTCGTCGGCCGCGCGCCCGTCCTGTCGGCACGACGCGCCCGAGGCCGCGAGCGCGCACACCAAAACCAGCGAAAGCAGGAGTCGCAACTTCATTGGGTGATGACTTCCCTGATGAGTTCGGGGGCGGGCGCGCGCCGCTCCGCGCCGACCTCGTAGGCCGCCGCGATGCGCGCGGCCGCCGCCTCCCCGCCCGCGCCGTCGCGGCACAGGAGCAGGCCGAGCGCGTCGCCGGCCTTCACGGCGTCGCCGATTTTCGCCCGCGCGAGGTAGCCGACCGCGGCGTCCACCTCGTCTTCGATGCGCGCGCGGCCGCCGCCGATGCCGGCCAGAGCGCGCCCGATTTCGGCCGCGTCCACGCCCGCCACGTAGCCCGCGCGCGGCGATTCTACTCTGACTTCGCGCAGCGTCAAATCCAGCAAACGCCCCGGCTCGTCGCAGACGCGCGGGTCGCCGCCCTGCGCCTCGACGTTGCGCCGGAAGAGTTCGAGCGCCGCGCCCGATTCGAGCGCGCGCGTGACGCCTCCGCGGGCCTCTTCGAGCGAGGCGGCCGCGCCCCCCAGAGCCACCATGCGCGCCGCCAGCTCGACCGAGAGGTCGCGGACGGGGCGCGTCGCGTCCGTGACCTCGCCGCGCATGACGCGGACGCACTCCGCGACTTCGAGGCCGTGGCCGACCGCTTCGCCGAGCGGCTGGTTCATGTCGGTGATGAGCGCCTCGGTCCTGACGCCGAAGCGGTTGCCGGTGCGGACGAGGGCGCGGGCCAGCTCGCGCGAGCGCGCCTCGTCGCGCATGAATGCGCCCGTGCCGGTCTTCACGTCGAGCACGAGCGCGTCGAGGCCGGCGGCCAGCTTCTTCGACATGATCGAGGCGACGATGAGCGGGACGCACTCGACCGTCTCGGTCGCGTCGCGCAGCGCGTAGATTTTCCTGTCGGCCGGGGCGATGGTCGAGGTCTGCCCCATCATCGCGAAGCCCACCCGGCCGAGCACGCGCCGGAACTCGGGCAGCTCGAGGCGGACGCGGTAGCCGGGGATGGCTTCGAGCTTGTCGAGCGTGCCGCCGGTGTGGCCCAGACCGCGCCCCGAGACCATCGGCACGGCCACGCCGCAGGCGGCCGCCAGCGGCGCGAGGATGAGCGAAGTCTTGTCGCCGACGCCGCCCGTCGAGTGCTTGTCGGCTTTCGGCAGAGGCAGGTCGGAGAAGTCGAGCAGCTCGCCCGAGCGCAGCATCTCCTCGGTGAGCGCCTGCTGCTCGGCCTCCGTCATGCCGTTGAGGAAGACGGCCATCAGAAGCGCCGACGCCTGATAGTCGGCCCACGCGCCGCCGACGACGCCGCGCACGAAGTACGCGATCTCGTCGCGCGACAGCTCGCGCCCGTCCCGCTTGTGCCGGATGACCCCCTGCGGCCTCATCGGAGAGTGTAGCGGTAGATGACGACGCCGGTGAACGGCACGGCCCTGCCGCCGACGACCAGCGGCTCGTACCGCGCCTGCGAGGCGGCCTCGACCGCGCTCCGGGTTAACTGCGGCGGCCCGCACAGGGCCTTCACCGCGGCCACGTTGCCCGCCTCGGCCACGGTGACTTTCATCACCACCGCGCCGGTGACGCGCGCGTCCCTCGCCGCCGCCGGGTACCGCGGCGCGGGCGAGGCTTTCACCCGCCCCGAGATGAGACCGCCGCGCGCCTGATTCTTCTCCGGCCGTGTGGTCATCGAAGGGTCGAAGTCGAAACCGTTGTCGAGCTTGAAGAGTCGCACCTGCGCGTCGAGCAGTTCGTCCCAGCGCTCGCGGTCGTTGAGCAGGCAGACGAGGCGGCCCATCGCGCCGGCCGCGCGCGGCCCGGCCCCCGGCGACTTTTCGTAAACCGCCAACTGCCTCCGGAGCGCGGCCTCGGCCTTTTTGTGTTCGCGCTTCATGTAGAGCAGCTCGGCCACGTTGCCGAGGGCGTCGCCGACCAAGACGTGATCCGGCCCCAGCGCCTTCTCGCGCAGCGCGAGGGCGCGCTCGGCGAGCGGGAGCGCGTCGTCGAACCTGCGCCGCCCGTAGAGTTCGGCCACCTGCGCGCCGAGCCGGTCGGCCTCGGCGAGTTCCGGCGTCGCGGCGGCGGCGGGCTGCTGCGCGGCGGCCGCGCGGGCCGGCGTCAACAAGAGCAGGCAGGCCGCGGCCAGTAGGATGCGCGCCATCGAAAATCCCCCTCCGACCTTTGTTAACGGGCGGGCCCTGAGCCCTCAGACGCGTTCGAGCAGGACGACGGCCTGCGCGGCGACGGCGCGCCACTCGCCGACGGCGTCGAGGCCCTCGCCGGTCTTGGCCTTGACGCTGACCTGTTCGAGTTCGACGCCGAGCACGCCGGCGAGGCGCGCGCGCATCTCCTCGACGTGGGGGCGCAGCTTCGGGCGTTCGAGCATCACGGTGGCGTCCACGTTGACGACGCGGAAGCCGCGCTCCTTGGCGAGCCACATCACGCGCGCGAGCAGTTGCAGGCTGTCGGCCCCCTTCCAGCGCGGGTCGCCGTCGGGGAAGTAGACGCCGAGGTCGCCCTCGCACATCGCGCCGAGCACGGCGTCTGTGACGGCGTGCGTCAGGGCGTCCGCGTCCGAGTGGCCCTCGGCCCCGCGCCCGGACTCCACCCGCACGCCGCCCAGAATCAGCGGCCGCCCCTCGCTCAGCCGGTGCGTGTCGTGGCCGATGCCGATCCGAAACATAAAGCGGTGGACAGCGGTCAGTAGACGGTAGTCAGTAGAAAAACCCTTCGGCGGCGAGACATCCGTGTGTCAACGTCGGCGGGAGCCACGCCGAGCCTGCCGTCTGCTGACCGCCGTCTACTGTCCACTTCTTTTCATCATTACTTCCGCGAGCGCGAAGTCTTGGGGGCTGGTGATCTTGATGTTGCGCGCGGAGCCTTCGACGATGCGGACGGCGGCGCCCAGACGCTCGACGAGGGCGCTGTCGTCGGTCGCGTCGAGGCCGTCGGCGAGCGCGCGCTCGTAGGCTTCGCGGAGCAGCTCGTGCCGGAAGCACTGCGGCGTCTGCGCGTGCCAGAGGCGGGGGCGTTCGAGCGTGCGCAGGACGCGGCCGCCCTCGGCCTCCTTGACGGTGTCCACGGCGCGCGCGGCGAGGATGGCCGCGCCGTGCCGCTCGGCCTCCGCGACGACGCTGTCAATCTCCTCGGGCGTGACGAAGGGGCGGACGGCGTCGTGGACGGCGACGACGCGGGCCGAAGCGTCCACGGCCCGGAGGCCGCGCCAGACCGACTCGGCGCGCGTCGCGCCGCCGGCGACCGCGCGCCTCAGCTTCTTCAAGCCGTGCGCGGCGGCCAGCGCGAGCAGTTCGTCTTCGGAGCCGGCCGGCACGACAGCCACGGCCTCGGCGACGCCGGCGCACTGCTCGAACCTGCTGAGCGTGTGAATGATGATGGGGGTGCCTGAAACTTCACGAAACTGCTTGGCCGGCCCGCCGCCCATCCGCTCCCCCCGCCCGCCGGCGGCGATAATCGCGACGTTCATAAACCGGGCTCGGGGTCTGGAGTCCGGAGTCGAAAGCAGAAGGCGATTGTCTTCGACTCCGGGCTTCAGACCCCGGACTGCCTTTACTGTTCAACCGACTCGCCGTGGCGGACGGGCGCGGGCTGCGAGGAGCGCTGCTGCTGCTGCTCGCCGCGCTGCTGGAAGGAGCGGCGCGGGCCGCCCGCGCTGGCGACGCGCTCGCCGCCCTGCGCGCCGTTCTCGGCGTCCTCCCACAGCCGCCCGAAGATCATCTTGCCGGCCGTCGTTTGCAGCACGCTCGTCACCGCGATGTCGGCGTTTTTGCCGATCATGCGGCGCGCGTTGTCCACGACCACCATCGTCCCGTCGTCGAGGTAGGCGACGCCCTGATTGTACTCCTTGCCCTCTTTGAGGATGAAGACGCGCATCGCCTCGCCGGGCAGCACGACGGGCTTGAGGGAGTTGGCCAGCTCGTTGATGTTGAGGACTTGGATGCCGTGGAGCTGCGCCACCTTGTTGAGGTTGAAGTCGTTGGTGACGACGACGCCGTCGAGCTGCTTCGAGAGTTCGAGCAGCTTGAGGTCAACCTCCTTGACGGCCGGGTAGTCCGTGTCCACGACCTGTATGTCGAGCGAGGGGTTCGACTGTAGGCGGTTGAGCATGTCGAGGCCGCGCCGGCCGCGCTGGCGCTTCGAGGAGTCGGGCGAGTCGGCCACCTGTTGCAGCTCGCGCAGGATGAACTGCGGGATGACGATGGTGCCGGAGAGGAAGCCGGTCTCGGCCACGTCGGCGATGCGGCCGTCGATGATGACCGAGGTGTCGAGGATTTTCACGTCGTGGCGCGTGGCCTTGTCGCTGAAGATGCCGCCGAGGGCCGAGAGGTCGAGGTAGTCGCCTTTGGCCGCGCCGACCATCAGCCCGATGTAGGCCATCAGGAAGACGAGCAGCAGCGTCAGGAACGCCTTCGTGCTGCCGTGCACGGCGATGGAGTCCTGATAGCTGATGAGGAAGCCGATGAGGACGCCGCCGATGATGCCGAGGATCGAGCCGACCGCCGCGCCGATGAGCGTCTTCAAAGACGCCTGCTGGATGCGCATCTCGAAGAGGATGATGGCCCCGGCGATGAGCGCGGCGAGCAGGGCGGAGACGTACGGGGTCGGGATGCCGAAAAGATGCACGCCCCCCGGCGGACTCCCCGTGGCGTACTTCGCGCCGACGGGGTCGAGCACGTACCCCGCCGCGATGAGGACGCCCGCGAAGACGATGCGGATGAGTGCGGTATTCGTGCGCATGACGGCGAGGACTATAACACGGCTGTAACGCCCCCGTCACGAAAAGCTTCGCCGACGCGCCCGTCCCGCTCAGCGCGGCCGCATCTCGACGGCGCAGCGGAAATTCTGGTAGCGGTTCCGCTTCGTCCACGAGAGACAGCCCTCGCAGAAGTCGCCGTCCGACTCCGGCCGCGCGACCTCGTGCGCCGACTTCAGCTCCCGCCCGCAGACGGCCGTCAGCGGCGCGTACGGCCTGACTAAATCTTCCTGCCCCAGATCGTGAACGACGTGAACGTACATAAACTTTAGAACCCGGCGCCGGGTGGCGGGTCGCGGGAAAGCGGGTCGTCTGAAGCCCGGCGCCCGGCGCCTTTCTTAAAACAGTTCGTCCAGAGCCTCCTCGACCGAGCGGACGCCGACGGCGCGGACGCCTAAAAGTCTCTCCAGCCCGGCGGTGTTCGAGGCCGGGAGGATGATGCGCTTGAAGCCGAGGGCCTGCGCCTCGCGGGCGCGCGACTGCGCCTGCAACGCGCCGCGCACCTCGCCCGTCAACCCCACCTCGCCGAAGACGGCCGTGTGCGGGTCTACGGGCCTGTTCTTGAACGAGGACGCGATGGCCGTCACCACGCCGAGGTCTGCGGCCGGCTCGTCCACTTCGAGGCCGCCCGCGACGTTGACGAAAACGTCGTCGCCGATGAGGTGGAAGCCGAGGCGCTTCTCCAGCATCGCGATCATCAGCGCGACGCGGTTGGCGTCGAGCCCCTGCGCCATCCTCCGCCCCGTCCCGTACTTCGACCCGGCGACGAGCGCCTGCACTTCGACCAGCACGGGCCGCGTCCCCTCCATGCACGCCGTCACGACCGAGCCGGCCACGCCCTGCGGCCGCTCCTGCAAAAACATCTCCGAAGGGTTCGCGACCGGGACGAGCCCCTCGCCCGTCATCTCGAAGACGCCGAGCTCGTTGGCCGCGCCGAAGCGGTTCTTGGTCGCGCGCACGATGCGGTGGTTGTGGTGGCGCTCGCCCTCGAAGTAGAGCACGGTGTCCACGATGTGTTCGAGCGCCTTCGGCCCGGCAATCGAGCCCTCCTTCGTGACGTGGCCGATGAGGAAGACCGGGATGGTGCGGTTCTTGGCGAGCAGGAGGAACTGGCCGGCCACCTCCCTCACCTGCGAGACCGAGCCGGGGGCCGACTCGATTCTGGGCGAGAAGACGGTCTGGATGGAATCGACGATGATCGCGCCCGGCTCGGCGCGCTCGACCTCGTCGAGGATGGAGTCGAGGTTGGTCTCCGGCAGGAGGTAAAGGTTCTCGGCCTCGACGCCGAGGCGCTCGCCGCGCATCTTGATCTGCCGCTCCGACTCCTCGCCCGAGACGTAGAGGACGCGCGCGCCCGACCCGCTCAGGCGGTCCGCGACCTGAAGCAGGAGCGTCGACTTGCCGATGCCGGGGTCGCCGCCGATGAGGATGAGGCTGCCGGGCACGATGCCGCCGCCGAGCACGCGGTCGAACTCGGTGACGCCCGACGAGACGCGCGCGTCGTCCTGCGACTCGATCTCGCCGTAGCGGATCGGCTTGACCTCGCGCAGGCGCAGCCCCGAGCGCGCCGCCAACCCCTTCGACGGCGCGGCCGCGCGCGCCCGCTCCTCGACGAACGAATTCCACTCGCCGCAGTCCGGGCACTTCCCGAGCCACTTCCGCGACTGGTTGTTGCAACTCTGACAGACGTACACGGTCGCCGGCGCTTTTGCCACCGCCCTTCCCCCCCGGCGCGCGCCCCGTGACAGGCCGAACGGGCGCGGCGCGATCTGAATTTTCGGCGACCTTATTTTATCGCAACTCGGCAGGCCGCGCCCCGGCCGGCCCGCGCGCGAGGCGGCGACCCCGCTTGACATTGTTTCGGCCGGCGGGAGCGCCCGAAAGCCCTCACGGCTCGGGCGAAGGGACGTGCTTCCACGAGAGCTTGCACTCGTCGTTAGGCTTGAGCGCTTCGACGCGGAACATCAGGTAAAAGTCCGAGTCTTCGTCCTTGAAGCGGACGAGGTAGAGGTGGCCGGCGACGGCCTTCACCAGCACGTTTTCGGGCGAGATTTTGAGGCTCCCGGTGCTGTAATTCAGCTCGATGGGGCCGGGGTGGGCCGCCGCGCTGGCGTGGAGGATGGGCACGTCGTAGACCTCTGACCACTCCAACGCCCCGAGGTCTTTGATCTGGCTGCGCGAGCCGTGCGCGTACGGGACTTCGAGCCAGTCGGCCTCGCCTTCGAGGTTCATCCCGCCGAACCTCAGCGTGTGTTCGCTGATGGCGCCGACGCGGCGCGCGGCCTTCCCCCCGGCCGGCGGCGGGATGCGGACGATGGCCTTGTAGTGATCCTGATGCCTGACCTGCGAGAGCAGCGTGACCGTCTGCGCGCCGGCGTCGCCCAGTTGCGCCGGCACGGAGCGCGCCGCCGCGGCCAGCAGCGCGAGCGCGAGGAGGAATCTTCCGACGGTCATTGCGGACTCCTTTCAGACTTCAGCCGGCGGGGCCGAGCAGTTCCCGTATGTTCTCGGTCGGGCGGCCGAGCACGGCGCGGTCGCCGCGCTCGACGATGGGGCGCTGGACGAGGTCGGGGTGCGCGGCCATGAGGCGGATGAGTTCGTCGTCGGAGACTTCGCGGCCCGCCAGCCCGAGTTCGCGGTAGACGGCCTCGCCCGTCCTCAGCAACTCGCGCGGCTTGATGCCCATCTTCCCGATCAACTCCCGCAGCTTCGCCTCGCCGAGCGGCTCGACGTAGTAGTTGACCTTTTCGTAATCAATCCCGCTCTCACGGAGCAGGCGGTCTGCCTCGCGGCACTTCGTTCAGGTCGGCTTCTCGTAGACGGTGATCTTGTCGCTCATGGCTCAGATAGTTATCAGTCGTCAGTCGTCAGTCGTCAGTTAAAAACATTCTGCCTCAGCATGCGCGCCGAGACAAAGCCCGCCGCGCCTGAGACAGCACACTGATCACTGATTACCCCCTCAAGGGAAAATCCCGCGGACGCTGGT
>Ga0196978_1000353_pt1 | contig 23412 bp, 15 predicted proteins | sample S3v_2013CmetaG_FD_155491 | JGI IMG/M metagenome (GOLD analysis project Ga0196978, IMG submission 155491) | Soil microbial communities from Anza Borrego desert, Southern California, United States - S3+v_20-13C | ecosystem: Environmental > Terrestrial > Soil > Desert | place: USA: California... | reverse complement strand
GCGGAGCCGGAGCGTTTCATAATAAGGAGAAGGTCAAAACTTTAATTCCCGTAAGGGATAAACTCGTGCGAAAAGATCAAAGGAGAAAAAGAAAATCTCCGGGGACAAAGATACGGCGGAAGTACCCGAAAAAAAACTTAAACGCAGAGACCTCACGCACATTCCCGGACCGCAGAGGAAGGGCGCAGAGGACGCAGAGCTTTTCCCAAAAAAATACAATTACTCACCGTAGGTAAAAAAGCTCTGCGGCGTCGGATTTTGCGCGCGAGGTCTCTGCGCCTGGCGGGATTGTGCGCAAGCCTCCGCGTCCTCTGCGTTTAACGTTTTTTGTAAGCACTTGCCGAAGGCCGCCACCGTTTATACTTTCACCATTTACGTAAAAGACGCACCCGTTTTTTCTTTTAACGATCGCCAAGCAAGACGAAAAATGATCTCTAAAAAACGAATCGACAAGCTTTCCGGCCCGCCCGGTTCCCAAACAGGCACGCCCTATTTGTTATAAGCATCAAACATTGATTTAACCTGCTGATCACCCGAAAATAACAAGCAATCTAAATCGACTTTGCTTAAAACTTGTTCATAAGTAATCATTCGCAAAAACGCGCTTCACTTCATTCGTAATTTACTTTTAGCTCCTCGGAAACTGAGAGTGGATTTACATCCTCATGGTTTTCGCAAACGGGCGGAAAAATGTCAGTCGATAACCTCTTCAGAACCATCGAGCGCCGTACGGAGCAGGATCTGTACCGGATGACCTTCCGCATGACGGCTTCCACGCAGGCCGAGCTGATGAAGCAGATCGAGGAGAACCGCAAGGCCCTGCGCTGGAAACGCGTGGCCACCGAGGTGCTCTGGTTCTTCGCCTCCGCCGCGCTGGGCCTTTTGCTCGGCTACATCCTCAATGAAACACTGCTGGCCGCCGCGCCCGGGCTGCGGCAGAAGATCGCGGTGATCGTGAAAAAAGACGATTACGTTTTTTATCTCCTCAGCCTGCTCTGCTTCATCGGCGTGTACATCACGCGGGTGACGATCTGGGCGCTCAAGCTGCTTTAAAAACTACCTGGTGGAATGTTGATCGAGTTCATGAGATCTTACGGGCCTGCAGCAGGCAGCGGCGGTTGGCAGCCTGCCGCCCTGTACGGATGCTCCGTAAAAGCAGAACCTCTTTTCAGCAAACGAACGCACGGGAACTCATGATCGATTCAGTATTGGTTTCCGTCGTTGCCGAGCTGAACGAATTCCTTCGGCTGAAGTTCCGCCTGAAGGACGAGCGCGCGGTGATCACGAACGTGGTGGCGCAGGACGGCTCGCCGGCGCTGAAGGATGAGAACCGCATCCTCGTTTCGCTCATCAATATCCAGGAAGAAAAAAAGGTCACGCCGAAGCATTTGCCTTCTTCCGGACCGAAGCCGGTATACCTGAATCTTTTCGTGCTGTTCTCCGCCGCTTTCAACCCGCGCCTGAACGTGGAAGCGCTGAAGTTCATCTCCGCCGTCGTCGCCTTTTTCCAGAGCAAGCCCGTGTTCGATCCGCAGAACACCGTGGAGCTCGATCCCGGGGTGGAGAAAGTGATCTTCGACATCCACAACCTCACGCTGCAGGAGCAGAGCAACATGTGGGCCTCGGTGGGCGCCAAGTGCATGCCCAGCGTGCTGTATCGCATCCGCATGGTAGTGATCGACGAAGCGCTGATGACGTACGAAGCGCCGGCCATCGAGGGAATGGAGCGCGATATGCACCGGAAGGAAGAATGAAATTAAAATTCAGCACGTACGCGTTTTACGTTTGGCCGTTGACGCGTTTCAACGTTTAAACGTGAAAACGCTTAAACGTCAAAACGGCCAAACGTAAGAACGGCACGTGAACCGCATACATCGATTTTTTTCAAGGTCCCGATAAACGCAACTGATCTTGTCGCAACGCTACATCCCGCTCGTCACGCTCGAATGCCGGCATGCGTATTACCGCGACGGCGTGCTGCCGGGCTTTCAGCTCATTCCCTCGCGGGCGACGGCGCAGCTCATCCGCAACTATCGCCTGCTGCTCAAGCACGATCATCTCGGCCTGCGCCTGCTGCAGGAATGCCGCGTGAATGAGGGAGTGACGGAACCGCTGATCGCGCTCGGTCATCCGCTGGAGCTGCTGTTCGGCTTCAAAGCGAACGATGCCTCGTTCCAGGTCAAAACGGGAACGGAATTTTTCAGCAGCAACCGCCAGAAGCTCGTCATCGATCTGCGCGAAGAAAATGCGGAGATGCGTTTGCTTCCGCTCGCCTCCGGCTCCGTGTCCTTCGAAGGCGAAGCGCCGCTGCAGCTCATCGACGCGGCGGGAACGGTGATCGCGGAAAGCAAAGCGCCGCGCGCGAGCTTTCCATTGGCGAATCTCACGGAAAACATTTACGCCTCCCGCGCAGGCGGCGAAGTGAAAAGCGCTTTCCTGCACCTGCAGCACGACGCGGAATTCGACGGTGTTTTTTTGATGCGTGCAATTCAAAGTGAAAAAAAATACGCGTTCCGTTTTCCCGCGCGAAAAATTCACTGGCAGTACACCATCCTGCAGCAGTACAACAGCTACACCGATCTCGCGCTGATCGACGAAACGGATCAGCTGCATTTCGAGCGCGCCGCGCATCCCAGTGTCGACAAGGCTTTCAGCTTCGTCACCACCGAGCCGGTGCTGCTGAGCGAAACGTACGAATACCGTTTGCAGATCGAAGACCAGGGACGCGTCGTGAAAAAAAAATTGCCCTTCGCGAACCTCAACAACTGCGGGAAATGTTTGCAAAATGTTGAAAACATCTGTCTCGAAAATTATGTATCGGTTTAGCATATAAAATATGTTTACTCCGCTTTCCTCATAAAACTTAAACTGACAAGCTATGGCAGATTACAAAACTCCCGGAGTATATGTAGAAGAGATCACCACGCTTCCGCCCTCTGTAGCCCAGGTGGCTACTGCTGTTCCCGCGTTTATCGGCTACACCGAGAAAGCGGAGCGCGACGGAAAAAGCTTATACATGACCCCGCGGCGCATCACTTCCCTCCTTGATTACCATCAGATGTTCGGCCGCGGCTGCGATTACGGAGACATCCGCGTGGTGTACGACAAAGCGACGAAGAGCGTGACGAAAGTCGTGCCGGCTCAGCAGTTCTACGTGTACGACAGCGTGCGCATGTATTTCGCGAACGGCGGCGGCGAGTGCTACATCGTTTCGGTGGGCACGTACAAGAAAAAGGGCCAGGACGGGAAAGACGTGGACAACGACATCACGATGGACGCGCTGATGGAAGGCGTCAAAGCCGTGGAGAAGGAAGATCGTCCCACGATGCTGCTCTGCCCCGATGCGATGCTCCTGAAAAAAGACGCCGAAGCCTACAGCCTGCAGCAGGAAATGCTGATGCAGTGCGCCAAGCTGCAGGACCGCGTTTCCATCCTCGACCTGTTCGAAGGAACGATCAAGCGCGAAGATCACGACATGATCATCCAGAACTTCCGCGACGGCGTAGGCATCAACAACCTGAAATACGGCGCTGCATATTATCCCTGGATCGAAACCACGCTCTCGCACAGCTTCAGCTTCGACCAGGTGCACCTGCTGGACAAGATCGATACCGAATTGAAGGACGCGATCAAGCTCGAGGACCTCATCAAGGATCCCAGCACGGTGCAGACCCTGCGCTCCGCGCTCGCCGACATCAAGGTGATCGAAGCGCATGAAGATGCCCAGCTCGTCGAAGGCAAATCGCTGGTCGAGCAGTACTACACGCTGTCCGACGCAGCCGCCGCAACGCCGAACGACACCCTGAAGCATTACGTCACCGTGCTGAAGAAGATCATCGACGCGGTGGTTTCGCTGCCGGGCAATGCAGAGATCAAAAACCCGCTCATCAAGAACGAGCTCAAGCAGAAGGTCAGCCTCACCTCCGCCCTCGCGGTAGCCCTGCGCGGCGTATACGGCATCGACCAGCGCGCAAGCATCGGCGTGATGACGGAGGCCGTAGCCGATGCGGAATACGGCGACTACAAGCTGAAAGAAGCCCTGCTGCCGAAAGGCTACACGAAAGTGGAAGTCGCTGCCGACGGAACGGAAACAGAAGTTCCCCTGCCCGCCGACGAGCTCTTCAAAAAAGCCAGCGCCGCGCTCAACGCGCTCTTCGAAACGCTGCACGGCATCTTCATGTCGATCAAAAAAGACGCGAAGACGATCCGCGACAACCTGGACAAAGCGGTGTTCGACAACAACCCGGTGTACCAGAACATCGTGAACGAGATCAAGAAAGAAGTCGGCATCATGCCCCCGGGCGGCGCGATCGCCGGCGTGTATGCGCAGGTGGACGGCGCGCGCGGCTGCTGGAAAGCGCCTGCGAACGTGAGCCTGTCCTCGGTGATCGGCCCGGTGATCAAGTTCGACAACAAGGAGCAGGAAGAGATGAACGTGGACACGAACGCCGGCAAATCGATCAACGCGATCCGCGCCTTCACGGGCAAGGGCACGCTGGTGTGGGGCGCGCGCACGCTCGCAGGCAACGACAACGAATGGCGCTACATCTCGGTGCGCCGCTTCTTCAACTTCGTGGAGAAGAGCGTACGGCTGAGCACCAACTGGGCGGTCTTCGAGCCGAACGATACGGCGACCTGGATCCGCGTGAAAGCGATGATCGAAAATTTCCTCACCAACATGTGGAAGCAAGGCGCGCTCGCCGGCTCGACGCCCGCCGCCGCCTTCTTCGTCAACATCGGCCTGGGCACCACGATGACGCAGGTCGACATTCTCGAAGGACGCATGAACGTGGAGATCGGCATGGCCGTTGTGAGGCCCGCTGAATTCATCATCCTGAAGTTCTCGCACAAGCTGCAGGAAGCATAAGCAAACCGAAAACGTTAACCGCTAAATAAAAGAAAGCAATGGCCGATCCGAATTATCCGCTCCCCAGTTTCCATTTCACGGTCGACCTCGGCGGCACCGTGATCAACTGCTCCGAAGTTTCCGGCCTCGACATCGAGGTGGACGTGATCGAATACCGCAACGGCGCCGCGCCTGCTCCCTACACGAAGCAGAAAATGTCGGGCCTGCGTAAGTCGAGCGACGTATCCGTGAAGAAGGGCATCTTCGCCAGCGACAAGCAGTTCTACGAATGGTTCAACGCGGTGAAGATGAACACGCCTGAAAGAAAAGACGTGACCATCAGCCTGCTCGACGAAGAGAACAACCCGGTGATGACCTGGAAGCTGCTCAACGCCTGGCCGAAAAAGATCACCAGCCCGAACATGAAATCCGACAGCAGCGAGGTCGCCATCGAGTCGATCGACATCGCGCACGAAGGACTCTCGATCGAGTAATTTTTTTCAATACGCTGAAAGCGAACGAAGCCCGGAGGTTGAAAAACTTCCGGGCTTCGTCGCCGGTAAGAAAGTTCCCGGATCGTTTTTAACTCGCATTCTTTCATGGATCTCCCTCTCAGCGGGTATCATTTTCGCGTCGACTTCGGCATTCCCGGCTTTTTCACGAAAGACATCGGCTTCAAATCCGTGTCGGGCATCAACTTCGCCATGAAGCTGAAAGAAGTGAAGGTGGGCGGCATCGACGGCGGCAACGTCGACGTGCCCAACGGCTCCACCTTCGGCGATCTCGTGCTGGAGCGGGGAATGATCACCGGCTCCTTTCTCATCAACTGGCTGGAGATGCAAATCCTCTCGCAGAAAAAGATCCCGATCCCCGTCATCGTCACCCTGCTCGACGAAAGGAACCTGCCCATCTACTGCTGGTTCTTTATCAACGCTTATCCCATCAAATGGGAAACCTCCGGCTTCGATGCGCAGCAGAGCGGGCTTATCGTGGAAAAGATCACGTTCAAATACCTGTTCTACAAGCAAACGAACATGACGATGCTGTCGAACGCGTTCGCTGCTTTGACGTAAACGAAATCAACACCCTCTAATCCGAAAACGCCATGCCCGTAGAGATCCGCGAATTGCTCATCCGCACGACGATCGAAAGCAGCGAGCCGAAACCCGGCGCGCCCGCGTCTCCCGAAGGCGGCGGCTCCACGCCCGGCAACAAAAGCGAGCAGGGACGCCTGCACGCGCGCCTCGTGAAAGAATGCGTCAACCAGGTGATGGACAGCCTGGCTACCGTTACCAGGGAACGCTAAAAAGAGCTGGACAGGATTTTACGAACAGCATTTCAGCAAACGAACTAACGGAATTTAAGTCGCTATAAAAATGGGATTCGGTACCGCACTCAGCGCCATGATGCCTTCCGGCTCGAGCACGACGCCGACGAGCATCACGTTCGAAGCTTACAGCGACGAGGAGTTCAACTCGAAGGTGGACAGCTGGACGGGCAAGTTCAACCCCTCGACGATCCAGTACGAATCGAAGGTGGAATATTTCGACGACGTGCCGATCGGCGCTGCGGGCGGGGAAGTGCGTTTCAAGCGCATGCCGCCCGTGAAGCTCACCTTCAGCATCCTGCTCGACAATTTCGACAGCGACAGCTCCAACGCCTTCCTCGCGCTGATGGGCACGCCCCCGCTCATCAATCCCGACCCGATCATCACGCAGGCCACCAAGCTGAAGAACGTCATCTACAACATGAACAGCAGCACGCACCAGCCCAACTACGTGCGCATGCAGTTCGGCGACAACACCTTCTACGGCCGCGCGGTGAAGTTCGACGTGAAGTACACGGAATTCAAAACCAACGGCGAAGCCACCCGCGCCAACATCGACATGGCGTTCACGGGATCGAAGTCGAAAAAAACGACGGCCACCGAGCTGCAGCTCAACTCGCCCGACATGACGCACGCCTACACGGTGCGCGAAGGCGATACGCTCACGATGCTGGCCACGAAGTATTACGGCAACCCGAATTATTTCCATGAGCTGGCGAAAGTCAACAAGCTCAACGGCCTGCGCAAGCTCTCGCCCGGCATGATGATCCTTATCCCGCCCCTGCAAAAACCCTAAGCGAACACGATGCCGGAAGCTGCGCTCACTGTCAAGATCAAGCTCGGGGGAACCGACCTCGCCTCGCCTTCCATCGTGTCTGTGCACGTGCAGAACGAGATGGGCCGCGTGCCTTCCGCCGTGGTCGTTCTCATGGACGGCAATCCCGCCGAAAGCACTTTCGAGCTCAGCTCCGGCGCCACCTCCAGCCCGGGCAAAGACATCAGCATCAGCCTGGGCTACGATCTCAACCCGCCGGAGGTGTTCAGCGGCGTGATCGTGAAGCACTCCATCAAAGTGCGCGGCGCCTCTTCCGTCGTCGTGCTCGAATGCCGGCACAAAGCGATCAAGATGACGCTCGGGCGCGCCAGCAAAGTGACGGAGGAAACGGCCAGCGCGGTGATGGAAGACAAGATCATCAAAGACATTTTCGGATTGTACAGCGTGGACGTCGGAACGAGCGGCACGTTCGTCGAGCACAAAGGCTTCATGCAATACAACGTGAGCGATTGGGATTTCCTGATGACGCGGGCGGAAGTGAACGGCAAGATCGTTTATTACAGCAGCAAGAAATCGAAATTCATGATCGAAGATCCGCCCGCCACCGCACCGGCCGGCTCGCTCACGATCAAGTACGGGAAAGACATTTACGAATTGGAAACGGAGGTCGACGGCCGCACGCAATTCACTTCGGTGGAAGCCTCGGCCTGGGACGCGGACAAGCAGGAGCTCGCAAAATCCTCGCCCGCGAACAGCGCGCTGTTCAAGCAGCTCGAGAACACCGGCATAAAATCCAGCGACCTCACCGCGCTTTTTTCTCCTGCGAAATTCAGCCTCTACCACGGCGGCGCAGTCACGAAAGCGGAGCTCGACAGCTGGAGCAAAGGCAAGCAGGTGAAAGCCGGTTTCGCCAAAGCCCGCGGCCGCGTGAAGATCGACGGCAACTCCACGGTCGACCTCGGCGAATCGGTGAAGCTCGAAGGCCTCGGCGACAAGTTCAGCGGCGACGTGCTGGTGACCGGCATCCGCCACGAGCTGGACGAAGCGGGCTGGTTCACGCAGCTGCAGTTCGGCCTCGCGCCGGAATGGTTCTCCGAAAAATTCGAGATCACTACGCGCGGAGCGGCGGGCATCACGGCCACCGCGAACGGGCTGCATTTCGGGAAAGTGCTGAAGATCGACGAAGATCCCGCAGGACAATACCGCGTGCAGGTGAAGCTGCCGCTCATCGATCCCGAAGCGAAAGTATGGGCGCGCATGCTGATGGACGATGCGGGCAACAACCGCGGGCATTGCTTCTGGCCGGAAGTGGACGATGAAGTGGTCGTCGGTTTCATGAACGACGACCCGCGTTACCCGGTCATTCTCGGCTTGCTCTTCAATAAAAAAGCCGTGCCCCCGATCAAGCCCGACGCGAATAATTATCTGAAAGGCATCACGACGAAAACCGGCGTGAAGATCACCTTCAACGACGAGGCCGGGAAGCAAAGCCTGGAATTAAAAACGCCCGGCGGCAACTCCATCCTCATCGACGACAACGCCAAAGGCATCACGCTGAAAGATCAAAATGGAAATTCGATCACGCTCAACGACAGCGGCATCGAGATCAAATCCGCGAAAGAAATAAAAGTCAGCGCGACGAACAACCTCACGCTCGCCTCCTCCGGAGGCGACGTAGCGACCACTGGAACGAATATCAAAAACACCGCCAACGCCAAATTCTCCGCCAACGGGAACGCCGGCGCGGAAATTCAAACCAGCGCGATCGCGATTTTAAAAGGCTCGATGGTGAAGATCAATTGAAGAAACAGTACGAAAAACAAGACGCTGCATTTAGCACTTAGAGCTTAGAACTTAGCTCTTAGTGCAACCTAAAAAGGGAACAAAATGTCTAACGACCAATTCAATTTCGAATCATTGGTTGCTTATCAAAAGGCAATGGACTACGTGGATTTTGCCTGCGGCATCACTAAAAGCTTTCCGGCATTTGAGCAGTTCAGGCTCACGGACCAATTTTGCCGTGCTGGCACTTCCGTGCCTTTGAACATCGGTGAAGGCTCAGCCGGAACAAATAAGGAATTCGTGAGCTTTCTTCGAATTTCAACAAGATCAATTAATGAATGCCTTGTTTGCACCACTATAGCTTATCGGCAAAAATATATTTCGAGAGAGATGGCACAAAAATCAAGAGCCCAGCTGGCAGAATTAGCCAGGCTCAATGGAGGGCTTAAGCGATCTATCCAAGAAAAAATAAAAAGGGACAAAAAATAAAAAGGGACAAAAAAAAAGACTAAAAGACTAAGCCACTAAGTTCTAAGAGCTAAGTTCTAAGAGCTGAGTACAAACTTTATTTCAACAACGATCTATTAAATGCCGCCAGCAGCACGAATAACAGATTTCCACCAGTGCCCGATGCAAACGCCGGGTGTTCCGCCGATCCCGCACGTAGGCGGACCGATCCTGCCTCCGGGTGTTCCCACGGTGCTCATCGGCAACCTGCCCGCCGCCACGCTCGGCAGCCAGTGCACCTGCGTCGGCCCGCCGGATGCGATCATCAAAGGATCGGCGACTGTTCTCATCGGGGGAAAACCCGCGGCGCGCATGGGCGACAGCACCGCGCACGGCGGAACCATCATGGCAGGCGAACCCACGGTAATGATCGGAGGATAAAAATGGAAGAACCTGTTCATCATCCCGGTTTTCTCGGCACAGGCTGGTCCTTTCCGCCCGAGTTCAGCAAAACGGAGCGCGGCCTGCGCCTCTCCGCCGGCGCACTCGACATCCGCGAAAGCCTGCGCATCTTATTGTCAACCACGCAGGGCGAGCGCATCTTCGACATTCACTACGGCTGCGACCTCAGCGCGCTGCTCTACGAATCGCTCACATTGTCGGTGCGCACCACGCTCGCCGAAAAGATCCAGCGCGCGATCACCCTGCACGAGCCGCGCATCAAAGTGGAGCACGTGGATTTCGAGCCGAACACGCTGGAAGGATTGGTGTACATCCACGTCACGTACATCATCCGAAGCACCAACACGCGCACGAACATGGTGTTCCCGTATTACCTGAAAGAAGGAACGGAATTATGATCCTGGAAAATAAAAAGCACGCATACGTCTGCAAGCCGGCCGCAGCAGGCCGTTAAACCGGAATGACTGCCGGCTGCCGCTGCAGCAGATCAGAAAAAAGCATAGCATCAAATGAAACCGGGTAACAGGAACGTAGATAAAGCCGCCAGCAGAACGGATCGCTCGCCTGCCGCGCTGCAGCCTGCCTGGTTCCCCATTGATGAGCGGACTCAAGGTGAACTGCTCAGCTTCGCGGCGAAATTCGCGCGCGAGATCACGTACTACAACGAGCTGGGAAAACCCGACGGCGACTGGGCGCCTTTCTTCGAGAACGACCCGGTCGTGGCTTTGTTCCAGGTCGTGGCGTACCCCGTGGCGGGCGCGCGCAGGCGGTATGCCCAGCAGTTCAGGCAGCTCAACCATGCGGGCAACCTGGGCCCGCGCGCAGACCTGCTCTGGGAGATCACGCAGAATGCGCTCACGGCCCTGCACGATTTCGAAGGGTTTTACCGCGCCACCGAAGGCCTGAACAGCTACCGCACGTTCTTCACGAGCATCATCACGCTGCGGCTTTCGCAAGCCTTGCAAACGGTCATGCTCATCGAGGAAACATTGGGCACGGGCGCGCGGCGCTTCAATTACGCGATGGAGTTCAGCGATGCCTGGTTCGCGGAGAAGATCGATTGGCCGGAGAGCTCGCCCGCGCGCCACGAAGACCGCCTGCGCATGCTCATCTACAAAGCCGACGCGCAGCTGCACAACGTGTTCGATTCGCTGGAAGCGCTGCAGCGCGAAGCGAAAGACTATTTGGAGAAATACGTTTTGCGCAGCGGCAACGTCAGCCCGCACATCGGCCTGCTGCTTGCTTTTTTCGATCTCTATAAGCTGGCGCAGGATCGCATCAACGGGATCACCGGCCGGCACCTCGATCATTATTACGCCGAAGTGCTGGGCATCCGCCGGCACCCGCGCGTCTTCGGCTACACGCACGTCGTGTTCACGTTGGGCGACGGCGCGCAGCCGCAGGAATTGAAACCGGGCACGCTGCTCGACGCCGGCGCGGGAAAAGACGGCGAGCCCCTGCTCTACGCCCTCACCCACCCGATGGTGATCACCGCCGCGACGATCGAGCGGCTGATCGCGGTGGAATGCAATCACGCCTGGCCGGAGAAAAGTTTGCTCTTCGAGAAGCACGGCGCATTGCGTGAGCGCTACCTCGCCGGGCCCGGCGCGCTGGACGAGCAGCCGAAAGACGTAATTACCGCTTCGCGCGGCTTCGGCTTTGCGCTTTGCAACGAAATGCTCGCGCAGCCCGAAGGCGACCGCAAATTTTCGTTCATCCTGCGCTTCAGCGGCGATTCGTTCAACGCCTTCCTTGCTTCGTTCCGCGAAGAATTGAAGCGGCGCAGCGAGGAGGATTCGCAGTTCGCGGAGCTGGGCGAGACGCAGCAGATCACGGATCTTCTCCAGGGAAGCTTTGCGGTCAGCTGCTCCACCGAAGAAGGCTGGTACGAAGCATCGGAAACGAAAACGGACGTCATTTTTTTCTCCGCGGAAGACAGCCGCCTGCAGATCGACGTGCTGCTGGAAACGTCCGAGCCCGGCGTCACGGCCGTGATCGATCCGACCTACCCGCAGGCGTTCGCGCAGCAATTGCCTTTGTTCCGCTTCCTGCTGCGCCGCGAAGATTCGCCCCTGTACCGTCACCTGCGGCAGCTCGTGCTCGAGAGCGCGATGATCGACGTGGAAGTTATCGGCATCCGGCAACTGGCTATGCGCAACGATTTCGGACCGGTCGCTCCCGGCTCGCCGTTCGAGATTTTCGGACCGCAGCCTGTGCCCGGCTCTGCATTTTACCTCGGCCATCCCGCGCTGCTCACCCCGCTGTACGATCTGCGCGTGACGATCGAATGGATGGGCCATTCTTCGCACGAGAACGGTTTCGCGGAATACTACCGCGGCTACGATTTCATCAAGGACAACAGCTCGTTCAAAATCTGCGCGAGCAGCCTGCGGCTCAACCGCTGGATCCCGACGGAGGACCGCCCCGTGTTCAGCATGTTCCAGGACGTGCCCGAAGGCATGAACGCGAAGCCCGGCGCGGTCTCGCGCATCACGCGCCTGAACAACATCGACGTGCAGGCGCTGGAGCTGGACAAAGGCGCGGAGCATTTGCCCGGGCCGGGGCCGTTCCCCGAAGCGGGCGACAACGGCTTCCTGCGTTTCGAATTTTGCTTTCCGCCCAACGGTTTCGGGCACGCCGAATATCCCGCGCTGGTGAACAAGGCCACGCAGGCGATGACCTGGAGAAAAAAGGACGGCATCACGCTGCCCGCCGAGCCCTACATTCCCATCGTGAAAACCGTGTGGCTCGATTTCAAATCGAAGCGCGAGCTGGATTTCACGCGCAGCGACAATTTATTTTACCAGGTCTATCCTTACGGGCAGCAGCGCGTCACCCCCGGCGAAGGCCACGCGCGGCGGATGGTGCCGCACTTCCCCGACGGCAGCACGCTGATGATCGGCCTGAGCGGCATCGGCTCGCGCGATTCGCTGGCGCTGCTGAGCAAATTGAACGACGTCGTTTCCTCGGGCATGGACACGTATCCCGTGATGAAATGGTCGCTGCTGCAGGGCGACCGCTGGCTGCGCATCGAGCCTTCGGCAATTCTCAGCGACGAGACGGGCAAGATGAAGCGCACGGGCATCACCTCGTTCGCCTTCGGCGTGCTGGAAAATAATACGGGCGACCTGTACGACCCTTCCCTGCTGTGGATGCGCCTCGAAAGCGTGAACGGCATTCCATTCACCGCGCTGCTGGAGAACCTGCACACGCAGGCGGGAACGGCGCGCCTGCACAGCGGGGAGCCGATCACCGAAGAATTGCCGGCGCACGCGATCAAAGCGTTGTTCGAGCCGAATGCGGCGATCGACCTGGTGGAGCAGCCTTACGCTTCGCAGGGCGATCGCTCGGCGGAAACGCCGGAGGACTGGCGCGTGCGCATCAGCGAGCGTTTGCGCCACCGCTCGCGGGCGCTGAGCGCCTGGGATTACGAGCACCTGGTGCTGCAGCATTTTCCCGAAGTGCAGATGGTGAAATGCATCAGCCACCAGAATGCGGAGGCGGCGCTCGCGCCCGGCGAAGTGCTGGTGGCCGTGCTGCCCGCCACCGGCGGAACGGGCGACCTCAGCCGCAAAGGACGCTTCACGCAGGAGAAGCTGGACCTCATCGCCTCCAGCCTGCGCAGCGCCGCGCCCGAAGGCGTTGCGGTCAACGTGGTCAACCCGCAGTACGAAAAAATAAAAGTGAAGCTGCGCGTGAAGTTCCGCGACGGCTACGACGAGAATTTTTTCACGAAGCGCCTCAACGAGGACATCGTGCGCTTCCTTGATCCCTGGCTGGAGGGCGGCGGCCTGCAGGTGAAGTTCGGCGCGCCCGCCAGCGGCTTCTCCATTCTCAACTTCATCGAGCGCCTGCCTTACGTGGATTTCGTAACGAACTTCAACGTGCTGCATTTCGTGCAGGGACGATTGGTGAACACGCTGCAGGTCGACAGCGGTGCGCTGGAACTCGTGCCCACGACGCCGGTCTCCGTGCTCGTCTCCGACACGCAGCACGTCATCGGCCTGCACTCCTCCGCCTCCAGCGACAAAGGCGGCATCAACGACATGATGATCGGCACGGACTTTCTGCTGAACGCCGACACGGAAAGCACGGCGAAAGAAGGCATCAACTACGGGAAGATCGGCCGCGACTTCATCATCAGCGGAGCGCCCGACCCGAAGCCGAAGAAAAAAGACCATACGTTCAAATTGAAACTACCGACCTGATGGCCGAGAAAACAAGAGCCGATCTGAAGAACGCGTTCCTGAAGGGAAAAATTCCCCGGGACGAGGATTTCCAGGACCTCATCGATTCCTCGCTGAACAAGAGCGACGACGGGATCAACAAGACGAAAGGAAAAGGCTTGCGCCTGCGCGCGGAAGGGCCGAACAGCGAAGTGCTCGCGTTCTTCGACAACATCAAAGACCTGAATCCCGCCTGGCGCATCAGCCAGAAATCGGCCGACGGCAACACCGGCTTCGACATCAGCGAGCCCGACGGCGGCAGCCGCTTTTTCATCGAGAGCGGCGGCAACGTAGGCATCGGCCTCACCCGCCCCAACCACAAGCTCGACGTGGACGGCATCGTGGGCATGAAAGGCCGCACAGGTTATTTCGCTTTCGGTGAAGTTCCCGCCGACGGCAAGTGGCATGACATTCTCAGCGAGCTCAACGAGTACCAGGCCTTCGAAGTGATGGCCGTCGCAGGCACGAAAGGCGCGCACGCCATCCTGCACGCGATCGCGGTATGCACCTACGGCAAATCGAGAGGCGGCATCACCGCGACCTCCGGTTATTTCGGCAGGAGCCGCAACAAGCTGGAGCTGCGCTGGACGGGCTCCTATTTCAGCTACCAGCTGCAGCTGCGCAGCAAGCGCAACTACGGCGAAGGCGTGCTCATCCGTTACAACATCGCAAAACTGCTCTAATGACGAAGAATGAGAATAACCGCAGCGTGCAGCTCGAGCTCACGCTCGAGGAAGCGAACACCGTGATCGAAGCCCTGGGGCACATGCCGTTCATGCGTGTGTACCGCATTATTGAGAAAATTCATTTGCAGGCGAGCAACCAGGCTTCGCCGAAAGCAAAGCGTAATTCCAAAAGCTGAAACGATGAGCGAGCGGTTCACGATCATACGAGTCGGCAGCAGGCGGTCCGCACGAGCCTCGCGCTCTTGCCTGCACAGGCTGGCGGCTGCCCCTTGCTCAAACTGTTTTTTTAAATGGAATCTTTAACAATAACGGACCGCAAAGACACGCAGGACGTGTTCGACATCCGTTTCCTGCGGGAGAGGGGCATCGCGCTGCTGCAGCAGTATTCCGGCAATATCTGGACGGATTACAACATGCACGATCCGGGCGTGACGCTTTTGGAAACGCTGTGCCTGGCCCTGGCGGAAGTCGCTTACCGCGCGGATTACAGCATGGCGGAGATTTTGGGTGAGCAGGCCAGCCCCGGGCGCGGCGCTTTTCCCGCCCCGCACACGGTGCTGCCCGCTTCACCGGTGACTGCTGAAGACCTGGTACGCGTGCTGCTCGGCGTGCCCGGCGTGCGCAACGCGAACATTCATCCCAGCCGCACCTATCCCGATTTCCCCGGCCTGTTCGACGTGGAGATCTCGCCCACCGACGATCTCGAGAACGACGAGCAGCGCGCGCGCATCGAAGCGAATGTGCGCAAGACGCTCGCGCGCTACCGCAAGCCCGGCGAGGACTTCGCGGAAGTGCGTTTCCTCGAGCCGGAGCACGTGGGCTTCGAGCTCGACCTGGAAGTGAAGCGGCGCGTGGACAGCGCGGAATTTTTTCACAAAGTGGCGGAAGCCATCGAGCGTTACCTCTCGCCGGTGGTGGATTATTTTTCGCTGGAAGAATTGCAGGCGGAAGGAAAAGACCTCTCCGAGATCTTCGAAGGCCCGCTGCTCGAAAAAGGATTCATCCCGCAGCGCGAGCTGGAGCTGCGCCGCCCGAGAAAAACGATCTACACCTCCGACCTCGTCACCGTGCTGGCCGGGCTGGAGGACGTGAAGAGCGTGCGCCGCATCATCATCCGCAGCAGCACGGGCGAACCGTTCCACTGGTCGTACACCGTTCCGGGGAACACCACGCCGCACATCAGCCACCACGACACGCACATCACCATCCGCTACAAAGGCGCGGAGATCCGCAGCCACGCGCTTTCGCACATCCGCATCGCGCACAACCTGCAGAGCCTGCCGAAGCCGTTCGACGTCGCGCGTTACCTGCAGCGCACGCAAACGGAAGAGGCGCGGCCGCTGGCGGAATACACGTCCACGCGCCACGATTTCCCCATCGCCTACGGCATCGGCCGCTACGGCTTGCCCCCGCAGTCGACGCCGAAACGCGAGGCCATGGCGCACCAGTTCAAAGGCTACCTGCGCATCTTCGACCAGGTGCTGTTCAACGCGCTCACGCAGCTGGCGCACGTGAAAGAATTGCTTTCCTTCCAGCGCATCGACCATTCCTACGCCGCGCAATTGCTCGCCGATCCGCGCGGCGACGAATACCTCGTGAAGCCGTTCACCGACGAGTTCCTCGCGAACCATTTCACGATGGAGGACACGCGCCTGCTCCGCAAAGAATGGGAAGCGTACCTCGAAAAAAATCGCGCGCAGCTCGACACCGCCCTGCACGCGCTCGTCGAAAGCAAGTACCAGGCGGCGGAGCGCAGGGGCCGCGCGCTGAGCCACCTGCTCGCCCGCTTCGGCCACGATATTTCCTTCTTCGAATACGTCAGCGGCCTGAACGAGGACGAGCTGATCCGCTACAAAGAAATGCTGCTGCAAAAGCTGCCCGCCCTCGACGCACGCCGCAGCGAAGCGCCGCTGCCCGCCGGCAATTACATGGCGCAGCCCGAGCGCATGCCCGGCTTCGAGCGGCGCATCGCCCTGCTGGCCGGCCTGCGCACCGTCAGCCGCAAATCGCTCAGCGCTGCGGTCGATCAGCTGATGCAAAGCGGAACAGGCGAAGCCCTCGAGCTCACGATTAGCGAAGCGGAAGGCGATGAGGCGCTGGAGCTGCTGTTCCTGCTCGGCGGCAAAGAAGAAATGTACGTGGCCGAAAAACGCGGCGACGCGTACGCGCTTACCCTGCGCCACAGCGAAGCGGAAACGCGGCAGCAGCTTTCGGACATGAACTTGCCCGATGAGGAAGAGAAAGCGTTCCTGGAAAAGATGGCGGGCCCGCGCGCGGAACTTTCTCCCCTGTTCGATTCGGAAACCAAGGCCTACGCGCTCGCAAAAAAACTATCCGCCTCGATCGCCGAGCAGGATCGCGCTTCCGAAGGATTTCATTTCATCGATCACATCGGGCTGCGTCCGGCGGACGACCTGCCTGCTTTCGGCTTCGAGGTGCTGCTGGGCGAAGAGCGTATCTTTTCGCTGGAGGCGAAGCACACGCGCGCGGAACGAAAAAAATTGCTGGAGGATTTTTTGCAAAAAGCAAAAACAGCGGACCGCTACGTGATCACCGAAACCGGCCCGCAGCAGTTCCGCATCACGCATCCCGACGCGCCCGGCCTGCTGGGCGTGCTGCTCTACAGCACCTGGGAAGAAGCCCGCGCCGCCGTCCGCGAATACGTGCTCCGCTTCGATCGCCGGAGAAAAGACGCAGCGACGATCCGCTACACCACGCGCTTCGCGCACCTCTACCCGAACATCGACGATCCGTTTTCCAACCTCGTCACCTTCGTGCTGCCCTCCTGGCCCTCGCGCTTCCAGAGCGCCGCGTATAAAACCTACGTCGAAGAAACGATCGCGCGCGAAACGCCGGCGCACCTGCTGCTCAGCCTGCGCTGGCTGGGTTACGAGCGCATGCGCGAATTCGAGAAAGCCTGGGCGGACTGGCTGGAGGCGGATGCAAGGCTCAGCGCTGGTGAACGCCTTGCGCGCCTCGACAAGCTCATGCACCTGCTCGCAGACTGATGGCGGAGCTGAGCACATACATCAAGCGCGCCGTGCTCGACCTGCACCTGCCCGAGGAGCTGCACGGCAAAGGCTACGAGGAAACGCTGCGCGACGCGCTGCTCCAAGAGCTCAGCGCCTGCATCGAAGAAGAAATTGAAAAGCGCGTCGGCGGGGACGAGCGCATCGCCATCGATACGCTGCAGTTCGATCTTGGTTCTGTGTCCGCTGTTTCATCGCGGCAGGAATTCGTCGAACGCTTCAAGAAAATTTTCCCGGAAGCGCTGGATCGCGCGCTCCAAGACCGTTCGCAGCGCCGCGACGAGCTGGAGCTGATCCGCGCTTTCCTCGAGACGGGCAGCTATCCCTGGTGGACGCGGCAGGAAGGCGCGAATGATCTCGGGCAACTGATCGAAGCGCTGGCGCCGCCCGCGTATGAGCGATTGCTGCTGCACCTGCGCAGCGCCCTCGCCCGCCCGCAGCTCAGCGCGCGCCTGCGCGGACAGCTTTCGCCGGAACGTTTGCGCCGCATCGTGGCCGACATGATCGGCGGCGAAGGCGACAGCCTGATCCGCGCGGCAGAAGCGGTCTCGGCAGCGTTTGCGCCTGCGGGGAAAAGATCGGGCCCGGCAGTGCAGGCGGAAGCGCTCGAGCGTTTGATCAAAGCGATCGGGGAAGCGAAAGGAAATTTGCCCGCGCCACAAACGCTGCTCGAAAACCTGCTGAGCGAGATCGTCATTCATGCCGGCGTTTCGAAAAAAGAGATCGCAGCGCTCCGCGCGCAGCTGCAGGCCGAAGGACGAACCGCCGCCGATCCCTCCGTAAAAAAATGGCTCGAAGCCATCGCCGCCGAAGCGCTGGAGCGTGCGCTGCCTGCCGACGAGCTGGCGGCGGCCCGCGCGCAGGCCAACAGGGAAACGGTTTCGAAAGCCGAGCGGTTGCTGGCGCAGCTGCTCGCGTACGGATCGCTGCCTCCCGGGCTGTTCGAAGGAACGATCGATGAATTGATCGCCGTGCTGGCGCAGAAGGAACGGCGCAGCGTATTACTGCAATTGCATGCCGCGCGTCAGAAACCGAAGCTGCTGCTGCGTTTTTACCGCTTGCTGGGCGAGGCGCAGGCGGAAAAAATGTTCGCCGTGTTTTTTCCTGCCGCTGAAAAAGCCTTGGAAAAAGCGGGCGCCGTGCTCGCGCGCCTGCGGGAGCTGAAATTATTGGATAAGGAAGCGCAGGAAGGCTCGGGGCGCCTGCTGCAGCTCACGCTGGCGACCTTGCAGCAGCTGGAGCGGCATTTTCCCACGGAAGAAATTTCACCAGCCGTCCTGCTCGCGCCTTACCTGGCATTGCAGCACGCTGAAGCGGATCGCGTGCGCCGACAGCCCGCTTTCGCCGCGCTGCCGCCGGGGATCAAGCTGTTCCTCGACGGGCAGCTGAAGAAGCAGGAGCAAAAAGACCGGGCGCCTTCAGCGAAACAGGAAGAGCAGCGCCGCAACTCTCCCGACACCGGCCGCGAAGAAAAATCTTTCCCGCAGGAAGCAAACGCAAAGCAGCAGCAAGAAGAAAACCCGGAAACGGCAGAGCTGCATTCGCTGCTGAACGCCGTTTATTTGTCCGACCTGCTGAAGCATTTTCTCCTGCACGGTCGGTTGCCCTGGTGGAGCGAACGCCTGCGCGCGCGCCCGCAATTGCTTTCCCCGCGCCTGCGCAGCGATTCCACGGCCGAAGAATTTTTCAGCGCGGCCCTGCGTTATTTTTCGATCCGTCACCCGGACGCGTTCAGGGAATTGGCGGCGGCGGCCGGCGCGCAAGCCGAGCTGCGTTTTGCTTTGCTCTGGGAAACGCCCGCTGAAGCGCTGGAGCTCGTCGCCGCAAAGCTGCTGCCCTGGCGCAGTGTATCGATGCCGGTTCTCATTCGTGCGCTGCTCGAGCTGGCCGGAAAAAAAAGGAATATTCGCTTGTCCGCAGCCGCCACGCGCGAGGCGCTCGCCTTTTTTCTCGGGCGGGCGGAAAAACCGTCGGAGAAAAATACGGAAGAGCTGCTGCGTGCTTTTGCCGTGAAGCTTTCTTCGCAGTTGGAGTTGCGCGGCGGCGAATTGGCGGCTCTGCTGAGGGATCATCATTCGGAAATCAAATTGCCGCGCGCGCTCAGCGCTGGTGAAGCTGCAGAGCTGTCCGCGTTGCTGGATGTTCCCGCGGCAACGATCACGGCAAGCGCGCCACAGGAAAAAACACCCGCGCCGCGTTTACGTTTCACGCCGGAAGAAAGCCTCGCCGCTTTCCGTGAGCTGCTCAGCGGAAGACCTGCCGCGCTTCCCCCGCTGCACCGCGCGGAGATGGAGAGCGACCTGCTCCTGCTGCTGGAAGAAAGCGCTTCGCTGCGCCGCGACCTGCTGGAAGCCGTGAGCCGGAGCGCGCTCGTGACGGGCTGGCTGGCGGAACGATTCTCCTCGTCCTTCGGAAAAAAACTGTTCCGCTTGCTGGCTTCGGAAAGATCGCCGGCACTGGTTCGTTCCGCAGAAACTTTGCTGTCCCTGTTCCGCGAAGCGCCGTTCGCTGCGCAGCGGGAACAGTTGGAAAAAGAGAGCCCCTACCTCGCGCTGCGCGCTTTGCACGGGCACCCGGGCGCAGCTCCGGAAGCTTTTCAGGAAACGCTGAATGCGCTGATCGCGCGATCGCTGCGTATTCCCGCGGAGCGATGGCGTTCGCGCGTGTCGGCAGCTTTGGCCTTCCGGCAGGTGCATTCAACAGGTGCTGAGCAGGAGCTTGCGCAGCTGAGATCGAATTTTTTACCCGGGGAAACCACGGTTTCGCTCCTGCTTTCCCGCTGGCAAAGGAACCTGCAGGAAACGCTGCGCGCGTTCTTTGAAACACACGAGATTTCGAGTGAGGCCGGGGCGCTGCTGCGCGGGCGTATCGCCTCGGAAAGCTTGCGCCTGCTGCAAGAACTTGAGACGCGGGAATTGCCGGACGAACAGCCCGAGCAGGTGTTCCAGCACGCGCTTCGCCGCTTGCAGGATCTTATGGAAGAACAAAGCAGCCGCGCAGGCGCAAAGCCTGCAGCCGGAGAAGAGCTCACATCCCGGGTCGAGGAAAGCCGGGCGAAAACCATTCCGACGATTGAAGGAACGGATGAGCTGCTGCAGGATGAAGCTGGAGTCTTACCCCCGGAAACTGATGAGCCTGCGCAGCATGAATTTGAAAGTCATCTTATCGCGTCAGCGGTCGCGCAAGCTGATGCCGGTGAAATAAGCGAAACAGCGGGAGACCAGATGAAGTCCCCGGCCGCATCGCCCCGCTCCGATCCGCATCATTTTCTTCCCGCCGAATGGTTCGTCCGCCAATGGAAGGAAGCGGCTGCGCTGCTGGTTCGTGCGCACCTGCAGGAATTACCGGCAGAGAAAGCAGAAGAGTTGCGACAAGCCGGGGAGCGATCACAAATCCTGCTTGAGGAAGAAACGGCGCATTTCAGCGTTCAGCTTCAAAACACTTACGCCCTGCGCTCGCCGCTTATCCTGCGCGCGGAGATGAGAAGCGCGCTGCAAAAGCTCGCGGCGCGTCTCGAAAAACTGATCGGGCCGGCGGAGAAAGAGCATGCGCTGCAAAGCGCTGCCGAAGCTGAAACTGCAATCCGCGAAACAGCATCAAGCGGACAGCAGGAAGAAAATGTTTCCAGCCGTGAAGAGCATGCGGCTTCACAGGAATCTTCAGAAGAAAAAACCGGGGAGAAAAAGATCCCCGGCAGGCAAAAAGAATTTCCCGGCGCTTCAAAAATTCAAGCGCAGGAAGCGTCCCCGGAGATCGCCGACCCGAAGGATGCGCTGTATACGAATCCTGTTTTTTTCCTCAACAGCTTCCTGTATTTCCTCAGCTGGAAGCGCCTGCCTTGGTGGTCGCCTTACGCTTCGATCGAGGAGTTCACGCGCTACGCCGCGATCAGCGTGCGCAGGCACCGCGCGCTGCTGCGGCAGCACCTGCTCCAGGCTTTTTCGCAGGCGGAGGCCCGGGCGCAAGCCTTGCTGCTGATCGAGGAACATTTGCAGGCTGATGACCCTGAAACGGAATTGCGGGAAACGCAGCTGCGTTTTTTCCGCGCGCTGCAAAAGCTGCTCGCGCAAGATCCGAACCTGGAAAAAAGCCGCTCGCTGCTGCAGCGCGCCGAGGCGGTGCTGTTCCTGCTCGAAGAGCGATTCAGCGCCGCCGCCGCGCAGGAGCTCGCCCTGGCCGTGTGGCGGGAAATGCAGGCGCTGCTCGGCCCGGAAGAAATGCAAAGCGTCCTGCAGCGCATGCAAACGCTCAGCGATGCGGAAATGGCGGAGCTGTTCGAGCCGGCGAAGGAAAAACCAATCGTTCCTGGAAAAAGCAGCGCGCCCGGAAAGGAAGCGAAGACTGATCCAACGCATTCAGAAAACGACCGGCAGGGTCGCACAGCCCAATTCGAAAGCGCCGAATTTTCCGGGCAGGAATTCTCGGAGGAGGAACGTACCGCTTCTTTGCTTCCGGAAGAGCGCGCACATCTGCCTCATGAAGAACAAAAACACTCCACACGCCCGGAAGAAACAGTCCACGAGCAAACAAAAGACCAGGTTTCTTCCACAGCAAACGATCAGCAAAAAGATCAAAGTGTTTCTACCGATGAACAAAGCACTGCGCAGCTGAACGCTGAAGCAACAAGCGCCCGGGAAAAAAGAGCAATTCTTACCAACGCAGAAAAAGAAATCTTCCGCCAATTCGCGGCGCTCGGCGAGAAAATTTCCATGGAGAAAAAGCAGGAAGCGATCGCGCATGAGCAGCACGTGGTAAAGATCGCAGCGGCGTTATCGGCATTGCTCCCCCCCGGCAAAGCCCCCGCCCTCGCGCAGCTCGCGCACAGCCTCGCCCCGCTCCTCCCCGCCTCCCTGCTGCCCGAAGAGAAAAATTTCCTCGCGCTGCAAGCCCTGCTCACGTTCGAATCGCTCAGCGAAGGAAAAAGCCTGCGGCAAACGCTGAACCCAATTTTCCGGCAGGAAGAAGCGGAAAACTCTTCACTGTACGCGCAGCTGCTCGAGCTGCGCAGCACGCAGCGCAAGATCGATTCTTCCGAAGCTTCCGCGCCGCTGCGACTGCTTGCCGAGCTGCAAGGCTTGTCGCGCGCGCTGGCGCCCGGGTTCACGCTGTTCGGCGCGCAGCCCATCCTCGCGCAGCAGCTGGCCGCCTCGAAAGAAAATTTTCCCTCGCTCATCGCCCTCGCCGCCGATGCGATCGCCGCCGAGACAAAAAACACGCGCGAAGAGATTCTCCGGCAATTCCGCACGCGCATTTCCGCCGTCGAAGAAAACGAAGGAGCGTTCATCGTTCCGGAGCACCTCGAAGAAGCCGGGCGCAAGCTGCAGGTCTTCACCCCGGAAGGCCGGAGCATCTACGCCGCGCGCGTGCAGGAGCTGAAGAAGCGCGGCGCCGAAGCGGCGGGAAAAGAAGAAGCCCAGCTCGCCGCCGATGCGCTGCTGAAAATATTGTCCGAGCCTCGCACCCTGCTGAGCGAATGGCAAAAGCGCGCGCAGGGCGAAAAAGAAAAAGCGCCGAAGAAAGAAACGCCCTACGTCGCCGAGCCGGTTCCCGGGACCGAAGGCGGGCTCTACGTTTTCAACGCGGGCCTCGTGCTGCTCTGGCCCTTCCTGCGCGGCTTGTTCCGCAAGCTGAACTACATCGAAGGCAAAAATTTCGCGGACAAGGAAAAGCAGGAACGCGCCGCGCACCTGCTGCAGTACATCGTGGACGAGAGCGAAGAGCAGCCTGCGGAGCACCTGCTGCCGCTCAACAAACTGCTCTGCGGTCTCGATCCTTCCGAGCCGCTGGGCCGCTGGCTGGCGCTGACGGAGGAAGAGAAAAACGAAGCGGCGC
>Ga0196978_1000349_pt1 | contig 23566 bp, 22 predicted proteins | sample S3v_2013CmetaG_FD_155491 | JGI IMG/M metagenome (GOLD analysis project Ga0196978, IMG submission 155491) | Soil microbial communities from Anza Borrego desert, Southern California, United States - S3+v_20-13C | ecosystem: Environmental > Terrestrial > Soil > Desert | place: USA: California... | reverse complement strand
TGAGAGGTTCCCCTTTCCTTTGCGTGATAGACGACACAGCCGGAGGAAGGTTAGACCGCTTTACAATGACCGCATGATCCGAAGCCTTCTCGCCGCCATCATCGTGTTCGCAGCATCGGTCGCGTCTGCCGCGACGTGGTACGAGCAGTATGAAAAGGGCGTGCGCCTCATCGAGCAGGGCCGCGCCGACGAAGCGCGCCAGGCGCTGACCGCGGCGCTGGCCGCGCGCCCGCAGGAAGGGCTGCAGGTGCCGACCGCGCCGCAGCAGTACATCGATTACCTCCCGCACCTCTATCTCGCCATCGCCAATCAGATGGTGGGCGATGTCGATACGGCGCGGAAGGAGCTCGCGCTTGCGGAGACGTCGGGCATGGCGTCGAAGAGTGCGGTCGGACGTCCGCTGCTCATAGCGTACGAGCTGCTCCTGCGCGGCGACGCGAGCGGCAAATATCCCCGCTACGCCGTCTATGAGAAGAAAGCACCGACGCTGAGCGAGGCGGAGTTCACGCTGCTGCGCAACGACGTGCTCACGAAGTGTGACCTGCCGCTCGATACGAAGCTCGGCTCCGCGCCGTGGTACGCGAATTACGAGCTGGGCCTGCAGCTCGAGCGCAAGGGCGACTATTCACGCGCGCTCACGCACTTCATCGACGCGGTCGCGCAACGTCCCGACCCGCAGAAGCAGGCGCGCATGTACGGGATGTGGATGATCGACTACTACCCGTACTTTCACATTGCCCGCTCGCACGTGCGCCTCGAGAACTGGCAGTGCGCGAAAAACGCGCTGGAGATCTCGCAGCGCCTCGCCGAGATCCCGGGGACCGCGCCGGAACTGAACGAGTTGCTGTCGTTGCAGAGAGAGACGGAACGGAGACTGGCGGAGACGAAGTAGGCTCTGGCCGCACAATCCTGGAGATGGGACGAAGGAAAGCGGCGCCTTACCCGCCCAGGTACGCTTTCTTGATCCGGTCGCTCGCCAGCAGCTTTTTCGTGTCGTCGTGCAGGGTGATGCGCCCGGTCTCCATCACGTAACCGCGGTGCGCGGTCACCAGCGCCATGTGCGCGTTCTGCTCGACCAGCAGGATGGTCGTCCCTTCCGCGTTGATCTCGCGGATCACGCGGAAGATGGTCTGCACCATCTGCGGCGCTAGGCCGAGCGACGGCTCATCGAGCAGCAGCACGGCGGGCTTCGACATCAATGCGCGCGAGATGGCCAGCATCTGCTGCTCGCCGCCCGACAGCGTTCCGGCGTTCTGCTTGAAGCGGTCTTTGAGCACGGGGAAGAGCGCAAAGACCCGGTCGTATTCGCTCTGCGCGATCTTGTCCTTGCGCAGGTAGCCACCCAGTTCGAGGTTGTCCTGCACCGTGAGGTTCGAGAAGATGCCGCGTCCTTCCGGCACGTGCGAGATGCCGCGCGCGGTGATCACGTGCGGCTTCACGCCGTTGATGCTCTGGCCGTTGAACGTGATCTCGCCTTTGCGCGGCCGCAAAAGTCCGGAGATCGTGCGCAGCGTCGTGGTCTTGCCCGCACCGTTCGCGCCGATGAGCGTGACGATCTCGCCCTTCTCGACGTCGAGATCGATGCCGTGCAGCGCGGGGATCGTGCCATAGCCGACTTCGAGGCCGCGGATCGAGAGCACCGGACTCATTGTTCGAGCGCCTCCGCCGGCTCGCCGAGGTAGGCCTCGATGACCGCATCGTTCGCGCGGATCTCGTCGGGAGTGCCGGTGGCGATGGTCTTGCCGAAGTTCAGCACCACGATGCGCTCGCAGATGCCCATGACCAGTTCCATGTTGTGCTCGATGAGCAGGATGGCGATGTCGAAGCGGTCGCGGATGTCGTGGATCGTCTGCATCAGCGAGCGCGTTTCGCTGTCGTTGAGACCGGCCGCCGGCTCATCGAGCAGCAACAGCTTCGGCCGCGCCGCGAGCGCACGCGCGATTTCGAGCCTGCGCTGATCGCCGTACGGAAGGTTCTTCGCGTAATGCTCCGCGCGGCTGCGCAGACCGAAGATGTCGAGCAGCTTCTCGGCCTGCACTTCGGCCTCGTCTTCGGCGTCGCGGAACCGATTGGTGTGCAGGACCGCGGACGCGCCGGAGTATTTGTAGTGGATATGGCCGCCGATCTTCACGTTGTCGAGGACCGAAAGCTCCTTGAAGAGGCGGATGTTCTGGAACGTGCGCGCAACGCCGAGGCTGGTGATCTGGTACGGCTTCATGTCGTGCGTCGACACGCCCGCGATCGTGATGTTCCCTTCGGTCGGTTTGTACACGCCCGTGAGCATGTTGAAGAGCGTGGTCTTACCCGCGCCGTTCGGTCCGATCAGACCGAGAAGCTCACCCGCGCGGATGTCGATGTTGAAGTCGGAGACCGCGGTCAGACCCCCGAATCGGATCGTGACGTGCTTCGCCTCCAGCAGAGTTTCGTTCGTCGCCATCAGGTCACCGGCGGTCCGGCATCGCGATCGAGCTTGTTGTCGGCATCGCCTTCATCGCGAGACTCGGTCGGGATTCTGTCTTTGCGCTTCGGGAGGAACTCCCACAGCTCGCGGCGGCCGAAGAGGCCCTGCGGCCGGGTGAGCATGAGCACGATCAGCATGATCGAGTAGATGACCATGCGCGGATCGCGTCCACCCGGCATGAAGTCTTTCACCACCCGCAACCCCTCGGGCAGCACCGTCAGCACGATGGCCGCGATGATCGAGCCCGAGATCGAGCCGAGGCCGCCGAGGACGACCATGGCCACGACCTCGAACGACTTCACGAACGTGAACATGCCCGGGTTCAGATACATCATCAGCGAGCCATACAACGCGCCCGCGACACCGGCCAATGCGGAGCCGACCACGAACGCCTGCACTTTGTAGCGCGTCGTATTGACGCCCATCGACTCGGCGGCGATCTCGTCTTCGCGTACGGCCAGGAAGGCGCGGCCGACGGAGGATTCGACGAGGCGATGCGAGATCAGGATGGTGATGCCGGCGAAGAAGAAGACCCAGAAGAAACTGCTCCAGCCCGGAATCCCGGTCAGGCCGCGCGCCGCCCCGATCTCCTCGATGTTGAGGATGACCACGCGGATGATCTCGCCGAATCCGAGCGTGACGATGGCCAGGTAATCACCGCGCAACCGCAGTGACGGCAATCCGACCAGATAGCCGGCAATCGCCGATGCGATCGCGCCCGCGCCGATCGACACGAGCAGCAACGCGTTCTGCCAGAGGATCTGCTGGCTGCTGCCTTCCGGCAGCTTGTTCACGAACGGCGCGAAGTATTTGACGGTGAGAAACGCCGCCGTGTAAGCACCGACCGCCATGAATCCCGCGTGACCGAGCGAAAACTGGCCCGCGTGTCCGTTGATGATGTTCAGCGAAACGGCCAGCGTGATGTTGATCCCGATCAGGACGATGATCCGGTTGTAATACCGCATCGCCGGCCAATACAGCGTGGCGTATTCGAGCGCGATCCAGACGCCATAGACGACGCCGATGAAGACGGCCAGCCAGACCAGGTCGCGGAGGTACCACCGTTTGAGCATTTAGGCGGCTCCTCGTTGGCCGAGGAAATTGACAATTGAAAATTGAAAATTGAAAAACCGGAGCGCGATGGCATGCTCATATTTTTCAATTTTCAATTTTCCATTTTCAATTTCGCTTCTCATCACACCTTCTCCGGCTGGTATTTGCCAAACAGCCCGGAGGGCCGGAAAAGCAGGATCACGATGAGAATTACGAACGCGATGGCGTCGCGGTAGTTCGAGAAGGCAGAGCCGCCGACGAACGATTCGACGATGCCGATCACTAGGCCGCCGACCACCGCGCCGGGCACGTTGCCGATGCCGCCGAGGACCGCGGCGACGAAGGCTTTGAGGCCGGGCATGATGCCCATCAGCGGATCGATCTTCGGATACGACAGGCCGTAGAGGATGCCGGCGACCGCGGCGAGCATGGAGCCGAGGACGAAGGTCGTGGTGATGATGCGATCGGTGGGGATGCCCATCAGCGACGCGGTCTCGAAGTTGAACGACACCGCGCGCATCGCGCGGCCAAACTTCGTGCCGTACACGATGTACTGCAGGAGGCCCATGAACACGATCGCGACGCCGAGCACGATCAACTGATAGTTCGTCGTCACGACGCCGCCGATGTTGATCACATGCTTCTCGATCAGCGTCGGGAAGAACTTCGGATCGGGACCGAACACGAACTGGCCGCCGTACTCGAGCAGGAACGACACGCCGATGGCCGTGATCAGCGACGCGATTCGCGGCGCGTTGCGCAACGGACGGTACGCGATGCGCTCATTCAGATAGCCGATCACGCCGCAGATGAGCATCGACACGATCATCACGATGGCCGCGTTGACCGGCGAGGCGTTGCCGCCGCTCATCTTGGTCAGATAGTTGCCGACGTAAAAGCCGACGAACGAGCCGATCATGAAGATGTCGCCGTGGGCGAAGTTGATCAGCTTCAGGATGCCGTACACCATCGTGTAGCCGAGCGCGATGAGCGCGTAGATGGATCCGGCCGCAATCCCGTTGAGCAGGTTCTGAAGAAGAGTCTGCATTCGATCGTCGTGAGGCGGCGAAAAAAAGGTCCGGCGAAAACTACTCGCCGGACCCGATGTTGTAAAGCCTTTTGTGCTCGGTCGTTACTGCGTGCGCGTGGTGGCCGTGCTCGGCGCCGTTCCGGTGGTGCTGCTGTCCGTCGTGGCGGTCGTGCCGGCGTTGGTCGCGGTGGTGTCGGTGGCGGCGCCGGTGCCCGCCATCGGGTCGACCACGCCGTTCAGCGCGAGCTGGCCGTTCTTGATCTCGAGGACCGCCAGCTTCTTGCCGATCGGGTTGCGATCGGGGCCGAGGCTGATGATGCCGGTGACGCCGACGAAGTTCTTGGTGGCGGCGATGGCATCGCGGAGTTTCGGACCGTCGGTCGTGCCGGCGCGCTTCATCGCATCGGCCAGGACGCGCGTCGAGTCATACCCGAGCGCGGCCAGCGAGTCCGGCGTCGCGCCGAAGCGATCGCGGTATTTCTGCACGAACTCGCGCACGGCCGGCGCCGGATCGTCGACGTGGTAGTGGTTCGAGTAGAAGGAGCCTTCGAGCGCCTTGCCGCCGATCTCGATCAGCTTGGGCGATTCCCAACCGTCGCCGCCGGCCAGCGGCTGCTTCATACCGAGGTCGCGCGCCTGGATGGCGATCTGCCCGATGTCGTTGTAATAGCCGGGCACGAAGATGACCTCGGGATTCGCGCCTTTGATGGAGGTCAGCTGGGAGCGGAAATCGCTGTCCCCCTTCGCGTAGCTCTGCTCGACCACGATCTGCCCGCCATTGGCGATGAACGTACGCTTGAAGTACTCGGCGAGGCCAGTCGAGTAATCGCTCTTGTTGTCGATCAGGAGCGCGGCGCGCTTCATGCCCTTCTGCTTGGACAGGTAGTTCGCCATGGCTTCACCCTGATACGGGTCGACGAAGCACATGCGGAAGATGTAGTCGCCGACCTCGGTGACCTTGGTGTTGGTCGAGGACGGCGTGATCATAGGGACCTTGTTGGCCTGGCAGATCGGCGCCGCGGCGAGTGAGTTCGACGAAGCGACTTCGCCGAGGACGGCCACAACGTTGTTCTGGTTGATCAGCTTCGTGACGGCGTTCGCCGCTTCCTCCGCCTTCGACTGATCGTCTTCCGTGATCACGCGCAGCTTGCGGCCGTCCACGCCGCCCGCGGCGTTGATCTCATCGATCGCGAGCATGATGCCGTTGTGCGTCGAAACGCCGAACGTCGCTTCCGCACCGGTGAGCGAGCCGTATTCGCCGATCACAATCTCGCCGGTTGTGCCGGCGCCGGTGCCTGTGGCGGTTTCGCTCGTCTTCGGCGGACAGCCGAAAAGGACGAGCGACAGGGTCGCCGTTGTGAGAACCATCCATGTCTTCTTCATGGGTTTTCCATCCATTTCAATTCGTTCCTGTTCTTTCTCTCGAGGGGGAAAGTCGCCGGATTCTACCAACTAGACGCGAGCGGAAACGTTCCCGTACCAGAACTGTTTGCGACTTACCATTGCCACAGCACACCTTCGACCATGCGGATCCTGGCCCTTCTCCCCCTCTTTCTCTCTCTGACCTTCTCCGCGCGTGCGACGCTCGTGCCGGGTAGCGAAAAGCCGGTCACGGCGCCTGTTCGCGACGTCGCCCCGTTCGACCAGGCCGCCGGAAAGCTCGCCTCGGACGGCAACTCGTTCCTGGCCGTCTGGGTCGATCACACGCTTTTTGGGCAAGGCGACATTCACGCCGCGCGCATTACGCCGGAAGGGAAACGCGCGGACGACGATCCGCTGATCGTCGCCGCGACCGGCGAGGAGGAGAACCGCGTCGACCTCGCATTCGGCGCCGGGCGGCATCTCGTGGTGTGGTCGACGCCGGCAGCTTTGCGGGCGCGGTTCGTCGACGAGAACGCCTCGATGTCCGGCGTCATCGAGATCGCGTCGCTGACGAACTTTGCACAACCGCGTGTCGCATTCAATGACGATCGCTTTCTGGTGGTCTGGCAGTCGGACGCGATGTTCCGCGGCGCATTGATCGACACCAGCGGCGCGCTCGTGAAGACGTTCGACGTCGGCAGCTCCCAGCAGGCCGGGAGCGACACGGCGCTCGTCGCGGCGAACGGCCTGTTTCATTTCGCCACCTCCGTCGTCGATTTCGGTGGCCTGCCGAACGGGAACGGTTATCCGTCCAACGTTGGCCTCCAGGCCATCGACGAGCACGGAACGGTCACACCGCGCCTCGTGATCGCGCCGGCCACGACTCCGGTATTCGACCTCCGCTCCGTCACCAACGGCGACGACTTCGTGGTCGGCTGGTCGACCGCGATCGCGATCTCAGGCGGCACCGTACGCACGGTGAAGGTCGCCGAGTCGGGCGCGGTTACGGCCGAGACGATTCCGGCCGAGGACATGTGGCTGCATGACGTGGGCGTCGATGCGTCGGGATTCTTCGCGATCTACGGCGCCCGCACCACGAAGTTCCTCCGCCGCCTCGGCGCAAGCGACGCCGCCGTGCTCGCGACTCCGGACACGGAAACGGCGGTGCTCGATGTCGCGCGCAACGGTACGCGCGCGTTGGCACTCGTGCGCGGAGATCATCGCGTCGGCTTCCAGTTCGGACCGGCGGGCGGCGATCTGTACGTCACGCGAATCGACACCGGCCAGATCGAGCCGCTGGTCGTGGCGCCGCGTCATCAGGCTTCGCCGGACATCGCGGCGGCGGGCGATCTTCGCCTCGCCGCCTGGTGTGAATACATCGGCGCCGACCGCCGCCTCGGCATCGTCGCCTCGCGCGTGGATGCGAGCGGCAACACGATCGACGTCGACGGAATCGACCTGCACGCGGACGTGTATCACCCTGCCGCGCCGCGCGTCGCGTCGAACGGCACGGACTGGCTGGTGACGTGGGCCGACGGCGACGGCAACCTCTTCGGCTCGCGTGTGAGACGCGATGGCACCGTGCTCGACGCCACGCCTTTCCTGATCGCGTCGAACCTGTACTGGGAGGCCGACATCGCGGTGAGCTGGGACGGCACGCAGTACGTCGCCGTCTACTTCCGCGGCGCGATGCTGCGCGGTCTCCGCACCACCGTGTACGCCACTCGCGTGACTGCGCAAGGCACGATCGCCACGCCGGAGCTGACGCTTTCGACGCAGGCGGCAAACGAACTGCCGTCGATCGCGAGCGGCACCGACGGATCGCTGGTCGTGTGGCGCCACGAGGCGGGGTTGCTCGGGGCGCTCGTGTCGCGCAGCGGCACCGTCACGAACATCGCGCTTCCCGGAGCGGTTCCGTATCGACTGCGGCCGGGCGTTGCATGGAATGGCAACACGTACCTCGTGGCGTCGCCCTTCTTCGGTTCGTTCGGACAGGAGATCCAGTGGCTGCGCGTGACTGCGACCGGCGTCGTCACGACGTCGCTGTCGACATTCATCGACAGCACGTTCGTATCGATGGTGGAGATCGAGGCACACGGCGGAGGATTCCTGCTGTACTGGGACGACGCCGAAAGCATGATCACGCGTGACGCGAGCGTGTTCGTGGCACGCGTGTCCGACCAGGGTGTGCTTGCGGAGGGACCGCGGTTCGTCGCGCCCGTGCACAACGATTTCATGGACCGTATCGGTGCGGCGGGCAATACCGTCGTGTACTCGCGCACGATCGGACATCCGACGCGTGAGCTCGCGCGCGTGTTCAGTCGTACGATCCACGTCGTGCAAGGGAATCCGCGACGGCGCGCCGCCACTCACTGATGAAAGATCGCGGTCTCACGAGCATCGTGGCGGTGGCATTGCTCGCGGGACTGTTCTACACGGCCGTCACGCCGCCCGATCGCGTGCCGGACGAGATGGGCCATTTCCTGCGCGCGGTGGCGATGGCCGAGGGGAACTTCTTCCCGCCGATCGGATACGTGTCGCCGGGACATGGCTTCGCGGGCGGCATCTGGATGTTCCGCCATCGCATGGAGAAACTCGACACGGCGGCGAAGTTCACGCTCGCCGACGTGCGCGCAGCGTACGCGTTGCCTCTCGATTTCGACAAACGTGCGGGCATCGAGTTCCCGGCGTGGTACTCGCCGGTGCCGTACGCCGTGCCCGCGGCGGTGGCGTTCGTCGGGATGCAGACCGGGTGGAAGCCGTTCTGGATTTTCTACATCGGCCGCGTCGCGAATCTGCTCGCGTGTCTCGCGATCGCGTTCGTGGCGATGCGCGCGATTCGCAATCGGGCCGCCGTCGCCGCCGCGGTGTTGCTGTTGCCGATGACGCTCTACGAGCTCGCATCGTGGTCGGCAGATGCCATGACGATCTCGGTCGCACTGCTGCTCACGTGTTTGCTGTTGCGCAACATGGAGGCCGACGACGTCGTGACGACGCGCGAGCTCGCGTGGATCGCGGCAGTTGCACTCGTGATGGGACTCTGTAAGCCCGCGTACTTTTTGCTGGTCGTGCCGGTGCTGGTGATCCCGACAACGCGCTTCGGCGACAAACGGCGCCGCGCGATCGCGACGACCGCCATCGTCGCAGCGATGATGATCGGAACGCTGCTGGCCGTGGCCGCGGCGCGTAAAGGCCAATACAACCCGCGGCCGCAGCTTCCCGTCGATCCCGGCCAGCAAGTGCGTTGCGTCATCGACGATCCCGTGCGCTTCGCGGGCGTGTTCCTGCGCGACATGCGCGACAACGGCCGCTTCTACCTCGAAGAAACCATCGGCCGCCTCGGCCTCATGAATGTGAAGCTGCCGAAGCCGCTCGTCATCGCGGAGTGGATCGTGCTGCTGTGGGCGGCGCTCCTGTGCGGAGTGCGCTGGACGAAAACCGCACGCGCGTCGACGATCGCCGCGTGCATCGCCATGATCGGCGGCATCAGCCTCGCGCAGTACCTGGTCTGGAGCATCATCTGCGGCGAGGCCATCGAGGGGATCCAGGGACGCTACTTCCTTCCTCTTCTTCCTCTTTTGCTCTTCTCTCTCGCGCTGAAGCCGCGCGAGCGCGGTCCGTCGCTGATCCCGATCGCGGTCGCGGCGATCATCGCGAACGGCATCGCAATCGCCGTGGTGTTCCAGTTCTACTGGAGCTGAACGCGGCGCGCGGCCCCTCATTGAACGCGATAGACATCGAGGGAGCCGCCGATGGTCGTAACGTATCGCGCGGCGGATGCGCGCAGGTACGTGTCGTAATCCATCGGCGATCGCGCGGGCAGGAAACTGAGCCGGTAGAAGTGCCGGCTCACCGCAAACCAGCCGCGCGGCAAGGGCTCGCGCCGCGGGGCAGGCCAACGCACGCCGCGCGCGCCGAGCTCGCGCTCGACGCTGCCCGCGCCGAAATAGTGCACGCGCAATTGCTCGACATCATTCAAGCGTGCCCAGGTCGCCAGGCGGCGGAGGTCCTGGCCCCAGTCGAGGTTCGAATCGATCAGCACGCGGTCGGCATTGCGATGGCTGCCGATGAGCGGATTGAAGTAGCTGATGTACGACGGGTACGCGATCACCGCGCTAAGCGCGTGCGCGACCACGAGCACGCCCGCTGTGATCTGTAGTTTTCGCGATGCAACGGCCAGCGAGATCGCACACGCCGCGTACAGGAACGGATAGATCGGCAGGATGTGGCGGATGCCGAGATTGAGGCTCGAGAACGCGGAGACCGCCATGAACAGCACGGCGAAGAGCACGCACAGCACCGCCTCGAACTTCCGCGTTCTGCTCAACCCGATCGCGAGCAACATCAGCGCGGGCAACGGCGTCTTCACCGCCATGGCCACAAGGTAGTAGTGCGGCCAGCCTTCCTGCGAAAACTCGCCGAGGAGAAACTGCGGCAACGGGTTGCCGGTGTAAAAGCTGCGCACCGCGCGGACTTGATCGAGATACATCTCGGGATGCCCGAGATAGATCGCGGCGAAGACAACGATGCACGTGATGATGGCGACCAGGAGCGCCGGCGTCCTCGCCGGCTGATGTCGCTGCCTTCCGCGCCGCCACCACATCACAACCACAATCACGAAAAACGGCACGAACAACGCGCCCGACACCTTCGCCGCCAACGTGCACGCGACGGCGACGCCGAAGAGGATCGCCAGGGGAACAGACGGCGCGCGCAACAACCGCAACAACAACCACGTCGCCACGAACCCGAACAAAGTCACGCCCATGTCCACCGTCGCGAGCCTACCGTGCGCGAGCAACGTCGGACAAAACCCCGTCAACACGAACCCGCCAATCGCCGCAACATCGTTCCCCGTCGCGTCCCGCACAAACGCCCACACCGCAAAGCACAACGCGATCAGCATCGCGATCACCGGCAATCGCGCCATGCGCAGGATCCGCTGCGAGTCGTATCCGGCGCGATGCAGCACCAGCTCGCCGGCCACCCACGGCCGGTTTCCGTACCGCTCCCAAACCTCGGGCACGCGATACCCGTTCATCGCCAGCGGAGTGGCGATCAACATTTCGATGAGAGGTGTCTGCGTCGAGTAAACATCGATGCGTCCTTCGCGCACCTTGAGCAGCCCGGCGGCGATGTGCGCCGCCTCGTCCGCGGTCGCGCTGTCCTCGCGCATGCTGCCCACGGCCAGCACAGCGACCGCTATCGTTGCTACGAACAGCGCGAGCGCGAGCAGCGCTACAGGTTTACCCATACAGACTTCGTCTGCGTGTATTTCTCCAGTGCGTCGCGACCCTGATCGCGGCCGAAGCCGGACTCCTTGAAACCACCGAACGGCAGCGCCGGATCGTAGAGGTTGTACGTATTCACCCAGACGGTCCCCGCCTTCATCGCGCGTGCGACGCGGTGCGCCTTGCTGATGTCGCGCGTCCATACCGCGGCCGCGAGCCCGTACACGGTCGCATTGGCTTTCTTCACTGCGTCGTCGCCGTCCTTGAACTTGATCGTGGCGAGCACCGGTCCGAAGATCTCCTCGCGCGCGATGCGATGTTCGGGCGTCACGTCATCGAAGATGGTCGGCTTGATGAAGTAGCCCTTGCCGGTGCCGATGTCCGCGCGCTCGCCGCCCGCCACGAGCTTCGCGCCGTCGCTCTTTCCCGCCTCGATGTATGACAGTACGCTGTCCATCTGCTCTTTCGAGACGATGGCGCCGAGTCGCGTCTTCGGATGCAGCGGATCGCCGGCGGTCATCTTGTTGGCGCGCTCGATGACTTTCGCCATGAGCTCTTCGTGCGCACCTTCCTCGACGAGCAACCGCGAGCCGGCCGCGCACACTTCGCCTTTGCCGTAGAAGATCGCGTTGAGCGCGCCACGCGCGGCCGCGTCGAGATCGGCATCGGCGAAGACGACGTTCGGTGATTTGCCTCCCAGCTCGAGCGACACTTTCTTCAGCGTCTTCGCCGCGCGGGCCATGAGCTGCTTGCCGACTTCGGTCGAGCCGGTGAAGGCGATGGCGTCGATGCCAGGATGATCGACGATGGCGTTGCCGACCACGCTTCCGCGGCCGGGAACGACGTTGAGCACGCCCGCGGGGAGTCCTGCCTCCTTCGCGTATTCAGCGAACTTCAGGAGCGACAGCGCGGTGTTCGATGCGGGCTTGCAGATGATGGTGTTGCCGCACGCGAGCGCCGGTGCGATCTTCCACACGGCCATCATGAGCGGGAAGTTCCACGGCGTGATCGCGCCGACGACGCCGACCGGCTCGCGTAGCGTGTAGGTGAACGCGCTGTCGGCCACCGGAATCGTTTCACCGGTCACTTTTCCCGACCAGCCCGCGAAGTAGTAGAGGCATTCCGCCGCGGCGGGTGTGTCGACGAACTGCGATTCGAAGATCGGCTTGCCGTTGTCGATGGTCTCGATGCGGCCGATTTCTTCGGCGCGCGAGCTGAGAATGTCCGCGAGGCGCCACATCACCTTGGCGCGGTCGCGCGGCTTCATCTTCTGCCACTCCGATCCCGCCTCCATCTGCGCGCGTGCGGCCTGCACGGCCGCGTCGACGTCCTCCGCACCCGCGGACGCCACGTTCGTGATGGTCTCCTCGGTCGCGGGATTGACGGTCGCGAAGGTCTCGCCCGAGCGGGCGTCGACGAATTCGCCGTTGATGAAGAGGCGGTTCTGGATGGTGTCAGTCATGGACGCGGATGCTATCGCACGGGAACGCCGGCGTCTCGCCGGCTGAACAGGGAGCGTCTCGCTCCCGTCCTCCGGATGTGGCGGCGGGACGCCGCGTGCTCAGCCGGCGAGGACGCCGGCGTTCCGCTCCACGTACGGCTCGACGTCGAAGCCGCGTTCGTAGAGCTCGTGAACCTGCTCCATCTCCGCGTCGCTCAGCGGCTCGTGTTCCGAGGCGCCGGCGAACTCGTCGAGTTGCGCCTCGTTGTAGATGTTGGGCAGCGCCGACAACATCGACGGATGCGCATACAGCCACAGCAGCGCGAGCTGGCCCATGGTCACGCCGCGCGACTCGCGCAGCGGCTGCAGGCGCTCCACTTTCTGCACGCCTTCGACCAGCCACGCACGAGGGCGATGCGAGCGGTGATCGTTCTCGTCGAACTTCGTGTCGAGCGTGTAGTGGCCTTCGAGCATGCCCGACGAATGCGTCACGCGGATTAGGAACTGCGGACCCGGTTTGACTTTCCACGCGCGGAAGGAAGGTTCAAACGCCGCCGTCGGCTCGCACACTTTCTTCCCGGTCTCCCCGCGCATCGCCTCGGCCGCACCCGCATACGACGGACCGCGCTCGGCGGCGAGGATGAACTCGCGTCCGGGGTCCTGCTCGAGCACGTTGTAGATCATCTGCGTCACCGGCGCCTGTCGCACCGCGTTGCTATAGATCCCCTCGTCGCGCCAGCCGATTGCCGGACCGAGCGACGGACCGAACGACGAGATCTTCCCTTCATCGCGCAGCCGCTCGAGCGTTTCCCAATGTTCGTCCTGCATCAGCGTGACGACGCGCGGATTGTGCGGCTGGTAGATGGCGATGTGATCGACGCCGAGACGCTTCAGTGATTGCTCGCAGGCGAAGCGGATGAAATCCGGCGACATGTCCTGCGGCAGCTCGCGCTGGCCGCGCGGACGCTCGGGGTTGTTGTAGAAGTCGTAACCGAACTTCGTGCCGACCACGAGGTCGGGATGATCGCGCAGGACCGGAGCGAGAAACGTCTCGCCCCGGCCGTTGCCGTATGCGTCGGCGGTGTCGATGTAGTTGATGCCGCGCGCGATCGCCGCCCGCACGATCGCCTCCGCCTCGGCATCCGAGTACGTGCCCCACCATCCCGTGGTGAGGGTCCAGGTACCGAGGCCCAGTTCGGAGACTTTGAAGTTCGTGTCGTGGAGTTGGCGATAGCGCATCGATCTATTTGCCCGCGAACGTCGCCTTGCGCTTCTGGTTGTACGCGCCGAGTCCTTCCTTCGCGTCTTCGCTCTGGAAGAGCTGCTGCTGCAGTTCGCGCTCGAGCGCCAGCGCGCTCTCGAACGGGATCTCCCATCCGGACTGCACCGAACGCTTGATGCGGCCCACTGCCTTCGCCGCTTTGTTCGGCGGGCAGAAGCTCGTGGCGTACTCCATCACGCGATCCCACCACTTCTGCCCGTTCTCTTCGGCGGGCCAGACGTAGTTCACGATGCCGAGGCGGAGCGCTTCTTCGAACGAGAACAGGCCGCCTTCGATCATCAGCTCGATCGACTTCGACTTGCCGACGATGCGCGACAGGCGCTGCGTGCCGCCCGTGCCCGGCAGCACGCCGAGGGAGACTTCGGGGAGACCCACTTTGCCGGCGTCTTTGAGCGCGATGCGCATGTCGGCCGCCATGGCGATCTCGAGACCGCCGCCGACGGTGTGGCCATTCAGCGCGGCAATGACGAGCTTCGGCGTCTGCTCGAGACGGTTCAGCGTCTCGTTCGCGTGCAGGCAGAAGTAATACTTGAAGCCCGGCGTGACCTCCGAGAGCATCTTGATGTTCGCGCCGGCGGAGAAGAACTTCTCACCCGCGCCGCGCAGCACGATCACGTGCACTTCATCGTCCATGCGAGCGCGGAGGATGCACTCGTCGAGCTCGCGGTTCATTTCGTAGGTGTAAGTGTTCGCCGGCGGATCGTTCAGCTCGAAGATCGCGACGCCGCGCTCCACTCGGTAATCAATGAGGTTTCCAGCCATTCCGTTCGTCTCCTTTGCGCATTCTAGTTCCTCGGGGTTCCTCGGGTTCCTCGGGGTTCCTCGGAGTGGCCGATAGTAGAGCCGAGGAACGGAGGAACCCCGAGGAACCCGAGGAACCGCTTTTTCATCGCCCGTCGCCGAAAGAGATGCCGAGGCTGCGGGCGGTCTGGACCATCTGTCCGTCGGGGTCGACATACTTGGGGCGCGAGACCGCGTCGGAGATCGGCACCGACACGATCTCGTCGCCGCGCACCGCGACCATCTTGCCGAAATCTTTCGTGGCCACGAGATCGCCCGCTGCCTTCCCGAAACGGCTGGCGAGGATGCGATCGAACGCGAGCGGCGAGCCGCCGCGCTGAACGTGGCCCAGCACGGTCACGCGGATCTCGAGGTCGACGTGATACTGGATGTCGGCGGCGACCTGATATGCGATGCCGCCGAGACGCTTGCTCGCGCGATCGACGTAAGCCTCTTCGCCGCCCATGCGCTTGGCGCCTTCGGCGACGACGATGATGTCGAACTTAGCGCCTTCCTTCTGCCGCCCGCGAATCGTGGACACGATCTCTTGAGGGCGATAGGGCATCTCAGGTAACAGGATGATGTCCGCGCCGCCTGCGATTCCGGCGTAGAGCGCGATCCAGCCGGCGTTGCGGCCCATCACCTCGAGGATCATCACGCGATCGTGGCTTTCCGCTGTCGAGTGCAATCGATCGACGGCATCGGTGGCGATGGCAACCGCGGTGTGAAAGCCGAACGTGTAATCGGTCGCGGCGAGATCGTTGTCGATCGTCTTCGGCACCGCCGCCATCGGGATGCCCATCTCGCACAAGCGCTGCGCGATGCGAAGCGTGCCGTCGCCGCCGATGGCGATGATGCCGTCGATGCCGAGTTCGTGGATGTTGTCGATGACTTCCTGCGAGCGGTCTTCGGTGCCGCCGCCAGGCAGCGGATACTCGAACGGATTGCCGCGATTGGTCGTGCGCAGCAGCGTGCCGCCCTTCGGCAGGATGCCGCGGATCGATTCGAGCGTGAGCGGAACGATCGAGCGCGTGAGCAGTCCTTCGAACCCGAGCTGGATGCCGACGACTTCGAGGCCGTGGTCGCGGATCAGGGTGCGCACCGCAGCGCGGATGACGGCGTTCAGGCCGGGGCAATCACCGCCGCCGGTGAGGATGCCGATGCGTTTCATGGCGCGGGTTTATATCAAACTGAGGCAGGCTGAGCGCAGGGGCAGTTCCTCGGAGTTCCTCGGAGCCTCGGAGTACCTCGGAGGGGGTCGGACTTCCTCCGCCTCAAGCCCCTCCGAGGAACTCCGAGGTACTCCGAGGAACTCCGAGGTACGGACCAATGTCCCCAACCGGACCCGTCTCTGGCACTCGTTATGCTCAACAGTACCGCGTCGCGACCACAGTGGCCGCACACAACTTGGAGGAAAAATGAACATCATCGGATGGATTCTGTTCGGTCTCGTCATTGGCGCGATCGCGAAGTTCTTGATGCCGGGGCGCGACCCGGGTGGCTGGATCGTAACCATTCTGCTCGGCATCGCCGGCTCGTTCGTCGGCGGCTTCCTGGCCTCGACGCTGTTGGGCCGCGATCAACAGGCGGCGGGATGGATCGGGTCAATCATCGGTGCGATGGTCCTGCTCTTCATCTATCGGCTGATCGTCGGCCGGCGCGCAGTCGTCTGACGCAACTCTGGTCTCTGGTGCCCCGGCCTCGCGATGAGCGAGGCCTTTTTTCGTTTGACGAAACGTAACGCTTTCTGCCGGAACATTCCGCGCGGCGCCGCGTCTCAGAAGTTCAGCGGGAATGAGGCCTGCCGCGCTGGCACTTGTGGTGCACGTGAGGGCCAACCATCGGCCCGTTTCCGACACCCCAGGAGGAATCACAAGTTTTATGAACGCATCCACCAAACGCATTCTCTCGACGATTGCGATCGTCATCGCGTCGGTGGCCTTCGGGATCCTCATCAGCGCCGACCTCGGCCTGATGCGGACGTCGAAAGCTCAGACGAGCTCGATCCAGACCGCGCAGGGCGTCGTCCCTGCCGTGACGATCCCATCCTTCGCCGACGTTGCCGCTCGCGTCATGCCCACCGTCGTCTCGGTGCGCTCGACCGAGATCGTGAAGTTGAGCGAACAGCGGCGCCGCGGCTTCGGCCTCGACCCGTTCGAGTTCTTCTTCCCCGATCCGAGCGATCCGCGCCGCCGCGGCGCGCAGCGCGACGACGAAGATGACGAACGGCGCCAGGAAAGCGGCGGCTCCGGCTTCATCATCTCGCCCGACGGCTTCATCCTGACGAACAACCACGTCATCGAAAGCGCCAGCAAAGTGGAAGTGCACTTCGGCGCCGATGAGAACGGCAACGGCGGCCGCACGCTGGCCGCGACGATCGTCGGACGCGACCCCGCCACCGACCTCGCTCTGCTCAAGATCGACGTGAAGGAAGAGCTCCCGTACATCCGCCTCGGCGACTCCGACCGCATCCGCAAAGGCGACTGGGCGGTGGCCATCGGCAATCCGTTCGCGTTCGCGAATACGCTCACCGTCGGCGTCATCTCCGCGAAGGGCCGCTCGATCGGCATCAGCGCCGAGACGTCATCGTTCGAGAACTTCATCCAAACCGATGCCGCGATCAACTTCGGCAACTCCGGCGGCCCGCTCCTGAACATCGCCGGCGAAGTGGTCGGCATCAACACCGCGATCCGCGGCGGCGGCGCGCAGGGCATCGGCTTCGCGACCCCGATCAACACCGCGAAGACTCTCCTGCCGCAGCTCAAGAAGGGCAAAGTCACGCGCGGTTACCTCGGCATGAACATCGCCGACGTCACCGAGGAGCATCGTGAGGCGTTCAACCTGCCGGAAGCGCGCGGCGCGCTGGTGCAGGCGGTGACCGAGGGCAAGCCCGCCGACAAGGCCGGCATCCGCCACGGCGACGTGGTCATCGAAGTCAACGGCAAGCCGATCCGCAACAACCGCGAGCTGATCGACACGATCTCCTACCTGCCGGTCGGTTCCGAAGTGAAGATCACTCTCATCCGCGACGGAAAGCGCCAAGTGGTGACGGCGCGTACGGAAGAGCGTCCGCCGGATGGTGAGGGCGACGAAGAGGCTTCGTCCTCGACGGGCGAGCCGGTGCGCGACAAGCTCGGCCTCTCGGTCGAGGAACTGTCGAGCGAGCTGCGCCGCCAGTACAGCATCCCGGCGGATGTCGTGGGCGTCGTGGTCACGCACGTTAAGAACGTTTCGCCGGCGGGCGAGGCGAACATCAACGAAGGCGACGTGATCAGCGAAGTGCAGGGCCAGCGCATCACGAGCGTGAGCGATTTCCGCGCCGCCGTCGATCGCATCCGCAGCGGCCAGCGCGTGCGCTTCTACGTCACCACGCCGACGCGCGGCGGGGCGCCGTTCTCGACGTACCGGATCCTGACCGCTCCGTAATCGGAAAGAGAATCACTGTTTCAGAAGGCCGCCTTCGGGCGGCCTTTTTTGTTGCTGCATACAATGCGCACGGATGAACGACGAGCACTTCATGCGTCAGGCGCTCGCGCTTGCGGAGCGGGGACGCTACACCGTCAGTCCCAATCCGATGGTCGGATGTGTGCTCGTGCGCGATGGCGTCGTGATCGCCGAGGGATTTCATCGGCGGGCGGGGGAAGCGCATGCGGAGCTCGACGCGTTGCGGCAGTGCGACGATCCGCGCGGCGCGACGATGTACGTGACGCTCGAGCCGTGCTCGCATCACGGTCGTACGGCGCCATGCGCGGACGCCGTGATCGCGGCGGCTGTCTCGCGCGTGGTCGTGGCCATCGAAGATCCGCACGAGGTCGTAAACGGTCACGGCATCGCGGCCTTGCGCGCGGCGAACATCGACGTGACCGTCGGCGTGCTGGAGTCCGAGGCGCGACGGCTGAATGAGAAGTTCCTCTGGTCAGTGACGCAGGAGTTGCCGTTCGTGCTGGTGAAAGCAGGCATGACGCTCGACGGAAAGCTGGCCACGGTCGCGCGCGAGTCGCAATGGATCACGTCCGAGGAAGCGCGCGAAGCGAGCCTGCGCTTGCGCGAGGAGTACGACGCGGTGATCGTCGGAAGCGGCACCGTCAAGACCGACAATCCGCGCCTCACCCGCCGCCTCGGCGTCGGCGACCCGGACGCGTGGACGCGCGTCGTGCTCGATGGGGATGGCGAAGTGCCGCCGCACGCGCAACTCTTCAATGACGGCGGCCGGACGATTCTCTTCACGAGCTCCGCGCAGAGTTACGCGCCGAACGTCGAGGTCGTGCGCGTTGACGGCCGCATCGATTTGCAGAACGTGCTGCGCGAGCTGCACGCGCGCGGGATTCGTTCCGTGATCGTCGAAGGCGGCGCGGTCGTGCACTCGGAAGTAATCCGCCGCGGCCTGTCGCAGAAGATGATTCTCTTCATCGCGCCGATGATCGTCGGCGGTGCGGACGCGCCCGCGCTTTTCAGCGGCGAAGGCGTGCCGCGGTTGACAGACGCGTACCGCTTTCGGTTTGATCGCGTGGAGAGGTTGGGGACCGATCTACTCGTCATCGCCTACCCCGCCTAGCTCTCCATGTTCACCGGGATCATCCTGCACAGCGGAACCATCGAGGCGTTCGAACGCCGTGCGAACGGCGCGCAGTTGCGCATTCGCACGACCGATCCGGAGCCATTCACGCGCGGTGAAAGCCTCGCGGTCAACGGCGTGTGTCTGACCGTGCTGCCGGAAAGCGACGGTTCGCTGATCGCCGATCTCTCCGACGAAACGCTGTCACGCACGACGCTCGGTTCCGTCGGTACGGGCATCCGCGTGAATGTCGAGCGCGCGCTCGCACTCGGCGATCGCATGGGTGGTCACCTCGTGCAGGGACACGTCGACACCGTCGGCACCCTGATGTCGATCACGACGGAGGGCGACTTCGCGGTCTATCGCTGGAGCCTGCCCGAGGAGTACGCGAGCCTGGTCGTGGCGAAAGGCTCGATCACGGTGGACGGCGTTTCGCTGACCGTCGTCGAGCCCGACGCAAGGAGCTTGGGCGCCGCCCTCATCCCCGAAACGCTCCGCCGCACCAACCTCGGCACCGCGCGCATCGGCGAAAAGGTGAACCTCGAGTTCGACATGATCGCGAAGTACGTGCAACGCCTCGTGTCGCCGTATCTGCCGCAGCAGTGATCCTCTACCGCAAAGCCGCGCCACTCCGCGTGCGGCGCTCGGCCGCGCCGGCGGCGCCGTTCTGGAGCGCGACGGCGATCGCGCCGTACGCGGCGAAGCGCGCTACGCCGGTGGCGATCGATTACCTTACTTTGCGAGCAACGGGCGCCGCGGACAAGCTGGAAGTGGGCGTGTGCGATGACGTGCGCGACGAGCTGGAACGGATACGCACCATCGCGGCGCCGGTGTTGATCGATGCGGCGGAAGGTGCGGAGATCGTGTTCCGCCGGGGCGAAGACGCGCTCGCGTACTGCGAAGAACAGGGACTCGCGGCGCTGTACCTCGGATCGACGCGTGGAACATTGCCGGCGCACGCAAACGACGATGCAACGATCGTCATCGCGGCATGGCCGCTCGAGTTGACGCGGCTGGAAGAACTGTTCGCGACGGCGAAAGAACGTGGATTGCGATGGGGCGTGGCAGTACCGGTGCTGTTTCCCGTCACGACTGAGCTCGCACCGCTCGTGGCGCTCGCGGACGCGGCCTACACGCATGGCGGGTCGTTTTTCGCGGCGATGGACGTGGAAGTGGAGGCGACGGCAAAGCAGGCGCTCGCGCAATCGCTGCACCTCGATGCGGACGACGATCGCTACGCGACGCTCTTTCACGCCGCGGTCGAGCCGGTGCAGCTCGCGACGGAGCGGCACATTGCGGCTCTCGCACACGAGCGCGGCATGGCCGACTTCATCCTGCCGCCGCTCTGGGAGGAACACTCGAACTGGAACGCGGCCGTGCTGCTGACGCGCACCGCGTCGCGCATGATCGCGATGGAGCTGGATCTCGATCTTGCCGGCCGCATCGCACGATCCGCGCGCGCGATCGCGGAGCTCGACAAGCCGCTGATGCGCATCGCGGAGTCGGCGAGTCTCTCGATCATCGGCGGACTCGATGAGACGAGCGCTGAAGCGCTGACGTCGTGGATCGCGGGTGAGCCTGCGTCGTTCTGCAACTTCGTCGACGAGCAGTGGCGGGTGAAGCGGGAGTAGGATGGACGGCGGAGGTCGCCGTGATTCGCACCCGCCTGCGCCGCCACCCGATCCCGATCCGCAGCCACTTCGACTTCGCGCTGGTGCTGACGTACGCGCTGCCCGCGAACGTGCTCGAGCCGCTGCTCTTGCCGGGACTGGAGCTCGACCGATTCGGCGATGACGGCTTCGTGGCAGTGGCGTTGGTGCAAACGCGCGATCTGCGGCCCGCGGTTCTGCCCGCGTTCATCGGGCTCGATTTCTTTCTCGCCGGCTACCGCATCTTCACGCGCTACGATGCCGGCGAGCGCAAACTGCGCGGGCTGCAGATCCTGCGCAGCCGCACCGACAGCCGGATCATGACGTTCTTCGGAAACCTGCTCACGCATTACAACTATTCGCGTGCTCGCGTCGACGTGAAGCGCAACGATGGCCAGCTCGCGATCGCGATGGGCGACGAGCTCGACGTCGTCGCCGATCTCACGCGCGAAGCGACGCTGCCGGCGGCGTCGCCGTTCGCCAACTGGAAAACGGCACGCCGTTACGCGGGGCCGCTGCCGTTCACGTTCGATCACGAACGGGAGACGAACTCGATCGTGCGCATCGAAGGTGTGCGGCAGGAGTGGAAGCCGCGGCCGGTCCATGTCGACGTGCGGCGCATCGAGTTCTTCAATCAGCCGGCGTTCGCGAATACGACACCGGTGCTCGCCAGCGCGTTTTACTTCGAAGACATCCCGTATCTCTGGCGGCGCGGCGTGGCCGCACCACTCGACGCAGATGCCTAGGCTGCACGGCGTAGCCAACATCCTACGCTTCAACTGGCCGCAGTACGCGGCGGCTGCGTTCGTGATCGTCGCGTCCGCGATTCTTTTCGCGCGTCTCGACGGAACCGAGGCCATGCTGGCGGCCGCGGCATTCGTGATCGCGCTCTACTTCGTCGCGGCCTCGCTGCTCGCATCGTGGACCGTCTACGATCACTCGCCGATCTACGACTGGACGTGGCTACGTGCACACGCCGGCGATGCGCATACGATCATCAACGTTCACGCCGGTTTCGATGAGACTACTGATGGCGTCGGGCGCGCGCTGCAGCGAAACGTGCATCCGTTCGCGTTCTACGATCCGGCGTCGAACACCGAAGCATCGATCGCGCGTGCGCAGAACGGCACCGCGGCGACGCGATTTCGCACAGGCCAACTACCGCTGCGCACGGCGAGCTGCGACGCAATCCTGCTGCTCTTCGCCGCGCACGAGATCCGGCAGCCCGCGGAACGCGAACGCTGCTTCGCCGACGTCGCGGCTACGCTCAGCGCAGGCGGTCGCGCGATCGTCGTCGAGCACCTGCGCGACGCCCGCAACTTCGCCGTATTCGGTCCGGGTGCGCTGCACTTCTATTCGCGGCGCGAGTGGCTCCGCATCGCGCGCAGCGCGCGACTGGACGTGGCGCACGAATTCGACATGACGCCGTTCGTGCACGTGTTCGTGCTCACTGCTTCCGGTGCTCGACCTTGATCTTCGTACTGATGCCGCCACGCACGTAGAAGTCGCCCTCGACGTAGAGATAGCGCGGATCGAGGACACCGATCAGGTCGTCGGCAATGCGGTTCGTCACCGCCTCGTGAAACGCTCCTTCATCGCGATACGACCAGAGATAGAGCTTGAGCGATTTCAGCTCGACACACTTCTGGTCCGGAACGTAGCGAATGCGAATGGTGGCAAAGTCGGGCTGCCCGGTCATCGGACAGAGGCAGGTGAACTCCGGAGCCTCGAACTGGATCTCGTAGTCACGCTCGGGATGCGGGTTAGCGAAGGTTTCGAGCGATTTCGAAGGCTTGGTCGTCATCGGTTGTCGGTTATCTGTGAATTGTCGAGAGCAGCTCACCGCGATTGGCCGGCTTGGTTGGTGCAGGTGTCGAGTAACGCCTTTGCGGCTTCGATACCGCGCTCCGACGGTTCGTCGGGCTTGCCATCGACCGTGGTCGCGACCGTCGCCCGCAACCGGTCGCGAACCGGATCCGCGTCATCACGCGTGACTCACGAGGCCAGACAACCGACAACCCCGCAAAGCGGGAACCGACAACGGCGTTCATCTCTTAATGGCCGGATTTGGGCCCGACATCAACTTCTGATTGAGCTCCTTGATGCGCTCCTGCAACTGGGCGATCTTCGCCTGCGCGTCCGCGCGGAGGCGTTCCGCCTCACTGCGCAAGCGCGCGATCTCCTCGTCCTTCTGCTTGTCCGCGCCACCCGACTGCGTGACCTGCGTTCGCAGAAAGTCGACGTCGTGGCGCAGGTTCTCGAGCTCCTCGTCCTTGTCGACCATGCGCTGCCGCCACTGCACTTCCTGTTCTTCGTAGAGCCGCTTGATGTCCATCAGCTCCGTGATTTGCGAAAAATCGGAGTAACTCGGGGCCATGTCTCCTCCCTGGCGGACGCGGTCTTCGATCTGCGGGAAGATCTTGCGCAGCTTGAGCGACAGATCGTCCGAGTCGCTCGAAAGCGCCATGGCGTCCTGGTACGTGATCTTCTGGTGCGCGAGCAGCGCGATGAGCGACTGATTCATCGACTGCATCCGGTAGAGGCCGACCGATCCCTCGATCTCCTCCATGATGTCCTTGGTCTGTCCGTCCTCGATCAGCTTCGCGATGCGCGGCGAGTTCTTGAGGATCTCCACCGCCGCGGTCATCTTCCCTTCGATCGTCTTCACGAGCTTCAGCGAGACGATGCCGCGCAGCACCAGCGAAAGCTGCGCGCGGATCTG
>Ga0196978_1000348_pt1 | contig 23569 bp, 35 predicted proteins | sample S3v_2013CmetaG_FD_155491 | JGI IMG/M metagenome (GOLD analysis project Ga0196978, IMG submission 155491) | Soil microbial communities from Anza Borrego desert, Southern California, United States - S3+v_20-13C | ecosystem: Environmental > Terrestrial > Soil > Desert | place: USA: California... | reverse complement strand
CCCTTCCGTCTGCTCGGCTCTTCTAACCCACCCCCGGGGGGTTATCTTCGGCCTCCTCAGGCACCTCTGAGGGGCGCTCGAAGGCCTCGAAACTATCGCTTTCAGGCTCTTTCTCGCCCTCCTCGGGCTCCTCTTTGCCCTCGTGCTGCGCCTTGAACACCTCGAGCAGCCCGCGCTCCTCGTCGGCGTCCTTGGCCATGTGCTCGAGGGCGATCTCCTGCCCATTCGCAAGAGAGGCAAACACGTGACGCGTGCGCCCCTCGGCATACTCGGTGGTGATGTACTTGTGCCCCTCGGGCGCGTAGTCGCGGACGTTGTTGATGTGCATGCTGGTCTCCCCTTCGTTGTCAGATCGCGATCCCGTGCTCGTTCACGGGCACACCTGCGAGCTTCCGCCGCTTGGGCTTCTTCTGCGGCAGCTCGACCTTCGCGTCATGGCGCAGCACCACGAGCTTCGCGCACGTCTCGGCGAGCGCCTTGGTGGTCTGCACACCGTCGCGCCAGCGCAACCAGTCGAAGCCCAGACGCATGAGCGCGTACGCGTCGGCGTCGTTGTTGTCGGTGCTCTCGTAGCGCCAGCGCTTGAGCACCTCCATGCGGATCCCGTCCTTCTCGGCGTTGCCCTTGCCCGTCACGTACTTCTTGAGCGTGCCCGGAGCGACTTCGACGACATCCCAGCCGAGATCGAACATGGTGAGACGCAGCTGGCCTCCCCACTCGCCGAGGGTCTCGCGATCGTTGCGCGCGCCGAACGCGTAGCCCTCGACGAACATCACGCCCGCGCCGTGCTTCTTGGTGATGCTGTGCACGTGATCGAGCAGCTGCCTGCGAATCTCCTGCAGGCGCGCGAGGCGATGCGCGAAGTGCTTGGGCTCGCTCTTGATCGCGAATGTGCCGTACCCGCCGAACACGGCGCCTTCGAGCAGGTCCGCGCGCGGCGCCCAGTGCGCAGCGCTGTGAGAGAGCGATGGATCGAATCCGATGATGGTTGTCATGCGCTCTCCTTGGGCTCGTGCAGCTCCACCGCGGTCAAATCACAGTCCAGCGCGTCGAGGAGCTCCCCGACGCAGAGCTTTGGGCGCGTGTCAGGCCGGTAATCGGGCATCTCCGCGATCCGCGCGAGCTGCGGAGTGAGGCGCCAGTCGCGTCCGCGCTTGTTCGCGAGCCACTGCGTCATGTCCGCGGGCCCCGCGCGCCCCGATTCCACCGCCAGCGCCGCCGCCTCCAGCTCCCGCACCAAGAACGGGGAGCACGAGGAGGCCAACAGAGCCTCGAAAGAGCCCTTGGACGTGGTCCAAGCCCATTTCTGGCCGCCGCGCGCGCTGCAGCGGGCCGTGTACGCGACCGGATAGGCTCCGAGATGCGCGACGGGCACCGTCAGGATCTCTCGCGCGGCCTGCGCGGGCGCGCGCAGCACGGCTGCCATGGCGCGGAAGGGCGGTTGATGCTCCCGGCCATCCTCGGAGCCGAGGAACGCCCTCAGCGCGGCGCCGAGCGGCTCTGCGGGCGCGGCGCCGGTGACGCTGATGCGTGGCTGGTCGCCCTCGAGCAGCGCGAGCGTCGAGCCCTGCGCGGCGAAGGCGCCCAGAAGGGCGTGGGCGCGGCCAAAATGGCTCAGAACAGCCATACGCCTCCCGTCTGCTGACCCTCAGGCGAGTTGGGGGCTTGTGGAGGGCTGTTGGGGAGAGTTTCTGGGCCTTGGGGAGCTTCTTCGGAGCCCGTTTCTTGGCCGTCCGTGTCAGGCCCGCACTCGGGGTCAGTGTTGGGGTCTTCTGAGGTCCCCAACTCATCAAAAGTCCCCAACCGGTTTTGGGGGACCGATTCTGAGTCTTTTCTATTACTTATATCCTCTTTTTGGGGATATTGGGGATATTGGGGATTAATTGCTGTATTCGGTGCAATTTGTGGTGCTGTTGTTAGTGTCTGTAAATTGGAGAGATGTAAATTCCCCTCCCCAACTCCCCCAATCTCCCCAACAGGCGTGGCTTGTGACGCACCGTTCCAGTTGCTCCGAGCGGCCTTTTCTGAGTCAGTCAGCAGGCGGATTCCGCGCCACGCGTCCTGCCACGTGCTGACCTTCTCTCGGGCGCCTGAGGCCTCGTCGACCTCCCAGCGCGTGACCCTAGCGTTGACCTCGTGCAGCTCGTTGGGGATGCCCCAGGCGCGGAGCTGAGTGCGCACGCGCTTGGCGAAGCGCTGTCCGAGCTGGGGCGTGTGGCCGTGCTCCTTGCACCAGCGCTCGTAGGCCGTGCGGATGTCCTTCCGGGGCGTGCGCGTGGCGGGATCGTGGGTGCAGTGGCGCGTCAGGAACTCGCCCACCGGGTCCATCTCCTGGCGGTAGGCGGTCGTGCTGGCCTGGACGGCGCTGGGCTCGACCAGGCCGTGCTCGCGCCACTCCTTGACGCCACGCACGAGCCAGGCGAGCACCGCCGTGCGCACGCCCGCGTCCTCCTTGAACAGGCCGCGCAGGCTGGTGTCCTTCTCCTTCGGAGCGTGGTCGAACGGCACGCGCACCATGCGCCGCCACATGCCGGTGTCCTCGGGGCTGATGCGCGGCGGATCGTTCGCGACGAGCCAGAGCTTGAAGCTCGGACACATCTCGAAGCCGGTGGCGTGCAGGTCGCGGATGGACAGCGGCGAACCGCCGGTGATCGTCTTCACGGTCTCCTCGTCGAGCTTGGCGCCCTCCTTGACCTCGTCGCAGAGCACCAGGCGGGCGCCCAGCAGGCGCACGAGGTCCGGCCGCGCCTTGTCGCCCCCGGTGTCGTTCTTGTTCTCCAGGAACGTCTTGGCGCTCGCCGTGCGGGCGTACTCGCCCATGGCCGCGGTGATCGCCGTGACGAACGTGCCCTTGCCGTGCCCCCCGTCGCCGTACAGGAAGAAGAACCGGTCGGCCGACGTGTCGCCGGTGAGCGAGTACCCGCCGGCGCGCTGCAGGTAGCTGGCGATCGAGCCGTCACCGCCGGTGACCTGCTCGAGGAAGGCGTCCCAGCGCTCGTGCTTGGCCTCTGGGTCGAAGCGCGTGCCCGTGGTCTTGGTGATCATCAGCGCGGGGTCGTGCTTCTTGAGCTCGCCGGTGAGCAGGTCGACCACGCCGTTGTCGCAGTTGAGCAGCCAGCGGTCACGGTCGAAGTCCGCCGCGCGGACCATGACGCTCCGCATGCTGCCGGCGAGCTCGATCATCGCCGCCATCTTGTGCCGCGCCTCGGTCGTCTTGGCGTGCAGGCGCATCTTGGCGCGCTCGTCCTCGCTCGAGAGCGAGTCGGCCTCCTCGTAGATGCTTCGCGCGGTGCGCATCGCCCGGCGCCACACCGTCTTCGTGGTGTCCCGCTCCCAGCGGATGCCGTTCCAGACGAACCAGGCGCCGAGCTCCTCGCAGTACCTCAGCCCGGCCCCGTGCTGGCGCACGAAGCGCTCAGCGTTGCCCAGGTCGGTCTGGGCGGTGGCAGCCACAGGCGCGCCCTGGGAGCCCAGCACGTCGGGCGGAAGGCGCCCCTGCTGGCGCGCGAGCTCGAGCAGCTGGTGGAACTCGCTGACCTCGTGGGCGGCCAGGTAGTCGTCGAGCTTGGGCGTGTCCTGGGGGAAGCGCACCACGTAGACGGTGGCGCCGGCGGCCTCGAGCACGCGGCCGAGCGTGAGCTCCTCGCGGCGCACGTTGGCGTTGCCGAGCGAGTCCGCGTCGAAGGCCAGATAGACCACGCGCCCGTCCCACTGGACGTGGGCGAAGTACGGGTGCAGGCGCTTCTCGCCCTTGACGTGCCAGCCGTTGACGCCGCCCAGGGCGATGCAGCTGACACCAGCGCCCTCGCACGAGAGCGCCTTCTTCTCGCCTTCGGTGATGGCGAGGGGAATCTTGGGATCGGTCGCCGCCTCGGTGTCGAAGAAGCTCGGGCCGAAGTACACGTGCACGCCCGTCTTGGCGGCCTGCGCGTACTTCTGGAGCTTGATTTCGATCTTCCCGTCGCTCGATTTGGCGCGGAGCTCGAACGGCTTGCGGGGCTTCGCGCGCACCAGCACGGGGTCCTGCTGGAAGAAGAGCCGGTAGGGCACCGTCCACGCGGGCAGGCGCCCAGCGTCCCACTCCTCGCGCGTCTTGCCGAAGGCCTTCGACGCTTCCTTGGCGTCGTTCACGTAGGAGATGCCCGCGCGCTTGAGTACGCCAGGCGGGATGGCGCTGCCCTGCACCAGCTCCTCTACGAGCGGCAGCGGCAGCGCCATCTCCTGCGCGATAGCCATGAGCTCTTCGTTCGTCACGCCCAGCGACCTCCCCCGAAACTGATGCCTGGAACAAGCCGTGCTGCTGGCTCAGTGCGGCGCGGCGGCGGCGGGGAGCTCTTCCGCCTCGCCTTCCTCCTCTTCCTGCTCGGCCTCCTCCTCTGGCTCGGCAGGCTCTTCCTCATCCTCGTTGTCGCCGGGCTTCTCGTGGAAGGTCTGCCCCTCACCACTCGCCTGGTGCAGCTCGATGTCCTTCAGCGCGAGTTGGCGCTCGTCGATCGTCATGGGCCGCGAGCGCACGACGTCTCCCGTGTCGCAGCGGATCGTGTCGATCATGCGATCGGCGATGCGCGTGCGCTGGAAGCACTCGACCGGGCGCTTTTCCTTGCCCGACTTGATGCTGGCCGCGAGCTCCTCGATCTCGGCCTCGATCTTCTTCTCTTCCTCACGGAACATCGCCGAGGTGGCCTTCTTCTCGTCTTTGAGTGCCGAGCGCTTGTCGAGCGCGGTCATCAAGTCGGCGCTCTTCGAGAGCACCTCCTTCTTCGTCAGCTTGACGGGCAGGGTCTCGACGAAACGCTCGCGGGGGAAATCTTCGGGGGTGTCGTTGTCCATGGAGCTGTCCTTTCAGGCCGCGTTTGCGGTCCAAACCTCTTCGATCACCGGCATCGTCTCGCCCGGCGCGCGCGCGTGAGGACGTCGCTCGATGCGCAACGCTACCGAGTCGAAGCTCGGCGACTGATCGCCGCCGTAGTCCACGCGCTCAGGCAACCGAGCGCGACGCGTCACCACGCCGCGCGTCGACCACAGCTCGCGGTCACGCTGCCCGCTGAACTCGAAGGACACTGGGAAGATGCCGATCACCACCGGCGCGATCTCGAGCGCGCGCAGCACGAAGCGCAGGTGGCCGTTGTCCTCGAAGGGCGGGTTCATTACCACGACGTTGGGGGCGAAGCGCTCCACGGCTTGCTGGGCATGGCGTGAGAAGAAGTCGCCGCCGTAGATGGCGACGCCGAACTCTTTGCAGTAGTCGGCCCAGTCCAGGTCGAGCTCCACGCCCATCATGAGCGCGGGTGCGTGCCCGGCGCGCAGCAGTCCCTCGATCAGCGCGCCACCGCCGCAGCTCGGTTCGAGGACGCGCGCGCCGCGAGAGACCCAGCCCGCGAGTCGGCGCGCCAGCCACGGGGGCGTGTGCCACTGCGAGAGCGTGGGCTTGAGCTCGGGCTCGCCGAACAGGTGGGCCTGCGCGCTCACGGGACCTCGCCGAGCGTCTGGCGCTTGGACAGTTCGCCCGCGATCAGCTTCGCGGCGAAGTCCATCGCCGACATGAGCGTCTTCCACTCGGCCGATGTGACCTCGCGCTGCGTGTCGTCCGTGAACGTGATGGTCACGGTGTACAGGCTTCGCTCGTCGCGACTGAGCGCGACGGTTGCGATCTGCTCGGTCATGCAGCCCTCCAATCGCGCCGAGCTCGGCGCAGCGCGTGTCTCAGCGCGGCCTCCGCGTACAGCTCGCTCACGCGCAGCGAGTCGCGCGCGTCGGGGAACAGCTTCAGGTCGGCGAGCGCCCGCGCCGCCACCAAGCGGGCCAGCCCGGCGCTCGAGCACATGCGGGTGCGCACGTCGCCGGTCAGCTGCTCAGCGGCGTAGCTGCCGCCGCCCGTGATCACCAGCACCACGAAGCAGCCGTCGCGGTGCACGTAAGGCACGCCATGACGCGCAGCAGCGCGGAGCGCGGTCGCGACGGGATCGCGGCTCATCCGGGCCCCACGGTGATGCGGAGCACTTCGCCGATCTTTGCGTACAGAGGGTGCAGCGGCGAAAAGTCGCCGTGCGCAGCCAGCAGGAGCGCTTCTAGCTGCGTGACTCGGTGATGCAGCGGGCTCGCACCTGGCGTCAGGAGCTCCGAGAGCTCGGCGATCGCGGCGTCGACCTTGGCCAGCTCCTCACGCGCATCCTGCAGGCGCTGCTCGGCGCCCTCGCGGTAGCTCACCAGCTGCTGGAGCTTGCGCTCGCCCTCACGCTTCCAGCCATCGAACTCGTGAACCGGCGTGACCGCATGGCTATTACCCATGGCGCGCTCCTCTCTCGTGAAACACCGGCGGGCGCGCCGGCGGCAGCGGCTCCTTGCTGGCCAGGAAGGCCTCGGCCGCGGAGAGCTGCTCGGCGGCGGCGCGCTGGACGCCGAGCTGCACACGCGCGTGCCCGCTGTTCACCACCGCCATGCCGCGCACGGTCGCGGGAGCGGTCAGCGCGTACTGCGCCGCGGCGGTCGCCGTCTTGCCAGGGACGTGCCGGAGTAACCCCTCCTTCACGAGCCCCTTGGCGGCCAGGTAGCAGGCCTGGCGCGTCCTCCCCGCCTCGGCATGCAGCTCGGCGAGCGTGAATGCGCCCTTCTGCGCCAGCGCGAGCGCCTGGGTGCGCACGCTGTGCTCCTGGCGTCTCCGGGCAGCCGTGCGCGCCCCTCGCTTCTGGGTCTCGGGCGTCAGCCCGAGCGGCAGCCGCCGCGCGGGCGCGCTCACCGCAGCACCAGCCAGAGCAGCGCCACGAAGGCCGCGGCTTCGATCAGCACCGCCAGGTCGGAGTCGCGGCGGCTCATGCGACGCGCTTCTTCCTTCGAGCACGCGCCGCCGCGCTCGGCCGACTGCGCATCTCCGAAGCTTTGACCGCTCCGTCGGTGAACCGCGAAAGCGCCTCAGCCAGGTCGGTGCTTACGAGGTGATATTGAGCTCGAGAGACGCTGACCCAGGCGTATCCCGTGGCCCACATTGCCCTCGAGAGGGTCCCGCGAGGCTGCTCACGTACCCACTTGCCCCACGCAGTGAGCTCTTTCCCTTCGGCGTCCATATAAGAGCTTCTTATAGACGCGTGAGGGCAAACGCAACAACGAATCCTATTGCCTACGCACGGATGTAGGACATAGCTTAGATTGCGATGTTATACGTCGACGCCTCATCCTTGCAGTCGCAAGGTATGGCAACCATAAAGGAACTGGTCGATGCGAGGCTGGCAGAGCTGGGCCTGACAAAGACCGACTTCGTGAAGAAGTTGGGCTATTCGACGTACCAAGCTTACTACGACCTGTTTTCGAGCCAGAGAACCAGGCTAACTGACGAGAAGCTCGAGCAAATCGCGGAAGCGCTTCAGTGGCCAAAGGATCATTTCCGCGATCCCGCCAAGACGTTGGAGCGCGAGACGTACATTCGGCAGGAGTTCGAGAAGTATCTGCGCAGCGAGATCGGTCGAACTGCAGACCCCGAGACGCACCGCATTCTCAAGTCGATGCAATGGCTCGGGAAATACCTGCCGAATGCGAAGCTCTACCAGATCCTCACCCTGACCATGGAGGGTCGATACACTGCCGCGCAGCTCCTTGACGCACTCGAGCTCGAGGCGGCTGATAACGAGGCTCTCGAAAAAGAGCGGATGCGCAAGTCGGCGGGACCACACAAGAAGTCACGCTGACGCAGCTTTGTCAGGCAAAGTCCATCTTGCGACGCCAATTCGCCACAATGTAGCCTAGTTGGCCATGTGGGGGAGCCGAGCCAGAAAGTTGGCGCGGGATGCGGGGCTTACTGTTGTGAGCGTCGCAGATCGTGGGGCAGTGCGCCTCGTAAGAGGCGTGCTCGAAGTAGGGCCTGACGCGTCACCGGACGCGATCGCTACGATCGCGTGCCGATACGAGTTGAGGCAGGACGGCCTCGTGGTGGACGAGAGGCACGTGGAGGAACTCGTGCAAACGCACGGATTCCTCTACGAACCCGCTCGTGAGATGCGCTCGCGCAAATCAGGCATTGCGTATCGCGCAGTCAGCTGAAATTCAGCGGGAGAGGGAGACGCACTGGCCAGGACCAGGACCCGTGCGCATGCAGAAGCACTGGTCACGGCCGCCACAGCTGCCGAAGCATGGGTACGTCGGACAGTAGACGCAACGCGCGGTAGGGGCCGGCATCAGGGCGCAAAGGCCCAACGATAACGCGAGGAGATAGCGCATGCGCGCATCCTGAAACGCCTCGCGCTCGACCGTCAATATCGGTATCGCGCACGGCTGATTTTTCCGGCGAACGGTGATTGTTGATTGCGTCTTCGTATAACGTGCTCTTATATTCGCACGCATGTCGACCAGCGAGTCTCTCCTCACCGGCCTGCCGTTCGCCAACAGCAGCCCCGCGCCCGCCACGCGCTACCCGCGCGACGTCCTCGCCATGAGCGCCGAGGAGCTGAGGGAAGAGTGGCTCCGCCAAGAGCGGGCCCTCATGGAGTACGACCGGCTCATCGACGCAGTCGTTGACGCGACGTTTCCTCCCGGCGAGCCGCACGAGGGCCCGCCGGATTGGTGGGACCGTCACGCCGACGCGCCGGTAAAGGAGCAGAGCAACGCCATTGTGGCGGGCATCGTCTCGCTGCATGAGCTGTGCGGCCGGCAGCTCGAGGAGAACGACCGGTTGCGCGCGCGCATCGCTGAGCTCGAGTCGCAGGTGTCCGCCATGCCTGAGCAGATCGAGGCGAATCGCCCGGCGGAACGGTGCGACGTGTGCGGCGCAACTCTCGCCCACATCACCGGCGACGGCGTTGAGGCGACGCTCTGCCCGCAGTGTGATCGTGAGCAGCTGGCCGAGTACGGGGACGACGACGAGGTGTCACCGTGCTGAACGACACCTACACGATCCACGACCTCGAGGCCGCGCAGCGCGCGCTGCACGGTCAGACGGTATCGCCGGGCTGCAGCCCTCTGCCTGTCGAGGTCCGCGTGGCGGAGACGATCGCCCGGGCGCGTGACGACGCATCTCGGCGCGCGGCCGACCAGCCACAGCTGAGCGAGAAGGACCGCGCCGACATGCGCGAGGAGCTCGGCAACCTCGTGCTCTACATCGACCTCGACGCGAAGCTGGCGCGGGCGCAGCAGCGCTACGTGCGCGCTGCCGAGCTCGACCTGCGGGCCTCGCGCGTGCGCCACTTCATCACGCTGCTCGCGGCCTTCTGTTTGCTGGTGCTGGGTGGCTGCCTGGAGGGCTGGACGATCCCGCCGCCGCCGCACGACGTCTATCTCGTCGAGGTGCCCGACGAAGACGTGCGGCACTGGGAGACCGCGATCAACGGCTGGAACAGCGCCGTCGAGCGCGAGCCCGTGCTGGTGCTGGTGCGCGAAAAGCCGGCGGGGCGCTGCGGCGTCTACGTGCGCGTCACCGATGACCTGCCCGACGACACGCTCGCCGAGACGGAGTGGGGCGACGAGTGCGTGATCCCCATCGAGTACGCCCGCGGCGCTGCACTGAGCACTGCCGGCCACGAGCTCGGGCACGCGCTGGGTCTGGGCCACCGGCCGGACACCGTGATGGCCGAAGCCGGTTCGCCGTTCGTGCTGCCGAGCCACAAGGATGGTGCCGACGTTCGTCGGCGGTGGGGGATTCCATGATGCTCAAGAAGGGGTGGTTCAAGCGCCGCGCGGCCGCGCCGGTGCCCAGCACGGTCGTGCTCGAGTTCGTCGCCGTCGACCTGGAGGCCGAGTTCGAGGGGCACGGCACCTACTACATCGAGCGCTGCGGCGACGAGGGCTGGTCGGTGCGCTTCCGTTGGGTCAAGCGCCGGCCGGATGAGCGGGACCTGCCGATCGACGCGGTTGATCGCGAAGGGCAGCACGCAGACTGGCCGACGCGCGGCACGGCGGAGGCGGCCTGCCGGCTGCACGCGCACCTGCTCGATCTGGGGTACGGGCCCACGCGTGCCGCTCAGCTCGTTACGGACCGGCTGCGACTCACGGACGTGCCCCAGCGCGAGGACACGCTCGACTACCTGGTGCCCGTCGTATCGGTGTCCGAGGCGAACACGTGACCGCCGCCGCAAGACAGCTGCCGATGGCCGACCAGCCCCCGGCCGCGCCCACGCGCTGGGACTGGCGGAAATACGGGACGCTCGCCGACCCCATCCATAAGAGCCACATGAGCTGGCTGGTGGGCGAGTACGCCTGCCTGCGCAGCTTCCGGCTCACGCGCGAGGCGGAGGTGCGCGGTGAGGTGAGCAACCGGATCGCCGGCAAGACGGCTGCGGGCACGGCCGGGCACGAGACGATCGCTCGTGCGCTGCGCAACCCGGCCGCGCGGGAGCGGATCCTGGGCGGCGACGTCGGCTTCGTGGCGAGTTCGGTGCCGCGGGTGCTGGCCGAGGAGTTCGGGCGCGCGACGCGCGGGCTCGACGTCGCCTGGTACGGCAAGGCCGAGCAGGACGAGGTGCTCGAGGAGATCACCGCGATGGTGACCGGGCTGCTCTGCGACCTGCACCGGCACGTGGCCAAGGTCGAGCTCGTCGAGGCGGGCTTCATCTCCATGGTCGGGCCGTTCTGGACCGAGGGCCACCTGGACCTCGTGTATCGCCCGGCGCACGCGCCGAACGCGCTGGCGCTGACCGACTGGAAGACGGGCGCCACGAAGCCGCACCCGATCGTGCTCGACCACGGGTTCGAGAGCGGCTTCTACTCGAGCGCGCTGCGCAGCGGTATCTGCGTGCCGGTCGAGCTGGTGGCGCAGTGGCAGCAGCGCGCGCGCGATGGGCTCTCTGTTCCCCTCATCGACTACGATACTGACGCCCTGCTGCGCGCGCGCGATGATCGAGCTGCCATGCACATCGTGCTGCGCTCGCTGGCCAACCGGCTCGAGCATGAGCACTACGAGCTGCCCGAGGGCGTCATCCAGTTCGGCGAGTTCCCCGGCGTGATCCGTCTGACGCACCTGCGCGACTACATCCCGTACGTGAAGGCGGGCAAGAAGACGGTGGAGCGTGCCGAGGAGATCGAGCACTGGCTGCGTCTGTCCGAGGGCGGCGTGAAGCTCGCCGGCGCCGACGAGGAGGCGCCCACCGACGATGACTTCGTGGACGTGGAGCCTGCGGCGCCGCAGAAAATGGGCTCGAAGAAGAAACCCAAGAAGCCGAAGGCGCCGCCGCCGCGCATGTTCGATCCGGCTACCGGAGCGGTGGCGTACTCGAAGGGCCAGCAGCGTGGGCCGGCCTGGTACCACGTGCGCCGCGCGGAAGAGGACATCGCGCGGCTCGAGCACCTGCTGCGCGGGATCGTCGGCTGGGTGCGCATGGGCAAGTTCCCCGAGACGGGGCTCGGCGAGAAGTGCACGCGCTGCGCCTTCCGCGAGGGCTGCCTGACCGAGGGCTACCGCGCGACGGGCGACGAGGCGCAAGCCGTGCTCGACGCGCTGAAGGGGATCGATCCAGCGCTTGCTGGATTGGACTTGGGCTGACGAACGCGCGTGGCGCGGAAGGGACGGAACATGGCGAAGAAGAGTGACAGTGCGGCGGCAGTGCTGCCCGAGGAGCCGGCAACGGAGCTCGCGATGGTGATGGACTACGACTTCGGGTTCACGGGGCTCGAGGGGCTCGACGCCGGCGACATCCGTACGCCGTCGATCTTGTTCAACCTGAAGGGCAAGGACGAGGAGACGGGGCGCCTGCGCCAGCTCGACGAGTTCCTCGTGACCGACACCGGGACGTACCACAAGCAGCTGCGCGTCGCGCTCGTGGCAATGGCGAAGTCGCGCAGCTTCCGCGTGTTCAATGAGGACACGAACCGGAACGAGCTGATCTGCTCCTCGTACGATCGCAAGACGGGCACGATGCGCCGCGACCATCCGACGTTGGCCGTCAACGAGGGCGCGGTGCGCCGCTGCGAGGACTGCCCCGATGCGGAGTGGTTCAAGGACAAGAAGGGCAAGAACAGGAAGAACTGCAACGAGGTGTTCAACGTGTTCGGTGCATTGCTGAGCGCCGACCTGCAGGTGGAGAGCGAGTTCCTCGTGCGCTTCGCCAAGACGAGCGCGCCGCCGTTCACCGAGTACCTCGGCAAGCACCACGTGAAGAAGCACCCGAAGCTGCGCGGCCGGGACCTGCCGCTGTTCGTCTACGAGGTGCTGCTCACGCTCGACGTCGACAAGGGCGGCAACTTCGCGCGCCCCGTGCTCACGAAGGGCCGGCCTCTTCCGGAAGAGACGGTCAAGCGTCTCGCCGAGCTCTGCCAGACGTTCCTCGAGATCCGCGAGGAGTACGTGAAGAAGGGCGAGGCGGACGACGCGCGCCACTCCACCACCGACGTGATGGACACCACCGGCGAGAGCTCGGGCGGTGGTGGCGGCTTCCGCCAGGACGACTTCGCGGACAGCTGACCAGGAGCAGCACCGTCAGCAGGCGCATCAAGCGCAACATCCACGAACTGGAGGCCGGCCGCAGAAACACGGCCCGACAAGCACGCAAGTCGATCCGCATCGACTCGCGTATCGCCCGCGCGGAAGCGCGACTCAAGAACAGGAACTAATCCCGTGCGCACCTCCCGACATGCCCAGCAGGGCGAGACGATCCGCGGCGAGCTCGTGAGCTTCAACGTTCGCGGGCAGGACTACTGGGGCGTCGGTGAGGTGCGCACGACGCAGGACGGCGGCTTCGTGAAGATCACGGGCAAGCTGCTGGGCACGAAGGTGGGCGACACGCTGGAGCTCACCGGCAACTGGAAGGTGCACGAGCGCTACGGCCGGCAGTTCACGGTGAATACGTGCGCGGTGGTGGTGCCCCAGGACGCGGTGGGCGTGATCGGCTGGCTGGCGGCGACGCTGCCCCAGGTCTCCCGCCGGCGCGCGGAGGCGCTGGTCGAGCGACACGGTGTGGAGGGCACGTGGCGCGTGCTCGACGGCCGCGACGAGGCCGCGCTGGTCGAGCTCGACGGCATCACGCCCGCGCGCGCGGCGGAGATCTTCGACGCCTACCATCAGGCGAAGGCCGGGCGCGACCAGGTGGTGCGCCTGAAGAGCTTCGGCCTGACGGACAACCAGTGCGCGAAGGTGATCAAGGAGTGGGGGGCGGACGCGGAGCGCATCCTGTCCTCGAACCCGTACCAGCTGATGGCCAAGGTCGACGGCTTCGGCTGGGCGCGCGCGGACCAGGTGGCGCAGCGCATGGGCGTGCCGAGGACACTGCCCGCGCGGATCGCCGCCGGCCTGCTGCACACGATGCAGGAGAGCTGCTTCGCGGGGCACTGCTTCGTGCCGAGCGGGAAGCTGGTGGCGCTGGCCGCCGGCGAGAAGTGCCTGGGCGTGCCCGAGGACGCGGTGCGCAAGGGGTTGCAGCAGCTCATCGAGGACGAGGAGCTCGTGCGCCTGGGCGCGCGCGTCTACCTGCCGCGGATCGACCGCGCTGAGGGCGAGCTGGCTAGAGAGTTCGCCGCGCGCGCGGCCGCGATGAAGGGAGCCGCGTAGTGGAGCTCGATCCGTCTCAGCAGGCAGCCGTCGACCTGATGCTGGCCTCCCCGTTCTGCGTCGTCACCGGCGGGCCCGGCGTAGGCAAGACCACCACGCTACGCGCCGCGCTCGATCGCATGGACATCGTCGGCGAGCGGTACCGCCTGGCCGCGCCAACCGGCAAGGCCGCGAAGCGCATGAGCGAGGCGACCGGGCGCGAGGCTTGCACGATCCACCGGCTGCTCGAGTGGTACCGCGGCAAGTTCCTGCGCAACGAGCAGAGCCCGATCGAGAGCGATGTGGTGGTGGTGGACGAGTCGAGCATGCTCGACGTCGAGCTCGCCGCTTCGCTGGTGCGGGCCTGCCGTGCGGACACGCGGGTGATCTTCATCGGCGACGCGAACCAGCTGCCGAGCGTCGGCCCGGGGCGCGTGCTGGGCGACCTGGTGGAGTCCAATGCGGTGCCGGTCGCGCGCCTGACCACGGTGCACCGCGCGGCCGCGGAGAGCTGGATCTGCCGCAACGCGCCGCGGGTGCTGTCCGGCGACAAGCTCGAGCTCGGCGACAAGCAGGACTTCCGGTTCGTCGAGTGTGAGAGCGCTGAGGATGCCGCGCGCTACGCCGCGGGCCTGGTGGCGGACGTCGGGCAGCCCTGGGCCGGGGCGCAGATCCTCACGCCGCAGCGCAACCTCGCGTGCGGCGTGGACGCGCTCAACGCAGCGCTGCAGCAGCGGCTGAACCCGCCGGCGGACGGCAAGAACGAATGGAAGTCGGGCGACCGCGTGCTGCGCCTGGGCGACCGGGTGATCCAGACGAAGAACAACTACGAGCTCGAGGTTTTCAACGGCGAGGTGGGCGATGTCTGCGCGTTCCCCGAGGGCGCGTTCATGACCGTCGATTTCGGCGACCGGAAGGTCGCGTACACGCGCGAGCACGCCTTCGCGCTCGAGCTCGCGTACGCGCTGACGATCCACAAAAGCCAGGGCTCGGAGTTCCCCTGGGTCGTGTGCGTCGTGCACAGCTCGCACACGTACATGCTGACGCGGAACCTGTTTTACACGGGCATCACGCGCGCGAAGAAGGGCGTGATCATCGTCGGCAACCGCAAGGGGCTGCACGCGGCCACCGCGGCGAAGGATCCGCCGAAGCGCAACACGGGCCTGGTCGACCGTATGCGCGAGCTCGCCGGTGGCCCGGCGGTGGCCTCGAGCGAGCCGGAAGCGCCGCCGGCGGCCACCGGCAGGCCACCGGCGCGACAGAAGCACGCGGACATGCAGGCCGCTGTCGCACCTCAAGACGACATCGCTTGGTGAGGAGACCACTATGGGCGCAGCTGTGAATGTCCTGGTCCTGACCCCCGACGAGCTCGAGGCGATGCTCGAGCGGGCCGCGCTGCGCGCCATCTCGGTGCGCGCCGCGGCAGACGTCATCCTGTCGCACGAGGAGGCCGCGCGGCAGCTCGGGATCAGCCCGAACGCGCTGCACAAGCGCGTGTGCAAGGGGCAGATCGTCCCCGATCAGCGCGGGGGGCGCGACGGCTTCCGCACCAACGGGTTCACGCAGTCGACGCTGGACGCGTACAAGCGAAAGCACTCCCGATGAAGTGCCCGGAGTGCGGCTCCGAGTGCGACCGCGACAGCGTCGATGTCGGCGTGGGCGTGATTCACGGCCCATACGGCTGCCTCGGTTGTGGCTGGTCCGAGAACGCCGAGTACGACTGCTCCACCGAGTGGGCCGCGGGCGCTGACAAGCGTCACGCCACGTCATCGGACTTCGTGGTGGACCCGCTCGGCGGCATGGTGCGGAGGTCGACGTGAGCGACGGCCTACGACGCATCGGCTCGAAGGACGGCCTGATCCGCTGGGAGGCGCGCATCGTCGCGCGGCACCCGGACACCGGCCAGAAGCTCATCGACACCACGCGCACGCTGTGGGCGAAGGACAAGGCCGAGGCGCTCACCAAGAAGGACGCGCTGCGCAAGGAGCTCGTCGACGCGCGCCTCGGCCGCGTGCAGAAGGCGCGCATCCTGTTCTGCGACGCCGCCGACGCGTGGCTCGAGACGGTCACGCGCTACGGGTCGCAGAAGACGTACCGGACGCACGTCAAGCACCTCAAGCTGCGCTTCGGCCCGATGTGGCTCGACGCGATCGACGTGGACGACATGCAGCGGCACCTGGCCGCGGCGAGCAAGAAGTTTTCCCCGCCCGTGGTCGGCGGGCACCGCACGGTGCTGGTCAACATCTGGGAGTGGGCGGCGGACGAGGGCTACGTGAAGCGCCCCAACATCGCCGCACAGACGCGCCTGCGCGCCGCCAAGAAGAAGCGGCAGGCCGAGGGCGACGCGCCCGACCCAGACAAGCGCGACATGACGCCCGAGGAGCTCGGCCGCTTCATGCCCGCGCTCGAGGCGCGCGACCCCATCATGGCCAAGCTGGTGCTGGCGATGCTGGTGCTTGGCGCGCGATTCGCCGAGGCCAGCGCGCTCAAGCGCAGCGACGTCGACTGGACCACCGGGCGCGTCGTGATCCGCCGCGGGCAGGTGGACGGCCGCATCGGGCCGCCCAAGAACGGCAAGGCGCGCGAGGCCGCCTTTCCGCCGGCGGCGCTCGAGGTGCTGCGCGGGCATGTCGCCGAGATGGACCGGCTGAAGTGGCCCGGTCACGAGGAGTGGCTGTTCCCCAAGCGCCCCAACGTGCGCCATCGTCGGCCGTCGCCGCTCTGGAATCTCTGGACGGTGGGCGACGCGATGCGCGAGGTGATGAGCGCGCAGGGCATTCACACCGTCAACGCGACGCACGTCTGCCGGCACACGCTGATCGGGCTGATGCGGGGCGAGGCGGCGGCGGCGGTCATGCGCAGCGTGGTCGGGCACGCGGACGAGAAGACGAACGCGCGGTACGGCGCGGCCAAGGTGATCGCGTTCGCGCAGAAGGTCGAGCGCGTGGTGATGCGGCCTGCGAAGGCGGCGAAGAAGAGAGGTGGAACTCGATGAGCTACGGAACCCCAGAGTACAAAGACCTAGACATGATCTCCGCGATCAACCACCAGCGCGCGAAGCGCTGGCATAAGGGCGGCTTGGAAGAATGGTCGCCGTCCGACTGGGCATGCGCGATGGCAGGGGAGGCGGGCGAGGTCTGCAACGCGGTGAAGAAACTGAACCGCATCGAGCACGGAATCGTGTCGGCCAAGGGGCCTAAGTCTCGTGAGGAGGCGATCGCCGCTGTGGCGCAGGAGATCGGTGACACGTTCCTGTACCTCGACCTGCTCGCGCGCCGACTGGGCATCAACATGGCGCGGGCGATCGCAGACACGTTCAACCGCGTCTCAGAGCGAGAGGGCTTCCCGGAGCGCATCAAGGACTACGGCTGAGCGAGGCCGCGCCCCCTGGTGGGCAAACTGGTGGGCAAGATTCTGCCGCCAACGACGGAAGTCCCGCAAAACAAGGCTGGGCGATGGCAACTTGGTTGATGAACATGATGCAGGTGCGGGCTACGGCCGGCCATGGTGGGCCGTGTTTCTCGGGGAAAGCGGCGGTTCCGTCGAGGGCGCTCTGCCCCGCGGAGCCACGTTTTGCCAGGCCTGGTGGGCAAGCTGGTGGGGATTGAGGCGGCGGTTTTCAAAACCGCGCGGGAGTGGATGTGGTTACAGGCGGTTGCGCGACGAACGGGGGCAAGTCGGGGGCGCGGCAGCGAGTCCAGCAAGGGGACGCGCGGCAGCTCGCGCGCGCCTTCGAGCCTCCGGCGCCAACCGTGGTAATCACCGACCCCGTTTGGCCGAACCGAGCCGAGGAGCTCTTCCCTGGTGTGGACGCCGCCGAGCTGCTGCACGACGTCCTGACGGCCCTGATCGGCAAGGTCTCGCATGTGGTGCTGCACCTGGGCTGCACGACCGACCCGCGCTTCACGCGAGCGGTGCCGGAGCACTGGCCCTTCTGGCGCACATGCTGGCTGGACTACCAGATCCCGGCGAGACGGGGGTGCACGCTGATCGGGAGCGACATCGCCTACGTCTACGGCAAGCAGCGCTACCCCGAGGGCGCCCGCATCCTGCCCGGCCGGTGCATCGCGAACGGGCGCCTCGGACAGGGGCGGACGGCCCACCCGTGCCCACGCGACATCGACCACGTGCGTTGGCTCGTGCGCTGGTGCTCGCTGCCGGGTGAGCTCGTTCTGGACCCTTTCGCCGGCAGCGGCACCACGCTGGTGGCGGCCAAGGAGCACGGACGATCGGCCGAGGGCTGGGAGGTCGACGCCAGCTACTGCGAGCTTGCGCGCGGACGGCTCGCCCAGCGCGAGCTCTTCGAGCACGGTACGCTCACCCCATGAAGCGCCGCCAGCCCACCGCCGCCGAGCTCGAGCACGCGCGCCAGTCCGCCCGTGAGGCGCGCGTGAAGGCGGGCCTGCCGCCGGACGCGCCCGAGGACGAGGAGTACGAGCGGCTGCAGGCGGAGCGGAAGCGCAAGCGACCGAAGAAACGCTAGCCCCGCGGCGGTGGCAGCGTGATCGTGGTGTGCCCACCTGAGACGGCGGTCCGCAGCTCGCGCATTTCGGCCGCCAGTGCCTCCGCACGCGCCTCCGCGGCCTCGGCCCGAGCTTCCGCCCGGACGCGCGCGGCGCGCTCGTTCTGCGCCTCGAGGGTGAGCACGTGGACCTGCCCCTCGAGGTGCGCACCGCGGCTGACCGCCTCCCCGAGCTGCGTCTCCAGGGTGTCGACCTGCTTCTGCAGCCCGACGCGCGCTTGCGTCTCGCGCTCCAGGTCGCGCCGGACCGCGCCGATCTGCACGATGAGCTCGGAGACGGCCGCCGCGTGCGCCTGGCTCTGCGCGCCGCGCCCCTTGAGCAGCGCGCCGATGCCGGCGAGCAGCCCGCAGATGCCGACCGCGTAGGGAGCGAGCTCGTCCATCAGCTGGCCCTCAGGTACTCGCTGAGCAGCTCCTCGAGGTCAGCCACGGGCGCTTGCCGCACGCGGTTCTGCACAGCCAACGGCACGCCCTGGACGTGCGGCAGGTCGTGCTCGCGCTGCTCGCGGGTCACGCCGTCGCCGTCCCAGTTGCCGCCCCACGTAAGGCCGAGCCGGCTGGCCTCGAAGCCGAGGCGTGTGTAGAAGGTGCACCCATTCTTCTCGCAGTCCCAGCCGTGCGCACCGCAGATCACGTCGGCCGCGATGCGGTAGCAATGCATCGAGAGGCCGTGGACGCGGCTGGTGCCGGCCTTCACCAGCGCCTTGCTGCGCTCCGGCGTGCGGTAGGTTTCATGCAGCGTCGGCGAGAAGCCGCGCGCGCGCATGCGCTCGAGCAGCTGCTCCACCGCGCGCCGGAACGGCGGGAGGAGCTCGGCGGGATCGCTCACGCGCTTCATTCGGCTGGCTCCCGGGAGAGCAGCACCGAGACGAGCTGGCGGAGCTCGCCCACCGCGACGGTGAGCTGCTCGGTGGCGGTGGAGAGGCGCACCATGGCCTCGATTTGCCGCTCGAGCAGCCATCGCTGCTGCGCGTCCGGCTCGGGCGGCATGGTAGGTCTCAGCGCGCTGACGTTCTCCATCTTCGCATCCTCCAAAGCCGCCTTGGGAGCGGCACCCTGATCACCGGTACTTCTCGAGCGTCTTCTCGACGAGCTGCTCGAGCTCGGCGCGCTGCTCCTCGGTGAGCCCGCGCTGCTTGCCGCGCAGCCGGCGCACCAGCGCGACGATGCCGCGCGGGCGCTTCTTCTCGATGCGGTCGAACCAGCGCTGCATGACCGGCGCCTCGATCAGCCGTTCTGCGATGCCCACCGCGAGCGATGGGGCCTGGCGTGCGAGCTCGGCGCGCGCGAGCTGCTTGAACTCCTCGCGGTTCATGGCTCGCGCTCCTTGATCTTCGCGTCGCGCAGCAGGTCGACGAGATCGCGCGTCTCCTGCGACGGCGGCGGCATGATGCTCTCCCGACGCGCGCGCGCCTCGATCTCCTTCGCGTCCGCGGCAGTCACATCGCCGATCCACTTCATCGCGTAGGTGGCGAGCGCAGTCCCGCCGATCGCGATCAAATGCACCGGCCGCACCTGCACGCCGGCCTCGAGCGCCATGTCGATGGCCGCCGCGATCGCTGCAACGGCGCCGCCGATGAACGCGATGATTCGTACGATTGAACTGCTCACAAGCACTCTCCGATCTCGGCGCTGGCTTGCGCCTGAAGCTCCACGCTCTCCGGGCCGTACTGCGCCCAGAGCTCGCCGCGCAGGTGGTACCGGTCCGCGTCGCCGTCGACGCAGTGCGCGAGCGCGTGCACCCACTCGTGCACGCTGGTGTCGACGAGCTGCACGTCGTCGCGCCCCTCGAGCAGGTAGATCGCGTCGCCAGGGACCATGCATCCGACCACGAGCTCGGTGCTCGCCTCAGGCGCGCAGGGAATCTCGTCCTCGCTGGCGAGCTGGACGTCGAGCTCGGCGTCGAGGTACGCGCAGTCCTCGGGCACGCGGCCGTGCACTGACTCCCAGGCTGCGAGCGTGGGGCGGAACGAGCGCACGCACGCCGCGGTGATCGCGGGCTCGTCGGACGGCGCGGGAGCGCACGCCATCGCGAGCAGAGCCAGAAGGAGAACTCGTCTCATCGTCCACCTACCCTCGTGATGTCGATCGGGAGCTCGAGCCCCGCCGCCGCGCCGCGGCGTCGCTCGAGCACTTCGCGCACCTTTTGCGGCAGCGCTGTGTCCTGCACGATGTCCGCGCGCGCCTTGACCAGCACCGAGCGGCCATCGGCCATCTGCACCGCTTTGCCGAGCTGCTCCTCGGCTTTCGCTGACAGCGCGAAGGCGGCAACCGTCCCGTCATCCGACACCACGATCTCGGGGTCGTAGTCGCTCCAGCCGGGCGTGCCGCGGCCAAGATAGATCGGCGATCCGTTGTCGTAGCGCGGGTCACCCGTCACGTTCTCGAGCACGCCGGTGATGAGGTTGCGGCGCCAGCGACGCCGCCGGCGCGGAAAGCCGCGCGCGCGACCGATGGCATCGCGCTGCTCGACGAGTTCTGCCACGGTGCCGACGAGATGGTTGCTCATGCCGCGATCCCGTATTCTTCGTTGATCCACTGCTGAACGAGCGCGCGGCCGCTCGCGTCGAGCCAGGGGAAACTCGGGAAAGCGGCGATGCGCCCGACAAAGCCGAGCGTGCCGTTGCCCGCCGCGCCCAGGGTCATCGTCGTGACGGGGTCCAGCGCGCTCGGTGTGTTCGGCGTGGTGCCGCTCGCCGCGAGTGTGCCGTTGTTACGCACGTTCCACGCGTTCGCTGCCTTCTGCCACGAGACGTCGCGGTAGGTAGGCACGTCGGCGGCCGTTGCGCCGCCCGAGGTCGTGTTCCACATCGCGGCCGAACCAGTGCCGACAAACGCCTGCGTGTTGCCATTGGCGAGGCCCGCGACGCCGAGCCCGCGGTTGCTGGTCGAGAGGAAGTTGTTTGACGCGCAGATGACGTGGAACCCACCCGCGTTCGTGCGCGTGTAGACCGGCACGATCGTCATGCCGCTGCCGTCGTGCGCGAAGTTGTACGCCGCGACGTTGTTGCATGGATACCACTCGACGCCGGTGAACGTGCCACAGAGCGCGCCACCGAAGTCGGCGTGCGCTGCTGGCGTGGCGATCCGCTTCGTGTCGTCGCCCTGCTCGAGCTTGATCGCGGGGTTGTTCCAGTCGACCAGCGCCACGAGCTCGCCATCGACTTCATCGTCCTCGAAGTTGTCGAACGTGAAGAACGGCTTGCCCGCGCTCAGCGCGAGGACGAGCTGGAAAGTGGTTAGCGGCACCGATGGCCCCCGTCGCACGGGAATGCGCCGCTCTCGTTGACTGCGACGCCTCATCTATACCTCCCGCCGCGGTTGCGCCGCACGTCTACGCGCGGGCGCCTGCTGACGCTTGGACCCGCGCCCGCGTTGATGCTCGCTGAAGCCACTAGGCTGAGCGCACCAGCGATCTGCGCGCGGTTCGTGACCTGCATGCTCGCCGCGGCCGCAAGGCTGAATCCTCCCGCGATGCTGACGGGCAGGGTCGTCTGCAGCGTCGCCGCGCCAACCAGGGCCATCGCGCCCGCGACCTGCGCGCGGTTCGTCACGGGCATCGCAGCGGAGGCCGCGAGCGAGAGCGATCCCGCAACCTGCGCCCTGTTGGTCACCGGCATCTGCGCAGCAGCGGTCAAGCTCAGCGAGCCCGCGATCGTCGCCGCGTTGCGCACCTGCACGCTCGCGGCCGCCGTCAGGCTCAGCGCGCCAGCGACCGAGCTGGTCACACCGTCCGCCATGGACGACGGCTCGCTCGCGTTTGCTGCAAGCGTTCCATTGACGGTGAAGTTGCGCCCCGAGCCGCTCTGGTCCGTTCCGCTCGCCGTGGTGAAGGGCAGGTAGCAGACGCTGCTGCCGGCCACGGGCGCGCGCGATTGCGACTCCGTGAGGAGCTGCCCGGAGGACAACGCCGACGCCCACTCCTTGTAGGAGGTCATCCGGAAGTGTTCGGCGACTTCCAGCGTCCCTGCGTTGTTCAGCAGCGTCAGGCTGTCCCAGCCGTTGTCCGTCTGGAACTTCCGTCCCGTGCTGGACGACAGGCTCCCGGACGCGTCCGCACGCCAGTACACATTCCCCGTCGTCGACGACGTCGTAACGAGCGCGATGTAGTACCAGGTGTTCAGCGTGGCCGTGAACAGGCTGACGTCGTCGAAGTCGTTGATCCCCTGGAAGTGCACCTCGTTCGCGTCGTTGACGAAGATCTTGATGTAGTCGCCGTCCCCGTTGTCCACGAGCTCGAACAGCGTCTCGACCAGCCCGGAGCCCACCGCGCCGATGCGCTGGAACCAAAAGCCCGCCGTCCAGCCGGTGCCGTTGACCGGCAGGCTGGACGTGCGGACGAGGTAACCATCGGTGTTCGGCTGGACTGACACTCACGCGACCTCACGTCCCCACGGGGATGGACACGGTCAAGCTCGAGCAGCTCACCGGCTGGCCAGCCACGATGCTCGTGGTGCTCAGCACCACCTCCGTGCCCGACGTGCCGATGCTGGTGAACTGCGACCAGACGGTGGTGCCGTTGCTCTGGTAGATGCGCGCGAAACTGCAGGTGCCCGACGCGTTGGCGCTGGAGTCCTGCGTGATCGCGTTGGCGGTGAGCGTACGGCTCGCCGCGGCGCCGAAGGCCGTCGCGTTGAGCGTGAGCTCGGCGAGCAGCGTGGCGCCGCCCAGCGCCGCGTCCGCGTTGGCCGGCACCGAGCCGCTGTACAGGCGGAGGAAGCCGCTGTTGGCCTCGTTGGCGATGGCGTCGAGCGCCTCGTGCACACGTGCATCACAAAGCTGCATGACGATCTCCTCAGTTCCCGAGCCGCTCGGACGTGTAGAACTCGACGAAGCCGGCCGCGGCGTCGCCGATCCAGCAAACGTGCGTGGCACCATCGCAGAGGAGACGATCGAGATACTGCCCCGCCGGCACGGTCATGCCCACGGTGATCCCCGTCGTCGCATCGAGCGCGATGGTCTGCGCAGAGATTGCCGCCGCCACCTGGACCTTGGTGAGCGCCGTCCCATCGGCGTCCACGGCGAAGTAGAGGAACTTCCCCTTCATCACTTCGGGCAGCTGAAAGCTCTGCGTCGCGCCGGTCACTGCGATGCGGTGCCCGCCGCGGCCGCCCGCCGCCGCAGCGAACGGGAAGCGAATGTTTGCGTCTCTCTGGGTGATGTCCGCCATGACTACTCGTCCTCCTCCTGCAGCGCCTCGAGCTCGCGCTGCAGGCGCGCCGCGTAGGCGGGGTTGCGTTGTTGCAGCGCGAAGTTGGCGCTGATCAGCCTGTCCATGTCGCCGCTGAGCACGGCCTCGGTGAGCCGCTGCTCGTCGGCCGGCGGGAGGCCCGATGCGCCGCTCGCGAGCACGCTCTGGATGCCCCACGCCATCGTCGGCGCCGTGCCGTACGCGACGTCTTGCGCGGCCGCGCGCGACGGCCCGCCCAGGGCGCCGCCCAGCACGCCGGTGGCAGTGCCCGCGCCCACCGCGCCGAGCTGCCCCGCCTGGCGGACAGCCGTGCCGAGCGACGCCGGCACCACACCCATCAGCCCACGCCCCAGCGCGCCGTGAAACGCGCCGCGCGATGCACCGCCGATCGGGTCCCCTGGCGACGTCGCCGCAC
>Ga0196978_1000346_pt1 | contig 23644 bp, 20 predicted proteins | sample S3v_2013CmetaG_FD_155491 | JGI IMG/M metagenome (GOLD analysis project Ga0196978, IMG submission 155491) | Soil microbial communities from Anza Borrego desert, Southern California, United States - S3+v_20-13C | ecosystem: Environmental > Terrestrial > Soil > Desert | place: USA: California... | reverse complement strand
TCGTCTGATCCTTGCCACTCGCCTGCAGAAGATGGATGCGGATGGCCGTGCCGATCGGAATGACGGTGTTGGCCGGGTCGGAGTAGAAGCGCTCCAGGCCGGAGACCAGCTCGAAGCCCGTCAGCTTTCCGGAGGTCGAGCTCTGACGCTCGGTGCGCACGGCGAGAGCCGCACACGGCGAGGTCGGGCCGGCGGTGACGTCGATCTTGTCGAGCGCCTCCTGGTACCCCTGCGCGTAGCCGATGGACCAGAACAGCTTTTCCGTGCTGCTCAGGCGCAGCCACTCTTCCCCGTTATCCGGCGGGTTGAGCTCGGGAGTAGCCGGACGATCGGCGGCGAAACCGGCGACCGCGAACATCAGGAGGGCAACACCGACGACAATCTTTTTCATTGACGCACCTTTTCTCGTGGCGGCTGTGAACCGGCCGCGATTCTAACCAATACCGGGAAGAGAACGGAAGTGTCGTGTGCGGCGCGCTACGAAGAGCCTTCGATCCTGCTGCGGTAGCGCGCGACGTCGGGCGTGACCTCGATGTACGGCAACGCCGCGGCCAGCTCTTTTTTCGCGCGCGCATGATCGCCGGTCTCGTACGCCGCGACGGCGATGTAATAGCGATACGGTTCTTCTCCGCGGCGCAGCGTGCCGACGCGCGTGAACGCATTCAGCGCGCCCGCGAAATCACGCGCGCGGTAAAGCCCTTCCGCGACGCGGATCAACGCATCGCGCTCGAGCGCCGGCTGTGCGAGCAACTCGCGATACACGCGCCGCGCCTCGGCGAGATTGGCGGTGTTGAGCGCGCGCTCCGCGGATGCGAGCCGCGCGTTTGCTTCACTCGCGGTGATCGGCCGTGGCGCCGGCGGCGTCACGGGTGGTGTGGCGGGACGCGTCGGCTCGACGGGACCACCGCGGCCCGTCGTTTCGGTCGGTCGCGGCGGCGTCGCTGCCGGTGGCTTCACGACCGGAGGAGGAGTAGGTTTCGTCGCTTGCGTCGTGCGCGGCGTCGTTTCGGCGTCCGTCGTCAGCGGCCGCGGGATCGTGATCTCCTGCGTCCTGGCCGGTTGCGGCGCGGGCTTCGTAATCGCAGGGGTGGTCGTCGCCGTGCGGGGAGGGGGTGTCGTCGTCACCGTCTGCGGTTGTTGCGGCGCGGGCGGCGGATTGGTCATCGCCGCGCGCAACGTCGCGATGTCGTTGGCGCCGAGAAGCCGGGTGGCGACGGCGTCGAAGGCGCTGCGGACGGAGGCGGGAAGCGTCAGCGCGCCGAATCTGCGCTCGATCCTCTCCGCGAGAGCCACGCGTCGCGCAGCTTCGCGCGCGCGGTCCGTCTCGCCGAGTTTGTCGTGCGCGAGTGCAAGATAAACCTGCGCGACCTGATACTGATCGATCGCTTCCACCAGGCCGAACGCCGCGAAGCGCAACTGCTTTGCGGCATCCGCGTACCGCGATGCGTCGTACGACGCCATGCCCCGCCGCAGCAGTCCCGTGTAGAACTCGTTAGGCGTCGCTGCGCCCATCGGCAGCACCGCGCCGAGCAACACCACCGCCAACGTCGTCCCACGAAAGAAGTTACGCATGCTGAGATCGAACGGGTGTCAGAACGTGACCCGGTCGCGATTCATTCGCCCCACCTGCGAAGAGCCTGCTATTGGATACCGCGGGGATTGTGCCACACGTGCCGGTCGAGGGCCTGTGGGAAATGCGTTACTATGCGCCGCATTCCGTGGGAAAGAACGTGATCGTCGTCGGAGGCGGACTGGCTGGCCTCGCCGCTTCGATCTATCTGGCGCGCGGCGGCCGGACCGTCACACTGTTCGAAAAGCGGCGCGCTCTCGGCGGCCGCGCCCTCACCAATCTCCGCCAGGGCTATCGCTTCAACCTTGGCGCACATGCCTTCTATCGCGGCGGTGCCGGCGCATCGGTCTATCGCGAGCTCGGCATCCCCGTACGCGGCACGCTCGCGAAACCGCGCGGCATCGCGCTCGTCGACGATGACGAACTGCGCCTGCCGACGAACGCCTGGTCGATGCTCACCACGTCGCTGCTGTCGGCGCGCGGCAAGACGCAGGTGATGTCCGCGCTGCTGCACGTACGCCGCTTCGGCGGCTCGCGCGCGGCAGCGGTCACGCTGCGCGAATGGCTCGACGCACGTGTTTCCGACATGCGCGCGCGTCAGGTGCTCGAGTCGCTGATCCGCCTGGCGACGTATTCGGATCATGCCTCGACGGAATCCGCCGCGGCCGTGCTCGCGCAGATGAAGGTCGCGTTACGCGGCGTGATCTATGTCGACGAAGGGTGGCAGAAGATCGTCGACTCCATGCACAGCGCCGCGATTTCGTCCGGCGTGCACTTCGTCAGCAGTTCGCGCATCGTCGGCGTCGTGCATGATCAGGCCGGCGTGCGCGCGGTCGAGCTGGGAGGGCTGGAGCTCGACGCCGATCGCAACGATACGCAGGCAATCGCGTTTCCGCAGAAGCCGGAAGAAGTCGAAGGTGCGCTCATCCCAGCGGATACCGTGCTGCTCTGCGTCGATCCCACGACTGCCGCCGATCTCTCCGGCAACGCCGGCAACGCGTGGCGTTCGCTTCGTCCGGTTACCGCGGCATGTCTCGACGTCGCACTGCGCAAACTGCCTGAGCGGCAGAATCTCTTCGCGCTCGGCATCGACAAGCCGCACTACCTCTCAGTGCACTCCGCGTTTTCTCAGATCGCGCCGAAGGGCGGCGCGCTCATTCATCTCGTGAAGTATCTGAAGGAACAGCACGCGACGAATGAGGAGCTCGAAGGCTCGCGTCCTCGACGCACGTCGGTCGCGATCGAGGACGAGCAGGAACTTGAAAGTTTGCTCGATCGACTGCAGCCCGGCTGGCGTGAAGTGCTCGTGCATCGCCGCTTCCTGCCGTCGATGACGGTGTCGAACGCACTCGTGACGCCCGGTATGCAGCGGCCCGGCGTGACGACGGGCGTGCGTGGTCTCTACATCGCGGGCGATTGGGTCGGTGACGAGGGGATGCTCAGCGACGCGTCACTGGCCAGCGCACGCGCCGCGGCCAAAGCCATTCTCGCGCAGTGAGCGGAACGCCGGCGTCCCGCCGGCTGAGCAGGCGCCGTCCCGGCGCCATCCTCCGAGCACCGCGGCGAGACGCCGCCCGCTCAGCCGGCGAGGACGCCGGCGTTCCTACGCCTCGGCTGCGCGAAACTCCAGGAACCACGGCTCGCGTCGTCCGAACTTCGTCGCCAGCGCCACACCAACGCCGAACACCGACGCCAGCCCCCACACGATCGTCCCCACTACCGGGATGAAACGGATCGCGCCAAGGATCAGCACGCCGATGACGACCATGGTGAGATCGCCGCGCAGCCACTTGCGCGACGCGAGCTGCTGCCGCGATCGCGAGCCCGCGATCAGCGTTCCGACGGCGTGGAACACCGCGATCATTCCGTAGATCTTCGTGAGGATGCCGAACACGCCCAGCGCCGCCAGCAGCGGAATGCCGATCACGTACGGCACGAGATAGCTGAACGCGATCGCCGTCAGCACGAAGCTCGTGAGCGCGACCAGTCCGAGCACGAAGCAGTGCAGCGCGCTGGTACGCACTTCGACCGATGAGAGCCGCACTTCACGGCCGCTCATCAACGTCACGACGATCGCCGCGATGAGCCACACCAGTAGCAGCGATGCGACCACCGCGCTCTTCGTCATCGACAGTGCAGCGCCTTCCAGCGACAGCAAGGGATAGATGTGACCGCGCACGCGATCTTCCGCACCGGTGATGCGGCTGGCGGCGTAAATCAGGTTTCCGTCGACGCGGCCCGCACCGCTGAACGTCACGCTGCCGCCCGCGACGAGCAGGTCGCCGGCGATCGGTTGAGTTACGGTCACGTTGCCGTTGTAGATCTGCAGGCTGCCGGCGATCGGCTTGTCGATCGTGGTCGTCTCGCCGAACACGTACGTATCGCTGCGCAGCCGTTCGTCGCCTGTCGCGCCGGTCGGTGCGATGACCATGAAGAACGACAGCAGCGCCGCCAGCGCCATCACCGACAGGACTACGCGCCTATACATCGATCCCCCTCGGTGCGCGACGCAGCAGGAGGAACAGCAGCGTGTTGATGAACACGAAGAGCACGGCGATCGTTACGTGCACGAGCACCGGCGCGCTGTGGAGGCCGTTGCCGAAGAGCTGAAAGAACTTCGTGGCCGCTTCGAACGAGGTCACGCTCGAGGTCACCGCGCGCGCAATCCCGCGCAGCGGCGGCGTACCTGCCGCGAGGAACAACGCGATCGCCAGCACCAGCACCGACACGATGCCCGCCGCGACCAGCGGCCACGTGCGATGCGACGCGCCTTCCCACGTCGCCAGCGGCAACGCGTCGACGTTCAGCGGGCGATGCTCGATCGCAACCGCGTCCGTCTCGTCTTCGAGCGCACGGCACAGCGCGCACGTCTCGAGATGCGCGGCGTTCTTCTCCGGATCTTCGAAGTAGTCCTCACAGGTCATAAGGGTTCCACGAAAGAGCCGAGCGCTTCCTTCAGCAGATTGCGCGCTCGGAAAAGCTTGTTCTTGACGGTGCCGAGGGGCAGCTTCTTCATCGAAGCGATCTCCTCGTAGGAAAGCTCCGCGAAGTGGCGGAGCTGAATGAGCTCGCGATAATCGGGCGGCAGTTTGCCGACCGCGTCGTCAATGGCCGCGCTGAGCTGCTTGTTCTTCAGCGCGCGATAGGGGGAGATGCCGGCGTCGGCGAACTCGCGTTCCTTGCCCGACGATTCTTCTTCGCTGGCCGGCCGCGCCAGCGGCACTTCGATGATCGATTTCTTGCGCAACGCGTCGATGGCGCTGTTCTGTGCGATGCGGAAGAGCCAGGTCGAAAACTGGTACTTCGGATCGTATCGATCGAGTGCGAGGTAGACCTTCACGAAAATTTCCTGCGCCAGGTCGTGCGCCTCTTCGTAGCGATGGGTGATCCGGTACACGTAGTTGATGATGCGTTTCTCATAGCGCGACACCAATACGTTGAACAGGTCTCTTTCGCCGCCGAGGATCCGTTCCACGAGGGAGCGGTCGTCGAGCTGGTCACGTTCTGCCATCGTTTTACGGGCAGCCTCGCTGAAGGTTGCCCGGGCGGATGATACCCTGCCCTCCGATGATCGAAATCCGCGATCTGACAAAGAGATACGGGGATTTCACGGCGGTCGACAACCTCTCCCTCGACGCTGCCGCGGGCCACATCTTCGGCTTCCTCGGCCCCAACGGCGCGGGCAAAACCACCACCATCCGGATCATCGCCGGCCTTTCGCTGCCGACGAGCGGGACCGTTCGCGTCAAGGGAATCGACGTGCTCGCCGAGCCGGTGCGCGCGAAGTCGATCATGGGCTACGTGCCCGACCGCCCATACCTGTACGAGAAACTGACCGGCCGCGAGCTGCTCCATTTCGTGACCGATCTCTATCGCAAGGAGTGGCGCAAGTGCGAGCGCCGCGCGGTCGAGCTCCTCGAGTGGTTCGGCCTCGGCGACTGGATCGACGCGCGCATCGAGAACCTCTCGCACGGCATGAAGCAGAAGCTCGTGATCGTGTCGTCGCTCGTGCACGATCCTGCAGTGCTGGTAATCGACGAGCCGATGGTCGGACTCGACGCGCTCGCGCAGCGGCAGGTCAAACAGCTCTTTCGCAGACTGGCTGCAGAGGGAAAGACGGTGTTTCTCACGACGCATACGTTGTCGGTCGCGGAAGCGGTGTGCGACCGCATCGCCATCATCAACCGCGGGCGCATCGTGGCCACCGGAACGACCGCCGAGCTGAAGAAGGAGAGCGCGCTGGAGGATGTGTTCCTCGAGCTGACCTACGAGCAGTCATGACGCTCCAACGTCTGGATGACGTGCGCAGCCGCTACCGCGAGGACGCGCTCGAGCGCGGCATCAACCCGCGCGATGTCGACCTGCTGCTCAGCGATCTGCTCGAGCGTTCGCTGTCGTGGCTCATCGCGCACGGGGAAGCGGCGGTCGACGTCACTGCCATCGAGCCGCTGCTCGCGCGGCGGTACGCGGGCGAGCCGCTGCAGTACATCCGCGGACGCACCGACTTCTATTCGCGCGAGTTTTACGTCGACGAACGCGTGCTGATCCCGCGGCCGGAGACGGAGTTGCTCGTCGAGACCGTGCTCGAGCGCGCGCCGCGCAACGCGCGTGTGGTCGACATCGGCAGCGGCAGCGGTTGCATCGCCATCGCCATCGAGCGCGAACGTCCCGACCTGCGCGTGCTCAGCGTCGATCGTTCGGTCGACGCGCTTGCGGTGGCGTCGATCAATCGCACGCGGTTGCAATCGCGCGTGCTGCTCGCAGCCTCGGATTTGTTGTCCTCCGTGCGGGGAACATTCGACGTGATCGTGTCGAATCCGCCGTACGTGCCGCTCGCGGAGTACGAGGAGCTCGCGGTCGAGGTGCGCATTCACGAGCCGCGCATTGCGCTCACTCCGGGGCCGAGCGGCCTGGAGATCATCGAGCGCATCTTCGATGAAGCGCGCGAACTGCTTGCGCCGCGCGGATGCCTGCTGCTCGAAGTCGGCTACGGGCAGGAAGCGGCGTTGCGCGCGCTCGCGGATGCGAAGCACTTCACAATCGATGCGTTCCTGCCCGACCTAGCAGGCATTCCGCGCGTCGTCGTATCATCGCCGCATCATGTCCAGTAACCCGCAATGCCTCTTCTGCCGCATCGCGAGCGGCGAGATTCCGGCGAAGAAACTGTTCGAGGATGACGCGGTCGTCGCCTTCCACGACGTCAAGCCGATGGCGCCATCGCACGTGCTGGTGATCCCGCGCCGCCACATCGCGTCGCTCGACGACATGACGGACGCGGACGCGTCTGCGATCGGCGAAACGGTGTTGCGCGCGACGAAGATCGCACGCGAGCTGCACCTCGAAGAAGACGGCTATCGCCTGGTCGTGAACAACGGTCCCGGCGCGGGCCAGACCGTGTTTCATATCCACTTCCACCTCTTGGGTGGCCGCCAGTTCGGCTGGCCGCCGGGCTGAGTACCTCGGGTTCCTCGGAGTACCTCGGAGTACCTCGGAGGTACTCCGAGGTACTAAAACCGGGTCACCATCGAAATGGAACCAACTTTGTACTTGTCCGACGTGTCGTAGGCCAGGTCGATCTGGAACCGCTGCCAGGCGAGGCCGCCCCCGATCGAGAGGTGCGTCTGGTCCTCCGTCTCCGGATACAACAGCGCTTCGGCGATGAAGTTCGGGTGATTGAGCGGCCCGTTCCACACCACCGAATGTGCGGGATCGCGCCAGACACCGGCGCGCAACGCGAACGGGATCTTCGTCGGGAACAGATACTCCGCGCCGAGGCGCAGTTCGGTCACGTCGGCGGCGGTGAAGGGATCTTCGAGCCCATCCACGTCGGCGGTCGCGCTGACGAAATCATCGACGAGGTTCGAATACTTCACGTGGACCGCGTCGAAGTTGACCGTGAGTGATGGGATCGGACGGACCGAAATGCCGATGCCCGCGATGTCCGGCATGTGGAACTTCGTATCGGCCGCGTCGATGAACTCGTGGTTGGTGCTCGCATCCGCGTAGAAAAGGGGCGCGTCGAACTGCGGGCCCCTCTTGTACACGCCGCCGACACTGATCTTGTCGGTCGGAGTCCACTTGAACCCGGCGGCGAACGTCGTATCGGTTGATTCCGCCAGCTCCACGTTGCCGTTGCTCTCGCGCGCGGTCGCCTGAATCAGGCTCTGTTGCAGCACGAAACTGTCGTTGTATCGGAACGTCGCCGCGGTCTCGAGGAAGCGCTGATGCCGGACACTGGCGCCAACCGAGAAGCGCGGATGCACCTGCCATGCTCCGGCGATACCGTAAGTCCGCTGCCGCACGGAGAGCGCGGAGACGAACGGTTTGATGCGGAACTCGACGCAGGCGCCCGGATTGTTCATCTGCTGGCGGATCTGCAGGCACTGCTCGCGGGTCACCGGATCGCCGTGTGTGACCACGTCGCCGTTCACGGTGGTGGGCAGGAAGAAGTTCGGCAGAAGCGTGACCCGATTCGTCACTGGATCGCGGAACGGCACCACCGCGCCGCCGCCTTCGTTGTTCAGCGGCTCGTGGTAGTAAACGCCCACGGTGAATTTCTTGATCGGCATGACCGCGCTGCCGAAGGTGATCACGACGCGGTCGCTGTGATTCGTGAACGCGGTGCGGCTGAGGTCCGGGAACGTGCCGCTGGTCGTGAACTCCTGCTGCTCGAGGTAATTGCGCAGCTCGAGCGACACTTCCGGTTTGCGCAGGATCGTCAGCCCGGCCGGATTCGCCTCGGCCGCCGACGCGTCGTCCGCGAGCCCGAGGAACGCGCCGCCCATGCCGAGCGAGCGCGCGCCGGGATTGCCGAAGTTGAACTGCAAGCCCGACAGCGCCTCGATGTCGACGTTCTGCGCCATCGCGGGAATCGCGGCAAGCACCAGGAGCGCTCCGATCAGTCTACGCATTCGTTTCCTCCGTTTGAACGGGCTTTAGGATAGCTCTCCGTGTCCTCTGTGTCCTCTGTGGCAGATCGATTTCACCACAGAGTACACAGAGGACACAGCGCAATCACACCCGCGCTGCCCGCACCGCCGCAACCACAGTCTCAACGACCTCCCCCGCCCCGCCGAGCTGCTTCGCGCGCGGATCCTTGCGCGTGCTCCACTCGACGTGGCCGTTGGCGAGGCTCTTCGCGCCGACGGCGATGCGCAGCGGGAAGCCGATCAGGTCCGCGTCTTTGAACTTCACGCCGGGGCGTTCGTCGCGATCGTCGAACAGCACATCGATGCCGGCGGCGAGCAGTTTCTCGTACACCTCGTTCGCCATCGCGAGCACGTTCTCTTCCTTGCCCACCGACGTCACCACCACTTCGAACGGGGCGATCGGCATCGGCCAGATGATCCCGTCCGCGTCGTGGCTTTGTTCAATTGCGGACGCCACGGTGCGGCCGATGCCCAGGCCGTAGCAGCCCATGATCATCGGGACGCGCTGGCCGCCTTCGTCGAGATACACGCAGTTCATCGACTCGGAGTACTTCGTGCCGAGCTTGAAGATGTGCCCGACTTCGATGCCGCGATAAACCTCCAGCGCCGTGCCGCAGCGCACGCAGGGATCGCCTGCCTTCGCGGTGGTGAAATCGCCGTACTCCGGCTCCGGAAAATCTCGGCCCGGCACGGCGTAATCGAGATGGTGATCCTTCTTGTTCGCGCCGACGATCCAGCGCTTGCGGCCCCGCAGCGAATGGTCGGCGAGGACGCGCGCGCACTTCGTGCCGACCGGACCGCAGTAGCCGATCACGCCGCCGGTCGCTTCCTCGAAGCGCGACTCCGTGATCAGTTCCAGGAACTGCGCGCCGAGGTGATTCTTGATCTTGACCTCGTTGCCTTCGCGATCGCCGCGCACGAGCACCATCACTGCGCCGAGGTCGGTGTCGAAAACGAGCGTCTTGACGAGTTGCGAGGTTGGCTTGTGCAGGAAGCGGCCGACATCGTCGATGGTCTGCGTTCCCGGCGTGTGCAGCTCCGCGATCGCATCGGACGGCGCGGGCTCGACTTCATCGTCGAAAAACTTCGACGTCGCCTTCTCCACGTTCGCACCGTAGCGGCAGTTCGGGCAGCTCACGACGGCGTCTTCGCCCGATTGCGCGAGCACCATGAACTCGTGCGAAGCCGAGCCGCCGATGTTGCCGGTATCGGCTTCGACCGGAACGTGGTCTAACGCACAACGATGAAAGATCCGGCTGTACGCATCACGCATCGCGTCGTAGTGCTCATCAAGCGATTCGCGGCTCGCGTGAAACGAATACGCATCCTTCATGATGAACTCGCGCCCGCGCATGAGGCCGAAGCGCGGACGGACTTCATCGCGGAACTTCGTCTGGATCTGATAGAGCGAAACCGGGAGCTGGCGGTACGAGCTCACGGAGTCGCGGACGGTCTCGGTGATCACTTCTTCATGCGTCGGCCCGAACACGAAATCGCGGTCATGCCGGTCCTTGATGCGCAGCAGTTCCTTCCCGTACTTTTGCCAACGGCCCGACTGCATCCACAGTTCCGCCGGCTGGATGGCGGGCATCAGCAACTCCGTCGAGCCGGCGCGCGTCATCTCCTCGCGCACGATGTTCTCGAGCTTCTTCACGGAGCGCAGTCCGAGCGGCAGGTAGGTGTAGATGCCGGCCGCGACTTTGCGGATCATGCCGGCGCGCATCATCAGCTTCTGCGAGATGACGTCGGCGTCGGCGGGTACTTCACGAAGCGTATTGATGAAATAGCGGGTCCAGCGCATGGGCCGGGGATTCTATCTCTCTCCCCCTCACCCTGCCCTCTCCCCTGCGGGGGAGAGGGTTGGGTGAGGGGGGCGTCTTGTGACATAGGCCGCGCGGGCCGCTGTGTTATGACTGACGGACTGATGAAAGAAGGCCGCATTCTCGTGTTCGAGCGCCCACCCGTGTCGCGCATCGTCTCGTGCGCGGCGTCGTTTGGCTCGGCGGCGATCTTCTTCATGTACCTGGCCGAGCACCCCACCGACTACGAGTTCCTTCCCATCATCGGCCTGGTCCTCCTCTTCCTAGGCACGCTCGCCGCTGCGATCATTCAGTACGGCGATCACATCTATGTCAGCGATGAAGGGCTGAAGTACGAGAACGCGCTGCTGAAGCTGTTCGGCAAGCGCGGCCGCTGGATGCGCTGGGAAGACATCGTCGAGGTGCGCGAGGTCAAGGATAAGATTCTGATCCTGCTCTCGCGCGACGGGCGCAGGCTGCTCGTCGATGCGATTCTTGGCTATGCGATTGCACGAGCCGAGATCGTCAGGCGAGCTCCGCAGGCGATTTTGTCGGGGACGCTCGTCACCCCCTCACCGCGTGAGGGGAGGATCGATTCGAACTCTTGACCCGCAACCGTCGTCTTCTCGTCGCTGCCGCGACGCTCGTCCTCCTGCTCGTCGTCGCCGGAACGCTGCTCGTGCGCGAGCGTGTCCAGCGCCGCCGCGTGTTCCGTCCCGCGGCCAGTGAAGTCACGACCGCGCCGCCGTCGCGAGGGATTCCGCCGGTCGAACAGTGGACGCAGACGTTCACCTCGCTCGATCCCGAACAGCTCGTCGAGCTGCTCGCGCAGATTGAAACGAAGCATCCCGATCTCTATCGCAAGTATTCACTCGCGTATCTGCATGCGCGTGCGCTCGTCGATGAAGACGAGAAGAGCGAGGCCGCCGCGAAGCTCGCGCCGTTTCTGGCGAAGGGACATCCGTTCCGCGATCTTGCGCTGTATCACCGCGCGTCTGTAGCGAGCGGACCGGAAGCGAGCCGCTTTCGCACGACGCTGGTCGTCGAACATCCGCAATCGATCTATCGCGATGAAGCGATCGATGAAGAGCTCGAGCACCTGGCCTCGCTTGGCGATCCGAAAACGCTGATCGACTTCGCGGATAAGGTCGCGCCATCGGCATCGACGGAGCGCCGCCGCGAGATGAGTGCGCGCATCGTGGAGGCGCTGGTCGAGGAGGAGCAGCTCGACGCCGCGTTCGCGCGCGGCATGGCGCTGTTGCGCGGCGGCACGACCGACGACGCCTCCGATCGCGTGACCCGCGCGCTCGACCTGCCGGAAATCCATCGCCGGCTGAACGCCGAACAGCTCGCGCTGTTCGGCGAGACGTTCCAGACCCACCGCCAGTACGACCGTGCGGTGGTGTTGCTGCAGATGGCGTTAGCCAAGCAGCCTTCTCCCCGCCCGAGCGGGGAGAAGGTGGCCGAAGGCCGGATGAGGGGCAAACGCGACGACCTCCAGTACGCCCTCGGCCGCAGTCACTTCGGCGCCGAACGCTTCGCCGAAGCGCAGGCGGTGTATCTCCGCGGTGCGCAAACCACCACCGATCCGCGCATGAAGGCCACATTCCTCTGGCACGCTGCGCGCGCGGCGCAACTGCGCGGCGACGACAAGACCGGCGAGCAATTGATGACTTCCGCGATCGGCGTGAAAGGCAACTTCCCGTCGACGCTCGCCGCACTGACGCAGCGCGTGCGCACGCGCATCAAACAGCGCCGCGTGAACGAAGCGGTCGCCGATCACATGTTCATCAAGCGAGTTGCGGCGAATGACCGCGCGTTCGTCGACGCCTCCCTCGCCCTCGCCGTCGGCGCGCTCGGTCTCGGCCGCAACGCATACGCGCAAGGCGTGCTCGCATCCGTGCCGCGTAATCGACTCGACGCCTACGATCGTGCCGAGTTTTCGTACTGGTCCGCGCGCGCGCTCGAAGCGAGCGATCCGCCCGCATCGTTCCGCGCGTACCTGGCGGTCCTGCGCGCCGAGGTGCCGACGCACTTTGCGTACTTTGCGCGGGCGCGGCTCGATTCCGCCGCGATGGCGCCGAAGCTCGCGCGCGAGCTCGCGGTGCGCGAGGCACAGGCCGCGAATCTCATCGCCGCGAAGAAGTTCGAGCTCGCCAAAGACGTGCAGACGGATCGCGTGCTGCTTTCGTCGCGCGATCGCGAGAAGCAGTTGCGCATTCTCACCTCGATCTATCGCGAGTTGCCTACGTACAAGGCCGTGCTCGAGCTCGCGCCTGCATCGCTGCCGCGCTTCCCGGACGTCGACACGAACGACGCGAATGCGCTGCTGATGGCGATGGGGCTGCACGATGAAGCAGTGCCGGCGATCGAGAAACGATTCGGCCTCGCTCCCGCGCGCGAAGCGCTCTCGCGTTCGTATGCGTTGAACCTCGGCGGCGCGTCGCGCGAGTCGATCTACGCCATCGAAGTGATGATGAAACGCGTGCCGGACGACTTCCATCCGGAGCTGCTGCCGACAGTTGTCCGGCAGTTGCTCTATCCGCGCTACTTCTACGACGCGATCGCCGCCGATGCCGAACGCTACGACGCGGATGCATCGCTCGTGCTCTCGATCATGCGCGAGGAATCGCGTTTCAATCCGCGCGCAAAATCACAAGCGGCCGCGCGCGGCCTGCTGCAGTTCATCATCACCACCGCGCGCGACATCGGCCGCGACGTCGGCCTGGTCGATCTCGATCCCGAAGACCTCTACGACCCCCGCATCATCATCCGCCTCGGCGCGAAGTACATCAGCGAGCTCTCCGAACAGTTCAGCGGCAATCGCTATCGCGTCGCGGCCGCTTACAACGCGGGGCCGAAACAGGTCGCGCTCTGGTCGCGCATGCAGCCCGCCGCCGGCGACGACTACTTTCTGACCGCAGTGAACTTCGACGAGACCAAACACTACGTGCGCAAGGTCATGAACTCGTACGAGCGCTACAGCGAGATCTACGGCAAGGCCGGCCCGAAAGGCGGATTACGCGCGGAGCCTTAGGTAGGATACGCGCGTGAAAAGCGAAGACGAGCTCCACCGCGAGCGGCGTCGCGGCTGGCTTCTGGTGGGGATCCTGGCGCCGCCCATCGTCGTCGGTTTAATGATGCTCAAGTTCATCACCACGCATCACCTCGTTCCCACCGGCTCGATGATTCCCACCGTTCATCCACGCGATCGTGTGTTCGTCTACCGCTTTGCGTACGCATTCGGCGAGACGCCCAAAGTCGGCGACGTGGTCGCGTTCCGCGATGGGGCGCTCTTCCTTTTTCGGGTCGTGGCAGGCCCCGGCGATACGCTCGAGCTCCGCGACAACGTCGTGCTCCTCAACGGAAAGCCTCAGCGCGAGCCGTACAAGATCCTGACGCCGGACATCCCCTCCGTCCGCAGTTTCGGGCCGGTCACCGTCCCGGCCGGCCATTACTTCCTCATGGGCGACAACCGCGACAACGCCAACGACTCGCGTTTCCGCGGCTTCATCTCCGAGGAGCAGATCGTCGGACGAATGATCGACGTGCTCCACGTGGGACGGTGCGAGTAGGAAGGATCACCTGGCCATCACTCTCTCGTACATTTCGCGATACACCGGGATGATCTTTTGCTCGTCGAAGCGGTCCACCGCCACCTGCCGCGCGCGTTTGCCCATGCTTTCACGCAACTGGTCGTTGCGCAGGATCTCGATGCCGCGCGCGGCCATGGCGTCGGTATCGCCGACTGATACGAGGTAGCCGGTTTCGCCGTCTACGATCACTTCCGGCAACCCGCCCGCGCGCGTCGCGATCACCGGCACTTCGGACGTCATCGCCTCGAGCGCCGCCATGCCGAACGACTCGGTCTCGGACGGCAGCAGAAACAGGTCGCAGCCGCCGAGGACTTCTTCGAGGTTGGGAAGGTTGCCGAGGAACGTGACGCGGTCGTGCAGGCGATTGGCGCGCGCATATGCTTCCACGCGAGAACGTTCGGGACCATCGCCGACCATGAGCAGCCGCGCGCTCACGCCGTCCGCGACGATCTTCTCGAACGTCTCCACCACGTCCATCACTCGCTTGACCGGCCGGAAGTTCGACACGTGGCACACGAGCTTCTCCCCGCGCGCGCCGAACACCTGGCAGAACGCGCTGTCGCTGCGATGGAAGCGCGCGGGATCGACGAAGTTCGGGATGACGTCGATTTCCTTGCGCGTGTGGAAGTTCGCTTCGGTCTCTTCCTTCAACCACTGCGAGACCGCGGTGACACCGTCGGAGACCTCGATGCCGAACTTGGTGATCGGCAGATAGCTTTCATCGCGGCCGACGAGCGTGATGTCGGTGCCGTGCAACGTCGTGACGACTTTGAAACGCGATTGCAGGATCTGCTTCGCGAGATACGCGCTGATCGCGTGCGGGATGGCGTAGTGCACATGCAACACGTCGAGCTTCTCGTACGCCGCCACCTCGGCCATCTTCGTCGCCAGCGCCAGCGTGTACGGCGGATATGGATCGAAGAGCGGATACGGCGTGACGTTGACCTCGTGAAAATGCACTCGCTCGTGCAGCACGTTCAGCCGCGAGGGCATCGCGTAGCTGATGAAGTGCACATCGTCGCCGCGCTTCGCGAGCGCGAGACCGAGCTCCGTCGCGACGACGCCGGAGCCGCCGAAGGTGGGGTAGCAGGTGATGCCGATTTTCACACTTCCCGTCCCGAGTACGCCGCAATCAAATCGGAGATCATCGGCGGCTGCTTGGTCACGAATGCCTCCCCATACCGCACGCCGATCAGCGCGCCGAAATGGCGGCCGCGCGCGTCGATCATCTCCAGAAACTTCGGGTCGGAGATGAACGTGTTCGGCTCCTTCGAGTTCGGATCGTAGAACTGCGACTTGTACGCGGCCACCGAACGCATCTTCGTCTTCCACAGACTCGAAACATCGACGATGAACGACGGCGGCACCATGTAGTTCTGCATGTAGTACAGCACCGTCTGCGGCCGATGCGCGGGCGCGCCCGTCTCGAGCGATTTCAGTCCCGCGTAAAACGACGCCTCGGTCACGATGCGGCCCGTGCGGGTGTGGTCGGGATGGCGATCGTCGGGCCACGGCGCGATCACGAGCTGCGGGCGGCGCACGCGCAGCAGCTCGATGATCTCCAGTTCCTGTTCGCGGCCCGTCTGCAGATCGCCGTCCTGGAAGTCCAGCTGCTGGCGGAAGGTGGCGCCGATCGCTTTCGCGGCCGCCTGCGATTCCTTCTTGCGCGTTTGTGGTGTGCCGCGCGTGCCCATCTCGCCGCGGGTGAGATCGACGATGCCGATGCGCAGCCCATCTTTGACGCACTTCGCGGCGGTACCGCCGGCGGAGAGCTCCACGTCGTCGGGATGTGCGCCGAAGAAGATGATGTCGACTGTCTCGCTCATGTCTGTTCCTTACAACACGGCCACTTTGAAAAACGCGCTGTCGGGCTCCACTTCCTCGACCATCTGCTCGGCGATGCCCGCGCCGTAGACGTGCCAGTACGCGAACCAGCTCACGATGCGATCCTGCACGTGCCGGTCGGGATACAACGTGGCCACCACTTCGCGGATGGCCGCGTAACGTTCGCGGTCCTTGCGCACCAGACCCTTGATCGCTCGCTCGCCCAGCTTGTTGAAGTGGAATTCGAGATGGCCGATCGAGCGCTGAATCGAACTGGCCAGCGAATGATCGGCGGGGAGTGCGAGCTCGCCCACCTGCGCGATGCGCTCCATCAGCTCGCGCTTTCCTTCGTCGAGGATCTCCCGGATGCGCGCGACGCCTTCCGGCTCGCGCTCGGCGAGGATCGCTTCGGCGGACGCGAACACTTCCTCCGGTGTGATCTCGAATCGATCGATCGCACGCGCCACGCGTTTCGGCATCGCCAGCACGTGACCGCGCAGCGCGACGCGCGGCAACGGCACGCCGAGCATCTCGTGCAACGGCGCGAGCTGGGCGTAATACGCGACTTCGGCCGGACCGCCCACGAAGACGTCGGGCCGGATCACGTAGTCCTGCAATAGCGGGCGCGTGAGCGCCGAGGTCGACGTTTTCTCGGGTTGCCGGTTGTCGGTTGTCGGTTGTCGGTGGCCGTGCTCGTCGAGTTGATAGAGGAGCGTGTACTGCCCGTCGTCGTTCGGAACGACCTGTTCGCTGTAGCCGGCGTGTTTCAACGCCTCGCCCCGTTTTTTCAGCGCGGCGTGGATCTCGTCGCGCTTCGCATCAATCGCGTCGAAGAGCGTTGCGCCGGCGCGGCGAAGCTCCGGGAGAAGCGCGTCGACGAGGATGACTTCGTTGCCGAAGAGCGACGCGATGAGCTCCGCGAAAGAGTCGCGGAAGGTGATGCCTTCGCGCAGCCACGCGGGGCGTTCGATCGCAAACGCCGCGAGCAGTTGCTGGATCAACGGCTCGGGAACGGGAAGCGACCCGACCACCGCGCGCGAATCGGCGGTGCGGGTCGCGCGGATACACAACAGATCGAGCTGCGTATCGCGCGCGGGCAGCAATCGCGTCGGCACGCTCAGCGTCGCCACTTCGTCGAAGTCGTGGTCTTCGGTCGCGAGCCAGAACATCGCCGTCGCAGGCGTGCCCTGCTTCTCGAGCTCGCGCTTCATCTTCACGATGCTGGCGATTTTCGCGAGCGTGTAGAACGGACCACCTGCAAAGCCGACCTGTTGTCCCGCGATGATCGTGCGCGTTTCGCCGCGCGCCCACCGCTCGATCGCTTCGCGCGCGAAGATCCCCCAATGCCGGTTGGACCGATCGAGCGCGGATGCCAACTGCAACTCCCCCGAGGAACCCCGAGGAACCGAGGAACCCGAGGAACCCCGAGGAAGGAACCGCTCGTCGCCGCCGAGCCAGTCCAGCACGAACGGATTCATCCCCGGGTACTGCGACAGCGGCGCTTTCATGCTACGCGGCTCCCCACCAGGATCAGGCGTGGCGACGTGCGCGTGAACGCCGTGCCGTCGAAGTCCCCATACGCGCTGCGGATCGACAGTTTGCATGCTGCAAACATCGCAGAGATCTCATCGAGATCGTAGCCGCGCACGCGCTCGAGGTAGCGCTTTTCACCGATTGTCATTCGTTTGTTGAAGGAGCGGTCCGATCGGTCGAACCACCGTTCGATGCGCACGACCCCCATCGGCGTGTCGCGCGTCTCGCGCTGCACGAGGTTCTCGAGCTCGCGGTCGACATTGAGATAGTCGAAGAGGAAGTGCGCGCCGTTCGCGAGCACGCGCGACATCTCTCGCACGACCTGCAAGTTCTCCTCTTCTTCCGCGAAGTAGCCGAAGCTCGTGAAGAAGTTCACCAGGCCCGCGAACACGTTGTCGCAGAAGGGAAGGTGCCGCATGTCCGCGCGCGCGAGCGCCATCGCGCCATATTCGCGCATCCCGGTGCGCAGCAGCGTGTACGAAAGATCGCAACCGACGGCGCGATAACCGAGGGCCTGCAGTTCCCGGATGTGCCTTCCCATGCCGCATGCGAGATCGAGGATGTCGCCGTCGATGGCGCCGCAGACCCGTTGAAAAAACGCGGCCTGCTGCCGCGCCTCCGCCTCGTCGCGATGCGAGTAAAGCTCGAGATACTCCGCGCCGAACCATTCCTGGTACCACGTCATCCGGCCGCGCAGTCTATCCTCACGCGGTTGATCGATGGACCTGCCGACGCTTTTCGCGTGGAGCTTTCTCGCCGCGACGATCCTGCCGCTCGGATCGAAGCCGGCTTTCTGGGGGCTACTCGAGGACGTGTGTCGCAAGTAGCCTTCTCCCGTCCGCGAGGGGAGAAGGTGGCCAAAGGCCGGATGAGGGAGCGACGTTGTCTAGCTCGTCAGCCGCGCGCGAATCTTGCGCTCGTTCTCTCTCGCGCGCTCCAGCGCCGCTTCGAGCGAGGCCACGAGCGCGCTCGCGTTCGCGAGCAGCTCTTCGAGATCCGACGGCGGCTCCACCGCGGGCGCCGCGGCGAACGGATCCTCGAAGTCGACGTGCACCGGCTCGTCGTGCGCGAAGGGATCCTCTTCCGCCTCCACCTCCGGCTGCACGGCCACGCCGCCGGTGTCGAACGGATCTTCATCGGGCACCGCGGCGGGCGCGGGTGCAGGGGCTGGAGCTGCGACCACCGGATGCGCGCCGCTTTCCGCGCGCATCGATAACTTCGGCGTGCCCGCTGAATGATGCGCGACGCCGGACTTCTGCGTCATGTCCGGGGCCGACAACGCCGGCTCTTCGTAGAGCGTCGTGTCGACGTTGTTCTTCAGGTTGTCGAGGATCTTCGCAACGGCCGCGCGCAAGGTCGCGGTCACACCGGCGCCCGTCTTCGCCGAAGCTTCGACGACCGACGACGAGTCGGTGCCGAGGTAGTCGATCATTTCTTCGACGGGCGAGACGTTGGGCAGATCGCGCTTGTTCAATTGATATACGAGGGCGACTTTGTTCGGATCGATGCGATTGAGGCGCAGGTTCGTCTTCAGGTTCTCGAGACTGTCGAGGTTCGACTCGCGCATCTCGGCCTGCGAGTCGGCCACGAACACCACGCCGTCCGCGCCGCGCAGCACGAGCTTGCGCGTGGCGTCGTAGAAGACCTGTCCCGGCACCGTGTAGAGCTGCACGCGCACCTTCTGGCCAGCGATCGTGCCAAGCTCCATCGGCATGAAGTCGAAGAAGAGCGTGCGATCCGTCTCCGTCGACATGGAAATCATCTTGCCTTTGTTGTCGAGCTTCGGGTTCGCGTAGATCTTCTCGAGGTTCGTGGTTTTGCCGCACAGGCCGGGCCCGTAATACACGAGCTTGACCGTCACCTCGTTGATCGCTTTGTTGATGAGGACCATCGGACGCGCAAATGTTAGCAGACGGGCAGGAGCGCTGGCGCTCCGCCCATACAATACGTCGCACATGTTCGCGGCCGGGTCCCGGGTTGGTCCGTACGAAGTTCTCTCGCTCCTCGGCGAAGGCGGCATGGGGCAGGTTTACCGCGGGCGCGATCCGCGGCTCGGGCGCGACATCGCCATCAAAGTGCTGGCGAAAGACGCGTCGCAGGATGCCGAGGCGACCGGAAGACTGGAGCGCGAGGCGCGTGCGATCGCGTCGCTGTCCCATCCGAACATCCTCGCGGTGCATGACGTCGGCCGCGAAGACAGCGCGTTCTATCTCGTCACGGAGCTGCTCGAAGGCAAGACGCTGCGCGATGCGTTGCAAGTGCCGATGACGTGGCGCCGCGCCGTGGAAATCGGCGCGGAAGTGGCCGAAGGCCTCGCCGCGGCGCACGCGAAGTCGATCGTGCATCGCGATCTGAAACCGGAGAACATCTTCATCACCGACTCCGGCCGCGTGAAGATCCTCGACTTCGGCCTCGCGCAGACCGATCCGATTCTCAACGACCGCGACGAAGGCAACATCCCGACCACGAAGTGGTTCCAGACGCATCCCGGCACGGTCATCGGCACGCTCGGTTACATGTCGCCCGAGCAACTGCGAGGCGAAGCCGTCGATCCGAGCGCCGACATCTTTTCGCTCGGCTGCATCCTCTTCGAGATGGTCACGCTGAAGAAGCCGTTCCATCGCGAGTCGGGTGCGGCGACGATCGCGGCCATCCTCAAAGACGACCTGCCACGCGATGTGCTCAGCAGTGCGGTTCCGTCCGAGTTCCAGCGCATCATCGAAGGCTGCGTGGAGAAGAGTCCGACCACGCGCTTTCAGTCCGCGCGCGATCTCGCGTTGACGTTACGCGCCATCGGCAGCAGCACCACGATGGCGAACGACGTGATCCGCACGATCGTGAAGAAGCGCACGTCGAAGAGCATCGATTCGATCGCCGTGCTGCCGCTCGCGAACGCGACGAACGATCCGGGCACGGAGTACCTGAGCGACGGCATCACGGAAGGGATCATCAACAAGCTCTCGCAATTGCCGAAGCTGAAGGTGATGGCGCGCAGCACCGTGTTCCGGTACAAGAACCGCGACGTCGACGCGCAGGCGGTCGGCCGCGAGTTGCGCGTGCGCGCCGTTCTCACCGGTGTCGTCAAGAATCTCGGTGAGAGGCTGAGCATCAGCGTGGAGCTGGTGGACTCGCTCGACGGCGCGCAACTTTGGGGCGAGACGTACAACCGCGTGCTCGCCGATCTGCTCGAGCTGCAGGAGGAGATGTCGCGCGAGATCGCCGACAAGCTCCGCCCGAAGCTCACCGGCGCCGAAAAGAAGAAGCTGCGCCGGCGCACCACGGAGAACAGCGAGGCTTATCAGCTCTATCTCAAGGGGCGGTATCACTGGAACAAGCGCACCGAGGAGAGCTTGCGGAAGGGAGTGCAGTTCTTTCGCGAGGCCATCGAGTCCGATCCCTCGTATGCGATGGCATACGCCGGCATGGCCGACTGCTTCATCACCATGGCCACGAACATTCCGCTGCCGCCGCGCGACACGATGCCGAAGGCGAAAGCGGCCGCGATGCGCGCAATCGAGCTGGACGGCGGTCTCGCCGAAGCCTGGACGTCGCTCGGCGCCGTGCGCTGGTGGTTCGACTGGGATTGGGAAGGTGCCGAGGAGGCGTATCGCCGGGCCATCGAGCTCAATCCGAACTACGCGAACGCACACGACGGCTATGCGATGCTGCTCTCAGCGCGCGGCCGTTTCGATGAAGCGGTCGAGCAGATCTCAAAGGCCGCGGATCTCGATCCTCTGTCGCTGATCATCGCCGTGCACGCGGGCTGGCCGTTCTACTTCGCGCGCGATTTCGAATCGGCGATCCGCCGCTTCCGCAAGGCGCTCGAGCTCGACGAAAACTTCATCCCCGCGCACGGCTGGCTGGGCATGGCCCTCGGCCAGCAGCATCGCTACGCGGAAGCGCTCGATGTGTTTGCTCGCGCGCTCGAGGTTGATCGGATTCCGATCCTGACCACGATGCTCGCGCACACGCATGCGATCGCCGGCAACCGCGAGAAGGCACTGGCGCTGCTCGACGACCTCCTCGCCACCGCGCGCACGCGCTACATCTCGCCCTACGACATCGCGGTCATCCACGCCGGCCTCGGCGACGCCCACGCGGCGCTCGCGCAGTTGCAGGCCGCGGTCGAGGATCGTTCTCCATGGATGGTGTTCGTCCCCGTCGATCCGCGGCTCGACCTGTTGCGCGGCGAGCCCGCGTTCGGCGAGATCGTGGCGGCGCTCCATTGAAACGCATCTGGCGCGCCGTCTACTGGAACCTCGTTCATCCGATGCATCGCAAGGTGCTGATGCGGCGAGCGGCGGCGGGCGATCGCGAGAAGTTGCGCGCGGTGGAGCTGGTGCAGCCGTACACGATGGTCGGCTTCGAGCGGCTGATGAACGCGTGGGACGTCGTCAAGCGCGCCGAGGTGCGACACCTGCCGGGTGCGATCGTCGAGTGCGGCGTTTACAAGGGCGGCTCGGCGGCGGTGATGACCATGGCTGCGTCGCGCGAGCGGCACATCTGGTTGTTCGATTCCTTTGAAGGACTGCCCGAACCGACCGCGAAAGACGGCAATGCGGCGAAGGAGTATTCGGGCGATCGTGCCGGCGGTGCGCTCGAGCCGATCGGACAATGCGTCGGTCCGCTCGATGTCGTGAAGGAGCTCTTCTTCGACAAACTGCATGTCGACCCTTCACGCGTGCACATTCGTCAGGGCTGGTTTCAGCAGACTCTGCCGGCGGCGCGCGGCGAGATCGGACCGATCGCGGTGCTGCGTCTCGACGGCGACTGGTACGACTCCACGAAAGTTTGCCTCGAAAATCTTTACGATCTCGTCATCGCGGGCGGGTTCGTGGTCATCGATGATTACGGATATTGGGAAGGTTGCCGTCGCGCGGTGGACGAATTTCTCGCCGCGCGCAATCTCGAGGTCGAGCTGATTCGCGTCGACGACTCGGGCGTCTGGTTCATGAAGGAGGCCGCATGAAAATCGCAGTCGCGGTTGCGCTGTTGGTAGCGGGTGCGGCAGTTGCGCAGGAGAGTGCGGTCATCGATGTGCAGGTCACGAACCTCGACGTCGTCGTTACCGACTCGAAAGGCAAGCGCGTCACCGGCCTGACGAAGGCCGATTTCGAAGTGCTCGAAGACGGCGTGCCGCGCGAGATCACCAACCTCTCCGAGATCAGCCGGAACGCGGCGGCGATGACGGAGACGATCCAGCCCGCGCCGCGGCGCATCCTGCTGATCGTCGACAACGGCACGATCGCGCTGGCCGCGCGGCGGAAAGTATTCGACGCGACGCGCGCGACGCTCGACAAACTGGTCGTCAATTCATCCGACCGCATCGCCATTGCCACGATCTCGCGCTCAATCAAGGAGCGCCTCGGCTGGACGTCCGACCGCGAGGCCGCGCTGAAAGTGCTGGCCGAGATCGAAAAAGACGCGATCCTGCCGAACCTCGACGTGATGGCATTCGAGCGCTCGCTCGAGGACATCATCTCGGAGGCGCAATCGAGGCACGCATCAATGGCCGGAAGTGCGCCGCAGGGTGGCACCGGCGACGGCACCGGCGAAAATCCGCCCGGCGGCACCACCGGCGGAGGGGTCTCTTTCGGTGGCGGAGGGACCGGCCGTCCGCCGGTCAACTTCCAGTATCTCGTGGCACAGGCCCGTGCGTACGCCGCGTCGACCACAAACGACACGCGGCAGACGATCTCCGCGCTGAATGCTGCGATGACGGCGTTCCAGGCGATGCCCGGTGGACGCCGGATCGCGATCATCGTCGGCGGTGCGCTGCCGATGAACGCGGCCGACGCAGTGTTTCAGCAGCTCGAGGCCGTGCGCGAGCAGTTCGACCGCCCCGACGTGCGTGGGATGGTCGGAATGAAGCAGGCATCGACGCTCACTCAGATTTCCGCATACGACCTCGGACGCGAGATCGATGGACTCGCCAACTCCGCGAAGCTGAAGGGCATCGCCATCTATGCCGTGAATCCGGAGTTCGGCGACAGGATGTCGTCGGGAGTGAACGCATTCACGCCCGTTGATTCGGGCGCGGAGTTCTCGACGATGCGCGGCATGCTCGATGGGTACAACCGTCTCGCCGTCATCACCGGCGGCGCCGCGATGATCGGCCGTCCCGCGCAATCGGCCGTCGCCGAGATCGTGAGCGATCTCGATTCGTATTACTCGCTCGGCTATCGCGCCGCCGGCCCGCTCAACCCACAAACGCAGATCGCGGTGAAGGTGCGCAAGGGACTCAACGCTCGCGCGACGCTCGCTTCCGGCGCGATCAGCCGCGATTGGCAAGTCGCCGACCAGGTGCTCGCGAATCACATCGCCGAGCCCGCGAACCCGCTCAACATTTCCGTCTCGATGGATCCCGCCGTCGTCGCGGGAGAAAAGAAAACA
>Ga0196978_1000345_pt1 | contig 23709 bp, 20 predicted proteins | sample S3v_2013CmetaG_FD_155491 | JGI IMG/M metagenome (GOLD analysis project Ga0196978, IMG submission 155491) | Soil microbial communities from Anza Borrego desert, Southern California, United States - S3+v_20-13C | ecosystem: Environmental > Terrestrial > Soil > Desert | place: USA: California... | reverse complement strand
CCGCGTTGCCGTAGCTCTTGCTCATCTTGCGCCCGTCGGTGCCCGGCACGCGAGCGGCCTGCACGACCATCCCCGCAGGTTCGGGAAAGACCGCACCGTAGAGATTGTTGAAACGGCGCGCCACCTCGCGCGTCAGCTCGATGTGCGGGAGCTGATCCTCTCCGACCGGCACGGCGTCGGCCTTGTACAGAAGGATGTCGGCTGACTGCAGCAGCGGATAGCCGAGAAAGCCGTAGGTCGACAGGTCGCGGCCTTCGAGCTGAGTCTGCTGTTCCTTGTACGTCGGCACGCGCTCGAGCCACGGAATTGGAATGATCATCGAGAAGAGCACGTGCAGCTCGGCATGCTCGCGCACGTGCGATTGCCGGAACAGGACGCTGCGCTCGGGATCGAGACCCACGGCCATCCAGTCCAGGATCATCTCGGCCGTGCTCTGGCGGATGTTCTTGGGATCGGCGTAGTCTGTGGTCAGCGCGTGCCAGTCGGCGACGAAGAAGAAGCAGCGCGAGGCTTGCTGGAGCGCGACCCAGTTCTTGAGCGCGCCGTTCAGATGTCCCAGATGCAGTGCGCCCGTGGGACGCGTGCCCGAGACGACGATGGCAGGCGCCGGCTTGGTGGCGGCCGCCGTGCTCACAGGATTCCGAAGACGGCGTCGATGGCGCCATAGACCAGGCCCATGACGGGACGCAGGATGACGTTCAGGACGTTGGTCAGAAGAAGGGTGAGAATGACGAGAAAGCCGTAGGGCTCGATCTGCGAGAGCGGCTCGCCGAGTTGGCGCGGCAGCAGGCCGACGGCCACCCGCCCGCCGTCCAGGGGCGGAATCGGAAGCATGTTGAAGACCGCCAGGAGCACGTTCAGCTGCAGGCTCATCTGACACATCAGCATGATCGGCCGTGCCACTTCGAACTGGCCTTCGGCCGCCGGCGCGCCCGGAGACGCGATCGCGATCCCGGCCAGAATGCCTGCGCTCAGGAACGCCAGCGCCAGGTTCATCGCCGGACCAGCCGCCGAGACGTAGATCATGTCGCGCAGCGGATTGTTGAGCCGGTGAAACGCGACCGGTACCGGCTTGGCCCACCCGAACAGGAATCCCGACCCGCTCAGCAGCAGCAGCCCGGGCAGAAGAATGGTGCCGAGCGGATCGATGTGCACGAGCGGATTGAGCGTCAGGCGCCCTTCGCTCTTGGCCGTATCGTCGCCGAGCCGGTTGGCCACGTAGCCGTGCGCCCACTCGTGGAAGACGACGGCGGCCAGGAACGGGACGATCCAAAGGGCGAGCTCGGCGGGATTGAAGTTCATGAACACCGGGCGGTCGCGCACGGGCGAGACCGGTGCGGGTGCCATACCAGCCGGCTCCCGGAGCGGCAACTGGGCAATTGTCCGCTATTTTCCGGGGATCGGCGCCGCGGCCATCAGCGCACTTTCATGCGCGAGCGCGGATGATGCTCCTTGTGCACTTCGCGCAGACGGCTGGTGGCCACGTGCGTGTAGATCTGCGTCGTGGTGATGTCGGCGTGCCCGAGAAGCAGTTGCACCGAGCGCAGGTCGGCCCCGCCTTCGAGCAGGTGGGTCGCGAACGAATGCCGCAGCACGTGCGGCGAGACCCGCTCGATTCCGGCGCGCGCGGCCAGCGTCGACAGGCGCTTCCAGAAGCCCTGGCGCGTCAGCTTCTTGCCGCCACGTCCCAGGAACAGCGCGCGGGAACGGCCGAGAGGATCGAGCTCGGGACGCGAGTGTTCCAGGTAGGCGTTGAGAGCCTCCAGCGCCGCCGAGCCGATGGGCACGGCGCGTTCCTTCGAGCCCTTGCCCACCACCGTCAGATAGCCGTCGCTCAGGTGCAGCGCGGCGCCGGTCAGGCCGACAAGCTCGGAGACGCGCAGCCCGCATCCATAGACCAGCTCGAGCATGGCGCGGTCGCGGATGGCCAGCGCATCGTTGCCGTTGGCGGCGGCCAGCAGCTCGAGGATCTGCTCGAGCGACAGGTACTTCGGCATCGGCCTGCTCCGGCGGCCCGGTCGCAGATCGCGAACGGGGCTGGTCTGCAGCCTGCCTTCGCTGACCAGGAACTTGAAGAGCCCGCGCACGGCCGACAGGCAGCGGGCTCGCGAGGACGGAGCCAGGCCTTCCTCGGCCAGCGACTCGAGAAACATCACGAGATCGTCGCGCTCGACCTGCGCGGCCTCGGTGCGTCCCGCCTTCTTCATGGCGGCCAGGAAACGCCGCAGGTCGCTGCCGTAGGCGTCGAGCGAGTTACGCGCCAGACCCTTCTCGGACGCCAGGTGGTCCATGTACTCGTCGGCGATGGCTGTCAGTGCCGAATCGGGCATGGCTCAGATGCTGACCTGATACGGCGCGGCCTGCGCAACGGGCGTGGTCGCGTCGGTGGTGAGCGCGGAGATGATGGATTCGCCGATATCGTTCAGACGGTCCTGGTCTTCGACCTTCCGGCCCTGCGAGTCGGTGACGTAGAAGACGTCGAGCACTTCGGTCAGGTGCGTGGAAATCTTGGCCATGTGGATGTCCAGGCCCATGCGGAACATCTCGTTGGAGACCAGGAACAGCAGCGCCGGCCGGTCCGCCGCGTAGACGTCGATGACGGTGAATTCCTTGGACAGGCGGTTGTCGATCTCGACGCGCGCGTAGGTGCGGCGAGCGGCCTTCTCGCCGACGCGGCGGGTGCGGGTGATCAGCGCCTTGCGCACCGTCTCCTCGACGTCGATGGCACCGGCAAAGACGCCCTCGAGCGTCTCGCCGATCTGCTCCCACAGCTCAGCCGAGGTGGCATCGACCGCGTTGGCCACGTGCTCGATGCGAAAGACGTCGACCGCCCAGCCTGCCGAAGTCGTCACGAGGCGTGCGTTGAGGATGTTGAGGCCGTGCGCCGACAACGTGCCCACCATGTCCTTGAAAAGGCCGCGCCTGTCCAGTGCGCAAATAGTGAACTCGGTAAATCCGCGCTCCGGAAAATGCTCGACGCCGTATCGGAACTGCGAGCTGCCCACCGACTCGTACAGGCGCCAGTGGTCGATGATCTTCTCGTCGGGGTTGCCGAGGAAATAGGAGGTCGGCAGCGTCTCCAGGAATGCCGACAGCCGCACGCTCTCGGCCTGGCCGGCAGCCTTGTCGAGCAGGCGGCGGCGCGTGCGCTCGGCGCGGCTCTCCATGTCGGCCTCGGTGATCTGTCCCTTCTCGAAGATCTCGACGGTGCGCCGGTAGAGCTCGGCCAGCAGGTGATCCTTCCATCCGTTCCAGATCTGCGGTCCCACCGCGCGCATGTCGGCGAAAGTCAGCAGGTAGAGCAGGCTCAGGTTCTCGGCCGTGCCGACCTGGGCGGCGAAGTCCATGACGAGCGCCGGGTCCTCGATGTCGCGAGTCTGCGCCAGCATCGACATCGTCAGGTGATTGCGCACCAGGAACTCGAGCGTGGCGCGGTCGTCCTCGTGCATGTAGAGGCGGTCGGCGATGTCGCGCACCATGATGGCACCGCGCTCGTCGTGATCGCCGCCGTAGCCCTTGCCGAGGTCGTGGAACATCATCGCCAGGAACAGCAGCTCGGGTCGGTCGCAGTCGCGCATCGTCTGCGTCAGGAACGGGCTCTTGGCCGCCAGCTGGCCATTGCGCAGGCCCTCGAGCTCGCGGATGCCGATCAGCGAGTGCTCGTCCACGGTATAGACGTGGTAGTAGTCGTGCTGGACCATGCAGAACAGGCGCCCGAACTCGGGAATGAGCTTTCCGAGCACGCCCAGCCGGTTCATCTGGGCAAGGGTCTCGTAGACGCCTTCCTTGGCGCGCAGGATCTCGAAGAACACCTCGACCGCGGCGCGTGACTGCGCCACCTCGGGCGTCAGTACGGCGGCCTTCTGCCGCACCAGCTCGCGCGTGCGCGACGCGAAACGCACGTCGTGGCGCTGGCAGTCGCGGAAGATGGTGATGAGATTGACGGGATCGGCGTCCAGGACCTTTTCTTCGACGACGAGACGGTCGTTGAGGATGCTGACGCCGCTTCGCAGGTTGCGCTGGGTGACCAGGCGCCGCAGCAGGCCCGTACGGCGCTCGGGCGCGCTGATCAGTCGGTCGACGATGTCGTCGGTGGTGCGCGCCATCACCGCGGCGTGATGGTAGTAGTCGCGCATGAACATGTCGCCGATCGAGTTGTTGCCCTCCGACTCGTAACCGAACCGCTGACCCACGGCGAGCTGTCGCTCGAAGGTCAGGTGGTCGTTCTTGTTGCTGGTCAGGAAGTGCAGCGCGTCGCGGGTGCGCAGAAGGAACTCGCGCGACGCGCTCAGCTCCTCGTATTCCTTGGCGGTGACGATGTCCTGCTCGCGCAATCCTTCCAGGTCCCCGACCTCGCGTGTGACGCGCGCGATCCACAGGGCAGCGTTCAGGTCACGCACGCCGCCGAAGCCTTCCTTGACGTTGGGCTCCAGGATGAACACCGAGCCGCCGTAGCGCGCGCGGCGATTGCGCAACTCCTCGATCTTGGCTGCGGTGAAGCTTTCGGCATCGCTGGTGGCGAGCTTGCGGCGGACCGAGGTCTCGAAGTCGCCGGCCAGCTCGGGACTGCCGCACAGGAAACGCCCGTCCAGCAGCGCGGTCTTGATGGTCAGGTCGCTGGCGCCCAGGCTGACGCACTCGGCCGCATCGCGCACCGCATGGCCGACCTGCAGGCGCGCGTCCCACAGCGTGTAGAGCAGCGACTCGGTGACGGTCTCGACGAAGGGCGTGACGCCGCCCGAATGCAGCACCAGCAGATCCACGTCCGAGTACGGGCACTGCTCGCGCCGCCCGTAGCCGCCGAGCGCGAAGACGGCGCAGTGCTGGCGCGTGCGCGCGTAGCGGCGGGCGTAGCGCTCGATCGATGCGTCGAAGAGGAAGCGGATCAGGTGATCGAGGCTGGAGGCCAGGCGCGTGACCGTGTCGACGCCGTTGGCGCCGGCCCAATGTGCGCTCTCCAGCTCGGCGCGCACCGCGGTGACGTAATCGCGCGCGACGTCGGAGAGTCGTCCGCCGACGCTTCCCGGCGCCGGCAGCAGCATGGCCTTGGGTCCCCCTCCCTCCGTGCTCGACATCAGCTGGCTGCCTCAGAGCGGTGAGGCCGCGCTCGCCGAGAGATACTCGGCGATGCCGCCGACGATGCCTTCGGCGGCCATGTCGCGGTAGCTTTCGGATCGGATGCGCAGACCTTCTTCACGATGTGTCAGGAACGCTGCCTCGACGAGGACGCTGGGGACCTCGTTGTCCTTCAGGACGAAGAATCGTCCCTCCTTGACGCCGAGGTCGCGCACGGCCTTGTAGCGCATCCCCAGATGTCGCACCAATTCCCTCTGAATGCTCTTGGCCAGGCGGGGACTGGCGCCGTTTCGCTCGAGACTGGCCGTTTTTCTGCCGAAGGCGCCGGCGCCGTTTCTCGCTCGCGACAAACGATGACTGCCCCCTATGCTCGCTTCTCGTGCGTAGTAGGTCTCGACTCCCGAGGCGCCCTGGTTGCCGCTGGCGTTGGCGTGGATGGACACGAACAGGTCGGCGTTCCATTGCCGCACCATGGCGCGCCGGTCCTGGAGGCTGACGAAGACGTCGCTGGTGCGTGTCATCACCACGTCGACGTCCAGGCGCCGTCGCAGGCGATCGGCCACTGCGGTGGCGATGGCGAGCACGATGTCCTTCTCGAACTCGCCTGCCCAGACCTTGGCGCCCGGATCCTTGCCGCCATGCCCGGGGTCGATGACGATCAGCGGCCGCGCGGCGATGCGAGTGCGCGCGGCGGAAGGATCGCGAGCGGCGGAGGCGTGTTCCGTGTCGGCCGTGGAGGATGATCGGTGCGCAGGAGAAGGCGGCTGCGCCTCGGCACTTGGCGAGCCGCTGCGCGCGACCCGGATCGTCAGCTCGCCGCTTCCCTCGTCCACGTCGACATGAGAGCGCGAAGCGTCGGCCAGATGGACGTGCAGCCGCACGCCGTCAGATTCCGGCGAGGCGACCACGGCCACGCCGTGCACGAGAGCATCGGCCACCGGCAGAAGGCGAGGCGCATCGCGTCCGAGCTGCGCGCCCGCGATCTCGACGACGTAGCTGCCCTCCCCTGGCCCGCTGCGATAGCTGGCGGCGCCGTCACAGGCCACGATGATTCGTGTGAGGCCAGGCGAGCTCGAGGCCGAGATCGAACGGACTACGGCCGCGTCGCTCGAGCCGAACGAGAGCAGGATCGAAAGGAAGCTCCCTGATGCGAAGGCCGGGAGCGAAGACAGAAAACGCCGCCGCACCTCCACCTCCACTGCAGCGTGCGATTATTGCGCCGCCTTCGCCTCCTCCACAAGGCGTGCGAGCAGGTTGAGCGCTTCCAGCGGCGTCAGCGCATCGGCATCGATGGCGGCGACACGCGCGGCGAAAGCCTCGCCGGCTTCGGCAGCAGCGCTGCGGCTGGCCGCGCGCGCCGAGGAGAAAAGACTGAGCTGGCTGGCGGTTGTCCCGCCGATACCGTGACCGCTCTCGAACCTGGCCAAAATTGAACGGGCCTTTTCGATGACGGGGTCGGGAACGCCGGCAAGGCGCGCCACCTCGATGCCGAAGCTGCCACTGGTCGGCCCCGGAACGATGCGGTACAGGAAAATCACCCCGCCCTTGTAGCGCCGCACCGCCACCGAGAAGTTCTGGACGTGATCGTGCTCGGCTTCCAGGGCCGCCAGCTCGTGATAGTGCGTGGCGAAGAGCGTCTTGGCCCTGGCCTTGCCCATGGCCTCGGCCACCGCCCAGGCAATCGAGATCCCGTCGAAGGTCGAGGTGCCGCGTCCGATCTCGTCGAGCACGACCAGGCTGCGCTCGGTCATGTCGCGCAGGATGGCGGCGGTCTCGCTCATCTCGACCATGAAGGTGGACTGACCGGCGGCGAGATTGTCGCTGGCCCCGATGCGCGTGAAGATCCGGTCGACCAGCGGCACGCGCGCGGCGGTGGCAGGGACGAAAGAGCCGCAGTGCGCCAGCAGCGCGATGAGCGCCACCTGCCGCAGGTAGGTCGACTTGCCGGCCATGTTCGGTCCGGTGATGACCATCAGCAGGCGCGAATCCATTCCGAGCCGGCAGTCGTTGGGGACGAAGGTGCCGCCGAGTCGTGCCTCGACGACGGGGTGGCGGCCGCCGACGATCTCGAGGTCGCCGCTCTCGCACATTTGTGGACGCACGTATCCGCGCTGATGCGCGACCTCGGCAAGCCCGGCCAGCGCATCGAGCGCGGCCAGCGCGGCGGCGGTGCGACCGAGGCTCGGCTGCAGCGGCGCGATCTCGCAGACGAGCTCGCGTAGAAGATGCGTTTCCAGCGCCGCAAGACGCTCCTCCGCACCGAGCACTTCGTTCTCGCGCGCCTTGAGCTCGGGCGTGATGTAGCGCTCGGCGTTGGCCACCGTCTGCTTGCGTGTGTACGAGACGGGCGCCAGGTGCTGGTTGGCCCGCGTGATCTCGATGTAGTAGCCGAACACCTTGTTGAAGCCGACCTTGAGCGAGCCGATTCCGGTGCGCGCACGCTCTTCGGCTTCGAACGCGACGATCCATCCCTTGCCGTCGCGGCTGATCGAGCGCAGACGGTCGACCTCTTCGTGGTGGCCGCTGCGAATCACCTCGCCCTTGCCCACCATCGCCGCCGGCTCGTCCACCAGCGTCGTGCGAATGCGCTCGGCAAGAGCCGGCAGCGCATCCAGGTCCCTCGCGACAGCCGCCAGGACATCGGCACGCTGCGCGCCGGCAAGGCGCGTGCGCAGCAGATCGACGAGCGCGAGCGCATCGGCCAGACGAGCGACGTCGCGCGGCCCCGAGGTGCCGGCGCCGATGCGGCCGAGCAGGCGCTCCAGATCGCCGATCCGACGCAGCGACTCGCGAAGATCGGCGCGCAGCGAATAGTCCTCGACCAGGGCCTCGACCACCGACAGGCGCGCGCCGATGGCGGACAGGTCGGCCAGCGGACGCACCAGGTAGCCGCGCAGTGCGCGCTTGCCCATGCCGGTGGCGCAGCGGTCCAGCACTGCCACGAGCGCATTGGCCCTGCTGCCGTCGTAGGACTCGAGGATCTCCAGATTGCGACGCGTGGCCGCATCCAGATGCAGAAAGGCGGAGGCGTCGTACTGCACCGGCTCGCGAAGATGCGAGACGTTTCCGCCCTGTGTGGCAGCCACGTAGGCGCGCAGCAGGTCGCAGGCAGCCTGCGCGGCGTCTGTCGCACCGGTGACCTGGCGCGCAGCGGCATCCTCGCGCGATCCGCCGGCGCCTTCGTCGCGTGACGCCCCTGTGCCCTCGCGGCGCGATGCGCCGACCGCGTCGCTACCGGTCTCCCGCGTCGAGCCGACCAGGCATCCCGGCAAGGCCGCGCGCAGCTGATCGACCAGCGCCTGCGACTCGCCCTGGCGCAGGACGACTTCGCTTGGTGCGGCAGCGGCCAGCTCTTCTGCCAGCGCCTGGAAGGATGCGACCTCGGTCGTGCGAACCTCGCCCGTGGAGAAGTCGGTGATGGCGATGCCATGACCGCCACCCGCAACTGCAACCACGGCGGCAAGGAAGTTGGCGCGCTCGGGCGCCAGGCTCTCCTCGTCCAGGTTGGTGCCCGGCGAGATGATGCGCGTGACCTCGCGGCGCACCAGCGCACCTTTCTCGGGCGGATCGAGCTGCTCGCAGATCGCGACCTTGCGACCGGCCTCCAGCAGGCGCGCGACGTAGGGACGCACAGAATGATACGGCACGCCACACATCGGGATGGGATGCTCGTCGTTGCGATTGCGCGAGGTCAGCGTCAGGTCCAGGAGCTCGGCTGCCTGCTCGGCGTCTTCGAAGAACATCTCGTAGAAGTCGCCCATGCGAAAGAACACGAGCGAATCCTCGTGACGAGACTTGACCTCCAGGTACTGCTGCATGGCGGGCGTCAGCTTGCCCTGCCACAGCGCCCTGCCCGTCGTGGTCTGCGTCTCGCTTCCCCGCGCGGCCGTCGTCATACGATCTTGCGCCGCTTGGCCACGTAGTCGACCAGGACGAAGCGCCCGAGCTGATCGGGCGTGGTGTAGAAGGCACGGCCCTTGTTGATGGCGGTCATGCGCTGCACGAAAGAGCGCAGCGGCGGGCTGTCGTCCAGCATGAAGGTGTTGATGCGCACGCCGCGCCGCGTGACGCGCTCGACCTCCTTGAGCGTCTCCACCGTCGCCCGCGTGGACAGGCCGCCGATGCTCATCGGCCATTCGCAGAACAGACGGCCCTCGTGGAAATAGGCGGTGGGCTGGCCGTCGGTGATGACGATCATCTGCTGACTGGCCGCCGGGTGGCGCGAGAGCAGCTCGGCACCCAGGCGAAGACCGTCCTGCAGGTTGGTGAAGGGGTCGCCCATGTTCCAGGTGACCTCGGCAAGATCGGATGGACGCAGCTCGACGGCGCGCGTGTAGAACCCGACCAGACCGAAATAGTCACGCGGGAAACGCGTGCGCATCAGCGTCTCCATCGCCAGCGCGACCTTCTTGGCGGCGGCGAAGCGTCCCTCCCAGCTCATCGACCAGCTCATGTCCAGGAGCAGCACGGTGGCGGTGCGCGTGGTGCGGTGGCTCTCCTTGACGTGCAGGTCGGCGGCCCGGATCGACACGGGCGTGCCCGACGCGCGCGTCAGTGCGGAGCGAACGGTGGCGGCAACGTCGAGCACGAACGGGTCGCCGAACTCGTAGGGCTTGGCGTCCTCGGTGTGCATGTCGCTGGCACCGCGCCTGCGCGTGTCGTGACGGCCCGAGGCATCCGCGAGCAGATCGTGCAGGATCTCGCGCAGTGCGATCTGTCCCAGTCGGCGTGCGCCCTTGGGCGACAGGACGTAGCGTCCTCCCTTGCTGACCACATAGCCTGCGTCGGTCAGCGCCCGCGCCAGCTGCTGCAGCCGCGCGATCTGCTCGGCCATCTCCTGCCCCAGCAACTCGCGCACCGAAGCGGGGTCGACGTTCTCGAAGTCACGCTCGCGAAGCGCGCGCTCGAGCTCGCGCAGCCGCTCGTAGACGTCGAGCATCTCCAGGGTCTGCTCGAAGTCGAGACTGTCGGGGCCGTGGAACTGATCGCGGTAGCGGCGCTGGAAACGCTCGACCTTGCGGATGTCGTCACCGCGATCGGAGAGCTGCTCGAAAGCCGAGCGCGCATCCTCGTCGTCGAACGGCCAGCGCGACATCTGCAGCAGGGCCTCTTCGAGGATCCGCGAGAGCCCCTCCATGTCCTCCTGGCGGCGGCGCCTCTTCTCGCCCGGAGGCATCCGCTCGGTGGCCTCCTGCTCCATGCCGGTGACCTCGTCGAGCTCGCCCCAGGGCTGCTCGAGCGACCGCTCCAGGTTGTACTTGTTGTGAAACTCCTCGATGGCCTCGCGAACCTTCTCGGCCAGCTCGTCGATGCCGACGACCTCGAATTCCTCGCCCGCCATGCCTTCGCGAAGCAGACGGTCGAGCGCTTCGCCGACGTCGTCGCTGGAGCCGAGATGCTCGGCCAGGCGCTCGAAGACGGTATCGGGATCGAGGCGGACGGTCTGGGTTCCGTCCCAGACTGTGTAGCGTAGGCGCACGCTCAAACCTGCTGTTGCGAAGCGATCATCGCGTCAGGCTGCGTAGGAGAGGCGCCCTCCCTGGCGCTCCCGATTGAGCTTCTTGAGAAGATGCAGGCCCTCGAAGACGAACTCGATGGCGGATGCGGTCAGGCCCGGGCTCTCGGCCGGGCCGAGATGCTCGATCACCTCGCGCAGCCCCGGAATCGAAGCCAGGCCTTCGAGGTAGTCCGATGCAGGCATGGTGTCGGAGACGGCCACGCCCCATCCCTGCCCCATGTACTCGAGGATGGGCTGGAGCTGGGCCAGGCTCAGGCGCGAATCGAAGACGTGCTTGACCGCCACCGACAGCAGGCGGTCGACCACTGCCGCCTCCTTGGCGGCGTCCAGGCCGTACTCGAGCTCGAGCTTGCCGTTGGTGGAGGCGAACAGCGCGTGCAGGTCGCTGATGCGCGGCACGATCTCGCTCTCGCCGCAGCGCACGGCGCGCTTCTCGGCGTTGGCCAGGATCGTCTCGTAGTTGTTGATGCTGACGCGCACGCTGACGCCCGAGGACTGGTTCACCTCCGGGGCCTTGCGTGCCTCCATCGTCGTGCGTGCGACCACTTCCTTCATGAAGTCGGGAACGCGCACGGGCCGGCCGCTGCGATCGGCGCACGACACTTCCTGCTCCATGATCGCGATCTCCTGCTCGATGGTGCGCGGATAATGCGTGCGGATCTGGACGTCGAAGCGGTCCTTGAGCGGCGTGACGATGCGGCCGCGGCTCGTGTAATCCTCGGGATTGGCGGTGGCCACCACGACGACGTCGAGCGGCAGCCGCATCTTGTGTCCCTTGATCTGCAGGTCGCGCTCTTCCATCAGATTGAACAGGCCGACCTGCACCTTCTCGGTAAGGTCGGGCAGCTCGTTGATGGCGAAGATGCCGCGATGCGTGCGCGCGACGATGCCGAAATGGATGGCCTCCTCGTCGGAGAGGTAGCGGCCTTCGGCGATCTTGACCGGGTCGATCTCGCCGATCAGGTCGGCAATGGTGACGTCCGGGGTGGCCAGCTTCTCGCCGTAGCGCGCATCGCGACCGATCCAGACGATGGGCAGGTCGCCGCCCTCGGCAGGAACGCGGCGGCGGCAGGCCGCGCACACCGGCGCCAACGGATCGTCGTGGATCTCGCAGCCGGCCACCGCCGGCACGGCCTCGTCGAGCAGGTTCATGAGCGCGCGGATCAGCCGCGTCTTGGCCTGGCCGCGCTCACCGAGAAGGACGATGTGGTGGCCCGAAAGCACCGCGTTCTCGATCTCGGGAATGACCGTCTCGTCGTAGCCGATGATGCCGGAAAAGACCGAGCGGCCGCCCTCCTCGCCTGTCAGGACCGCCAGGAGGTTCTCGCGCATCTCGTCGCGGACGCTGCGGGCGCGGTAGCCGCTGGCCTGGAGCTCGGCGAGAGTGGCGGGACGGGTCATCGAACGCGCACTATAGGTGCGGAACCGGCTACCGGCAAAGCGCCAGTTTGCCTATCCCGAACAGGTGCGGCGCCAATTATTGCGCCGGCGTCACGCCCGGCAACGCGGGAAGCTCGTCATCGGCATTGGTTTCGGCGGCAGTGGCCGCGTCGGCAGCCGCCGCTGCCAGCTCGTCCGCTCGCGCGCGATGTCGCGCCGCCTCGAGCTGCGCCTTGGTGACCTCGTCCTCGGCGCGTTCGGCGCGGGTCTGGGCCGCGGCGAGCTCGACCTGACGCGCTTCTGCGGCCGACCGCGCCTGCTCGAGCTCGCTGGTCAGCCGCTCCACGTCGCCTCGCAGCTTGCCGTTGACCTTGGCCTGACGGCGCACCGCGAATCGCAGCCGCGCGTGCTCGACGAAGGTGCCGGTGCCGGCGATGAGCGCGCCGAGCACGAGCGAGGCCAGCAGCAGCAGCGCCAGCGGGATGTCCATGGAGGCGCCCTCGGGACGCGGCATGAACTGGAACGGCGGCAGGTAGAAGAACTTGACCGGCGTCATGTTGACGCTGGCCAGCGCGATGCCGGCCACGATGAGGATGAGCAACAGGATGGTGCGCAGGATTCTCATGCTTCCTCCGTAAAGAGCGGCAGCAGGCGCTCGTAGGTATCTTCCAGATGTTGCGGTATCACGCGCGTGTCAGCGAGCATGGGCATGAAATTCGTATCGCCTTCCCAGCGCGGAACGATGTGCCAATGGAGATGATCGGCGATTCCTGCCCCGCCGCAGCGGCCCAGGTTCATCCCGATGTTGAAGCCTGCGGGCGAAAAGGCGCGGGTGAGGACGCGCACGCACCGCTGAAGGTCTGCGTGTACCGCGGCCGCGGTAGCATGGTCGAGCGAGGCGAAATCGGCGGTGTGGCCGCGCGGCGCGACCATCAGATGCGCGTTGGCATAGGGATACAGGTTCATGAGCACGCTGGTGTGCTCTCCGCTGGAAAGCACCAGGCCTGCGCGGCGTTCCGGCGCCGATTGCAGCCTGGGCTTGTCGCAAAAGATGCAGCCGGCGCGAAGGTCACCCTTCTCGATGTAGGACAGGCGCCAGGGCGCCCAAAGAACTTTCACCCGGCTTCAGTGCATCAGGAACGCACGGGCATCAAGCCGGCTTCGGGAGCGGAAGCGGCCAGCTCGGCCTGCTCGTTCTCGTACCCGTCATCGACGCGCTGCTTGAGCTCCTTGCCGACCTTGAAGAAGGGCACGCGCTTGGAGGCGACCGCGACCAGATCGCCGGTCTTGGGGTTGCGGCCCTCGCGGGCCTGGCGCTGCTTGACCACGAAGCTGCCGAAGCCGCGGATCTCGATGCGATCTCCCTTGCACAACGCCTCGGTCATGCTCTCGAAGACGGAGTTGACGATCACCTCCGCATCGCGCCGCGAATACGCCGGATAGAGCCGGACTATCTCGTCGATCAGGTCTCGCTTGGTCATCTGATCGTCCCTCCAGCCGGCCTACTCTCCCTTGCCGGTTTCCTCGCGACTCCCGCGCCGCGCCAGCTTTTCTTGGATCATATCGCCCAAGGTGACGCTACCCCCACGACCGCTTCCGGAGGCTTCCGATGACATGTAGGCGCGCATCTCTTCCTTCTCGGCCGACTGCAGCAGGGACCGGATGGACAGCGAGATCCGCCGCTCGCGGATGTCGACCTGGGTGACCTCGGCCTCGATCTGCTGATTGGGCTGAAAGAGGTCGCGCGGGTTCTCGACCCGTTCCCGGCCGATCTGGGAAACGTGGACCAGGCCCTCGACGCCTTCCTCCAGCTCCACGAACACGCCGAAGTCGGCGATGTTGGTGACCTTGCCGTGGATGCGCGTGCCGACCGGATAGCGCTCGTTCATGCGGCGCCACGGGTCCTCGGTCAGCTGCTTGAGGCCGAGCGAGAGACGCTCGTTGGGAATGTCGATGCCCAGGACGACGCATTCCAGCTCGTCGCCCTTTTTCACCATCTCGGAGGGATGGTGGACCTTCTTGGTCCAGTGCATGTCGGAGATGTGGACGAGGCCGTCGATGCCTTCCTTGACGTTGACGAACACGCCAAAGTCGGTGACCGAGGTGACCTTGCCCTTGACGCGCGTTCCGACGGGATGCTCGATGGGCAGCATTTCCCAGGGATTGGGCGTGACCTGCTTGAGGCCGAGCGAGATCCGGCGATTCTCGGGGTCGAGCGAGAGGACGACGACGTCGACCTCGTCACCCACCACCAGCACCTGCGAGGGATGCGTGACGCGCTTGGTCCAGCTCATCTCCGAGACGTGCACCAGGCCCTCGATGCCGTCCTCGATCTCGACGAACGCGCCGTAGTCGGTCAGGCTGACGACCTTTCCGTGCACGCGGCTTCCGGGGAAGAGGCGATCGGCAACGGTCAGCCACGGATCCTCGCTGAGCTGCTTGAGCCCGAGCGAGATGCGATGCGAGTTGGCGTCGTACTTGAGAACGACGACGCGAATGACTTCACCGGGCTTGACGACCTTGGAAGGATGGCTGACGCGTCCCCAGCTCATGTCGGTGACGTGCAGCAGGCCGTCGATGCCACCGAGGTCGACGAAAGCCCCGTAGTCGGTGACGTTCTTGACGGTGCCTTCCAGGATGACGCCCTCTTCGAGAACCTTGAGCGTCTCGGCGCGCATGACCTCCTGCTCCTTCTCGAGCAGGGCCTTGCGGGAGACGACCACGTTGCCGCGGGCGCGATTGAACTTCAGGATCGAGAACTGGGTGGTCTCGCCGATGTAGCGGTCCAGGCTGCGGGTGGGACGCGTGTCCACGTGCGAGCCCGGCAGGAACGCGAATACGCCGACATCGACCTTGAGGCCGCCCTTGACGCGGCCGACCACGGTCCCCTGGACCGAGCCGCCGGAATTGTAGGCTTCCTCGATGGCCTTCCACACGACGTTCTGGCGGGCACGCTGAAACGACAGGTGCATCTCGCCGCCGTCGCCGCCGGTGGACTCTACGTACACGTCGACTTCCTGGCCTTCCTTGACCAGCAGATTGCCTGCGCGATCCTGGAACTCCGAGATCGGGATCATCCCTTCGGACTTGTAGCCGATGTCGACGGTGACCATCTCGTTGTCGATCGACACGATGTGGCCTTTGACGATCTCGCCCGACTGGACGGGGCGGACCGACGCTTCGAACATGTCTGAGAAGCTCTCCGACGCTGCGTCGCGCTGGGTCATCTCATGCTGGGCCTTCTCCTGCTGCATCAAAAAGGAATCCTCCGGTTGATTGGCGCCCGAACGGGCATCCGACTGCATAACGCGCTGCGTTTGCGAGTTCAAGGGAACGGCTGGATTTACGCCTACTTCGACGTCGAGCGACGCAGCGCGACTTCTGCGAGGATCTTGGCGACGACCTGCTCCAGATCGAGGTCGGTAGTGTCGAGAACGACCGCATCGGGCGCGGCTGCAAGTGGTGCCACGGCCCTGGTACTGTCACGACGGTCTCTTTCGGCCATTTCGCGGGCAACGGTGGCCGCGCCTGCGTCACCCGAACGCTTCTCGGTCAGCTCGAGGCTGCGGCGGCGGGCCCGTTCCTGCGGATCCGCGTCGAGAAAGACCTTCAGATCGGCATCGGGAAAAATCACGGTGCCGATGTCGCGCCCCTCCACCACCGTGCCGGGCGGATGAGCCGCATTTCTTTGCCAATCGACCAGGACGCGGCGCACCGTGGGGCAGGCCGAGCTTTTCGACGCGGCCTGGCTGACCTCGGGGGTACGGATGGCGTCGGTGACGTCGCGCCCGTTGAGCAGGAACCGGCGTCCGCGCTCGATGGGCTCCACCTTGAGACGGCCGACGAGCTCGCCCAGCGCTGCATCGTCGTCGAGGGCGACGCCTTCGTGCAGCGCGGCCACCGCAACGCAGCGATAGAGCGCACCCGAATCGAGGTAGCCGAAGCCGAGCAGGTCTGCCACGCGCTGGGCAGTCGTCGATTTGCCGGCGCCGGCCGGTCCGTCCAGTGCGATGAGAAATCCGCGCTCCGTCGTCGTCATGCTCCCAACCTTTCGAGCGAGGTGAAGAACTCCGGAAACGATACGCCGACCACGTCCGCGTCGTCCAGATGCAGCGGCCTCGATAGTGCGAGAGCGGCGACGGCGGCGGCCATGCCGATGCGATGATCGCCGCTGGTGTGGATGGTCGCACCGCCCGGCTGCGCAGCGAAGGTGGCGCGCATGCCCCGGCCGTGGATGCTCATTCCGTCGTGGCGAGCATCGACGTCGGCGCCTAGAGCATTCAGCAGCGCAGCCGTGGTGGCGATGCGATCGCTTTCCTTGACGCGAAGCTCTGCCGCACCCGAAAGGTCGGAGACTCCGTCGGCGAATGCAGCGGCCACGCACAGCAGCGGCAGCTCGTCGATGCATGCGGGAACTTCGGCTTCGGTGATGCGAAACGGGCCGAGGCTCGACGCGCGCGCCGTCAGCGTGCCGACCGGCTCGCCGCCCTCGCGTCCTTCCTCGGACGCATGCACGTCGGCGCCCATGCGCTGGAGCACGGTCAGAAAACCCGTGCGCGTCGGATTGAGGCACACGTGCTCGACGATGACTTCGGAGCCCGGCACCAGCACCGCGGCGACCAGGAGAAACGCCGCCGAGGACGGATCGCCCGGAACGGCGACGTCGATCGCGTCGGGCACGCACGGACCGTCGACATGCACGCTCGCGCCCTGCGATCGCAGCGGCACGCCCATGGCGGCCAGCAAGTTCTCGGTGTGATCACGCGTCGGCTGCGGCTCGGTGACGATGGTACGGCCGCTCGCCTGCATACCGGCCAGCAGCATCGCGCTCTTGAGCTGGGCGCTGGCGACTTCCAGCTTCACGTCCGCGCCGGTCAGTTTCGCGCCGCGGATCGTCAGTGGAGCATGCCCGTCGGTCGTCTCGACCATGGCTCCGAGACGCGCCAGCGGAGCTGCCACCCGGCGCATCGGGCGGCGCGACAGCGACTCATCGCCGATCAGCGTAGCGGTCAGGCCTGGCTGCGCGCTCAGGAGACCCGACAGCAGACGCATCGTCGTACCGGAGTTCTCGCAGTCGAGCGTCAGGTCGCCGCGCTCGAAGGACAGGCCTCGGCCGCGGATGCGCACTCCATCGCCGGCGGCGCGCTCGATGGTCGCTCCGAGCCGGCGCATGGCTGCCATCGTCGAGAGCACGTCGCGGCCGCTCGGCAGGCCGCGCACGATCGCCTCGCCACGAGCCGCGGCGTTGAACATGAGCGCGCGATGACCGATCGATTTGTCTCCGGGAACGCGCACGCTTCCGCGCAGCGGAGCGCGTGCCGGCCTGGCCAGAAAGCTCATCGCGCGACCTCGGCGCGAAGCTTCTGCGCCTTGGCGAAGACGGCGCGCAGCCAGGCATCGTCGCCTTCCTCGATGGCGGCCTGCAGCCCGCCGAAAGCGAGCTCGAACTCGCTCAGCGCTTCCAGAACGGCCTCGCGGTTGGCCGACAGGATGTCGATCCACATGTCGGCGTCACTGGCGGCAAGACGCGTCATGTCGCGAAAGCCGCCGGCTACGAGCTGCAGCACGTGGTCGCGGTGGGCGCAGTCCTGGGCGGCCGCGGCAAGGGCGTAGGCGATCATCTGCGGAAGATGGCTGGAGACGGCGACGGCTTCGTCGTGCTCGGCCGCGTCCATCACCAGCACCTCTGCGCCCATGGCCGACCACATCGAGCGCATCGCCTCGAGGAGCGGGGCCGGCGTCTGCGCATGCGGCGTCAGGACCACGCGCGCGTCGCGGAACAGCTCGACGTCGGCCGCCCCTGCCCCGCTCTGGGCCTTGCCAGCCATCGGATGGGCACCGAGGAAACGGCCGCACAGACCCAGACGCTCGGCCTCGGCAACGATGGGAGCCTTGACGCTGCCGACGTCGGTGATCACGCAGTCGGCGCGCGTCAGGTCGCCGAGCTCGGCGAGCTGGCGCATCGCCGTCTGCACCGGCGTGGCCAGCACGATCAGGTCTGCGTCGGCAACCGCGGAGGCAAGATCGCTGGTGGCGTCATCGACCATGCCGCGCGCCCTTGCAGTGTCCAAATTGGCAGCGCCGCGTCCGACGCCGGTCGTGCGCGCAAACAGACCGATGCTCTTGCCGGCACCGGCAAGCGAGGCACCGAGAAGTCCCGTTCCGACGACCACGCAGTGGGACCACTGCGCCGTCATCGTTCGCGCTCGGCCAGCACGGCGCGCAGGCCCTCGATGGCCCGGGCATCTTCGGCCGGCGTGCTGAAGGTGATGCGAACGTGGTCGGGGAAGCCGTAGGCATCCATGGGGCGCACGATGATTCCGCGCCGCACCAGAGCGTCGGTGACGGCCGCGCCCGCGCCGACTCGCACCAGCAGGAAGTTGGCTTGGCTCGGCACGTACTCGATGCCCATCGATTCCAATGCGGCGCCCCAGCGCCGGCGGCTCTCGCGCACCAGGGCACGGGAAGCGGCCACGTGCTCCTCGTCGTCGAGTGCGGCGGTTGCCGCGGCCTGCGCAAGGAGATTGACGTTGAACGGCTGCCGAAGCCGCGCAAGCCCATCGATCATTTCGAGAGAGCCGACACCATAGCCGATGCGCAGCCCCGCCAGCCCGTAGATCTTGGAGAAGGTACGCGAGACGACCAGGCCGGGATGCGCGTCCAGGTAGCGCAGGCCGCTCGGATACTCGGTGTCTTCGACGAACTCGAAGTAGGCCTCGTCCAGCACGATCGCGATGTTCTCGGGCACGCGGCCGAGAAAACGCTCCCATGCATGGCGTCGAAAGATCGTACCGGTGGGATTGTTCGGATTGGCCAGGAATACCACGCGCGTGGCCGCGCTAATGGCGTCGCCGATCGCGTCCAGGTCGTGATCGAACGCGCGCGGCGCCACTTTCACGGGCGTGGCGCCGACCGCGATGGTCACCAGCGGATAGACCAGGAACGCATCGGCGGAGAAGACGATCTCGTCGCCGGGGCCGGCCAGCATGCGGCAGGCCAGCTCGAGGATCTCGTTGCTGCCGTTGCCGAACACGATGCGGCGCGGATCCAGGCCGAGCTTGCCCGCCAGCTTCTCGGTCAGTACCACCGCTCCACCGTCGGGATAGCGATGGATGCCCGCGATTGCCTCGCGCACTGCTGCCAGGGCCCGCGGCGAGGGACCGAGCGCATTCTCGTTCGATGCGATCTTGATGGAGCCGCAGATGCCGAGCTCGCGCTCCACCTCCTCGATGGGACGACCCGGCTTGTACGGCGTCAGCGAGCGAATGCGCTCTGGAATGTTCGGTCCTGGCACGATTCGCGCCCACTATCGGGAACGGGGGCGAACCGCCACCGCCGCGCGTGCATCGCATGCGCGCCGCTGCGCAAGGCGCAGGTGACGGCCACCGTAGAAGAGATTGCGACAAGACAGAATTTGCGCGCACTCGGGCGGCCAACTCCACGCTCGCAGCCCATCCCTTTGCGTGTGATTCGTCCCTCATCGTCGCGTGTGACCCCTCTCATCCTCCTGCGCACGTACAAAAACCGAATTGATTCGTGGCCGAGCCAGGGTGCACGCTGCCGCATCACGGCAACGACCTGAACAAGGACTCGGGAGAATCCTCGCGTCCTCAAGGAGGTTCGATTCTATGAAGAACGATTCGCGCAAGCTCGTTCTTGCCATCGCTGTTTCCGCATCGCTGGCAGCAGTCTCGCCGGCTGCAGCTGGCCTGCTGCGAATTTTCGATCCGCTGCTGTCGCTGAACTGGACACTCGGCGGCAGGGCCGTGCACCTCATCGACGTGCCTGCGGCCGCGCCGATCGGCACGGGTTCGTGTCCCGGAGTGCGTCCCGGTGCGATCGTTCAAAGCGACACCGGCCAGTGCACGTTCAACTTCCTGTTCACCGGCAACGACGGCGGCACCTACATGGGAACCGCCGGCCACTGCATCCTCGGCGAATCTCCTGTCGGCGGCGACGTGGGCGAACGATCTTGGGCGGTAGGAGAAGGGCCCGAGGCGCGCGACGCCGACGGCAACCGCATCGGCGAGTTCACGTACGCGATCCTGCAGGACCCCAAGGACTTCGCACTGGTCCTGCTGGATCCGGGCGTGGCCGCCAGTGCACAGATGTGCCATTTCGGCGGTCCCACGGCCGTCAACGACGACGTCGCCGCCAGCCCCGTCGTTCTGCATCATTTCGGCAACGGCCTGGCGATCGGCAGCGTCCTGCCGGCGCGCACGCACGTGGCCGTCTCGATGCCGGATCCAGATCACGTCTTCGCGACCGGCGGCGCTGCGCCGGGAGACTCGGGCAGCGGCGTCATCAGTGACGACGGCCGGGCCGTGGGCGTGCTGGTCACCGTAGGAATCCACACCGGCACCATCGGTTCGGACGGCATCGACGCTGGCGTCATCGGTATCACGCGCCTGACCCCGCAGGTCGAGCGAGCCGAGGAGGTGCTCGGAATCGAGCTGATGCTCGGAACGGCGCCTGCCTCGGAATCGAGCTGATGCTCGGAACGGCGCCTGCCTCGTAACGAGCTTGCCGGCGGCGTCGCGCTTCAGGCGCGAGGCCGCCGGCGGTTTCCTCCTGGCGGCAGCGGCGGCGGCCTCGCTGCGTGTCCTCGTCCTGGCCGCGGTCGGCGGCGACATCGGAAAAAGATCACGCGCCAGGCTCCCTCCTCTCGGCGGCGCGTCCCGTTTTGCCTAAGCTGCGCCATGGACCGCGAGGCGCTGATCTCGGCAAGCCCGGTTTTCGGAGGCCTGGCGGCGACCACGACCGAGCGCCTGCAACGCTCTCTTGCATCGCGGCGATTCGAGCGCGGCGAGCCCGTCTATCTTCGCGGCGCAGCGGCCGAAGCGTTCTACGGTGTTCTGGCCGGACGGGTTCGCTTCAGCGCCTCGGCACCCGACGGCAAGGAACTGGTGCTCGATTACGCCGAGGCCGGGCGCTGGTTCGGAGAGATCGGGCTGTTCGATGACGGGCCGCGGGTCGTCGACGCCATTGCGGCGCAGGACAGCGAGCTGCTGGTGCTGCGCAGGCGCGATCTGCTGGAGCTTTGCGGCAGCGATCCGGAACTGCCGCTGCGGCTGCTGGCGCTGTTCAGTGCGCGCATTCGCACGGCCGAAGACATCATCGCCGATGCGTCATTCCTGAGTCTGCCGGCTCGCATGGCCAAGAAGCTGCTGATGCTTGCCGACGACCCGACACGCACCGAGCAGAGACCCGACGGCGTTGCCGTGCGGATCGCGCAGGAGGAACTCGGACGGCTCTCGGGAGTGACGCGTGAGAGCGCCGGCAAACAGCTCAAGAGCTGGGAGCGCGACGGCATCGTCACCATCGTCTATGGCCGCGTCGTGCTGCACGAGATCGAGCGGCTGCGACGCATCGTCACGGCCGCGACCACGGGCTGACTGGCGTCAGGATCGCACGCGGTAGGCGCGCGGCCCGCCGATCCGTGCGGCGCATGGCACCTGGGGCGTTGCTCCACTGCATGCATCGAAGGCCGCACGCTCGAGCTGGCGCAGGCCGGCACGAAGGTAGTCCGGATCCATGCCGAGGCTCGTGCAGATGCTCTCGAACGAGAACAGCCAGTCGTTGTCGCTGCTCGCGAACCAGCGCGCGACCTCGAAATAACGCTTGCGACGCAGAGGCCGGTCCGATGTCACGCCGAGCCGAAACGTGGCGAGTGCCTCCTCCAGAACGGCCAGCATCAACCGGTTCTCCGCCGTCGTATCGATTTCCAGGGCTGCCGACGTGTCGACGGCCTCGCAGGCGTTCATGACTTCCGAACCTCCCATTGCCGATGTTCGCATGCTGCGACGGCGGCATGATCCCACGGGAGGCGTGGCGCTGTCACGGGGCAAAAGTCTTAAGAATTCTACAGAAGCCGGGCGCCGGTTTAGGCCATGCAAAAGAAACGGCATGTGTCCGCCAGCGTACACAGGCGCTGTCGATCACAGTCCGCCAGCGTGCACCGCGGCTGTCGCTCGCGCTCCGCCAGCGTGCACCGAGGCTACTGGGTGTCGGTGACAGCCGCGCGCCTTGCGGCAGGATTACGCCAGTCCTAAGAGCCGCTCATGCCGGCACAGGGACAGTACGACGTCGCGCAGATTCGCAGTCGCCTGCAGGCGTGGCTGGCCGCAAAGCTCGAAGACGCCAGCGACGTGCGAGTCGGCGAGATCGCCGCGCCCGGGACCACCGGCTTCTCGAGCGAGACCATGCTCGTCGATGCCGAGTGGCGGCAGAACGGCTCGACATGCGCACAACGCTTCGTGCTGCGCACGCGTCCCACCGACCATCCCGTCTTTCCCGAATACGACCTGTACGCCCAGTTTCGCTGCATGCAGATCGTCGGTTCCGTCAGCGACGTGCCGGTGCCGCGAGTGCGGTGGTGGGAACCGGACGAGTCGGTCCTGGGAGCGCCGTTCTACGTCATGGAACGCGTGGAGGGCGAGGCGCCGAGCGACAATCCACCCTATACCGTCATGGGCTTTCTGGCCGAGGCGACCGCCGAGCAGCAGCGTGCTCTTTACGAGGCGGAGATCGGCATCCTGCAACGCCTGCATGCCATCGACTGGAAGAGCGCCGGTTTCGAGTTCCTGGATCGGCCGCAGTTTGGCCGATCCGGCTTCGAGCAGCAGCTCGGATACTACCGGGACTTTCTGGCCTGGGCGGCAAAGGGCCGCCCGCAGCCGACCGTCGAGGCCGCATTCGATTACCTGCAGTCGCGCTGCCCACCAGGTCGCGACGTCGTCGTGCTGAATTGGGGAGATGCGCGGCCCTCCAACATCATGGTGCGAGATTTCGCGCCGGTGGCCGTGCTGGACTGGGAGATGGCAACCCTGGGTCCGCCCGAAGTCGACGTTGCGTGGTTCCTGTATCTGAACCGGTTTCTCAGCGAGGGTGTTGGCGCCCCACCCCTTCCCGGATTTCCCGGCGAGGCCGAGACCGTTGCGCTTTATGAGTCACTCGGCGGCCGGCGTCTGCACGATCTGCACTACTACCAGGTCTGGGCAGGGCTTCGTTTCTGCGTGATCTTCATTCGCATCATTCAGCGCATGGAAAAGCAGGGCGTGCTGGTGCCGGGCTGGACGGAGCAGAACAACATCTGCACGCAGTTTCTCGCCAAGGTCGGAGGCTTTCCCCCGCCTGCCTGATGCGGCGGCCATGGGCATGAGCGTGCTGGTAACCAATCTGCTGCGAGCACTCCCATCGCCGCCGTCGCAGGAGCTGTTCGACCGTCTCGTCGAGACCGACGCTTTCCTGCTCGAGCGCATCGTATCCTTCGGACACACGAGCGAGCCCGGACAGTGGTACGACCAGGAGCGCGAGGAATGGGTACTCTTGCTGTCGGGACGCGCGCGCTTGCGGTTCGAGCAGCCTGCATGCGTGGTCGAGCTGGTGCCCGGCGATTCGTTGCGCATAGCAGCGCATTGTCGGCATCGCGTGGAGTGGACGGAGCCGGGGCGCGAGACGGTGTGGCTGGCGCTGCATTTCGGCGCGCGAGGCGCGTAAAGCCGGCCTCTGGTTGTTCTGCGAAGAGGGCTGGGGTCACTGGTCCGCGGAACGGTAGCCGGTCCGGTAGCGGCGGGCTTGGGGCTTAGCCGTGCCGGGTCGCGCCTTCGAGGTACGCGCGTTCGTCGCGATGCGCGCCGCGGCGGCGCGGAAGTTCTTCTCCTGGATTTGCGACGGATCCGGTACGGGTGTCGACATGGCCGAAAGTTGCTTCAACTATCGGGAACATGGGCGAT
>Ga0196978_1000343_pt1 | contig 23929 bp, 19 predicted proteins | sample S3v_2013CmetaG_FD_155491 | JGI IMG/M metagenome (GOLD analysis project Ga0196978, IMG submission 155491) | Soil microbial communities from Anza Borrego desert, Southern California, United States - S3+v_20-13C | ecosystem: Environmental > Terrestrial > Soil > Desert | place: USA: California... | reverse complement strand
GGAACTTCTGACGCGGCTGGATCTGGCCGACCGCGACCGCCTTCTCGACGATCGTTCCCTGCGTGACCTCGACCTCCTTGAGTCCGCCATCTTTCGTCTGGCTGTTGCGCGTGAAGGCGTAGACGCCGACGCTGATCAGCGCGAGGACGACGAGGAGAATGAGGATTTTTCCGAGTCTGGACATGATGGAGCTCTCCTGACGCACCGAAGTACGCGTAGAAGGTACGTAGGGTTGCAGAAAAAGTTAGCGTCGTCGCAGGCGATGACGAGAGGCCTCCGGCGGCCGGGGCCGGCGGCCCCGGACCCCATCGGTTGGCACAGCCTCCGCGATACGGTGTCGCGAATGGCCGCCGGAGGCCTCCCGTCGTCGCCTAAATCGGCGGTCCGGGCGGTGCCGCCGGAATCACTGGCGCCTGCCACGTCTCCGGTCGCGCGAGGAAGCGTGCGATCTCGTCCTGCGTCGCGCGGCGGTGTGCGTTCTCCGTCGTATCCGTGACGGGTGCGAGCGCGGCGGACAATCGGCGCAACGCATCGAATGCCTCGGCGCGCGCCTGTGGGTCCGCTTCGCGGTTGTTCGCGAGCTGCGCCAGCCGCGTCATGATCAGCGTGCGCGTCGCGCGCGTGATCGCGCCTTCGCGTGAGGCGATGCGGATCAGCGGCGTGGTGACGTTGCGCAGCGTGAAGCCCTCCTGCTGCGCGAGCCGCGCGGCGCGCGCGGGATCGAGGAGTGCCGAGACGGTAATGTCCGCCGACGTCATCGCCGCGGCGATCGGATCGAATGCCGGATTCGTGCGGCGTGGAAAAAGCTCCGTGTTTGCGTCGCCCCAGGCATACGAAGGCGGCGGGATGAGATCGCGAATGCGTTTCGGGATCTCGAGAAACACCGGCTCGAGCGTGGCCAACGCCGCGTCGAGCGCATTGCGTTGCTCGGCGACGGGAACGGGTCGCGGGGCGTCGGTCGCACCGTACGTGAAGTGCACGCCGCCGATCGATTTGACCGCCGCTCCGAGCTGATATCGATGGTGCAGATAGAGCGGCAGCAGGATCTCCTCGAGCCGCGACAGCGGCTCGCCGCGCTCCAGATTGCGCATGCCGAACTGTTCGAGCGCGATGCGGCGCACTTCGATCTCGTGGCGCAGCGTGGCCACCGGATCGGCGCCGTTGTCCCATACCGATCCGAGTGGATGCGCGCCGCCGGCGGGGCGGGAGTGGGGGTCGGAGACGAACAGCGGCGTCGCGGCGGCGAGGGCGTCGAGCTCAGCCTCGCTCGACACCGGCTGATACGTGTATTTGATCGCGGCGATGTCGTACGGGCCGACGCCGTTCGTGTACGCCTCTGATAGATCGAGCGCGCCGTTCACGATCTTCACGTACGGCGCCGGGTAGTCCATCACGGATGCGCGCCCGTAAGTCGACGCGGCCATGTTGTGATCGAGGCCGAGCGTATGTCCGACCTCGTGCGCGGAGAGCTGCCGGATGCGCTGCAGGGCCATCAGCGATGGACTCGTTTTCGGATCGAGCGGGTCATACTCCGCCATGAGGCCGCGCGCGAGCAGCACGTCCTGCCGGATGCGCAGCGAGCCGAGGAGCACGACGCCTTTGATGATCTCGCCGCTGCGCGGGTCCATGACGCTCGCGCCGTACGACCAGCCACGCGTCGAGCGATGCACCCAGTTGATGACGTTGTAGCGGATGTCGAGCGGATCGGCGTCGGCAGGCAGCACCTTCACCTGAAATCCGTTCGGAAACCCCGCCGCCGCGAACGCCTCGGCCCACCACGACGCGCCTTCCACGAGCGCCGTGCGGATCGGCTCCGGCACGCCGTTGTCGACGTAATACACGAGCGGCTCGCCGTTTTTCAGGCGATGCCGCGCCACCCAGCGCTTCGTGATCGGCTCCGTGAACGGCGACGCGTAGTCGTAGAACTCCGGGCCGAAGACACCAACGCGCGGGTCCTGGCGTCGCGGCTCGAAGCCCGGCTCCGGCAACGCCACAAACGAATGATGCTGCCGCACCGTGATCACCTCGGGAGTCGGCGTCACGCCGCGCACCAGCGCGCCGGGCCGATCGTTCGTCGTGAACGTGAGCGTCGCTTCGACTTCGGTGTTCTTCGGAAACGCCTTCGTGCGCGCGAGGTAGATCGCGCTGCGATTGCGATCGAGCGAATACGAGCCTTGTTGCGCGTCACGCAACGCGCGCACGACGCCGTGGGCGTCGGAGAGGAAGAACTCCGTCGCGTCGACCAGCACGCCGCGCGGCGTGCTCGACTCCACTTTGAATCCCGCGAGGATCGAATGCGCGAACGACTGTTCGACCGCGCGACGCTCGGACGGATCGTTGCTGAGCGCGCGATACGCGTAATTCGGCTCGACCATCAGCACGCGCGGACCGACGCGCTGGAACCGCACGACGTGCGTTGCGCCGAGCTGCGAGCGATCGAGACCGATCGGATTCGAGCCGACGCCCGACGCGAGCGAGACTTGCCAGATCAGCTCTTCATCGAAGCGCGTGATCTCCAGCAGCAGCTTGCCGTTCTCTGCATCCCACCGGAGCGGCACGAAGCCTTCGAGGTTTTCGATGTTGGCGGCCGCGGGCGCCGCCGGCGCGGATTGCGGTTGCGGTGGCGGCGGGGTGGCGGTCGTGCAGGCGGTCAGCAGGAGCAGGGCAGCGGCAGCGCGTTTCATGAATGGTCAGTATATGGAGTGCGGAGCTCCCCTCATCCGCCTTCGGCACCTTCTCCCCTCGCGGAGGGGAGAAGGCTACATAGGCGGCGTCATTGAGTAGCCTTCTCCCCTCGACGGAGGGGAGAAGGTGCGCGAAGCGCGGATGAGGGGTCGGCTCACTCCCCCAGCGCCGCGTACTTCACGATGCGGAAGCGCGCGCCTTGCGCGTCGCGGATGCGCGCGGCGAGCTTCTCGTGCTGCGGCGTCCACTTCGTCCACTTGTCGAAAAACGCCGCGGTCGCGGCCTTGTCGCCGTCGTGCTGCAGCTTCAGCACTTCGCGCAGCAGCGATGTCACGGCATCGGCGTACTTGTCGTAGTTCACGGTCAACCGCGCGGTTTTCGGATCGGATGCAATCAGCCCCTTGTCCATGTACCAGTTGAACTGCACGAGCTGCATCACCTGGTACGGCTGGTCCTTGCGCGGCTGCACGTTCTGCAGCGTGCGGCGGATGCCGCTGGCCTGGATCGCGCGCAGCGACGGATGGTTCATGCGGTGCAGCGCGAAGAGCGACACGAGGTCGGCCTTCATCTCCTCGACGGAGTCCGCGTAGTCCTCCAGCGCGACGTCGAGCGTACGGCCGTTCTTATCGCGATCGACACCGAGGTAGTGACCGATCTCATGCCACAGCGTGCGCTGGAAGTTGCCTTCGGCCGCGAGGTCATTCGCGTGCGCATCGACCGCGGCCGTGCGCCACACGCGCAGATCGGCCGCGAAGATGTCGGGGTGCTTCATGATGTTCTCGCGCAGCAGGATCGTGCGGCCATAGCGGCGCGAGAACAGCGGATCGTTCGGCAGGATCGTGGCCGTGTTCGTGCCGCGCGCCTGACCGAAATCGGCGATGACGTCATACACGCCGACCGGAATGTCCTCACGCACGCGCTTGTGCGCTTCGTACGGGAGCGCGTCTTCGATGGCCTGGATCCCGCCGAGCGCTTTGCGCAGCTCCGCCGTCGCTTTTTCGTTCGTGAGCAGGATGCTCATGCTGTGAAAGGCCTTCACGCCGTACAGCGCGTCGTCGTACGTTTCATACGCGCCGATCTGCGCGTTGAGGCGGTTGAAGCGGCCGGTGACCCACGACGCGTCGCCGCTCTCGTAGTCGTTGGTGATGAGGTCGCGCGCCCGGTTCTGCAGGTAACGCGAGAACTCGGGATCGCGGAAGCGCAGCGTGTGGCCCGCGCGCAGCAGCAGGTTGTACGCGGGCACGAGTTCATCTGCCCACGCGATCGTGTACGGCACGGCATAGAACGTAGTCGGATCGGCCACCGGCTGCAGGCTCTTCAAACGATCGTTGAGGAACGGATGGAGCTGGCGGAGCAGCGAGAAGGCGTTGAGGATGCCGAGGTCGTGCAGCAGGTTGTTGCGCGTCGTGCGGCGGACGACCGTGCGCTCGGCGAGGATGTCCGAGCGCTCGCCGGTGTACTTCTCCAGGAACGCGTCGATCTGTTCGCGTGTCGCGTCGCGCGGATAAACGTTTCGACCGGGCAACTGCGCCGAGACCGGCACGAACGGCTCGCGCTTGTTGTCGAGCGTCGTGGCGATCGGTCCCTGGAAGAGGCGATAGAGGTCGAGCAGGTTCTGCGTCGCTTTCGGCTGGCCGAGCTTCACATCGAGCACGCGTAACTGATCGAGGGCCGACTGCGCTTCGTGATGGCGCGAGACTTCATACAGCTTCTGCATGATCGCGCCGGCCTGCAGCAGGTCCTTGAGCGCGGCCTGCTCTTCCGAGGAGAGGCTGGAGAGATCGGGCGCGAGACGGATCACCTCCGTCTTCGCCAGGATCGCGTTCGATTTCTCCTCGGGCCAGTAGCCTTCGGGGAGCTTCGTCTGCTGCTGTTGCGCGGATGCGGTCACGGCCGCGCCGATGATCAGGGCAAGAAACGTTTTCATGGCGCGGAAACTTATCACCTCGCCGAGGCAGCCGTGCCATACATGGCCACGACCGTTGGTCCTCTGTAACCGCGTTGCGGCGCGCCGTCCGCGATGGCGATGCCGACCTCATCGAAGCCGCGCTGCAGGATGTTCTCGCGATGTCCGCGCGAATTCATCCAGCCCTCGACGACCGACTTGCCGCGATAGCCGACCGCGAGATTCTCGCCGATGAGGCGATAGCGATAACCGCGCTGCCGCGCCCACGTGAACGGCTGCAATCCGTCCGGCGCGACGTGCGCGAAGTAGCGCTTCGAGAACATGTCTCCGATGCGGTCGTTCGCGGCGAGCGACAACTTCTGATTGAGGCGGAGCGGCCGCAACCCGCGCGCCGTGCGCTCGCGATTCATCGCGGCGAGGATGACTTCGGCGGCAATGGTCGAGCTCCGACGGGCTGAAAGCCCGTCGCTCCAGATGGGCGATGTCCTTTCCCGATTGCGATTTTCCGCGATCGCGGACGGAGGCGCGCTGATCGCGAGGAACACCACTACGGCGATAAGTGACTGGATTCGTGACATTTGGGGCTCCGGATGAAACTTGGACTGGTTGTGTCTTTGGCAACCGGTGCGCCAAGCCGGAGTCTCAGAGTCTCAGAGTCTCAGAGTCTCAGAGTCTCAGAGGGTATCCTTCAGGCGCTGCGCGTGCAGCCAGACCCTCTGAGACTCTGCGACTCTGCGACTCTGAGACTCTGCGACTCGAACGCCGATGTGCCTCATCGCCCTCTTCCACCAACCGCACACCCTGATCCTCGCCGCGAACCGCGATGAGGATTACGAGCGGCCGACACTCGACGCGCATTTCTGGACCGACGCACCGCACGTCCTCGGCGGACGCGACGCGTTGCACGGCGGATCGTGGCTGGCCATCACGCGCGGCGGGCGATTCGCGGCGGTCACGAATCTGCGCGGAGCGGAGCGAATGCCGCGTTCACGCGGTGCGCTCGTGCGCGACTTCGTAACCTCGAGCGTGAAGCCGCGCGCGTTCGCGGACGCGTTGCTTCTCGATGCGCTCCAGTATTCGGGATTTCATCTGCTCGCGGGACAGGCGGGAGGGGAGATCGTACACGTCACGCGCGAGTCGTGGACCTCGCTCGCCGCCGGCATTCACGCCATCAGCAACGCCCCTCTCGGCGAGTCATGGCCGAAGACCACCATCGCCGCGGCAGCGCTCGCAGAAAATCATGATGCGGACTCGCTGATGCGATTTCTCACGACGCCGCGCAATAGCGGCAGCGTCGAGAGCGAAGTGTTCATCGCCGGAGATCGCTACGGCACGCGCGCGTCGACCCTGATCGTCGTGAGCGAACGCGAGATTCAGTTCGCGGAGCGGACGTTTGCGCGCGGCGGCGTAGCGATGCGCAGCTATTCGCTCGCTTTCCCGATCGACGGCTCCTCCGAGACTTCGTCGACCTCGGGGTGAACGTCGCGGACGTGCTGATCAGCGCGGCCTGCGCCACTCCAGCCGCCGTCGCGCGCGTAGTCATCGCCCAGGCCGCCGCGATGCGTGTCGCGCGCGTATTCGCCGCCGAAGTCGTGCTCGTGTTCGGGTTCTTTGCTGTTCGCCATGTTCCTTCCTCCACGACTCAGCTCTGCAATCGGCGTGCGGGTGTACGATCATTCGCATGAACCGAGCGCTTCCGTTGCTTTGCGTCTTTCTCTTCGCCGCGTGCGCTTCGCGAAACGACGGCTTCGTCGACCAGGTGCGCGGATGCGGACCGGGCGAAGTGATCGGCGTCGAAGCCGGATGGGATTCCGGGACGCCTTCGACGGATCGTCTCGGCCAGGACCGGCGGGTCATGCTCATCCGCGTCTCCAACAACTCCGATCGCGAGCGCACGGTGAAGTACGTGCGCGTCGATCCGCTGAACCTCCAGCGCGACGGCGACTGGGAGATCGAAGGCGGCGCGCGCGACGGAGACAAGGTCATTCCCGAAGGGGAAGCTGCCACGTTCGACATCCACATGATGACCAGGCAAAGAGTGCTGCAGGGCCGCGGTCTCATCGCGCAGCGCGAGCTCGATGTGGCCGTGTCGGTTTCGCTGGACGCGGAGGAGTCGATCCGCTGCCGTTTCCGCGTGCCGCTCGCGTATTAGGGGCGTTCGTGCTGACGTTCATCGTGCCGAGGTAGGTGACGATGACGTGCTGCGCGGGCTCGATGGTGGGCAGAGTGGCGCGCGCGAATCCGCGTTGCACCAGCTCGCGATTGACGAACAGCGCGTCGGGCGAGCGATAGACGAAGTAACCGCCGTCCGGTTGCACCTCGAGCATGACCCACGTCGACACCAGCGTCCACTTCATCATCGTGCGCGCACCGTTGTCGTCCGTGAGCGCGATGCCCGCGAGCTGCACGGTCTCGGCGGCGCCACGGCGCTCGATCACGAGCGTGCGTCCGTCGACCACGTCCATCACCCGCACCAATGCGGCGTGAACGTGCGAGACGAAAAAGAAAGAGAAAACGAAAAAGAAAATCCGGTATGTCATCAGCGTCTTGTGTGGTGCGGAGCGGGAGCGCCGCGACAGACGCGTTCGGTGGGAACGCAGGAAGACTAACACAGCTGACTACCTCGGGTACCTCGGACGGGTATGAATTCCCCGATCCCCTCCGAGGTACTCCGAGGTACTCCGATGCGGCACTGTCCTCGCAAAAGAAAGCCGGCGAGGAGGACGCATGAACACAAATCAAAATGTGTCTTTTGGCAGTGGCGTCGGGCCGAGCGGGAGCGAGGTGGAGTCGGCGATGTTCCGGCCGGAAGTCATGCCCGAGCGCTCCGATTTCCGCGGCAGACTCGACGATCTGAAGTCTCGCGGTCTCTCGAAAGTCACCGATGTGCGGCGCGTCATGAGCGATCGCACGTCCGTCATCAAGAGCAACGTTTCGCGCTCGGTGACGACGGCGAAGAGCTCGGTACGCGATGGCGTGAACACGGGCATGACGAAGATCCAAAGCTCGATGCGCGAGAACCCGGCCAAATGGGCCGGCCTCGCCGCCGGCTCCGGCTTCGCCCTCGGCATGCTCGGCCGTTTCATCCATTGGCGCAATGAGCAGCACCGCCATGGGCCGCAGTTGGTGGTGATCGAGACGAGCTGTTGATCTGGGCGGTTCGTGAAGTTGGAAAGGACGGGCTTTCAGGTCCGTCCTTTTTTTACTGAGTCTCAGAGTCTCAGAGTCGCAGAGTCTCAGAGGAGAAAAACACACGTGGCGCCGACCCTCTGAGACTCTGAGACTCTGAGACTCCCCACCCGGTCACTAACTTTTTACGAACTCCTTCGTACAGAGAGTCACGGAGGATTTGTATGAAGCGAGCGGTTACCGGCGTCGTCGTGACCCTGCTGTGCGCGATCCCTCTTTCCGCCGCGCCGCAAACAGCCGCGGAACCCGTGACGATCAACGCGACGGATGCACCGATCCAGGTCGACGGAGACCTGTCCGACGCCGCCTGGCAACGCGCCACAAGGTACGAGACCTGGTTCGAGACGAACCCGGGCGACAACATCGAGCCGAAGCAGAAGACCATCGGCTACGTGATGTACGACAGCAAGTTCCTCTACTTCGGCATCGAGTCGAGCGACACGAAGCCCTCGGAGATCATCGCGCCGTACGCCGATCACGATCAGATCAGCGGCAACACGGACGACTACGTCGGCGTGATCGTCGATCCGCGCAACGACGGCAAGACCGGCTATCTCTTCCTGCTCACCGCGCGCGGTGTGCAATACGACGCGGTCACCGATGACGCCGGCGCGGGCGAAGACAGCTCACCCGATTTTTTCTGGGACTCCGCCGCGAAGGTGCACGACAAGGGATGGACCGCCGAGGCGCGGATCCCGTTCTCGTCGCTGCGTTATGACAATCCGAATCCCGATCGATGGGGACTGATCCTCTACCGCAACTATCCGCGGGACCGCCGCTATCAGATGTTCACGAACAAGCTGCCGCGCGATTCGAACTGTTTCGTTTGCAACTTCGGCAAGGTGACCGGACTGCGCGGACTGCCCGCGGGCGATCACATGGTCATCGCGCCCTACGCAACCGCACGCCAGCTCGGCGAGCCGCGCGACGGAGTGCTCGGCAACGACTTCGTGAATCACCAGGTCGGTACCGACGCCGGTCTCGATTTCAAGTGGAGTCCAACCGCGGACATGGCGGTCGACGCCACGATCAACCCCGATTTCTCGCAGGTCGAATCGGACGTCGCCGTGATCTCGACGAATGAGCGCTTCGCGATCTTCATCCCGGAGAAACGGCCGTTCTTCCTCGAAGGCATCGAGTTGTTCAGCACTCCCATTCAGGCGGTGTACACACGCACGCTGACCGCGCCGCGATGGGGCGGCCGTACGACCGGCAAGAAAGGCGCGTATGCGTACACGTTCCTCGTCGCACAGGACCGCGGCGGCGGCTCAGTGATTCTGCCCTCCGCGTTCGGATCGGATTTCGCGTCGCAGGATTTTTCATCGCTCGCGGTCATCGGCCGCGTGCGCCGCGACTTCGGCAAGCGCTCGTTCATCAGCTTGCTCATGACCACGCGCGAGTCGGAAGGCGGCGCGCACAACCGCGTGTTCGGCCCCGACTTTCAGTTGCGCATGGGCGACCACCACACGCTGACCGGCCAGCTCCTGTACAGCTCGACCGAAACACCGGAACGTACCGATCTCGCCGCCGAATGGAACGGGCAGAAGTTGTCCGGACACGCCGCGCACGCGTGGTACCAGTTCGGCACGGACAAGCACGACTTCTACGTGCAGGCCAGCGATTACGACGAGCAGTTCCGCGCCGATAATGGTTTCGTCCCGCAGGTCGGATGGCGCGGCAGTTACGCGGAAGCCGGCAAGACGTGGCGTCCGACAGGTTTCTTCAGCCGCATCCGCGGCTTCGCGCTGGGCGAATATCAGCAGACGCAGGACGGCGAGCTGCTGTATCGGCTCGTCTCCGCCGGCTTCGGCGCCGATGGCCGCCGCCGTTCGTTCATCCGCCTGCGTCCCGCGCACGACACGGTGCGCAGTGGCAACGAGCTGTTCGATCGCAATCGGCTGTACTTCGAGGGTCAGGTCGGCGTCAGCCGCATCATCTCGTTCCTCAGCACCAACGGCTGGATCGGCGAGGAAGTCGACTTCACCAACAATCGCCTCGGCCGCGGCGCCAATATCAACGTCAGCGCGACGATCCGCCCGAGCAATCATCTCCAACTCGGACTCACCACCAGCATGCGCTGGCTGAACATCAGCGGCGATCGTCTGTTCACGTCTCAGGTCGAGCGCCTGCGCGCGACGTACACGTTCAACCCGCGCATGTTCGTCCGCGCGATCGTGCAGAACACGCGCACGAATCGCGATCAGGAGCTGTTCGGCTTCGATCCCGATCCAACGGTGCCGCCGAACACGTACCTCGTGGATCAGCACAGCGGCGATCTCTCGGCGCAACTCCTCGCCGCATACAAGTTGAACTGGCAGACGGTGTTCTACGTCGGCTTCGGCAACCTCGAGGAGGTCACCGCCGCACAAGGCGATTTCCTGCCGAGCAACCGGCAGTTCTTCGCGAAGATCAGTTACGCGTTTCAGCGGTAACGACCAGGGGCCTGCGGTCCTTTACACGAGGCGCCGCGCGGCGCGGATGTCGTCGTCCAGCGGGCGGTCGTGAAGAACTGGCCGCGCTGCTTCTCGCACGCGTCGATACAGCTCGCGGGTGCCTTGGCCGAGGTGCGCTGCGATGTCGGCGGTGCGGCCATGGACGCGTTCTTCGAATTGCTTTGCCTGCGTCTCCGCATCTTCGATGTCGAGCAGGCGCGGCGCGGGCTGGTTCGGGTCGTAATTGAATGCGGCGCGCCATTCGACGGCCTGCGCGGCGGTGAGCAGTTCGATGGCGAGGATCGACTGCACGTTCGCGATCACGCTGCGCAGCTTGCGTGCGGCGTGCGTCGACATGGATACGTGATCTTCCGCGTTTGCGCCGGTCGGGATCGAGTCGATGGAGGCGGGATGCGCGAGCACCTTGTTTTCGGACACGATCGACGCGGCCGTGTACTGCAGGATCATCAGCCCTGAGTTCACGCCCGGACGCGTGGTCAGATTCTGCGGCAAGCCGCGATTGTGATGACCGTCGAGCATCATCTGCGTGCGGCGCTCGGAGATGTTCCCGAGCTCGTGCACGGCGATGGTGAGAAAGTCGGCCGCCAGCGCGAGCGGCTGCCCGTGGAAATTGCCGGCCGAATACGCGAAGCGGCGATCGCCGTGATACCACTCGGGCCAGTTCGCGCTGAACTGACTGTCGAACGGATCGCCTTCGCCGGGAAAGAACAGCGGATTGTCGGTCGCGGCGTTGAGCTCTTTCTCCGCGATCGACCGAACAAAGCGGAGAGTGTCGCGCGTCGCGCCGTGAACCTGCGGCGCGCAGCGGAGCGAGTAAGCATCCTGCACCGCGCCCGCGCGTTCGACGAGGCGGCTGCCGATCACCATCTCGCGGATGCGCCGCGCGCTTTCGATCTGGCCGGGGTGACCGCGCTCTTCGTGCACCTTCGCATCCATCGCGCGCGTGCAGCCGGCCATCGCTTCGAGTGACAACGCCGCGGCGCCATCCGCGGTCGCGGCGAGACGCTCCGCGTCGAACACCGCCAGCGCGAGCATCGCTGCGGAAAAGTTCGCGCCGTTCACCAGCCCCAACCCCTCCTTGAACGTCGGCTTCATCTCCTCGGCATCCATTCCGAGGAAGGCGGGGAGCTCGGAAGCGGGACGCAGTGTGCGGTCCTCCAGCGTGTAAAACCGCCCGTGGCCGAGGAGGGTGACGAAGAGGTGGGAGAGCGGACAGAGATCGCCGCTGGCGCCGACCGAGCCACGGAGCGGCACGAGCGGGACCACGCCGCGATTGAGCATGGCCTGCACGACGTCGACGAGCTTCGTGCGCACGCCGGAGTGCCCGCGCAGAAAAGCATTGAGGCGGGTTGCGAGTGCGCCGCGCACGACTTCGGCGGGAAAGTAATTCGAGAGATCGTCGGGATCGGAGTTGTCGCCGACGCCGACCGAGTGCGAGAGCAGCAGGTTGCGCTGGAGCTGTTCGAGGTCGTCCGGCGCGATCGGCTTGTCCTTGAACTCGCCGAAGCCGGTGGTCACTCCGTACTCGTTCGGCACCGCGCTTCTCGCTTCCCACGCGCGGCGATAGTTCGCCACGATCTCCGCGATGAGCGCTTCGCTCTTCGCGACCGCGGCATCGGTCGATGGATCGCGCTCGACGCGTGCGCCGTCGCGCGCGATCTGCGCGAGCTGTTCGATGGTGAGCGACGAGCCGTCGAGGACGATCGTCATTCAATCTCCGCCAGCATCCTGCGGATCGAGCCCACCAGCTCCGCGCGCGGGACGGTGACCTGCCCGGCGCGTTGGCCAAGGTACTCCTTGCGGTCGGCGGTGGCCTGCGCGCGCTCGCGCCCTGCGACGAGATCTTTGACGGTGACGATGCCCTGCTCCTTTTCATTGGAGCCGTAGAGGATCGCCAGCGGGATGTCGTACTGGTCGGCGTACTTGAGCTGCTTGCCCGGACCTTTCGCGGTGCCGAGGTAAAGCTCGGTCGGGATGCCGGCGCGGCGGAGCTCCCAGGTCATGGCCAGATAGTCCGTGTGCAGCGCCGCATCCATCATCGTGATGAGCACGCGTGCGGTCGCGCGTTTGGTGCCGATGCGGCCGAGGTGGGTGAGCGCGGCGAGGAGACGATCGACGCCGATCGAGGCTCCGACCGCGGGCAGCGACTGGCCGGTGAAGCGCTTCACGAGGCCGTCGTAGCGTCCGCCGCCGAAGACGGAGCCGAACTGCGGCGCGTCGGGCAGGATCGCTTCGAACACGGGGCCGTCGTAATACGCGAGGCCGCGCGCGATCGAGAGATCGAGCGAGACCTGCGAATCGCTGTAGCCGATCGCGTAGAGATGATTGGAGATGCGTTCGACGACATCGATCTGCGCTGTGGCGTTTTCGACGGAGCCGAACAGGGTGCGCAACTGCGCGATCACTTCTTTGCGTGAATCGGATTTGATGGCCAGGAACTGTTCGATGCGCTGGACTTGGTCAGCGGAAAGGCCGACGCCGCGGATGATGTCGCCCGACTCGTCTTTGTAGCCGTTCATCAACTCGCGCTTTACTTTGTCGAGGCCGACCTTGTCGAGCTTGTCGAGCACGCGGAAGACATCGACGCCCTGCTCCGCGCCGATACCCGCGTACGCGAGCAGCAGGTTGAGGATCGCGCGGCTGGAAAAGCGCACGAGGTAGCTCGGCACGCCGAGCGCCGCGAGCGTGTCGCACATGCCCGCGAGAATTTCGGTATCGGCGATCTCACTCTCCACGCCGACGGAGTCGAGGTCGAACTGGGTGAACTCGCGATAGCGTCCCTTGTCCGGCTTGTCCGCGCGCCACACCGGCGCGACCTGGTACCGGCGGAAGGGCCGCGGCAGCTCGTTGTATTGCGCGATCACGCGCGCCAGCGGTACCGTGAGATCGAACCGCAGTCCGAGCTCTTCCTCCTCTTTCGGATTGATGACGCGAAAGATCGACTGCTGCGCTTCCTGCCCGCCGCTGCCGGAGAGCACGTCGAGGAACTCGATGGCCGGAGTGCTGAGCGGCACGAAGCCATACAGCTCGTACACGCCGCGGATGGTGTCGACCATCTGCTGCCGCGCGAGCATCTGATCGGGCAGGAGATCGCGGAGGCCGCGGCTCAGGCGCGGGAGGACGGTGTCTGACATTTGGGCTGTCTTTCGGCCCGCGGCTGAAATTGAAAATTGAAAATTGAAAATTGAAAAATCGGACCGCGGTTGGCGACTCCCCCGGTTTTTTCAATTTTCAAATTTCAATTTCACCGCGCAAGCGGCGAGGAATGGTACCGAGGGGCGGGTTCGAACCGCCGACCCCTGGATCCACAATCCAGTGCTCTAACCAGCTGAGCTACCCCGGCACGGGAGGCGAATGATACTCATGGCCGCGGCTCTTGCAAAGTGGAGGGGAATGCCGCGGCCGGTCGGGAGAACACGTCGTGCGCGCGTTGCATTCTCCGGCAGACGGACCCGCGCGCAAGGGCGTACGCGCGGGTCCGGGCTTCGGTGGGAGGGCGCTGCTTTTCCGAAGCGTTCTGTGAAGTGAAGCCTGCGAACACGACCTTACGCGATCGGCTCGCGCGCCGCCGTCTACTAAGGAACAAAAGCGTCAATCGTGCGCGAGGAACGCCCGCATCCGCTGGCGATTCACGCTGATCGACCGGCCGTGCGTTTCGATCAGCCCGAGCGACCGGAAGCGCTGCATGAACGCGGTGATGCGTGGCCGCGTCGTGCCGACCATCTGCGACAGCTCTTCGTGCGAGATGCGCTGGTCGAGGCGCAGGAACGCACCTTCGGCGACGCCGAGCTTTTCGGAGATCGACAGCAGCACTTTCGCCAGCCGCTGCTCGGAGTCTTTCGTCACCAGATCGAACACCGCAACCTGCCGCTCCTCGGTGCGCAGCGCGAGGTGCCGCAGCAGCGCGTCGATGGCCGAGGCGCGTCCGGTTTCGGCGAGGAAATCGCGACGCGAGGCGCGGCGCAGGAGCGTGAACTGCATTGCGGTCGCGTTCTCGAGGCGCCGGTTTTCGCCGGTGAAACACGATTCGCCGAAGACCTCGCCGATCCCATGGATCGCGAGCAGACAATCCTTTCCTTCCGCCGACGACATGATGATCTTCACCTGCCCCGCATCGACCGTGTAGAGCGCGTCGTCGGCGTCTCCGGTGGCATAGATCGATCGCTGCGCTTCGTAACGAAGGCGCGTCGTCGCCAGGGTGTGGCGGTCAAAGACGTCCCGAAGAGACGGTCCTTGCGAGGTCGCCGGAGGTTTTATGGAATACATGTGGAAGAGCAGCGATCGTAGGCAGCAGCGAACACTCCGTCTGTTCACAATTGGACACGCACGGAGGCGTCACTTGAGGAGTGACTACGCGCCGCAGAAATGGGCGCAGCGTCGTGCGCAGCAGGGGTGCGCAATGGAGTGTCCGCGCTCATTGCTGCGGACGGATCGCGGTGCTCGATGGTGCACCGGCGGATGGTCCGCTACGCTGCGAATCAAGAGGCGCGTACGTATCCTGCGCACGCGCGAGAGGTGGGAAAGCGGAGGTCCTTCTACGGAAAGTGGATCGCGAAAATCAAAATTTTTTCTATTGCGCGAGCATCAACACATTTGCGAACCACGCGCGCGAATCGCGCCATGTTTTTTCGATCGCGAAGCCGGATGCTTCCGCGAGCGACGCGAGCGACGCGTCATCGTGTTTGTAGGAGCTTTCGGTGTGGATCGTTTCGCCTTCGTCGAACGCGACTTCGAGGTCCAGCGCTTCGATGCGCACACGCTGTGAGAACTTGCTGGCCAGGTGCATCTCGATGCGGCCGTGCGTCTGGTCATAGAACGCGCGATGCCGAAACGCGCCGACCGCGAACGTGCCGCCGAGCTCGCGGTTGATGCGTGCGAGCAAATTGAGGTTGAACGCCGCGGTGACGCCGAGCGCATCGTCGTACGCCGGCTCGAGCACGTCGCGACTCTTGCGCAGGTCTGCGCCGAGGAAAAGCGCGTCGCCGGCGGTGAGTCCGTTGCGGAGATCGCGCAGCATGGCCACCGCCGCCGCGGGATCGAGATTGCCGATCGTCGAGCCGAGGAACAGCACCACCGTCCTGGAGCGGCTGTTTTGGAGTGCGCCGGCTTTCGCCGGCGCTTTGAAAGCGGCAGCTTTCGCTGCCGCGCTCCATAGTTTCGGCCGCGTGAAATCGGCGCGGACCGCGAGCACGCACAGGTTCGCGTAGTCGTGGAGCAGTTCGCGTCCGCTCCGCTCGAGCATCTGCGCGTCCACGTCGACCGGGACGTACTCGACTTCGGATTGCCGTTCGGTCAGTCGATCGAGCAGCAATCGCGTCTTTCGCGCCGCACCGCTGCCGAGCTCCACGATCCGCACGTTCGCGCCGAAGGCGTCGACGATCTCGTCGCCATGCGCGGCGAGCACCTCCGCTTCCGCGCGCATGACGTAGTACTCGGGCAGAAAACAGATCGCATCGAACAAAGCGGAGCCGAGAGCGTCATAGAACCAGCGAGGCGGAAGCCACTTCTGCGCCGCGGTCAGCCCTTCGCGCACGTCGCGGGCGAAATCGTCGGCGCGCGATTCGGTTTGCACGAGGTGAAAACGCGGCCCGAGAACGCTCGTGGCGATGGCAACAGTCATGTGAACAGCGATTGTAGGCGGTCCAAGCGAACCTTCGACCGCTACAATCGTCTGACAGTCCAAACCCGATGAAACGGATTCTCTTCTGTGCCGTGACCGCAACAGCCCTGGCGGGTTGCTTCTCCGGCTACTCCGAAACGCCCGCTGCCGGCGAACTGCGGGCGCGGCGCGGATCGTTCACGAGCGACCTCACGCTCTCCGGCGAGATCGAAGCGGCACGCGGCGAGACGCTGAATGTGCCGCCGCTTCCTTCGTGGCAGACCGCCATCAAGTGGATCGCCGAAGACGGCGCGACCGTGAAGGCCGGCGAGCCGGCGGTGGAGCTCGATAACAGCGCGCTCACCGCGGATCTCGAGTCGAAGCGTCAGGCGCTCACGCAGGTCCTGCAGGAGCTGCAGCAGCAGGAAGCGCAATGGGCGGCGGATCTCGAACAGAAGCTGCTCGAAGCGGACAAGGCGAAGTCCGCGCTCGACAAGGCCAAGCTCGACACCATCGTACCGCGCGACCTCGTATCGACGAAGGTGTACGAGGATTCGCAGTCTGCGCTGCGCCGCACAACGGTCGCGCATGAGAAAGCGGTGGACCTGCTGGCGTCGCGCCGCACCGCGGTCGCGGCCGAGCGGCGCAACATTGAATTGCGCATCGAGAAGGCGCGGCGCGACATCGCCATCGCCGAGCGCGGCATCGAAGCACTCGTGTTGCGCGCTCCGCGCGACGGCATCGTCGTGATCCGCGACATCCCTTGGGAAGGCCGGAAGATGCAGGCGGGCGATACGGTCTTCGTCGGCATGCCGATCGCGATGCTGCCCGATCTCAGCACTCTGCGCGTGAAAGCTGGCCTGGCGGACGTCGACGACGGCAAGATCGCCGTCGGCATGCCGGTCACCGTGACGCTCGACGCGTTCCCGAACGCGCCATTCATCGGCACGATCTCGGCGATCTCGGCGGTCGCGCAGGAAAGCCGGCGTCAATCGCTGCGGCGCCAGTTCGAAGTGCTCGTCGCAATCGACAAGCTCGATCTCGCGCGGATGCGTCCCGGACTCTCCGCGCGCGTGCACATCCGTCGCGGCACGAATCAGCGGGCACTGCTCGCACCGCGCGCCGCGCTCGATTTCGCGGACGGAAAATCGCGCGCGCATCTCGCCAGCGGCGGCACGAAAGAGGTGAAGCTCGGCCCGTGCAACGCGCAGGACTGCGTAGTCGTCGACGGGCTTACGGAAAGCGAGAAGCTCGCGCGGGTGGTGGCGGTGGGCAATGGGTAATCTGGAGAGATGGGCTCTCAGCCCGTCGCCTGACCTCGACGGGCTGAGAGCCCGTCGCTCCAGAGTCAGGGCGGAGGTGCCTCATCCGTAAACACGCACGAATCACGATCCCGGCCGCCATCGTGGCGCTCTTTCTCTTCGGTGGCTGGACGCTGCGCAACAAGCTCGCGGCCGACCGCCAGGGCGAGTGGGTGCGCGCCGCGCGCGGCGATCTCGTGACCGGCTTCGAAGTCACCGGCACGCTCGCCTCGAGCGCCTCGGAAAGCCTCGGCCCACCGCAGGTCGAAGACCTCTGGAATTTCAAGATCTCGCGCATGGCGCGCGAAGGCAGCGAGGTGAAGAAGGGGCAGCCGGTGCTGTCGTTCGACACGACCGAGCTGCAACGCGAGCTCGAGGAATCGACCGCGCGCGCCGACGAGTCGCGCAAGCAGATCGAGAAGGAACGCAACGATCTCGCGCTGCAGAGCAAAGACGACCGGCTCGCGCTCGCCGAGGCCGAGGCGACGATGAAGAAGACGGGCCTGAAGCTCGATGCGCCGCCCGATCTGGGCGGTATCGCGGAACGGAAGAAGGCCGAGATCGAGCATGCCATCGCCAAACGTGAGGCAGCCGCGGTGCGCACGCGGCTCGCCGCCCGTGAACGCGGCGCGCGCGCTCGCATCGCGCTGCTGCAGAGCCGCCTGAGCGACGCCGAAGCGACCGTCGCGCGCACTCAGGACGCAATCACGCGGATGAACGTCGTGGCCACGCGCGACGGCACCATCGTCTACACGACCAGCCGCAACGGAGAGAAGAGAAAAGAAGGAGACACGGTCTGGAAGGCGGACCGCGTCATCGAGATCCCCGATCTCAATCGGATGAAAGCCGAAGGCGAGGTCGACGAAGTCGACGCCGGACGAGTGGCGGTCGGGCAGCGCGTCACGTTGCGACTCGACGCGCATCCGGACGAAGAGTTCCACGGCACAGTCACCAGCACCGGACGCACCGTGCAGCTCAAACGCGGCACGCAGGATCCGCTGAAGGTGCTGCGCGTCGAGATCAAGCTCGATCGCACCGATCCCGCAAAGATGCGTCCCGGCATGCGCTTCCAGGGGACGATCGAGCTCGGACGGATCAAGAACGCCGTGATGATTCCGCGCGACGCCGTCTTCCTCGGCACCGCCGGGCCGTTCGTGCATCGCCGCGACGCGCTCAAAGTGGAGCAGCAGCCGGTAAAGCTCGGGCGCGAGAACGATCGGTTCGTCGAAGTGCTGAATGGACTGGAGCCGGGCGATCGCGTGCTGGTCTCGAAGCAGGAAGACGAGGAGCAACAATCATGAGCCCCCTCATCCGCCCTTCGGCGACTCAGGGGACTTGCCTCGTAGCCTTCTCCCCTCGGCGAGGGGAGAAGGTGGCCAAAGGCCGGATGAGGGGCCTCTCGGCCGCGCTCGCGGCGATCCTTTGCTTCAATTGCTCCGGTCCCGAAAACGAAGTCGCTACGTTCAAAGTCGAACCGATCACGTTCGCGCGGCGCGTTACCGCCGAAGGCACGATGAAAGCCGTCAAGGCCACGCCCATCTCGGTGCCGCAGAGTGCGAGCGCGCCCATGAAGGTGTCGTGGCTGGCCGACGACGGCACGCTGCTGCGCAAAGACCAGATCATCGTGCGCTTCGACGAGACCGCGTTCGAGGATCTGTTGCTGAGCGGCCGCGAGGATCGCTCCACCGCGACGAACAAGCTGCAGAAGACGGACGCGGAAACGTCCGCGACTGCGAAGAATCTGCGGCGCGACGCGCGGCTCGCGCAGAGCGAGCTCGAAGCAGCACGGCGGTTCAAGTTCGACGACGCGGAGATCTTCTCGCGCTACGCGCGCATCGAAGCGGAAGTCGATCAGAACCTCGCCGGCAGCCGCAAGCGCCACGCCGAAGAAGTGCTCGGCGTCCGCGACACGCTCGCGCGCGTCGAGCGCGACCTGATCTCGATCGAAGACCGCCGGGCCGGCATCAAGATCAAACAGGCCGAGGATGGATTGCGGTCGCTGCAGGTGCTGGCGCCGCACGATGGGATTCTCGTGCTGCAGCGCAACTGGCGCGGCGACATGCCCCGCGTGGGCGACACGATGTGGCGCGGCCAACCGATCGGAGAGATCCCGGAGCTCAGCGCGATGCAGGCGGAAGTATTCGTGCTCGAGGCCGACGCCGCTGGGCTGGCCGTCGATCAAAAAGCGACGCTCTTTCTCGAAGCCGACACGCGCGTGCAGTTCAAAGGCAAAGTGAAGTCGGTCGACAAAATGGCGCGCCCGCGCATCCCGCGCCAGCCGGTGCAGTACTTCGGCGTGACCGTGGAGCTCGAGCGCACCGACACTCGCCTGATGAAGCCGGGCGCGCGCGTGCGAGCGACGCTCGAGGTCGAGAACCAGAGCAACGCGTTCGCGATCCCGCGGCAGGCGCTGTTCGAAAAGGAAGGGAAGAAGCTCGTCTATCGGAAGAAAGACGACGTTTTCGAGCCGGTCGAAGTGACCATCGGCTCGTCGAGCGCAGGCCGTGTGGTCGTGACGAAAGGCCTCGCGAAGGGTGACGAGATCGCGCTCGAAGATCCGATGAAGGACGAAGGGAAGTCGTAGAGTCGTATGAGGAGAAGCGTGGCGCTCCCGCCTCTAAGACTCTAAGACTCTAAGACTCTAAGACTCTAAGACTCTAAGACTCTAAGACTACAAAACAGATGATCGATCGCGAGACCCTCTTCACCGCCGTCGGCAACCTCGGCCGCCACAAACTGAGAACGTCGCTGACGATGCTCGGTATGGTCTTCGGCGTCGGCGCGGTCATTGCGATGCTCTCGATCGGTGCGGGCGCGGAGAAGAAAGCACTCGAAGCCATCGGCCGTCTCGGCCTGCGCAACGTGATCGTCCGCGCGAAGCAGGTGAAGCCGGAGGATCGGCAGGAGCTGCGTAAGAAATCGCTCGGCGTTTCGCTGCGCGATGGCGAGGCAATTCTCGAAGCGGTGCCGAACATCGAGCGTGTGCTTCCGCGAGTGGAGGTGAAGCCGTACAAGATCATCGCCTCCGGTGCGAAAACGAAAGGGAAAGTATTCGGCGTCTCCTCGCGCTATCGCGACGTTGCCGATGTCGGACTCGCGGAAGGACGCTTCTTCGACGCGCGCGACGAATACGAGCATGCGCAGGTCGCGGTGATCGGCCCCGAGATCCGCCGCAATCTGTTCGGCTACGGTCCAGTCCTCGGCAAGCAGCTCAAGGTGAACGACGTATGGCTGGAGATCGTCGGCGTACTGCGCGCGGATGCCGAGGGATCGGCGCCGCAGTCGGCGGGTGAATCGGCGGGATCGCATTCGACGGCGAAGGAGATCTGGATTCCGGTCAGCACCGCGATGCGCAAGTTCGATCGCGATCCGCTCGATGCGCCGGTCGACGAGTTGCTGGTCACGGTGAAGGAAGGCGTTTCCACGCGGCGCACGGGGCAGGTGATCGAGCCGCTGCTGCAGCGGTTGCACGGCGGCGCGGATGATTACGAGGTGGTGATCCCCGAGGCGCTGCTCGAGCAGAGCCGGCAGACGCAACGGATCTTCAACATCGTCATGGGCTCGATCGCGGGCATCTCGCTGCTCGTCGGCGGCATCGGCATCATGAACATCATGCTGGCCAGCGTGCTGGAGCGCACGCGCGAGATCGGTGTGCGCCGCGCGATCGGCGCGACGCGCAAAGACATCCGCGCGCAGTTCGTCATCGAATCATTCGCGATCTCGTTTCTCGGCGGTGTCACCGGCATCGTCATCGGCATCGTGCTCGCGCGCATCGTCGCCGCGTATGCGGGATGGCCGACCGTGATCACTCTGTCATCGTTGATCCTGTCGACCGGCGTGTCGATCACGGTCGGCCTCGTCTCAGGGATCTACCCCGCGACGCGTGCGGCGGAGCTGAACCCGGTCGAAGCATTGCGGTATGAGTAACTCCCGCTAACTTTTCGTTCCGGCCGGCGTCCATCCATGCATGCGCCGCCTTGCTCTCGTCTTCGCTCTTCTCACCTCCGCTTCCGCTTTCGCCGAGATCACGAACATCATGGTGCGTGATGGGGACAGCTCTTACATCAACGGGAGCTCGCGTATGCGGCAGCACCTGTCGGGATACGGAAAACGCTTCGCGTACTTTGAGCAGAACGGCGCCGGGTATGTGATCACCGACGCGGCTGCGCTCGACCGCATCGATGCGGTCCTCGAGCCGCAGCGCGTCATCGGGCAACGTCAAGCCGCGCTTGGTCAGGATCAGGCCGCCCTGGGACAGGAACAGGCACTACTCGGACAAGAGCAAGCGAAACTCGGTCTGCAGCAGGCGGCGCTGGCAACCCGGCAGATCGGCGCGCGCGATGACCAGGCTCGAGCGCTCAGCGCGCGGCAGCGCGAGCTCAGTGAGAAACAACGCGAGCTCGGCAACGAGCAACGTGTGCTCGGCGATCGCCAGCGCCTGCTGGGCGATCGGCAGCGCGTTCTGGGCGAGCAACAGCGCGAAGCGTCCCGCAAAGTCGAGGTCAAGCTGGAAGAGATTTTCGACGCGGCGATACGCAACAAGATCGCGGTTCGACATCGCGATTAGGTTTTGTTCGCCTCGCGAAGGAGACCACCGTTCCGGCCCGGCCCATCAACGAGATCGTGAAAGGCGAGCGCTCGATCAGCGCCGATACCGCGCTTCGGGACCTGGGAACTTTTCTGGCTGAACCTGCAGGCCCGATACGACCTGGAAATGCAGAGGACCGGCTTGGGAAGCGGGCGGGTCGATGCTGAGGTTCATGCGTTTCGGCTGCCAAGGGCGTAAGGTCCGCGTTCCTTTTTGCAAACTTGACTCTTTGCTTCGATCCGAGTTGGGGCATCATCCGCCTCATGCGATTCACGAAACGAGTTCTTCCGCTGTTGCTGCTTGCGATCTCCGCGAGCGCCGCGACGACGATCCCGCCGATCCAGTACAAGCATCGCGTGCTGCCGAACGGGCTCGAGGTCTACACGATCCAGGACCGCACCACGCCCACGGTCGCGGTGCATGTCTGGTATCGCGTCGGATCGAAACATGATCCCGAGGGGCGGAGCGGGTTCGCGCATCTCTTCGAGCACATCATGTTCAAGAGCACGAAGAACATGCCCTCGGAGATGATGGACCGTTTGACGGAAGACGTGGGCGGGTTCAACAACGCGAGCACGTTCGACGACTCGACCGCGTACTACGAGGTCATCCCGTCGAACTACCTGCAGACGCTCTTGTGGGCAGAGGCGGAGCGGCTCGGATCGCTCACCGTCGACGACACGAACTTCAAATCCGAGCGCGACGTGGTGAAGGAAGAGTTCCGCTTCCGCATCCTCGCGCCGCCGTACGGGCGCCTGTTCTACGCGCTCGAGAAAAACTCGTTCGCGAAGCATCCCTACCGGCGTCCGGGCATCGGCAGCATCGAAGAGCTCGACGCCGCGACGATCGACGACGTGCGCGCGTTCCATCGCACGTTCTATCGTCCCGACAACGCGGTGCTGATCGTGGCCGGCGATTTCGAACAGCAGCAAGCCGACGCGTGGATCGACCAGTACTTCACGGTGATCGCAAAACCGGAGAGCACGATCCCGCGGGTGACGACCGAAGAACCGGCGCGCGCCGAGGAGCGGCGTCTCGATGAATATGCGTCCAACGTTCCTTTGCCAGCACTCGGACTGACGTGGCTCATTCCGTCCGCATCACATGCCGATGCGATTCCGCTGTTCGTCGCGGCCACGATCCTCTCGGAAGGCGAGTCCTCGCGACTGCAGGAACGCCTCGTGCGCGGCGAGATCTCCCAGGAAGTCTTCGCCGACGCCGACCTCCGCGAAGACCTCGGCCTCTTCGGCATCATCTCGATCATGGGCAGCGAGCACAAACCAGCCGAGGCGGAGAAAGCGATTCGCGCGGAATTGTCGGCAATCGTCGAGAAAGGCATCACCGCGGCGGAGCTCGAGAAGGCGAAGAACCTCATCGTCACCAGCGCGCTGCGTCAGCGCGAGACGAACAACGGCAAGGCATTCACGCTCGGCGAAGCGCTGATCCTCCAGCACGACCCGACGGTCGTGAACACCGGCCTCGGAAAAGTGCAGGCCACGACCGCGGCGGACATTCAACGCGTGGTCAAGAAGTATCTGATCGAAGGAAAGCCGCTGGTGCTCAATTACATGGATGAATCCCAGCGCGGAGGTGCGAAATGAAACGCGTCTTGATCGCGCTGCTCCTCACGGTCCCGCTTCTCGCGCAACAAGTCACGCCTCCGCCGCCGGCGGCTCCGCGCGATCCGAAACTGCCGCAGCCGGTCGAGCGGGTGCTCGAGAATGGCTTGCGCGTGATCGTCGTACCCAAGCACGACATCCCGCTGGTCGCGGCGCGGCTGATGATCAAAGCCGGCGGCGTCGACGATCACGGCAAAGCGGGTCTGGCCGAGCTCACGGCAACGGTGCTCACGAAAGGGACGAAGACCAAGTCCGCCGAACAGATCGCGCGCGGCGTGGAAGCTCTCGGCGCGACGCTCAACGCGGGCGCGCGTTGGGACTCGAGTGTCGTCGACCTCAGCGTGATGTCGTCGAATCTGCCGAAGGCGATGGAAACCGTCGCCGACGTCGCGCGCAACGCGACCTTCGCGAAGGAAGAGTTCGAGCGCGAGCGCGACCAGCACATCGATGCGGTGCAGGTCGATCTGCGCCAGCCGCGCACGCTCGCGTCGGCGGCGACGGCGCGGCTCATCTTCGGTGAGTCTCCGTACGGAAGCCGCCTGAGCGGCACGCCGGCCACGATCGAGAAGATCAAGCGGGAAGACCTCGT
>Ga0196978_1000342_pt1 | contig 23941 bp, 28 predicted proteins | sample S3v_2013CmetaG_FD_155491 | JGI IMG/M metagenome (GOLD analysis project Ga0196978, IMG submission 155491) | Soil microbial communities from Anza Borrego desert, Southern California, United States - S3+v_20-13C | ecosystem: Environmental > Terrestrial > Soil > Desert | place: USA: California... | reverse complement strand
GAGACCGCCGGTGCGGCGACTGCTACTGTCGCGGGAGTCGTTTGTGCCGGCGCAGGGGACGAGCCGGGCGACGGGCCCGAAGCGGCCGGAACTGTAACGCGAGCCACACCTGTGGCGGCGGCCGGCGCAGCACCGGGTCCTTCCGACCCGGCGCTTCGGGCGACCACTGTGGCGACAGCCGGTCCGCTGACCGGCCGCACTTCGAGATTACCCTGGGCCGGTTCAAGCGCGGTACGCGCGGCGGCCGCCTCCTGCGCGGCGGCAGGGGGTGCGGCTTGCAGGCTCGCGGCAGGCGCCGCATTGGCGGAGCGCTCGAAAGTCGCGTGCAGCACCGCGCCGAGGGCGGTGCCGATCACGAGGGTCGCGGCCGCCCATCCCCACGCCGGAGAAAACCGCCACCGCGGCCGCTCCTGTCCGAATTCGCTGTCGCGCAGCGCGGCGCGCACGTGCCTGGGCTGGATCGTATGTGTGTCCTCGGCGAACGCCGCGAGCAGCGCCTTGTCGGCGATCAGGTTGATGCGCCGCGTGAGCCCGCTCGAAGCCCGGGCGATCTGCTTCACGACCTGCGGAGAAAAAATCTCGGGTCCCCGATAACCCGCGGCGCGCATGCGGAACATGAGGTACTCGCGCACGTCTTCGTCTGTCAGCGGCTGCAGCCTGAAGCTGTGCGCGATGCGGTCGCGAAGCTGTCTGATGTCGGGTCGTCGCAGGTTCGTGTCGAGCTCGGGTTGTCCGAACAGCACGATCTGCAGCAGCTTGTCGTTGCGCGTCTCGAGGTTCGAGAGGAGCCGGATCTCTTCGAGCGTCGCGAGCGGCATGCTCTGCGACTCCTCGATGAAGACCACGACGCGCTTGCCTTCGGCGTGGCGCTTGACGAGATAGTCCTGGAGCGCGTGCAGCACTTCCAGCCGGTCGGCGCGGCGGTCGAGGCCGAGCTGGAGCTCGAAGGCGATCGCGTGCAGCACGTCTTCGGGAGAGACGCTGGGATTCGCGAGATAAACGCTTTCGACCAGTTCCGGCAGGCGGCTTTGCAGCATGTTGCAAAGCATCGTCTTGCCGCTGCCGACTTCGCCGGTTACTTTGACGATGCCTTCGCCCCGCGTGATCGCGTAGATCAGCGCCTCGAGCACGGGGCCGCGGTTGCCTCCGCTGAAGAAGAACTCGGTGTTGGGGGTGATCTTGAAGGGTGCCTGGGTGAGTCCGAAGTGTTCGTAATACATGGGTGCGGGCTCGGGACGACTATCCTCCGCCCATCCTCCTTCTCAGGTCCAAGTCGGTCTTCTCCCCGGTATCTTCGTAGTTTTGCATGCGGCTGTACAGCGTGGTGCGGTGGATCCCGAGAAGCTTCGCTGCGCGCGTGAGATTGCCCTGCGTGATCATGAGCGCGGCCTCGACGTAGCCGCGCTCCCATTGCTGCAGTGTTTCATCGAGGTTGAACGATCGGCTCAGCTGGAGCTGGCGCTTGGCCGCTTCGAGCAGCGCGTGGAAGTCCTGCGGTGGCGCGTGGCCCGGGATCTCGACGTCGACGGCTTCCATGTCGAGCTCGCCCCGAAGCTGGTCCACCGTGATGGTCTGGCCGCTGTATTTGGTCGTGAGGCGAATCACGATATTGCGCAACTCGCGGACATTCCCCGGGAAGCTGTACTCCATCCACAACGCGGTGGCGCGGGGGTCGAGCCTGAAACCCGCAACGCCGGCCTGGCGCGCGTAGAAATCGCCGAAATGCTCGAGCAGCACGAGCTTGTCGTCGCCGAGCTCGCGCAGCGGCGGCACGTTCAGCGTGAAAACGGACAACCGGTGGTAAAGATCGGCGCGAAAACGGCCGCTGCGGATCTCCTGGCGCATGTCACGGTTGGTGGCAGCGATCACGCGCGCGTTGGAAACACGGCTCTGGGTTTCGCCGACGCGCTGGAACTCGCCGTTTTCCAGCACACGCAGCAGCTTCGCCTGGAGCTCCAGCGGAAGCTCTCCGATCTCGTCGAGGAACAGAGTGGAATCCTGCGCGTCCTCGAAGTAGCCGGCGCGCGACGTGGTCGCCCCCGTAAAAGCGCCTTTGGCATAGCCGAACAGCGTCGGCTCGACCAGCGTCGGCGAAATGGCAGCGCAGTTGAGCGCGAGGAACGGACGCGGCGCGCGGCTACTCATCGCATGGAGCGCCTGCGCGACCAGCTCCTTGCCGCTGCCGGATTCGCCTTCGATCAGCACCGGGAACGGGGCATTGGCGAACTGCCCGATCTGCTGCCGCAGCTTCTCGATGAGCACGCTCGCGCCGAGCAGGCGCACTTCGGCGGTGCCGCCGATTTCGGCATCCTGCAGCTCGAGCGCGCGCGTGAGCAGGGCCTTGAGCGCGTCCGGCTCGCATGGCTTGTTGACGAAATCGACGGCGCCGAGCGTGCGGGCGTGACGCGCATTCGTCTCGTCGCTCTGGCCGGAGAGCACGACGATCTTCATGCCGGGCGAATGCGCGATCAGCTCGGTCACGAGCCGGAAGCCTTCGTCGGGCCGGTGCGGGGTCGGCCGCAAGCCGAGATCGATCAGCGCGAGCTGCGGCGCGTGATCGAGCTGGCGAAGCAGGCTCTTGGCTCTCGCGCGCGAATCGGCGACGTAGACGTTGAAATCGTTTGCGAGAACGTAGTTCAGCGTGTCCGCGATCAGCGGATCGTCGTCAACGATGAGCAGGTCCGGTTTCTGATCGGGCAACCTGTTCCCCGGTGGCCGAAGCAAACGAGAGCTATTGTGCCAGATCGCCCGCCATGTACAACTGCTTAATCCCCCGCCTACGCCGCGGCCGCCTCCGAAATGCAGTCGAGAAACGCATCCTCGAGCGTGGCGCTGCCGTACTTCAGCGTGAGCTCCGCAGGGGTCCCGGCGAAACGCAGCCGCCCGGCGTGCAGGACGGCCATGCGGTCGCAAATCTCGTCGACGTCTGCGAGCGCGTGAGACGTGAAGAAAATCGTGCGCCCCGATTCGCGCAGGCGTTTGAGCTCGCGCTTGAGCAGCGCGCGCGCCTTGGGGTCGAGCCCGCTCGTCGGCTCGTCCAGTACCTGCAGCGATTTCCCCGAGAGGAGGCACGCGGCGAGACCAAGCTTCTGTGTCATGCCTTTGGAGTATGTGCGCGCCGGGCGCGTCAGCGCCGCGGGGGCGAGATCGAGGCGCTCGAAGATCTCGGCCACGCCGGCTTCGTCGTACGGCACGCGGTGGAGCTGCGCCATGTACTTCAGGAAATCGCGCCCGGTGAGATAGAACGGCGGATTGAACCGCTCCGGCAGGAACGCGAGGTCGCGGCGTGCGGCCGTCATCCGGTTTGACACGCCGAAAATGCGTACTTCACCGCGGTCGGGCTGCGTGAAATCGAGCAGGCACTTGATCAGCGTCGTCTTGCCCGCGCCATTGCCGCCGACGAGGCCGAAAATGCCGCCGCGCGGCACTTCGAGCGAGAAGCCCTCGAGCGCGAGAGTGCCGCCGAACGTCTTCGCGAGGCCATCGAACGCAAGCGCAGGAGCGATGTCGCCTTCGGTCATCGGCGTAAGTTAGCGCACGGCCATTACGAACGTAAGCGTCAGGTCGCGGCGAGCGCTTCGAGCCCTGTGTACCGGCAGCGCCAGCCGAGCTCGGTCACGGCGCGCCGGCAATTCACGAGCAGCGTCTCGCCGGCGATATCGAGCCATATCGGGTCGAGCTCCCAGCGCAGATGCCGCGATGCGAATGCGAGCGCCGACCGGGCGCGATCGCGACTCAGCGCGAAGGCAAGAAGGTGTCGCCGGCGAATCGCGTCTTTCAGGCTGAAGCTGTCTTCCGCGGCAATGTTGTACGGGCCGCGCGCGTCGCTTTCCAGCACGCGCAACACCGCGGCCGCGAGATCGTCTTCGTGCACGCACTGGTAGAGCGGCTGCGGGTCGGGCAGGCCCGGATAGAAAGGCTGCCTCAGGACGCGTTTCAGGCGCCGGTCGGCGTGCGGTCCCGCGATGAGATGCGGCCGCAGCCGCACGCACTGCGGAAAGTCGATCGTGAGGAGCTGCTCGAGGTGCGCCTGCTCGCGTGCATACCGCGAATTCGCAAAAGGCCGCAGCGGCGACTGCTCGTGAGCGTGAATGGCCGGCCCGTATACCGCTGCGGTGGAGAGTTGTACGAGACGCGTGAGGCCGGCGGCATGAGCGGCATGAAACAGCCGGTGCGCCGGCCGCACGGCCGCTTCGACGTCCTCTGCCGCGGCGCGTACGCCCGTGGCGGGCGGAAGGTGCACGAGGGCATCGTGTCCCGCGAAGAGTGATGCTGCGTCGGCACGAAGCGGATCGCTGCTGATGACGACCAACTTCGGGTGCTCGACGCGGACGGGACGAATGTCCACGGCAGTCACGCGCTCGACGCCTGCGCGCGCGCATAGCGCCGGCAGAAGCGCTTGCGCGAACGAGCCGCCGGCATGCGTCACCAGAACGTTCATCCGCCCCATATTAGCTCTCCGGGGAACTGGTTTAGAATGCGCAGTTTTCGAGCGCTCACCGTCCGGTGCCGCAACAGAACCTCATCGAAATCCGCGACGTGAGCTTCGCCTACGATCGCCGTCCGATCCTGACCGGCGTCGACATGGTGGTCCCGCGCGGCAAAGTCGTCGCGATCATGGGCGTGAGCGGCTCGGGCAAGACGACGCTGCTTAGACTCATATCCGGGGTGGTGAAGGCTTCGCGCGGAGAAGTCCGGGTGGACGGTGCGCTGGTTCAGTCGCTCGATCAACAGGCGATTTACGAAATGCGCCGGCGCATGGGCATGCTGTTCCAGTTCGGCGCGCTCTTCACCGATCTCTCCGTGTTCGACAACGTCGCCTTCCAGATCCGCGAGCACACGCAGTTGCCGGAGCGCATGGTGCGCGATCTCGTGCTGATGAAGCTCGATGCCGTCGGTCTTCGAGGCGCCCACCGGCTCATGCCCGCGGAGCTTTCCGGCGGCATGGCGCGGCGCGTGGCGCTCGCTCGGGCGATCGCGCTCGACCCGATGCTCATCATGTACGACGAGCCTTTCACCGGCCTCGATCCGATATCGCTCGGCGTGATCAGCAATCTCATACGGCGTCTGAACGACGCGCTCGGCGCGACCTCCATCGTGGTCACGCACGACGTGCAGGAAGCGCTCGACCTCGTCGATTACGTGTATTACGTCTCGGAAGGCGTGATCGTCGCGCACGGCACGCCCGATGACATGCGCGCGTCGACCGATCCGCTCGTCAGGCAGTTCGTATACGGCGAGCCCGACGGTCCGGTGCCGTTCCAGTACCCGAGCCGCGAGTTCGCGCGGGACCTGCGTCTGCAGTGAAACCTACGACGCGTCCTGACTCGTCCGCCAAGAGGGCCTATGCGGCTACCGCCGCTCCTTGCGTGAATGTTTAATCGTTCGGCAATCCTGAGCGTCCGTGGCATCGGACATCACACCGTCGACGGTGTGTGGCGCCTCGGTTACGCGAGCCGGTTTTTCGCGCTCACGCTCGCGAGCTCGGGAACGAGCTTCCGCCGGTTCCGGCTGATCGTGCGCGAGCTTTATTTCACCGGCGTGCTCTCCCTCATCATCATCCTCGTGTCCGGCCTGTTCGTCGGAATGGTGCTGGGCCTCCAGGGTTATCACACGCTGCAGACGTACGGCTCGGAGTCCGCGCTCGGCGTGCTAGTCGCGCTCTCGCTCGTGCGCGAGCTGGGTCCAGTCGTCTCTGCGCTGCTCTTCGCGAGCCGCGCGGGCTCCGCGATGACCGCGGAGATCGGCCTCATGAAGGCGACGGAGCAGCTCGCGGCGATGGAAATGATGGCGGTCGATCCGATCTCGCGCGTGGTGGCGCCGCGCTTCTGGGCGGGCGTCATCTCGATGCCGCTGCTCGCTGCGATGTTCAGCGCGATGGGCATCTTCGGCGGTTATCTCGTCGGCGTCGTGCTGATCGGCGTCGACGAGGGTTCGTTCTGGTCACAGATGCAGGCCGCGGTCGATTTTCAGGAAGACATCATGAACGGCGTCATCAAGAGCTTCGTATTCGGCGTCGCGGTGACGTGGATCGCGCTGTTCGAAGGCTACGACGCGCCGCCGACCGCCGAAGGCGTCTCGGGCGCGACGACACGCACGGTCGTCACCTCGTCGCTCGCGATACTCGGTCTCGATTTCCTGCTCACCTCATTCATGTTCCAGGGGGTCTGATGGAGCGTTCCACCCTAGACCTGTGGGTCGGTCTGTTCGTGTGCGCCGGCATCGGCGCGTTGCTGATACTGGCCATGAAGGTCGGCAACATGGCCAGCATCGGGATCGGCCAGGACAGCTACACGATCTACGCGAACTTCGACAACATCGGGGGACTCAAGCCGCGCGCGCCGGTGAAGAGCGCCGGCGTGGTGGTCGGCCGCGTCGCCAGCATCGCGTTCGATAACAACAAATTCAATGCACGCGTCGCGCTCACGATCGAGACCAAGTACAAGTTCCCGAAAGACACCGGCGCTTCCATTCTCACGTCGGGCCTGCTCGGCGAGCAGTACATCGGCCTGGAAGCCGGTGGCGACTCGAACGACCTCGCGGACGGCGAGACGCTCAAGCTCACCCAGTCCGCTGTCGTGCTGGAGAAGCTCATCAGCCAATTCCTGTACAGCAAGGCCGCGGAAGGCGGCGATGCGCCGCAAGCGCCGGCGCCGAATGCAGCCGTAGCGCCGGTGCCGGCGCCGCATGCGCCCGCACCGGCGGCCGCCGTGCCCGGTGCCGAAAAGAAATAGGGAAGGGGGATGAATACATGCTCATGAGAACGATCACGGCGGCGGCGCTGGCATTGTGCGCCGCGGCGGCAACGGCTGCCGATATCGCACCCGACGCGCTCGCGCGCAGCGTGACCGACGAAGTGCTCGCCATCGTACGCGCCGACAAGGACCTTCAGGCCGGACACCCTCAGCGGGTCGCGCAGCTCGTCGAATCGAAAGTCTTGCCGCACTTCAACTTCGGCCGCATGACCCAGCTCGCGATGGGCCGGCACTGGCGGCAGACGTCCCCCGAGCAGCAGAAGGTGCTGATCGACGAGTTCAAGACGCTGCTCGTACGCACGTACACCACCGCGTTCACACAGTATCGAAATCAGACCGTGGATTACCGTCCGGTGCGCATGGCGCCGACCGACACGGACGTGGTCGTGAAGTCGGTCATCCGGCAGCCGGCAGGACAGCCGATCGCCATCGATTACAGCATGGAAAAGAACGCCAGCGGCTGGAAGGTGTACGACGTGCGCATCGAAGGTATCAGTCTCGTGGAGAACTACCGCGGCACGTTCAACTCCGAAGTGCAGCGCGGCGGTGTCGACGGGCTCATCCGCTCGCTGAAGGAAAAAAACCGTACGCTGGCGGCACAGGCGGCCGCGCGGAGCTGAAGAGGCTGCAGCCGTGCCGATCGAGTGCGAGAACGGCCGCTGCCGCGTGAGCGGTCCGGTCACGATGCGCAACGTGACCGCGGTGCTGGCGGAGAGCGCGGTCAAGATCACCGGCCCGCACGTGGTCGTCGATCTCTCCGGGGTCACGGACGTCGATTCGTCCGCGGTCAGCCTGCTCCTCGAGTGGCGGCGCGAGGCCGCGCGGGCCGGCCGCCGCGTCGAATTCGAGAACGTGCCCCCGAACCTGAGAACCCTCGCGGAGCTCTACGGCGTCTCCGATCTCGTTGCCTAGGCACATCCCGGCGATCGAAGTCGATCGCGTGGTCAAGCGCTACGGCGCGTTGGAAGCGCTGGGCGGCGTCTCGGTCGAGATCGAGCAGGGAGAGTTCTTCGGGCTGCTCGGCCCCAACGGCGCGGGCAAGACATCGCTCATCAGCATCATCGCGGGTCTGAATCGCGCGACGTCGGGCTTGGCGCGCGTGATCGGCTACGACGTCGTCACGCAGTACCGCGAAGCGCGGCGTTCGCTGGGCGTGGTGCCCCAGGAACTCGTGCACAAGCCGCCGGTGATCGTCCTCGACGAGCCGACGGCGGGTGTCGACGTGGAGTTGCGGCAGGCGCGGCGATGGCTCGCGGCCTCGTCGTGGGGCTGGGCGTGTTCGCCGCGGCTATCTGGTTCGTCGAGATGCCCTTCGAGCATCCGGTATGGGTGCTCGCGCACGCAATTCTGGCGAGCGGTGTCATGGGCACGCTCGGTGTGATCGCCGGCATCTACTCGGACAAGGTCGATCAGCTCGCGGCGTTCCAGAATTTCATCATCCTGCCGCTCACGTTTCTGTCGGGGGTGTTCTATTCGATCCACTCGCTGCCGCCGTTCTGGCAGACGCTGTCCCGCGCGAACCCGATCTTCTACATGATCGACGGCTTCCGCTACGGCTTCTTCGGGCACGCCGACGTCTCGCCGTGGCTTTCGCTCGCGTTTGTAGGCATCAGTTTTTTCGCCTTATCATTGCTCACGCTTTTTCTAATCCGGTCGGGGTACAGGCTCCGGCATTGAACTCCCTCCGCAATGGATCCTGATTTCATCCGGCAGTGCATCGAGCAGGGCCTCGAGTGCGATCACGTGCAGGTCGCCGGCGATGGCCATCACTTCGAAGCCGTCATCGTCAGCGCGCGCTTTCGCGGGCTGTCGCGCGTGCGCCAGCACCAGCTCGTCTACGCCGCGCTGGGCGATCGCATGCGTGAGGAGATACACGCGCTGTCGATGAAGACGCTCACGCCCGAAGAGTGGCACGGCTCCAAGGCCTGACGCGTTGGACAAGCTCATCATCGAAGGCGGCGTCGCACTCGGCGGCGAGGTCGCGATCTCGGGCGCGAAGAACGCGACGCTGCCGATACTCTGCGCCGCGCTGCTCACCGCCGAGCCGCTGCACGTTGAAAACGTGCCGCACCTGCGCGATGTCACCACGATGCTGAACCTGCTCGGCCAGACCGGCGTTTCGATCTCGGTGGACGAGAAGCTCGGCGTGGAGCTCTGCGCGGCGAACATCACGAGGCCGACCGCCCCGTACGAGCTCGTGAAGACGATGCGCGCATCGGTGCTCACGCTCGGGCCGCTGCTCGCGCGCTGCGGCGAAGCCCGCGTCTCGCTTCCCGGCGGTTGCGCGATCGGGCTGCGGCCCGTGGACCAGCACATCAAGGGCCTGCAGGCGATGGGCGCCACCATCACGATGGAGCGCGGCGACATGGTCGCGCGCGCGAGCCGGCTCCGCGGCGCACGCGTGCGCACCGATCTCGTAACGGTCACCGGCACCGAGAACTTGATGATGGCGGCGACGCTCGCCGACGGCGTCACGGTGATCGAAAACGCCGCGCGCGAGCCCGAGGTCGCGGATCTGGCGGGGTGTCTGGAGGCGATGGGCGCAAAAATCCAGGGCGCCGGCAGCGACGTGATCCGCGTCGAAGGCGTCGAGCGGCTGCACGGCGCCCGCCATCGCGTCATGCCCGATCGTATCGAGACCGGAACGTTTCTCGTGGCCGCCGCCGCGACGCGGGGACGCGTGCGGCTCACTCAGACGCGGCCGGACATCCTCGAGACCGTGCTCGAGAAGCTGCGCGCCTGCGGCGCGAGCGTCGCTACCGGAGCGGACTGGATCGAGCTCTCGATGAACGGAAAGCTCGACGCGGTCAGCGTGTGCACCGAACCCTACCCGGCATTTCCGACGGACATGCAGGCGCAGTTCATGGCGATGAACGCGGTCGCCTCCGGCACCGCGACGATCACCGAAACGATTTTCGAGAACCGCTTCATGCACGTGCAGGAGTTGAAGCGGCTCGGTGCGGACATCGAGTTCGAAGGCAACACGGCAATTGTGAACGGCGTGCCGAACCTCGATGGCGCGACCGTGATGGCGACCGACCTGCGCGCCTCGGCGAGCCTCGTCATCGGGGGTCTCATTGCGCGTGGCAAGACGCGCATCGAGCGCGTCTATCACCTCGATCGCGGCTACGAGCGGATCGAGGAGAAGCTCTCGAGGCTCGGCGCGCGCATCGAGCGCGTGCGCTGATGAATTACCGCTGACGGAGTGATGAAGTGACGCAGTGACGGCCTTGGTTGCTCACGTCACCGCGTCACTGCGTCATCGCGTCACTTCGTAACTGGCAGCTCCAGGTCCTTCGCGTACGAATCGCGGGGATAGTGGAAGGGCACCGGGCCGTCGGGCAGCGCACGGATGAACTGGCTCACGAACGGATCGGTCGAGGTTTTTACTTCCTGGATCGTGCCCTGCGCGACGACCGCGCCGTCGGCGATGAAGTACACGTAGTCGATCACCTTCAGCGCTTCCTGCGCGTCGTACGACACCACGATGGACGTGAGCCCCAGCGTGTCGTTCAGGCGCCTGATGAGATTGCCGATCACGTTGCACGAGATCGGATCGAGGCCGGAGAACGGCTCGTCGTACATGATCAGCGCGGGATCGAGCGCGATCGCGCGCGCGAGGCCGACGCGACGCGACATGCCACCGGAGAGCTCCGCGGGCATGAGCGAAGCGGCGCCCCGTAAACCGACGGCGTTGAGCTTCATCAGCACGAGATCGTTGATCATGTCTTCCGGCAGGTTCGTCTTCTCGCGCATCTGGAACGCGATGTTCTCGAACACCGAAAGGTCCGTGAAGAGTCCCCCTTGCTGGAACTGCATGCCCATCCTGCGCCGCAACTCGAAGAGCTCGCCGCGCGAGAGCGCATGCACGTTTTCGCCGAGCACCTTCACGACACCGCGCTGCGGCCGCAACTGCCCGCCGATCAATCGCATGAGCGTCGTCTTGCCCGAGCCGCTCGCGCCCATGATGCCGACCACGCGTTCGCGCGGTATCGTGAGGGTGAGATCTCTGAAGATCTCGCGCCCGCCGTACGAGAAGCCGAGGCCGCTGATTTCGACGATGGATTCGGTGCTCAAGTGAAGAGGCTTCGAGGCTGGCGAAAGAGCCGCGAGTGTAGCAGAGGTCGATCGGCGCTTTTGCGTTAGAATTCAATCCTTTCGCCTCGCTTTTCCGCGCTCTCCGATGGTCACGATCGCCCTTTCCAAGGGCCGCATTTTCGACGAGACGGTGCCGCTGCTCGCGGCGGCCGGCGTCGCCACGCGCGAAGACCCGGAGACCTCGCGCAAGCTGATCCTCACCACCAACCGCGATGACGTGCGCGTGATCATCGTGCGCGCTGCCGACGTGCCGACGTACGTTCAATACGGCGGCGCGGACATTGGCGTCGCCGGCAAGGACGTGCTCGACGAGCACGGCGGGCACGGCGTGTACCAGCCGGTGGACCTCGGCATCGCGCGCTGCCGCCTGGTCGTCGCGGTGAAAGAGGACTACGACTACCAGCAGGCCGTGCGCCGCGGCGCGCGGCTGCGCGTCGCGACGAAGTACGTGCAGACCGCGCGCGAGCATTTCGCCGCTAAAGGCATGCACGTCGACCTCATCAAGCTGTACGGATCGATGGAGCTCGCGCCGCTCGTGGGGCTGGCGGACGCGATCGTCGACCTCGTCTCCACCGGCAACACGCTGAAGGCCAACGGGCTGCGCGCCGTCGAGGACATCGCGCCGGTCTCGGCGCGCCTCATCGTCAACCAGGCGTCGCTCAAGCTCAAACGCGCCGCGGTGCAGCCGCTGCTCGACGCGTTCGCGCGCGCGGTGACGTGATGCGCAGGCTCTCCAGCAGCCAGGCCGACTTCGACGTGCGGCTCGCGGAGCTGCTCGCGTTCGAAGCCGCGCAGGACCCGCAGGTGGATCAGATCGCGGCGTCCATCCTGGCCGACGTGAAAGCGCGCGGAGATGCAGCGCTCGTCGAGCATACGCGGCGCCTGGACCGCGTCGAAGTGGCGCGTGCGGCGGAGCTCGAAATCGGCCTCGATGAATGCAGGCAGGCGCTCGCGGCGCTTCCGGGGTCACGCCGCGAGGCGCTCACCATTGCCGCCGATCGCGTGCGGGCCTATCACGAGCGGCAGCGCGCCGAGTCCTGGAGCTTCACCGACGGCTATGGCAACGAGCTCGGGCAGCAGGTGACGCCGCTCGAGCGCGTGGGCGTGTATGTCCCCGGCGGCAAGGCCGCGTACCCGTCATCGGTGATCATGAACGTGCTGCCCGCGAAAGTCGCCGGCGTGCGTGAAGTGATCATGGTCGTGCCCACGCCGGGCGGGGAGCGCAATCCGCTGGTGCTCGCCGCCGCGGCGCTGTGCGGCGTGGATCGCGTGTTCGCGATCGGCGGCGCGCAGGCGGTCGCCGCGCTCGCCTACGGTACCGACAGCGTGCCCGCGGTCGACAAGATCGTCGGTCCCGGCAATCAGTACGTGGCGGCCGCGAAACGTCGGGTGTTCGGCGTCGTCGGCATCGACATGGTCGCGGGACCCTCGGAAATCCTGGTGGTGGCGGACGGCAACGCCAACCCCGACTGGATCGCGATGGACCTCTTCTCGCAAGCGGAGCACGACGAGCTCGCGCAGGCGATGCTGATCTCGCCGGATTCGAAGCTCATCGACGCCGTCGAAGCGAGCATCGCGCGCGCGCTGCCGGCGATGCCGCGAAAGGTGGTGATCGAAGCCTCGCTCGAGCGCCGCGGCGCGCTGATCGCAGTGCCGGATCTCGATGAGGCGTGCGCGCTCGTGAACCGCATCGCACCGGAGCATCTGGAGCTCTCGGTCGAAGACGCCGATGCGCTGCTGCCGAAGATCCGCCACGCCGGCGCGATATTCCTCGGCCGGTATGCCTCGGAAGCGCTAGGCGACTATTGCGCCGGACCCAACCACGTGCTGCCGACCTCGCGCACCGCGCGTTTTTCGTCTCCGCTCGGCGTCTACGACTTTCAGAAGCGCTCCAGCGTGATCCGCATCTCGCGCGAGGGCGCGGCGAGCCTCGGCAAGATCGCCGCGGAGCTCGCGCACGGCGAAGGCCTTACCGCCCATGCGCGGTCGGCCGAGCTGCGGATGAAGCCGTGAAGAATCCCGAAGACCTGATTCGCGACGAGATCCGGGCGCTCGCTGCCTACCACGTGCCGTCCTCCGCCGGCATGGTGAAGCTCGATGCGATGGAGAACCCGTACACGCTGCCGGCGGAGGTTCGTGCGCGCATCGCCGCGGCAGTATCGAACGCGGAGGTGAACCGCTATCCGGACGCGGCGGCGACGCGGCTCAAAGAGGTACTCAAGTCGACGCTCGCCGTACCCGCGGACGTGGAGCTCGTGCTGGGCAACGGCTCCGACGAGATCATTCAGATGCTGATGCTGGCGGCGGCGCGGCCGGGCGCGACCGTGCTGGGGCTCGAACCTTCGTTCGTCATGTTCCGGATGATCGCGACGTTCTGCGGCCTGAAGTACGTCGGTGTTGCGCTCGGTCCCGACTTCTCGCTCGATGCCGCGCGCGTCATCGCGGCGATGAAGGAGCACGAACCTGCGCTCACCTTCATTGCTTATCCCAACAATCCCACCGGCAATCTGTTCGAGGAAACCGCTGTCGACGCCGTGATCGGCGCCGCCAGCGGACTCGTTGTGATCGACGAGGCGTACCACGCATTCGCCGGGCGCACGTACATGGACCGCATCGCCGCAAATCGCAACCTGCTCGTCATGCGCACGCTGTCGAAGTCGGGTCTCGCGGGGCTGCGACTCGGTCTCATCGCAGGCCGCGCCGAGTGGCTGCGGCACGTGGACAAGGTGCGCCTCCCCTATAATGTCAACGTGCTGACCCAGCTCGTCGCCGCCGAGGTGCTCGCGCACGAGACGCTGCTCGAAGAGCAGGCGGCCGCGATTCGCGCCGAGCGCGCACGGCTTGTCACGGAGCTGGCCCGAATCCCCGACACCACGCCTTATCCGAGTGATGCGAACTTCATCCTGTTCAGAGTGGCCGCGGCCGGTCGCGCATTCGACGCGCTCAGACAGCGCGGGGTCCTCATCAAGAACATGCATGGCGCGCATCCGTCGCTCGAGAACTGCCTGCGCGTGACGGTCGGCACGCGCGAAGAAAACGATCGTTTCCTGGCTGCGCTGCGACAGGCGGCCGGCTGAACGTCATGGCCAAACGCGAAGCGCAGATCACCCGCAACACGCTGGAGACCCAGATCAGCGTGAAGCTCGATCTCGACGGCAGCGGCCGCGCGACCCTCGCCACGCAGGTGCCGTTCCTCGATCACATGCTCGATCAGGTGGCGCGTCACGGCGTGCTGGATCTGGACGTGCGGGCGAAAGGCGACCTGCACATCGATGCGCATCACACGGTCGAAGACATCGGTATCACGATCGGACAAGCCTTCGCGCGCGCCGCGGGGGACAAAAAAGGCGTGCGCCGTTACGGCCACGCGTACGTGCCGCTCGACGAGGCGCTCTCGCGCGTGGTCATCGATCTCTCGGGCCGGCCGGGGCTGGAATTCCACGTCGATTTCGTGCGGGCGCGCATCGGCGAGTTCGACGTCGATCTCGTGCACGAATTCTTCCAGGGGTTCGTCAATCACGCGCACGTCACGCTACACGTGGAGAACCTGCGCGGCGCGAACGCGCACCACCAGGCGGAGACGGTGTTCAAGGCGTTCGGCCGCGCGCTGCGCATGGCCGTCGAGGCGGACCCCCGCGTGGCCAGCGTCCCATCGACCAAGGGCAGCCTTTAGGTGCGGCGCTCGCCTTCAGCTCGGGCCTCGCTCTATGAACAGAGGGAAACCCATGGTTCCCTCCGTAACCTCCTTTCCTTCCGCCGCGCCGTCACGCGTTGATTCCGCATGCGTGAGATCGCCGTCGTCGATTACGGCATGGGCAACCTGCGCTCGGTCGCAAAGGCGCTCGAGCACGTCGCCCCCGACGGTGTCGTCACGGTGACGGGTGATCCCGACGTCGTTCGCCGCGCCGAGCGCGTCGTGTTCCCCGGTCAGGGCGCGATGCGCGACTGCATGCGCGAGATGGACGCGCGGGGCTTACGCGCAGCGGTCATCGACGCCGCTCGCGACAAGCCCTTTCTCGGCCTGTGCATCGGGCTGCAGATGCTGTTCGAGCACAGCGAGGAGGGCGACACGCCGGGACTTGCGATTTTTCCCGGCCGCGTGAAACGTTTTCCCGCGGCGCGGATGGTCGACGGCGGCGGCAACCGGCTCAAGGTGCCGCACATGGGCTGGAACGAAGTGCGCCAGACCTGCGCGCACCCGCTCTGGACGGGCATACCCGACGGCTCGCGCTTCTATTTCGTGCACAGCTACTTCGCCGAACCATCGCGGCCGGAGCTCGTCGCAGCCGAGACGCTGTATCCGTTCCCGTTCGCATGCGCCGCCGGTTCCGGGAACGTGTTCGCGGTGCAGTTCCACCCCGAGAAAAGCGCGGAAGCGGGACTACGGCTGCTGGCGAACTTCGCGGACTGGCGCCCGCAGACGGTGCCGGTCGCGGCGCCCGGCGCGCGCGATGTGCTTGCATGATGCCGTGCAATCGTGTTTTAGTAGCGCGCAGAACACGACAAACGGCGCCGCCCCGATCCTCCCGCCCGCAGCTGCACGCCCGACGCGCTCCTGACGCGAATCCACGTTTTCACGCTGCCTCTCCTGCTGCACGCTAGCAGCCGAGCCATACCCATATGCTGATCATTCCGGCCATCGACCTGAAAGACGGAAAATGCGTGCGCCTGAAGCAGGGCGACATGACGGACGCGACGGTGTTCTCGGACGATCCGGCCGCGACCGCGCGCGAATGGCTGAACAAAGGCGCGCGGCGCCTGCACGTAGTCGATTTGAACGGCGCCGCGGCCGGCCGCCCGAAGAACGAGAACGCGATCAAGGCGATCGCCGCCGCGGTCGGCGCCGAGATCCCGATACAGCTGGGCGGCGGCATCCGCGATCTCGACACGATCGAGCGTTATCTCGATCACGGCGTGTCGTACGTGATCATCGGCACGGCCGCGGTGAAAACGCCCGGCTTCCTGCACGATGCGTGCACGGCGTTCACCGGCCACGTGCTGGTCGCGCTCGACGCGAAGGAGGGCAAAGTGGCCGTGGATGGCTGGTCGAAAATGACCGGTCACGACGTCATCGATCTCGCGAAGAAGTTCGAGGATTACGGCGTCGAAGCGGTGATCTACACCGACATCGGCCGCGACGGCATGCTGACCGGCGTCAACATCGACGCGACCGTGGCGCTCGCGCGGCACCTCACCGTCCCGGTGATCGCGAGCGGCGGCGTCGCCAATCTCGACGACGTGAAGGCGCTCTGCGCCGTCGAGCCCGAGGGCATTACGGCGGCCATCACCGGGCGCGCGGTCTACCAGGGCACGCTCGATTTCATGGCGGCGCAGAAGCTCGCCGACGAGCTGTCGGGGAAAAAAGCCGAAGCTTGAGCCTCGCCAAGCGCGTCATTCCCTGCCTCGACGTGACGGCGGGGCGCGTCGTCAAAGGTGTGAATTTCGTGGGGCTGCGCGATGCGGGCGATCCCGTCGAGATCGCGCGCCGCTACGACGAGCAGGGCGCGGACGAGCTCACCTTCCTCGACATCACCGCGAGCAGCGACGAGCGCGACACGATCGTGGGCATCGTCGAAGCGGTCGCGGCGCAGGTATTCATTCCCCTGACCGTAGGCGGCGGCGTGCGCAGCGTGGAAGACGTGCGGCGGCTCCTGAACGCGGGCGCGGACAAGGTGAGCATCAACACAGCGGCGGTGCAGAACCCGCAGCTCGTCGCCGACGCCTCCGATCGTTACGGGTCGCAGTGCATCGTCGTCGCTGTGGACGCGCGCCGGGTGCCCGACGCGACGCCTCTCGAGTGGGAAGTCTTCACGCACGGCGGCAGACGCGCGACGGGCATCGACGCGATCGAATGGGGCCTCAGGATGCAGGCGCTCGGCGCGGGCGAGATTCTGCTCACCAGCATGGACCGCGACGGCACGCGTCTGGGGTTCGACCTCGAGTTGACGCGCGCGTTTTCCGACGCGCTCGAGGTGCCGGTCATCGCGAGCGGCGGCGTGGGTAACCTGCAGCACCTCGCCGACGGGATCCTCGCCGGCCACGCCGACGCCGTGCTCGCCGCCAGCATCTTTCACTACGGCGAATACACCGTGCGCCAGGCGAAGGAACATCTGGCGAGCCGCGGCATCGAAATAAGACTGTAGATCCGGTCTTCTGTATCCTGCGGCGTATGGAGTGGCTCGACCAAGTGCACTGGCCGGACAACGGCCTCGTTCCGGCGATCGCGCAGGACGCATCGACCAAGCGTGTGCTCACGCTGGCGTGGATGAATCGCGAGGCGCTCGAGCGCACGTTCGAAACCGGCGAAGCGCACTACTGGTCTCGCTCGCGCGGGAAGCTCTGGCACAAGGGCGAAGAGTCGGGACACGTGCAGAAAGTGAGATCGGTGCGTCTCGACTGCGACGAGGACGTCGTGCTGCTGGAGGTGGAGCAGGTGGGCGGCATCGCCTGCCATACCGGACGCGAGAGCTGCTTTTTCCGGCGCCTCGATGACGGGCAATGGGTGAGCACCGATCCGGTGCTGAAGGACCCGCGCGAGATCTATCGCTCATGAACGATTCCGAAATACTCGCGCGGCTCGGGCAGGTGATCGAGCAGCGGCTGAAGGCGGATCCTTCGATGTCCTACGTCGCGAGCCTCGCGCGCAAAGGTCACGACGCGATCTTGAAGAAGGTCGCGGAAGAGGCCGCCGAGACGATTCTCGCCTCGAAGGACGGTGATAAACTTCACGTCGTGCGCGAGACCGCAGATCTGTGGTTTCACTGCATGGTCCTGCTGACCTGGCACGGTGTGCGCGTCGACGAGGTGCTCGCGGAGCTCGCGCGGCGCGAAGGCACTTCCGGCATCGCCGAAAAACGCTCTCGCGGTCCTCGAACGGAGTAATCGATATGGGTTCGTTCAGCATCTGGCATTGGCTGATCGTCTTGGTCGTGGTGATCCTCATCTTCGGCACCAAGAAGCTGCGCAACCTCGGCACCGACCTCGGCAGCGCCGTGAAGGGCTTCAAGGACGGCATGAAGTCGGAAGAGGACAAGAACGCCGCGAAGAGCGAGATCCCTCCCTCGGCGGGTCAGACGATCGAAGGCGAGGCGCGGAAGGAAACCACCAAGACGTAGCGGCGCTCGCGCTTCGCGCTCGGGCCCCGCCGCACACGAACGGAGGGAAACTTTCCACGCAGGGCGCGAAGTTGGCCGCGCCGTGTTCCCTCCGTAACCTCCCTTCCTCCATTACATGTTCGATATCGGCTTCTCCGAGCTCATGATCATCGCCGTCGTGGCGCTGATCGTGATCGGTCCGGAGCGGCTGCCGAAAGTCGCGCGCACGCTCGGCCATCTGCTCGGCCGCATGCAGCGTTACGTGAACGACGTGAAGGCCGATATCTCGCGCGAGATGCAGCTCGAGGAGCTGAAGAAGCTCCAGGCCTCGATGCAGGACGCGGCGCGCAACTTCGAGCAGACGGTCACGCATGAAGTGAATACCACCGAGGCGGAGCTGCAGAAGATCGCGCAGGAGGCGAATCCTTCCCCCGCCCCGGGCGCGGAAACGCCCGCGAGCGAGCCGCCGAGCCCGGCGCCCGAGTCCGCCGCACCCACAGCGACAGCACCCGCGGACGCGCCTGCAGCGCAAGCGGCGGAGAAGCGCGCGTAACCCGCGCGCACCCTCATGGCGGAAGACACCTTCATTTCGCATCTCGTCGAGCTGCGGGACCGGCTGCTGCGCGCGCTGCTCGCGATCGCCATCGTGTTCGTCTGCCTCTTTCCGTGGGCCTCCGAGCTCTACGATCTCCTTGCCTATCCGATGATACGCACGCTCCCCGAAGGCTCGAAGATGATCGCGACCGGCGTCATCACGCCATTCCTGATCCCGGTAAAGGTTGCCGCGATGGCGGCGTTCATCATCGTGCTGCCCTACGTTCTGTACCAGGCGTGGGCTTTCGTCGCGCCGGGCCTGTACTCGCACGAGAAGAAGCTCGTGCTGCCGCTCGTCGTCGCGAGCACGATCCTGTTTCTGCTGGGGATCGCGTTCTGCTATTTCTTCGTGTTCGGCGTCGTATTCGATTTCGTCAACAAGATCGCACCGGCGAGCATCACGGTCGCGCCGGACATCGAGCAGTATCTGAGCTTCGTACTGACGATGTTCCTCGCGTTCGGCGTCACCTTCGAGGTGCCGATCGTGGTCATCCTGCTCGCGCGCTTCGGCGTGGTGACGCTCGAGCAGTTGCGCAACGTGCGGCCGTATTTCATCGTCGGCGCGTTCGTGATCGCCGCGATCGTCACGCCGCCGGACGTGATCTCGCAGCTCCTGCTCGCGATTCCGATGTGCATTCTGTACGAGGTGGGACTTTTTCTCGCGCGCTTCATGGCGAAGCCGAAGGAAGAGGACGACGATTACCGCTCGCCATCGGACGCCGATATGGACCGCGAGCTCGACCGCGTAGACGCCGAGCGAAAGTAAGCGGCCGCGATCGCGCTACTGTGAGTGCCGGGTCTGAAGCGGCCGGCGGCCGACAGTCACCCGTACCTCGCTCGCTTGCTGGCTGCGCACGAGCCTGAGCGTCGCCTGCGTGCCTGGACGCAGCGCCGAGACGAGGTTCAGCATGCTCGACGAATCGGTCACCGGCGTGCCCTCGACCGAGACGAGAATATCGCCGAGGCGGATGCCGGCCTTTTCCGCCGGTGTGCCGCGCAGCACTTCAGTGATGAGCGCGCCGCGAATTTCCGGGAGCTTGAACGAGTCGGAGAGCTCCCGCGTCATGTCCTGGACGCCAACACCGATCCACCCGCGGGTCACCTGACCCGTCTGCATGATCTGCTCGAGCACCTGCTTCGCCGTGCTCGCGGGAATCGCGAAGCCGATGCCGAGCGAAGCGCCGCCGGGCGCGCGTGAGTAGATCGCGGTATTGATGCCGATGAGATTGCCCTGGGCGTCGATCAGCGCCCCGCCCGAGTTGCCGGGGTTGATCGCGGCGTCGGTTTGGATGAAATTCTCGAATGTATTGATGCCGAGGTGATTGCGCCCGAGCGCGCTGATGATGCCCAGCGTGACGGTCTGGCCGACGCCGAACGGATTGCCGATCGCCAGCACCACGTCGCCGACGTTCGCGTGCTCCGATTGTCCGAAGAGGATCGAGGGGAGCTTCGACAAGTCGATCTTGAGCACCGCGAGATCCGTTTCGGGGTCCGTGCCGACTACCCGGGCCTTGGCTCGCCGCGTATCGGCGAGCGCGACTTCGATCTCGTCCGCGGCTTCGACGACGTGGCTGTTGGTGAGGATGTAGCCCTGCTCGCTCACGATGACGCCGGATCCCAGGTTCGTGCTCTTTTTCGTCTGCGCGTCGAACTGGTCCCCGAAGAAATGCCGGAACACCGGGTCGTCCATGAACGGATGGCGCTGTATTTTCGTTTCCTTGGTCGTGTAGATATTCACGACCGCCGGCATCGCGCGCTTGGCCGCGTCGCTGAAGGAGGCGACCTTCTTGGCTTCGCCCTCGGAATGCGCTTCGCGGATGGTGACCACGTTGCCGCGCGTTCCCGACGCGAGCAGATCGGGACGCAGCGTCGAGACGACGAACAGCGCCGCCACGCACACTGTCGCGGTCTGACAGAACACGAGCCAGAGCTTGCGGATCATCACAGCGGAGAAACGGTTGACGGATCGCGGGTCTCAGGCCCAAATTCGATGAATGGAGCGCAGCGAGCTCGACGCCTATCTCGACCGGTACCTCGACGTGGCGAGGTTTCGCGATTATTGCCCAAACGGTCTGCAGGTGGAAGGCCGCGCAACCGTCGAGCGCGTCGTGTCGGGCGTCACTGCGTCGATCGCGCTTATCGAAGCGGCGATTGCCGCGCAGGCCGACGCGGTGCTGGTGCATCACGGCTATTTCTGGCGCGGCGAAGATGCTCGCATCATAGGCACGCGCCGGCGGCGCATCGCGCTCCTGGTCCGGCACGACATCAACCTCTACGCGTTCCACCTTCCGCTCGACGCGCACGCGGACGTCGGCAACAACGCGGCGCTTGCGCGCGTGCTCGATTTCAACGTGCTCGGCCGCTTTGGCGAGCAGGACCTCGGCTTTCACGGCGAGCTGCGCGCGGCCGCCACGCTTGCGGAGCTCGCGGCCGACGTGGAGGCCCGACTCGGCCGCACGCCGCTCGTCATCGGCGAGCCGTCTCGTCCGGTGCGGCGCATCGCGTGGTGTACCGGCGCGGCGCAGGGTTATCTCGAAGACGCGGTGCGCCTCGGCGTCGACGCCTACCTGAGCGGCGAGATCTCGGAGCAGACCGTGCACCTCGCGCGGGAAAGCGGCGTCGGCTTCATTTCCGCGGGGCATCACGCGACCGAGCGTTACGGGGTGCAGGCACTGGGCGCGCACATTGCGGAGCGCTTCGGGCTCGACCACCGCTTCGTCGATATCGACAACCCGGTGTAACGCTGGTGTAAGTCGCTGAGCTGGCGGCGTTTTTCGCCGTTTTGCTTAACTTTGTCGCGGCCGATTGCTAAAATCGACGCTTTTTCGTGCACCACACCCCCCGAGGCAAGTCTCCCTATGGCTGAAGAGGAACTGGACAAGGACAAGCGCCGCTTCGTCCTGACCGCCGCCACCGTTACCGCGACAGGCGCCGCATCCGTGGCTGCGGCCGTGCCGTTCGTCGCGAGCATGATGCCTTCCGAGCGCGCGAAAGCGGCCGGCGCGCCCGTGGAAGTCGATTTGTCCAAGCTCGAGCCGGGACAGAAGATGATCGTGGAATGGCGCGGCAAGCCGGTGTGGATCGTGCGTCGCACGCCCGACATGCTGAAGATGGTGAAAGCCGACGACGAGCGGGTCGCCGATCCGAAGAGCGAAAGCAGCGTCCAGCCAACGTACGCGAAGAACGAATTCCGTTCGCTCAAGCCCGAGTATCTCGTGCTCGTCGGTATCTGCACGCATCTCGGGTGCTCGCCCGTCGACCGCATGGCCGCCGAGCCGCAGCCGTTCGCGTCCGACTGGCACGGCGGCTTCTACTGCCCGTGTCACGGGTCGCTCTTCGATCTCGCCGGGCGCGTCTACAAGAACAAGCCCGCGCCCGACAACCTCACGGTGCCCCCGTACAAGTTCGTGGGCGACACCAAGCTCGTGATCGGCGAAGACACGCAGGGAGCGTAAAACCGCACATGGCAGCCACAAAAAAAATGCCGGTCACCGGCGCCGGGCCGTTCAACGGCATCCTCACGTGGGTCGATCAGCGCTTCCCGCTGATCTCGATGTGGAAGGAGCACGCGTCCGAGTACTACGCGCCGAAGAACTTCAACTTCTGGTACTACTTCGGCTCGCTCGCGGCGCTGGTGCTGGTCATCCAGATCCTGACCGGCATCTTCCTGACGATGCATTACAAGCCCGACGCCGCGCAGGCGTTCGCGTCGGTCGAGTACATCATGCGCGACGTGCCGTGGGGCTGGCTGATCCGCTACATGCACTCCACCGGTGCGTCGTTCTTCTTCATCGTCGTGTACCTGCACATGTTCCGCGGGATGATGTACGGCTCCTACCGCACGCCGCGCGAGCTCATCTGGATCATCGGCATGCTGATCTATCTCGTGCTGATGGCCGAGGCGTTCTTCGGCTACCTGCTCCCGTGGGGCCAGATGTCGTTCTGGGGCGCGCAGGTGATCGTGAACCTGTTCGACGCGCTGCCGTTCATCGGCGAGCCGCTGGCGCTGTGGATCCGCGGCGACTACGTGGTATCCGATGCCACGCTGAACCGCTTCTTCTCGTTCCACGTGATCGCGATCCCGCTGGTGCTGGTCGGGCTGGTCGGCGCGCACATCATGGCGCTGCACGAGGTGGGCTCGAACAATCCGGACGGCATAGAGATCAAGAAGAACCTCGGTCCCGACGGTCATCCGCTGGACGGCATTCCGTTCCATCCGTACTACACCGTGAAGGACACGCTCGGCGTCATGGTGTTCCTGGCGATTTTCGCGATCGTCATGTTCTTCATGCCGGAGCTGGGAGGCTACTTCCTCGAATACAACAACTTCATACCGGCCGATCCGCTGAAGACGCCGCCGCACATCGCGCCGGTGTGGTACTTCACGCCGTACTACTCGATCCTGCGCGCCACGACCGACGAGTTCATGATCGTGCTGGCGATCGCCGTCGTCGCCTACGGAATCCTGGTGTGGCGCACGCCGGCGTGGCGCAAGGGCAGGCTGCCGGCGGTCGCGATCGTCGCCCTGCTGGTCGCCGCGTTCCTGACCATCGAGGCGAAGGTCTGGGGCGTGGTCTTCATGGGCGTGTCCGTCATGATTTTTTTCCTGCTGCCGTGGCTGGACCTCTCCCCGGTGAAATCGATCCGCTACAAGGGCTCGCTCTTCAAGACCGCGCTGGGACTCTTCGTCGTCGTCTTTCTCGTGCTCGGCTATTACGGGACACAGCCCGTGACCGATCTGGGCACGCGGATCTCACAGATCTGCACGCTGCTCTATTTCGCGTTCTTCCTGCTGATGCCGTGGTACTCGCGCATGGACCGCACGTTGCCCGAGCCGGCGCGGCTCACGTGAGAACGGCCATGATGAAAACGATAAAAGCCTTCCTCGTCCTGCTGTGCCTGCTGCCGGCGCTCGCCTGCGCCGTGGAGGCGGAGCTCAAGCTCGACCATGCGCCGATCGATCCGACCGACATGGCGTCGCTCCAGCGCGGCGCCGCGACGTTCGTGAACTACTGTCTGAACTGCCACAGCGCGAACTACATGCGTTACAACCGGCTCCAGGACATCGGGCTCAACGAACAGCAGATTCGTGACAATCTCGTCTTCACCGGCGTGAAGGTCGGCGATCTGATGAAGGTCGCGATGGATCCGGTGTCCGCGAAAGAGTGGTTCGGCACGGCGCCGCCCGATCTCACGGTCATCGCGCGCTCGCGCTCGTCGCATGCCGGCAGCGGAGCCGACTGGCTCTATACCTATTTACGTACGTTTTACCGCGATCCATCGCGGCCGAGCGGCTGGAATAACGTCGTCTATCCGAACGTCGGGATGCCTCACGTGCTGTGGCAGCTCCAGGGCGAGCAGGTCCTGAAAGAGGCCCGGGAGCAGGGCGAGGGCTACATG
>Ga0196978_1000341_pt1 | contig 23964 bp, 18 predicted proteins | sample S3v_2013CmetaG_FD_155491 | JGI IMG/M metagenome (GOLD analysis project Ga0196978, IMG submission 155491) | Soil microbial communities from Anza Borrego desert, Southern California, United States - S3+v_20-13C | ecosystem: Environmental > Terrestrial > Soil > Desert | place: USA: California... | reverse complement strand
CTGCGCTTCTTCGTGCTCGACTTTACGACCGTTTCCCTCTGGTGGCTGACGCGGCGCTTTCGCAGGAAGCGCAGGGAGGCGGCGCGGCGCGAGCTCTGGGAACAGCAGCCGCTGGTGTCGGTGATCGTGCCGGGAAAGAACGAAGGCAGGCACATCTTCCGCCTCGCGCAATCGCTGAAGGAGCAGACGTACCGCAATTTCGAGCTGATCATCATCGACGACGGCTCCGACGACGATACGCCGGCGATCTGCTCCAGCCTGAAGAAGAACAAGCTGATCGACCTGTACCTGCGCAACGACGTTCGGGGCGGAAAAGCGTCTGCCGCAAATCTCGGTCTGCGCTTCGCGCGCGGCGAATTCGTCGTGCACCTCGATGCGGACTGCTCGTACGACCGCGACGCGATCGAAAACATCCTGCTGCCGTTCTTCTACGATAAATCCGTCGGCGCGGTGGGCGGCAACGTGCAGGTGCGCAACTACAAGAAGAGCTTGTGCGCCACGTTGCAGGCGATCGAATATTTCGACACGATCTCCGTGGGCCGCATCGCCACGAGCGAGCTGGGCATTTACCGCGTAATCTCGGGCGCGTTCGGCGCGTTCAGGCGGGAGGCGCTGGCGCGGGTGGGCGGCTGGGACATCGGGCCCGGGCTCGACGGCGACATCACGGTGAAAGTGCGCAAGCTCGGTTACAGGATACGCTTCGAGCCGACGGCCGTGTGCAAGACCAGCGTGCCGGAAAATTTCCGCGCGCTCATCCGCCAAAGGCTTCGCTGGGACAAATCGCTCATCCGCTTCCGCCTGCGCAAGCACTGCGACGTGTTCTACCCGAACGAAACGTTCCGCTGGTCGAACTTCATCTCTTTCGTGGAGAACGTGATGTACAACCTCGTGCTGAATTTGAAATGGTACGTGTACATCGCGGACATGGTCGTCAATTTCGCCTCGTACATTCCCTTCATCCTGCTGATGAACATCCTGCTTTACTCGCTGAGCAACGTGGTGAAATATTTGATGTTCTCGCTCTTCCGCGCCTACCGCAACGAGCCGATCGGCTATTTCATCCCGTATTTGCCGGTGATGGTTTTGTATTTCGGCTACTACCTGCGCCTCGTGCGCTCGATCGCGTACGTACAGGAATTATTCTTCAAGGCTTCGTACAACGATCCCTGGAACCCGCCGAAATCTTCGCGGCATGCGAAGGCGTTGAAGATTTGAGCTAGAAATATTTTGCGCAAAAACGCAAAGCTCGCAAAGTAAATTTCTTGGCGGCCTTCGTCTTTGCGCGAAATTTTCGGAGATCTGCTTAATACAAATCCGTCACGTCGAACAGATCCGACACATCCTTGTACTTCAAGCGCTCCATCTCCCGCCGCTTCGCTTTCGCAGGGATCTGCCCGTTGCCCGGGCCGTCGTTGTTGTCGCCGGGATCGAAGGTGTTGTTCATGTCGATCACCTCGTACAAGCGATAATCACCCGCCACGCGTTTCGATTTCCCGAAGCGCAGGCTCATGCCGAAGTAAGAGAACAATCCCGGGTCGACGCTTGCTTTGTAGAACGGGCGAACGATGCCGAAGAACTTGTCGTTCTTGTCGAATTTGTACGAAGCGAAATTGATGCGGTTGTTCCAGGAATAGCCGCTGGAAACAAAGAAGCTGAAATTGCTGCCGAGGTTGAAATCCGCCTTAAAACCCGAAGTGATCTCCCAGCGCCCGAACTGGATCACGGGCTCGTTCGCAGGATAAAGGCTGTCCTTGTTGCTGAAGCGGTACAATCCGCCGAAGGGTTTGCTGAACATCGACAGCGTGACGTTCTTGTTCACCACCCAGGCCGCGGTGATGTTGCGCGGGAACTGCAATGAAATGTATTTGTCGTCGAGCCGCCCGAAGCGTATGCCGATCATGGGCAGGTGCAAGCGGTTGCCGAAGATGAAGGTGCGCGTGAAACCTAAGCGGAAACTGAAGTTCGGGCTGTGCGTCCAGTTCCAGACGAGGATGGAAGCGTAGCGCGGCTGCCGCGTGCCCCTGTCGAGCCGGTCGCCGACGGCGTAAGGCGACGCGTCGAAGAACCAGATGGATTTTTTGCCGGTGTTGTAGATCGCGCGCAAACCGAAACCTGTTTTGTAGAGGCGGTGCTGCTCGGGCAAACCGACGAAAGTCGGATGCGCCACGTTCGTGTTGAAGGTGAACAGCAGGTGAAAATTCGCCAGCGAGATGCTGTCCTTGCGGTACCAGGAGCTCGTGAACAGCGGCGCGTAAAAGCCGAGGTTGTAATGCACGAAGCCGTAATTGCCCAAGCGGTTATCCAAAAATTTCGGCTCGCCGCGCATGTCGCGGATGCCTGTGCCGTAGCGGGAGAAATACAATGTGGGACGAATGTAATTCTTCGGCGCGCGTTTTTTCTTCGTCGTGGTGTCGGGCGGCATATCGCCGCCCGCGCGCAGCGTGTCGCCGGGAAAAGCGAAAGCCGCTGTCGGGAACAGCAGCAAGAAGCAAAGCAGGTATCGCAGCGCTGGGGTCATTTTCCGCCCTTCGGCCCTTTTTTGCCGCCTCCGGGATTATCGGGTTTGTCCGACATGCGCTTCAGCAATTCCTTCTTGAAATCTTCTTCCGCCAGCAGCAGCAAAGCGACCTTCCGTTTCGAGAGCACCTTGCGGAATCGCGCGACGTATTCTTTCATCAGCGCGGCGTCCTTCTCCTGGTACGTGAGCTCGGCATTCACGTACGCATCGTAATCCGCATCGGTAAGCACAGCGGCATCGCCGTTCTTCACCTTGCGCTTGGCCGCCATCATCTCTTCGCGCAGCGCGTCGCGCTTGTCCTGGTAATCGTTGTAGACCGGCCAGAATTTTTCCGCTTCCTCCGAAGAGAGATCGAGGCGCTTGGTGATGAACGCCACCTTGATCGCGTCGATGCGCTCGGAGGCGCGCTGCTTGGGTTGCGCGAACAGTCCCGCGCCCAGCAGCAGCAAGCTCATCAGCAGCACGATATGTTTGCGCGTTCTCATGGCTTCAGCCCGATCTCGTCCATAAGGAAACCGAGATCATCTTCGTTTTCGGCGAGGTAATTGATGGCCGCGTCGCGCAGCTCGCCTTCGAGCACGTCGGGCATTTCGTTGGATGCGAATTTCGGTTCTTCGTTGTTGATCTTGTTGCCCGTGCTGTCTTTCGGCTGCTGCACGAAATTATTCCCGGGCGCGAGAGGCGTGGTGTCTTTCACGCTGTTCTCGTTCTTCTGCACGTTCTTCGGCTGCTGCACGAAATTTTCGGGTGATGGGGCGGGCGGGCGCGTGTCGCCGGGCGCGGGGATCACGTTCGGCTGCGTCGTCGTTCCGTTCTCTTTCACGATCTCCGGGGTCTTGTTCGTCTCACCGAGGTTGTTGTACAGCACCCAGCCGATGCCCAATACCAGCGCGAGCGAAGCGGCGGCGGCGTACACGCGGGCGTTGCGGCGGAAGTGCGCGCTGATGGAAATGACCTTCGCTTCTTCGCGGTCTTCTTTTTTCCCGTCGCCCGCTTTTTCCTCCCCGCGAATGCGCGCCTGCACCCGCGCAGCGAAATCATCGAAGTAGCCCGGCGGAACATCGGCGTCGTTGCCGTCTTTCATCTGCTCGAGCGCCAGCCGCGCCTGCACCTTCGACACCAGCGCATCGAAATAACCTTCCGGCACGGCGAACATGCTTTCCTTGTCCTGCTTCAGGTTGTCGAGCGCCAGCATGGTCGACAATTCGCTGCCGAGCTGCTCGAAATAATTTTCAGGAATTTCGGGCCGGTCTTTTTTCAGCAGTTGCGAGAGCACGTTCAAACGCTCCAGCTGCCCGCCCAATTCTTCGAAATAATTTTCCGACGGCTCGCTGAGGCCCGCCGTTTTATTTTTCGAAGCTTCGTGCAGCACGATCAGCGCGCGCAGCAATTCGGGCAGCTCGTCGAAATAATTTTCAGGAAGATGCAGCCCCGCCGCTTTTCCTTTCGCCGCACCGGCGATCGTGAGGAGCGATTGAATGTGCGCGGGTAATGCATCGAAGTAATCTCCAGGAACGACGAAACCATCCCTGCGATCCAGCTTCGCCAGCGTGGGCGCATACTTCTCGAGATCCTCGAAATCGGCAGGAAGGTTATCGTAGAACTCGCTCATAGCTTGGGTTTGACGTGTCTTTTCCCGGAAGGTTTAACCGCGCATGCTCGCCTCGTTCGAGTTGCGGATGTATTCTTCTATTTTTTTAACAGCATGATGGTACGAAGCCTTCAGCGCGCCCACCGACGTGTCGAGCACCTGCGACATGTCCTCGTACTTCATCTCCTCGAAATATTTCATGTTGAACACCAGGCGCTGCTTCTCGGGTAAAGTCTGGATCGCGAGCTGCAGCTTTTTCTGGATCTCGTCGCCGCGGAAGAAATTGTCGTCCTGGAGCTTGCTTTCGATGCCGTACTCCACGTCGCCGTAGCGCACGAACAATTCCGCTTTGCGCTGGCGGATGAAGCTCAGCGTTTCGTTGGTGGCCACGCGGTAGAGCCAGGTGTAGAGCTGCGCATCTTCCTTGAAGCTTTCGAGGCCCTTCCACATTTTGATGAATACGTTCTGCAGCACGTCATCCGTATCGTCGTGATCGATGAGCATGCGGCGGATGTGCCAGTAGAGGCGGCGCTGGTAGCGCTGGATGATCTTGCCGAAAGCGGCGTTGCGCGTGCGTTCGTCGCGGAACTGGGCGAGTAGCTCTTTGTCGGTCGGTTCGTCCATCATTAAAAAAGGCTGCACAGCTTTTTACCGCGCAGCCTGAAAGTTATTTCTTTCAGCGAAATGCTTCAGCTTTTTCGCGAGAGCACCTTCTTGACGGCTTCGACGATGTCGGGCGTGTCCAGCCCGTACTTTTTCATCAGCTCGTCAGGTGTTCCGCTTTCGCCGAAGCTGTCGTTCACGGCCACCATTTCCAGCGGTGCGGGGAAGTTGCGCGCCAGCGTTTGTGCGATGCTGTCGCCTAATCCCCCGTTGCGCTGGTGCTCTTCGGCCGTGACTGCGCAGCGGGTCTTTCTGACCGATTGTAAGACGGCCGCTTCGTCCAAAGGTTTAATCGTGTGGATATTAATTACCTCCGCGCTGATCCCCAACCCGTTAAGAACCTCCCAAGCCTGGATCGCCTTCCACACGAGGTGGCCGGTGGCGAAGATGGAAACGTGCTCGCCTTCGTAAAACGTCACCGCTTTCCCGATCTCGAATTTCTGATCGGCGGGCGTGAAGATGGGAACCGAAGGACGGCCGAAACGCAGGTACACCGGTCCTTGATGTTTCGCGATCGCGATCGTCGCCGCTTTCGTCTGGTTGAAATCGCAGGGATTGATCACCGTCATGCCCGGCAGCATTTTCATCATGCCGATGTCTTCGAGGATCTGGTGCGTGGCGCCGTCCTCGCCGAGCGTGAGCCCCGCATGCGAAGCGCAGATCTTCACGTTCTTTCCCGAATACGCGATCGATTGACGGATCTGGTCGTACACGCGTCCCGTGGAGAAGTTCGCGAAGGTGCCGGTGAAGGGAATTTTACCGCCGATCGTAAGCCCCGCCGCGATGCCCATCATATTCGCCTCGGCGATGCCGCACTGGATGAAGCGCTCCGGGAATTCCTTCTCGAACGCATCCATCTTCAGCGAGCCCGTCAGGTCCGCGCAAAGCGCGACCACGTCCGGGTTGCTGCGACCCAATTCCAGGAGCCCGGCGCCGAAGCCGGAACGGGTGTCTTTTTTTTCTGTTGCGACGTATTTGTTGGCCATAGCGTTTAGTTGCGATCGTTACTTTCTTTTTTGTTGTCGTTCCTTCTCGACTTCGCTCGAATCGACTTTACTTTTTTGTCCTTCCTGGCTTCGCCCGAGTTGCCGGCGGCTCACATACTCTGCTACCGACAACCCGGGCGGAGCCGAGAGGGGGCAAGTATCCCGGCCCGCGAGCACTCAATACATCATCACCCGCACACTTCCCCCCGCATCGATCTTGAACTTCCGCTCCACGGTATAGATCGTCTCCTTCGCCATGTTCGAGCGGAAGTACACGCGGTAATTTCCGGGCTGCAGCACGATGTTTTCCTGCAGGGCTTTGTCGTTCAGGTTGCAGACCCAGGTGAGCTTGTTCTTGTCTTCGAGCAGGATCTGTCCCGGCCCGTCGGTGGGCTTGAAGATGCTGACCATGCCGGCGGTGGGAATGGTGATGTTCGTGGTGCGGCTCTGGCTGATGTCGACGTTGTCGAGGTACGTGCGCGGCAGGGTGAGGATTTCGAGGTCGTATTTGCCGGTGATGTATTTCGTCGTTTGCCCGAAGTTCTGCACGTTGAGCGTTTGCATTTCGCCGTGCTTGCGGACGATGGCGTGCAGCGCGGGATAATTGCTCACGCCGTTCACCTGCAGGTTCAGAAATCCCTGCGGCGCGTCGACGGCGATGATGTTGTGCCTTCCCGGCGTGATGGTGATGCCGCGTTTTTCTACGGCGGGGATCGTGTGCACCACGAGGCGGTACGTGCTGATCGGGTCGAGGATGAGCGTGTCGGGCAGGCCGCGGTTGTTCAGCGTGTGCATGTAATTGTAGCGGATCGCGCCGGAGACGTCGTCGTAAAACGTCATCTCCACGTCCGTTTCCAAAGGCTTGCCGGCCTGGTCGAGCAGGTTGACCTGCACCGTGGTGCTGTTCAGCGCCTGCGAGACGACGATGTTGAGCACGTTGGTGAAATTCACTTCGTTCGACACGTCGTAATATTTCCCGATGCAGCCCAGCGATTCGATGTTCGGCCCCAGGCCGACACCGATGACGAAGGGTTTCAGCACCACGCCTTTCTGCTGCAGCGCGAGAGAAGCCGCGCAGGGATCGCCCCCGCACTCCTCGATGCCGTCGGTGATCAGGATGATGATGTTGCGCGTGCGCGCGTCGGGAAAATCATCGGCGCATTTCGAAAGCGTGTGCGCGATGGGCGTGGTGCCGCGGGGCACGATGCCCTTCAGCCGCTCTTTGATCTGCGGGATGGTCGTGTTGCTTTTGCCGATGGGCACTTCCAGCTTCGTGTCCTCGCAGTTGCGCTGCGGATGCAAAAAATACTGGTGCCCGTAGCAGCGGAACCCGACCTCGAGATTCGGAATTCCTTTCAGGCTGTCGAGAAAATTGCTGAGCATGCCCTTGGCGATGTCCATCTTGATGCCGCTCTGCCATTGGCCGAACATGCTGAACGAAGCATCGAACACGAAGAGGATGCGCGTGGGCGGAATATTCTGGAAGCTGCGCGCATAGCTGCTCTGCCCCTTCGCGGAGAACGAAAGCAAAAAAGTAAGCAGTATCGCAGCAAAAAATTTCTTCATGAAAAGTCGTAATTACTTGCGAAGCGCCAAGCTCTGCATCCTCCGCGTTTTCCTCTGCGGCAGAGGACGTGCGCGAGGTCTCTGCGTTTAAGATGCAGCTACTCGCCGCAGGCAAACTCAGTAATCGCCCAAGGTTTCCTGCAGCTGACCCAAAGCCTGTGCCAATTGTTCATCGTTCGGCGCAACACCGTGCCACTTGTGGGTTCCCATCATGAAATCCACGCCGTAGCCCATCACCGTGCGCATAAGAATAACGACCGGCTTGCCCTTCCCGGTATGCTCCTCCTTCGCTTTTTTCAGCGTTTCGATCACCGAAGGCAGGTGATTGCCCTGCTCCAGCCTGATCACGTCCCAGCCGAACGCGCTGAACTTCGCCGCCAGGTCGCCCATTGGCAGCACCTTGTCCGTCGGCCCGTCGATCTGCTGCCCGTTCACGTCCACCGTAGCGATGAGGTTGTCCACCTTGTGCGCCGCCGCGCTCATGGCCGCTTCCCAGATCTGCCCTTCCTGCAGTTCCCCGTCGCCGTGCAGGCTGTAAACAAGCTGCTTGTCCTTGTTCAGCTTTTTGGCCATGGCCGCACCGATCGCCACCGACATCCCCTGCCCCAGCGAGCCCGAGGCGACGCGCACGCCGGGCAGGCCTTCGTGCGTGGTCGGGTGGCCCTGCAGGCGGGAATCGAGCTTGCGGAACGTCGATAATTCTTTCACCTCGAAATAACCGCAGCGGGCCAGGACGCTGTAAAACACCGGTGAAATATGGCCGTTCGAGAGGAAGAAGAGGTCCTCGCCCGCGCCGTCCATGGAGAATTTCTTCGGGTTGTGCTTCATCAGCACTTTATACAGCGCGACGAAATATTCCGTGCAGCCCAGCGAGCCGCCGGGGTGGCCCGAGTTGACGGCATGCACCATACGCACAATATCACGGCGCACCTGGGTGCAGAAATGCTCCAGTTCACTCACGTTTTCCATAATGCTTTTATAGGAGGAAAATTACTTTCGGTGGCCCAAAAGTACAGGTTTTCAAAGGGGCCGCCGGAAATGTTGAAAAGAATCCAAACCTGTTGAAAACTCCAATAAGGACGCGCTTTCCGGGGGAAGCACGAGGGAGCAAAAATGGTATCTTTGTCCGCTGTTTCCGGGTAGCCGAACACCTGCCCGGCAACCATCCATTCACAGTTCCTGTGACCTGAAGATCAGCTTAGAACCAATACGGTATGTCTTTAAAATGCGGCATCGTCGGCCTGCCTAACGTCGGCAAATCAACCCTTTTCAACTGCCTCTCGAACGCGAAGGCCCAGGCGGCCAATTTCCCGTTCTGCACCATCGAGCCCAACCTGGGCGTGATCACCGTGCCTGACGAGCGCCTGAACAAGCTGGCCGAGCTGGTCAAGCCCGAGCGCATCGTGCCGACCACGGTGGAGATCGTGGACATCGCCGGGCTGGTGAAAGGCGCCAGCAAAGGCGAAGGCTTAGGCAACAAGTTTTTAGGCAACATCCGCGAGTGCAACGCCATCATCCACGTGCTGCGCTGCTTCGAAGATCCGAACGTGGTGCACGTCGACGGCTCCGTCAACCCCGTGCGCGACAAGGAAGTGATCGACATGGAGCTGCAGCTGAAAGACCTCGAGAGCGTGGACGCGCGCATCAAGAAGCTCGCCAACCAGGTGAAGGCCGGGGACAAGGACGCGAAGAAAACGATGGACATCCTCACGCAGATCAAATCGCAGCTCGAGAAAGGACAGTCCGCGCGCACGGTGACGCTTTCGCCCGAGGACGAAAAGCTGATCGCCGACCTGCACTTGCTTACCGTGAAGCCGGTGCTTTACGTGTGCAACGTGGACGAAGCTTCGGTGAAAACCGGCAACAAGCATACGCAGGCGGTGCTGGAAGCGGTAAAGGACGAGCACGCGGAAGTGCTGATAATCACCGCGGCCATGGAAGCGGAGATCGCGGCGCTGGAAACGCACGAGGATCGCCAGGCTTTTCTCGCGGAGATCGGTCTCGACGAGCCGGGCGTGAACAAGCTCATCCATGCGGCGTACCGGCTGCTGAACCTGCAAACGTATTTCACCGCGGGCGTGCAGGAAGTGCGCGCGTGGACGATTGAAAAAGGCATGAGCGCCCCGCAGGCCGCAGGCGTTATTCACACCGACTTCGAAAAAGGATTCATCAAGGCGGAGACGATCGCGTACAACGATTTCGTCGCGCTCGGTTCCGAAGCGGCCTGCCGTGAAGTGGGCAAGCTGCGCATCGAAGGGAAAGAGTACATCGTGCAGGACGGGGATGTGATGCATTTCAGATTCAATGTGTAACCTGAAATCGGACGGCGTGGGAAAAGCTTATAAAAACAAAACCCACCTGTGTGACTTGCGTCAGGGACAAGTGGGGATACCGGTACAAAGATAAGAAATATACTTGTATCAATACTCAAGTCAATACTTAAATCAATACTCAAGTCAATACTCAAGTCAATGCTCAAATCAATACCCGAGTCAATGAGTTAAACAATATTTAGATCGATAAATTAATGCCAGAGTTTAGCCAATTAGAAATTATTGTATCCAGTCCACGGCTTAGTCGCTACCAAAGTGCTTCAGGTGGAGATAGAAAAAAAGCCGTTGAACTGTATTGGCTGAATATCAAACTATCACAAAGCCTCTTTGCCATAATCGGATTATTTGAACTTTGCCTGCGCAATACGATACATCAGCATTACAGCAAACTTTTCAACGACCATGAATGGATCAAAAATCAATGCCATGGGTCAGGTTTTTTGATCAATCCAAGTATGGGTGGAAAGTCAAGTATTTCGAGTAAAAAGGTGAAAGCGACGGTACGAAAGCTCGGAGTAACCTATTCAAGCGACAGGTTGGTTGCTGAAATGAGTTTAGGTTTTTGGGTTCATTTATTTTCTCCAAGACATTTCTTCCTTGCAGGACAAAATCTGCATAGGATATTTGTCAATCGCCCAAAGGGAACAAGGCAAAAACAAATATTTAACGAATTGACTTGCATTCTCGAATTGCGAAATAGGATAGCACATCACGAACCGATTTGTTTTGACAAGCAAAATAAAATCGATTTGACTAAAACAGAGCAAGCTTATGATCTGATCATTCAATACACTACATGGCTGAACGCCAAATCCGCATTTATTTATAGAGAGTTTGATGACGTAAAAAAGCTCATCAACACTATCAATCACTTACGTTGAGTATTATGGCAAAATCAAACTACTCCGAAGACAACATCAAATCGCTCGACTGGAAAGAGCACATTCGCCTGCGTCCCGGCATGTACATCGGCAAGCTCGGCGACGGCTCGGCCACGGACGACGGGATCTACATCCTGGTGAAGGAAGTGATCGACAACGCCATCGACGAGTTCGTGATGGGCAACGGCCGCGCGGTCGACGTGACGATCAAGGAAGGCGTGGTGACGATCCGCGATTACGGCCGCGGCATCCCGCTGGGCAAAGTGGTCGACTGCGTATCGAAGATCAATACCGGCGCGAAGTACGATTCGGAAGCGTTCAAATTTTCCGTGGGCCTGAACGGCGTCGGCACCAAGGCGGTGAACGCGCTCAGCTCCTGGTTCCGCGTGCAGTCCATCCGCGAAGGCAAAACGAAGATCGCCGAGTTCAAGCGCGGCGAGCTCATCAAGGACGAGCGCGTAAAAGCCAGCGACGATCCCGAAGGCACGATCATCTCCTTCATTCCCGACGATAAAGTGTTCGTCAATTACCATTTCATCAGCGAGTACGTGGAGCGCATGCTCTGGAATTACGCGTACCTGAACACGGGGCTGACGATCTATTTCAACGGGAATAAGATCCGCTCCGAGAACGGGCTGCTCGACCTGCTGCAGAAGAATCTCAGCGGCCCGGTCGTCTACCCGATCATTCACCTGCGCGGCAAAGACATCGAGGTGGCGATGACGCACAGCGACATGCAGTACGGCGAAGAATATTATTCCTTCGTCAACGGCCAGCACACCACGCAGGGCGGCACGCACCAGGCCGCCTTCCGCGAAGCCATCGTGAAAGTCGTGCGCGACTTCTACAAGAAAGATTACGAAGCCGCCGACATCCGCACCTCCATCATCGCCGCCGTCAGCGTGAAAGTAATGGAGCCGGTGTTCGAATCGCAGACGAAAACGAAGCTCGGCTCGCAGGACGTGGGTCCGAAAGGGCCCTCGATGAAAAGCTTCGTGCTCGATTTCCTCAAGACGGAGCTCGACAATTTCCTGCACAAGAATCCCGAAACGGCCGACGCGCTGCACCGGAAAATCCTCACCAGCGAACGCGAACGAAAAGAATTGTCCGGCATCCAGAAGCTGGCCCGCGAGCGGGCGAAAAAAGCGAACCTGCACAACCGCAAGCTCCGCGACTGCCGCGTGCACCTCGGCGACCTGAAAGACGAGCGCCGCCTCGCCTCCACCCTCTTCATCACCGAAGGCGACTCGGCCAGCGGCTCCATCACCAAAGCCCGCGACGTCAATACCCAGGCGGTGTTCAGCCTGAAAGGAAAACCGCTGAACGCTTACGGCCTGACGAAAAAAGTGGTGTACGAGAACGAAGAGTTCAACCTCATCCAGGCCGCGCTCGACATCGAGGAAGGTTTGGAAAATCTCCGCTACAACAACATCGTCGTGGCCACCGACGCCGACGTGGACGGCATGCACATCCGCCTGCTGCTCCTCACCTTTTTCCTGCAGTTCTTTCCCGACCTGGTGAAGAACGGGCACCTGTACATTTTGCAGACGCCGCTCTTCCGCGTGCGCAACAAGAAGGAAACGATCTACTGCTACTCCGAAGAAGAGCGCCGCAACGCGATCGCGAAGCTCGGCGGCAAGCCGGAGATCACGCGCTTCAAAGGCCTCGGCGAAATTTCACCCGACGAGTTCAAGCATTTCATCGGGAAGGACATCCGCCTCGAGCCGGTGATCATCGGCCAGGGCGCGAACATTCCCGAGATACTCGGCTACTACATGGGCAAGAACACCGAGACGCGCCAGAAGCACATCATCGAGAACCTGCGCGTGGAAAAAGACCTGGTGCAGGAAAAAGAAACGGCGAAAGAAAAAGAAGCCGAAACCGCCGAATAAATTGGCATGAGCGGAAAAAAAAGCAACTACCTGCTGGGCGTCATGCTGCTGGCAGCTTTGCTCGGGCCGACGGCCTTCCGCTTTTACCGGAACATGAGAACGGAAAACGTCATCGAAAACTACCTCGAAGCCGGCCACTGGGGCGAACGCCGCCGCACGTTCGACAGCGAAAAACGCGTCGAAGGCGGCATCGTGTTCCTCGGCAACAGCCTCACCGAGCTCTTCGATCTTTCCGTCTTCGGCGATTCGACGATCGTCAACCGCGGCATCAGCGGCGATTTTACCAGCGGCGTTTTGCTGCGCCTCGACGACGTGACCGGGCTGAAGCCGAAAAAAATTTTCCTCGAGATCGGCATCAACGACCTCGTGGAGAACGCGCCCCCGCAGCGCATCGTGCAAAACCAGGAACGCATCATCGAAAAGCTGCAGGAAAAAATCCCCGGCGTGAAAATTTACGTGCAAAGCCTGCTGCCGACCGACCTGCCTTCCGGCTTGCTGCGCACTTCGGAACAGCTGAACGAAGCGGTGCGCGCGACGAACACGCTGCTGAAAAACATGTGCGGGGAAAAAAAGCTGGCCTGGATCGATCTTTATCCTTTGCTGGAAAAGAACGGCAGGCTGGCGCCCGAATATTCGCTCGACGGCATTCACCTGACCGATGCTGCGTACGCAGTGTGGAAAAAAGCCGTCGAACCTTACGTGAACGAATAAAAAGCTTAGCATAGCAATATGTCAGAGAACGAAAACAACAACGATCTCTTCGAAGAGAACGAGAGCAACGGCGAGAACCACCAGGAGCTCGATCACGTGCTGCACGTGAAAGGCATGTACGAGAACTGGTTCCTCGACTACGCCTCGTACGTGATCCTCGAGCGTGCCGTGCCGTACATCGAGGACGGCCTGAAGCCCGTGCAGCGCCGCATCCTGCATTCGATGTGGGAAATGGAGGACGGCCGCTACAACAAAGTGGCGAACATCATCGGCAACACGATGAAGTACCACCCGCACGGCGACGCTTCCATCGGCGACGCGCTCGTGCAGCTCGGCCAGAAAGACCTGCTCATCGACATGCAGGGCAACTGGGGCAACATCTACACCGGCGACAGCGCCGCAGCCGCGCGTTACATCGAAGCCCGCCTCTCGAAGCTCGCGCTCGACATCGTCTTCAACCCGAAGACCACGGTGTGGCAGAGCAGCTACGACGGCCGCAACAAAGAGCCCGTCACCCTGCCGGTGAAGTTCCCGCTGCTGCTCGCGCAGGGCGTGGAAGGCATCGCGGTGGGCCTGGCGTGCAAAATCCTTCCGCACAACTTCAACGAGCTGATCGACGCATCCATCGCGGTGCTGCGCGGGAAACGAACGGACATCGTGCCGGATTTTCCCACGGGCGGCCTGGCGGATTTCAGCCAGTACAACGACGGCCTGCGCGGCGGAAAAATCCGCGTGCGCGCGCGCATCAAGCAGCTCGACAAGAAGACGCTCGCGGTCACCGAAATTCCTTTCGGCACCACCACGGGCGGATTGATCGAATCGATCATCACGGCCAACGAGAAGGGCAAGATCAAGGTGCGCAAGATCGAGGACAACACGGCGGAATTCGTCGAGGTGCTGATCCACCTGCACCCGGAAGCCTCGCCCGACAAAACGATCGATGCGCTGTACGCGTTCACCGATTGCGAGGTGAGCATTTCCCCGAACGCCTGCGTGATCGAGAACGAGCGGCCGCGTTTCGTGGGCGTGAACGAGATGCTGAAGATCTCCACGCAGCGCACGCTCGCCTTGCTGAAGCAGGAGCTGGAGATCGAGATGCACGAGCTGAAAGAGCAACTGCACTTCGCCTCGCTCGAAAAGATCTTCATCGAGCACCGCATCTACCGCGACATCGAAGAAGCCCGCACCTGGGAAGCCGTGCTGCAGGCCATCGACGAAGGATTGAAGCCGCACAAGCGGAAATTCGTGCGCCCCGTCACGCAGGAAGACATCGTGCGCCTGACGGAGATCCGCATCAAGCGCATCTCGAAGTTCGACGCGTTCAAGGCCGATCAGCACATCAAGGAGCTGAAGGAAAACATCGAGCGCGTGCAGCACGACCTCGACAACCTCGTCGAGTACGCCGTGAATTATTTCAAGGAGCTGAAGAAAAAATACGGCGCGGGCCGCGAGCGCAAGACGGAGATCCGTTCCTTCGAGCAGATCGATTCGCGCCAGGTGGCCGCTGCGAACGTGAAGCTGTATGCCAACAAGCAGGAAGGTTTCATCGGCTGGGGACTGAAGAAAGACGAGTTCGTGTTCGACTGCTCCGACCTCGACGAAGTGATCGTCTTCCGCCGCGACGGCGGCATGATGGTAACGAAGGTGGCGGAGAAAACCTATGTCGGCAAAGACATCATCCAGATCCACCTCTTCAAGCGCAACGACGACCGCACCGTGTACAACATGGTGTACCGCGACGGCGCGAAAGGCAACGTGATGATGAAGCGCTTCACCGTCACCGGCGTCACGCGCGACAAGGAATACATGCTCACGCGCGGCACGAAAGATTCGAAAGTGCTGTACTTGTCAGTGAACCCGAACGGCGAATCGGAGATCCTGAACGTGGTGCTGCACCCGAAGTCCGGCGCGCGCAAGCTCGACTTCGAGGTCGACCTCACGCAGCTGGCGATCAAGGGCCGCGACAGCATGGGCAACATCCTCACGCGCTACCAGGTTCAGAAAGTTTCGCTGAAGCAGAAAGGCAAATCCACGCTCGGCGCGCGCAAGATCTGGTTCGACGATTCCACGCGGCGGCTGACTTACGACGTGCGCGGAACGTACCTCGGCGATTTCGGGCCGGACGATAAAATTCTCACCATCACGCAGAGCGGCACCTACCGCCTCACCGGCACCGACCTCAGCACGCACTTCGACGAGGACATGATCCTCATCGAAAAATTCGATCCGGCGAAACCCGTCACCGCCATTTATTTCGACGCGGAAAGCAAGCAGTACTTCATCAAGCGCTTCATGCTCGAGCCCACCGACAAGAAAACGCTGTTCATCTCCGAAGCGATCGGCTCGTACGTCGAAGCGATCAGCACGGCGATGAATCCCGTGGCGGAAGTGAAGTTCGGCAAGGAAAAAGGCAAGGACGTCAAGCCCGCGAAGATCGACGTGGAAAGCTTCATCGAGATCCGCAACCTGAAGGCGAAAGGCAACAAGCTCTCCAATCACAAAGTAAAAGAAGCGGAGCTCATCGACCCTTTCGCCGAGCTGCCGCAGGAAGAACTAGCTGAGGAAGAAAGCGGCCTTTCTCCCATGGATCAGCTGCGCAAGGAGCAGGAAAAAAAACGTCCGCCGCGCTATCCGGGTACTGAAGAGCAGTTGAAGATCGACATCTGAAAAAAAACAGCTTCTCAAAACAAAAAAACCGGTTCGCGCCGGTTTTTTTGTTCCTCCTCCCGGAAAGCCGAACGCTTTCCTACTTGATGATCGAAACGTGCCCGATGAGCTGGTGCAGCTTGCCGGTATAATCTCTCACGCGGATCTTCCACACGTACGTATCGATCTGCGCTATTTTCGTTCCGCCGTTCGCTTTGCCGTCCCAGCCTTCATGCAGGTCCTCCGTGCTGAAGATCATATTTCCCCAGCGGTCGAAGATCATCATCTTATAAGTATCCTCTTTCACGTTCGTCGCCACCGGCAGGAATAGGTCGTTCTTCCCGTCGGCATTCGGCGTGAACGCGTTCGGCACGTAGATCGAGAAATACGGATCGATGTACAGGCAATACTCCACCGTGCTCCAGCAGCCTTCCGCGTTGTGCACGATCAGGTCGACGCAGTAGCGGCCCGTGTCGGAATACGTGTGGCAGGTGGAGGCCGTATTGCTGGTCACCTGGTCGTTCGGGTCGCCGAAGTTCCAGTACCACTGCACCACATCGCTGCTCGACTGGCTGTTGAAGCAGATGTCCGGGTCGAGGATCGTCGTAGGCTGCGGGCCCATCGTGAAATCCGCGGCGGGATTCGCGTGCACGGTGATCATGCCGGGCTGCACGAGGGAGAACGTGCAGCCGTTCGCATCGGTCACGGTCAGCGTCACCGTATGATTGCCGGCCTGGCTGTAGCAATGCGTCGGGTTCTGCTGCGCGGATGTTCCGCCGTCGCCGAAATTCCAGAGCCACGATGTCGCGCCCGTGGCCGTGCCTGCGAAATGCACGCACATGCCCGCGCAGCCCGAAGGCTGGTCAGCCGTCGCAGCGATCGGCGGAGCTTGCGGAACAACGACCATCGCGCTGGCCATCGCCGACTGGTTCGTGCAGCCGTCGCTCACCGTCACGGTATAGTTCGTCGAAACGGAAGGTGCGACCATCACCGAAGCGCCTTGCCCGTTCACCGAAGGCGACCAGCTGTACGTGTACGGTCCGCCGTTGCCTCCGCCGGCAGCAGCCGTCAGCGTCACCGTTTGATTCGCGCAGCTCGTGCCGCCGCCGCTGGCCGCTATGTTGAGCGGCGGATGCACGGTCACAGTAACGCTTTGTCCCTGCGACACGCAACCGTTCGCGTCGGTGATCGTGACGGTATACGTCGTTGTGCTCAGCGGGGAAACCGTCGGACCGGCGGGCGACCAGGAATAATTGTAAGGCGGCGTGCCGCCCGTGACGGCAGCGCTCAGCGTGGTGCTCTGCCCGATGCACAGCGCAGGCGGCGCAGTAATGCTGATGTTGAACGGCAGCGGCGTGCTGATCGTCAGTGTCGCGGTATCGGCGCAGCCGTACGCATCGGTGATGATCACGCTGTACGGTGTGGCTGCGCAAAGGTTGAAAGCCGTCGCTGTCGTTTGCACCGGCGTCGTGTTCCAGGAATATTGATACGGCGCATTTCCCCCGCTCGCGACCGCCGTGGCGGAACCGTTGCAGAAACCGGGACAAGTCGGATTTGTTACGCTGCCGATGCCAGCGCTCAGCGTCGACACGTTGCCGACCGTGACCGTCGCGGAAACCTGGCAGCCCAGCTGATCCGTTACGACGACAACATAAGCGCCGGGTGTCAGATTCGTCGCCGCAGTTGTCGTTTGATTACCGGGCGACCAGAGATACGTGTACGGGTTGTGTCCGCCCGACGCGCTCACGCTCGCGCTGCCGTCGGGAAGATTGCAGTGCGCAGGATTGGAAGTCACGTTCGCAGTCACAGGCGGCGGCGCGTTGACGATGGCCGTGTCGCTTGCCTGGCAGCCGTTGTTGTCGGTGACGGTGACGGAATACGTGCCGGGACACAGGTTGAGGCAGCCTGCGGAATTGCATCCTGTATTCCACAGGAAGCTGAACGGCTGCGTCCCGCCGCTGGGGATCACGACCGTTTGACCGTCGCAGGAATTGCTGCAGCTCGTTGCGAAGCCGGCCGTGTTCAAGGCTAATGCAGGCGGCTGCGTGATGGTGACGTTCGCGGAAGCCGTGCAGCCGTTCGCATCGGTGACCGTCACCGCGTACGCGCCCGCTGCTACATTGCTCATCGTTGCGGATGACTGCGGCGGACTGGAGTTCCATGAATAACTATAAGGGCTAACGCCGCCGCCCGCAAGAACAGTCGCCGAGCCGTTGCTGCCGCCGAAGCAGGATACATTCGCCTGCGCGGTGATCGTTGCGCTCAGCGCCTGAGGCTGGGTGATGCTCACCGAAGCGGAAGCCGTGCAGCCGTTCGCATCCGTGACGATCACTGCGTACATGCCGGCGCTCAACCCGCTCGCCGCAGGCGTCTGCTGAGAAGGCGTGGTCGACCAGGAATAGCTGTACGCTTGCGTGCCGCCGGAAGCGATAACTGTCGCGCTTCCATTCGCGCCGCCGTTGCAGCTCACGTTCGTCTGCGCGCCGATCGTTGCGGACAAGGCCGAAGGTTGGGTGATGACGACACCGGCATTCAGCGTGCAGCCGTTCGCGTCCGTGATCACGACGGAATACGTTCCTGCTGCAAGACCGGAAGCTGTCGCTGTCGTCTGCGCCGGTGTAGTATTCCAGCTGTATGCATATGAACCTGCGCCACCCGAGGCGCTCACCGTCGCGCTGCCGTTCGCACCGCCGGCGCAGGAAACAGGTTGCGCGTTTATTGTTGCGGACATCGGGCCCGGTTGCGTGAGCGTTGCGGAAGCGCTGGCCGTGCAGCCGGACGCGTCCGTTACCAAAACGGTGTACGCACCTGCCGCCAGGCCTGTAGCCGTCGCGCCGCTGCCTGCGGGTGACCAGCTGTACGTATAAGAAGGCGTGCCGCCGCTGACGCTCGTGCTGATCGAGCCGTTCGCGCCGCCGTTGCAGGAAACGGGATTTTGCACAGCAGCGGCAACGCTCAGCTGCGCAGGTTGCGTGATGGAAGCCGTAGCCGAAGACGTGCAGCCGTTGCCGTCCGTCACAGTGACCGTATAGCTTCCGGGCGCGAGGTTGCTTGCTGTCGCCGTCGCCTGCACCGGGCTGCTGTTCCAGCTGTACGTGAACGGTCCCGTGCCGCCGCTTACGGAAACGGAAGCTGTGCCGTTGTTCTGCCCGAAGCAAATGACCGGCGTGCTCGTACTGTTCAGCTGCGCCTGGAAAGTGTTGATCGTAATGAGAAGCGTGTCGGCGTCCGGCGGACAAGTACCGTTGCCTGTCGTCGTTAAAATAAGCGTGGCTTGCCCTGCATTAATTTCGCTTTGCGAAGGCGTGTACGTCGCGTTCAGCGCGGTGTTCGAAGGTGCGAACGTACCGCTGCCGCCTGACCAGGCCCCCGTGGAGACGCCCGTTACGCTTCCTGCCAGCTGCACCGTTGTGTTCGGCACGCAGACGGATTGGTCGGGCCCGGCCTGCGCGGTGATCGTGGCGGAGAAGGATGTGACGGTGATCGTTGCCGTTGCCGGCGGACAGTTCGACGTGTCGGTAACAGTCACCGTATACGTTCCCGGCCCGGCGAAGATCGATGGTGTCGTTGCGCCTGTGCTCCATTGATACGAATAGGGCGGCGAGCCGCCCGAGCCGGATGCAGTGATCGTCGTACCCGTGCTGCCGAAGCAAACAGTCGGGTTCACCGGCATGATCTGCGCGCCGAGCGTGGGATTGAAATACACGCGCACCGTATCGCAGGTAGGCGGAGGCGAGCAGCCCCCGAGCGCAATGCCGCAGACCTGGTAATCGACGAAAGCCGGCGGGTTGTTCTGCGCGGTGACGAGCACGCTGTCGCAGCCCTGCGTGCAGTTGAGGTAAGTGTTGTAAGCACCGGGCGCGCCGGGTGCAACGGACGTCCACGTCAGCGAAGTGTCTTCGTAGCCGATCGCAGCGATGATGCCGCTGCAGCCGTCGTTCAGCGAGATATCCGAAGAAGCGAACGGGAAACCCAATGACGTTATAATGTACTGGTTCGAATTATTGCCGGGCTTGCAGAAAGTAATGTAATGCGGACCGACACCGTTGAGGCAGATCGGCTCGCCCACCGGCGTCGGCGGCGAGCAGTTCACCTGGTAGAACAAAGCCCCGGGCGGCATGGCGCCGGAGAATACGTCGAACAGGATACCCGTAGCGGCGGGATCGAGCGTCACGATGAATTGCACGCATTGATCGGGATTCGTCACGCCGCAGCAATGATCGAGACGCTGCACGAACGGACTGACCCAACTGCCGGTGGGCTGGCCGGTCAGGTTGACCGTGAATGTGGGAACGCTGGGGTCGCAGTACGGTGAAGTCTGCGCGTGGAGCGAAGACGCTGTAAAGCACAGCAGCATCGCCGGGATGAGTGTAATGGTCGTAAAACGAAGGCCCGCCAACCAACGCTTTACCGATGACATAGGAGAGGAGAGCTCTTGCATCCTGGTAGCGTTTGGTTATATATGTATACGCTGAAAAGAATGCGGCGTTGCGCGCGCGCAAAGACATTTCGCCGAATCCCGCTTTTTCATGCACCAATCTTCAACGCGCGTTGACGATCAGCTGAAATCCTTTTCCGGCAAGACTTTCAGCCCGGCAGCTTATGAACAGGTGTGCAAAATAAATGACACAGGAAAGAAACTTTGACAATTCGCGTTCGTATACTCTTTGTCTTTTTTTACACGATGAACGAAACGGCCGGCTCCCAGCCCGGCGAAATAAAAAAGCCCCTCATCTGCTAAGCAGGAGGGGCTTTTTCTTTGTGCAAGATCGTTACTGATCCTGCTGCCGGCCTTGCCTGATGATCTTGTCGAGCATCACGCTGTCGGGTACGCCGATGTATTGCAGCAGGGCTTTGGAATCTTCCGCGTAACGCGTGTTCGGGTATTTCTTTATAACGTATTCGTACAATTCCTTCGCACGCGCCTCCCCGCCTTCGCGCTCGAGATAGCTGTCGTACGTGAACGCCGCGATGAAGCTGGCTTCCGGGTGGCGGCGGTAATCGGGATACATCTCGATGATGCGCTCGAGGAAGATCGTCGACTGCTTGTAGTTGCGTGTGCCCTGCGCGAGGTCGGAGGCGCGGAATAAATATTCGGGCGCGAGCGTGTCCTTCGGAAAAAAATTCGCGTAATCGTTGTACGCTTTGATGGCGGCGTTGGCCAGCGCGGGATCGAACACGCCGGGCTTGCTGCGGAAAGCAGCCTCGGCATCCGTCACCGCTTTCAGGTATTGCGGGCGCGTGGATTCGTCCACCAGCGGCTTCAGCGTATCGCCGCCGCCTTTTTTCGTCTCCTCGTTCCGGCAGGAAAATAAAGCGGCGGAAAGCAGGAGCGTGCAGGAAAAATAAAGGAGGTTTCTCATGTTGATTCAGCGGAGCGGGAAACGCATTTTATATTCGACCTCGATGCGGCCTTTGGAGATATCGTCGAGCTTGCTCTTCAGCAGGCGGCGGCGCAGGGGGCCGATGCGATCCGTGAAGAGCTTGCCTTCGATGTGATCGTATTCGTGCTGGATGATGCGCGCGGCCATGCCGTCGTATGTTTCTTCGTGCTGCTTGAAATTCTCGTCGAAGTAGCGGACGTGCACGACCTCTTTGCGCGAAACGTCCTCACGGATCTTCGGGATGCTCAGGCAGCCTTCGTTGTATTTCCATTCGCTGCCGTCTTCCTCGAGGATGCGCGCGTTGATGAACACTTTTTTGAAATCCTTCATCGCCGCTTCTTCCTCCGTCTCCGCATCTTCCGCAAAAGGCGAAGCATCGATCACGAAGAGACGGATCGACTTGCCGATCTGCGGCGCCGCGAGACCTACGCCCTTGGCATTGTACATCGTATCGAACATGTCGAGGATGAGCTTGTCCAGGTCGGGGTAATCGGGAGTGATGTCGATCGCCACTTTCTTCAGCACGGGATCGCCATAGGCCACGATGGGTAGGATCATTGTCTGCGCTTGATTTTTAAGAAGCACAAAGTTAAGGATTTGCGGGTAAAAAAGATCGCGGCGCCCGGCCTTCGGCGAGACCCGTGCAGCTTAAACGCAGAAGGCGCAGGGGCTCGCGCACATCCCGCCAGGCGCAGAGACCACACGCACTATTTCACGGCGCAGAGCTTTGCTGCCTGACGGTGAGGAATTACATTTTGGGAAAAAGCTCCGCGACCTCTGCGTTGAAAGTTTTTCTACGATCTATTTTTCTTCCACTCCATATACGACTGCAGCAGGATCGTCGCGCTGATCTCGTCCACGAGCTCTTTGTTCTGCCGGTCCTTTTTCTTCAGGCCGGAATCGATCATCGTTTGAAACGCCATCTTCGAAGTGAAGCGTTCATCCATCCGGTCGATGAGCAGGCCGGGAAATTTTTTTCGCAGCTGCTTCACGAAACCTTCCACGTGCACGGTCGCCTGCGTGGCTTCGTTGCTCAGCCGCTTCGGCTCGCCCACGACGATGCATTCCACCGCCTCCTTTTTCATGTAATTCTCAAGAAAGCTGAGCACGTCTTTCGCATGCACCGTCGTCAGGCCCGTCGCAATGATCTGCCCGGGATCGGTGACGGCGATGCCCACGCGTTTGGTTCCGTAATCGATGGCAAGTATCCTCGGCATGCAGCGAAGGTAGATGAATTCCGGGGGACGATCTGGGCTTGACGGATCACGCGGCATCTATTTATCTTTACTAATCAAAAAAGCTAAAAGACCGGTATGAAGCGCTCTTCCAAAGCAGAAAAGATCTATGCACAGATCGACAGCAAAACCACCAAGCTCGGCGACTTGCGCAAAGTTGCGAACGGCATCAAAAAGGATCACCAGTTAGCTATGGAGCTATGGTCCACCGGTGAGTATTTGCCTCGCCAGCTGGCCATCCTGATCATGGATAAAAAACTGCTGTCGCAGGAATTGATCGATCAGCTTGACAAGGACATACAGAAGCACGTGGAGGAGGAAAGACATCAATTGATCGATTGGCTGATGGCCAACCAGCTTTCCAAAGACAAGAAAACAATTGCGCTCATGGAATCGTGGGAAAACAGCCCCTCCTCCCTTCAACGGCGAACTTTCTGGTATTACCAGGGCCGCTTGCGCTGGGTCGGCCAAACGCCTCCTCCCAATAGTGAAGAGCTGCTTTCTTCCATTGAAGAACGAATAGAAAGCGAGCAACCGGAAGTTCAATGGGCCATGAATTTTACTGCGGCCCAGATCGGCATCTTTCAGCCTGAGTTTCGCTCCAGGTGCATCGCTCTTGGAGAACGGGTCGGCTTATACAGGGATGAAATAGTGCCGCGAGGATGCACGCCCAGTTATTTGCCTGAATTGATAGCGATACAGGTTGCCAAGCTGAAGAAGTGAGAGATCACTCGAAGTAGCCCTCTTTCCACAGCGCAAACAAGTCCATCGTGATCGCCACGCTGTAATGAATGAGCACGCCCAGAAGAACGGAGCGGCTTTTTAAGCTCAACGTCCCGAGCACCAGTCCCGCGAAGATCGCGCCGATCGTTTCCGGCATCGGTTTCCCGAAATGGATCATGCAGTACGGGATCATCATCACGAAGACCGAATAATACCCGAAACGCTGCCGCAGGCCCAGCGTCATGAAACCGCGGAAGAAAAATTCCAGCGTAAAAAATTGCGAGAGGTACAGCATTTCCCAGATCCAGAATTGCGGCCAGAGCGCTTCGCCGGGATCGGGCTGGTAAAACGGATAACGCGACTGGAAGCTGCTCGTGCCGGAGAAATACCAGACCAGCGGCAGCATCACCAGCAGCATCACCACGTACAGCCAATACTCCTTGAACGCGCCTTTGATGCGCAAGCCGTAATCCGACAAGCGCTCGCGGAACACGAAACGAATGACGATCCAGGGAACGATGAAGTAGCAGAAGTTGAGCACACCCACCCAATATGCCAGGCTGTTGAGCCGTGCGCGCGGGTGAATGCTCGTCCAGTCCTCAAAATCTTTCGCCATGCCGTCGAGCCCCATGCCGCGCAGCAGCAGGGCCGTGTATTCCGTCGAGCCGATGTAGCGGATGATGGTGAGGGAGAACGCCGTGAGCAGGCAGATGAGCAGCACTTTTTTATTCAGGCGCTGCGGGTCCTGCGCGATGGCCAGCGCGGATTCTTGCTCGGCTTTGTGGAAGGTGTCGCTGAAGATGCGTTTGAACACGAGCGCGGGATGGGACGAATA
>Ga0196978_1000340_pt1 | contig 24000 bp, 17 predicted proteins | sample S3v_2013CmetaG_FD_155491 | JGI IMG/M metagenome (GOLD analysis project Ga0196978, IMG submission 155491) | Soil microbial communities from Anza Borrego desert, Southern California, United States - S3+v_20-13C | ecosystem: Environmental > Terrestrial > Soil > Desert | place: USA: California... | reverse complement strand
ATCCTCGACGATCACACCGGTGGCCGTATCGGGACCGGCGTTCGTGACGGTGATCGTGAAGACGACGTTCTGATTCAGAGCGGGCGTCGAATCATCGACGCTCTTGTCGAGCGAGAGATCGGCAGTGGACGGGACGATGACGTCCTGCCGGTCGTCGTCGTCCTGTGTCGTCGAGTCGTCATTGGGGGTGGAGTCGGGGTCGGGTTGGTTCGATGCCGTGACCTGCGCGTAGTTGGAGATCGTGCCGGTACCGCTCACGGTGGCGGTGATCTGCAGGGACGCCGAGGCTGCACCGACGATCGAGCCGACCGTCCAGACGCCGGTGCCGGAGACATACGCACCGCCGCCATCGTCGGACACGTACGAGAGGCCGGCGGGCAGCAGATCCCGCACGATCACACCGGTCGCCGTGCCGGGACCGGCATTGGAAACCGTAACGGTGAACACGACGGTTGCGCCGAACGCCGGCGTGTCGTCGTCGACAGTCTTATCGAGCGAGAGATCGGCTGATGTCGCCAGCACCGAGGTGGCGCTGTCGTTCGGCGAAGTTATGCCGTCCACGGTGGCAAAGGCGGTGTTCGTGACGAACGCCGCGGCGACGTCGCCGGCGGTGATGTTGTACGTGGCGGTGCATGTGATCGACTCGCCGGGCGTGCCGGGATCAAGGAAGTCGTCGAGATCGCCGACCGTGCTCACGGCCGGACACGTCACCGTGGTCTTGTCGTCGGTGACGGTGACCGGCCCCGCCAGCGGCGCGAAGCCGGTGTTGGTGACGACATAGTTGTAGGTCAACACATCGCCGGCATTGACGAACGTCGGCTGCACGACGCTCTTGTCCAGCGTCAGCGCGGCGGTCGCGTACGTCGCAGACGAGTCCTCGGAATCATGCGGCGTGCCGCTGAACGTGCCAGTGGCGTGGGCGGTGTTCGTGTGCGAGCCGCTGGTGATCGGCACGGGTCCGACGATGCACTGCACGATGTGGTTCTCGTTCGCGGCCACGGCCACCGGCAGCGTCACGCCGATCAGTGAGGCGTTGCAGCTCGACACATCGAGCGTGTTGTCCGTCACGGTGATCGGCGTCAGCGGAACGTCGCCCGTGTTCTCGATCACGAAGCGGTAGAAGACATTGCCGGCCGTGACCGCCTCGAACGTCGACCAGGGACCGGTCGCGCTGGTACCGACCTGCTTGAGGAGCGAGATCGCTGGGCTGGGCGGCTCGACTTCCAACGTTTCGGAGGCCGTGTTCCCATTCACTGTCTGCGCGTTGATGACGTGCGAGACGTTGCCGGTCGTGTTGTCGTACGTGCCCACGACGGGCGCGGTGACGTTGACGGAGACGACGCACGTTCCGCCGCCGGCGATCGTGCCGCCCGTGAATGCGATGGACGTTGCGCCGGCGACCGGCGAGAAGGTCGGCGCACCACAACCCGACATCGACGCGTTCGGCGGCGAGGCGACCGTCATCGCGCCGGGAGTGTTCGGAAAGGTATCGCTGAAGGCGACACTGCTGAGGGCATCATTCTGGTTCGGATTGATGATCGTGAAGGTCAGCGTCGATGTGCCATTCGGCAGGATCGGCGACGGCGAGAACTGCTTCGCGATCGACGGCGGCAGCACTGCGGTCAACGTGTCGGTGGCGACGCTGGTCGTGGTCGTGCCGCTCTCGGTGGTGACCAGAAATCCGCTGACGTTGCCGTGCGCACCTGCCGTCGTGGCGGTGACGTCGACGCTGACCGTGCACGATCCGTTGGCCGGAATGGTGCCGCCGGTCGGCGTACCGAACGTGAGCGTGGTGTTTCCCGCGGCCGGCGCCCACGTCGGCGCACCGCCGCAGGTAGTGCTGGCGGCAGGTGTGGGCGCCACCTGCACGCCGGCAGGCAGGGAGTCGGTGAAGTTCGCGCCGGTGAGCGCCATCGTGTTCGTGTTCGTCAGCGTGAACGTGAGCGTCGAGACTCCGTTGACTGCGACCGGATCGGGCGAGAACGACTTGGTGATGGTGGGCTTGATGGCCGCCGCGCAACCGGTGAAGGCGACGTTGTCGATGTTGCTGTCCTGCCCGCCGTTCGTCTGCCCGGCGTTGTAGGAATAGATGCGAAAGTATGTGTTGCCCGACGAATTGAGGCCGCTGTTGACGTTGAGCGGACCGATGTGCTGCCAGATGTTCTGGGTGGTCAGCGTCGTTGCATTGTCGAAGATCGGGAGAGGTACTTCGGTCGCGCCGGGAGTTTTGGCCGACGTGCTGTAAAAGACGGCAAGGCCGATCGGACCCTGACCCCCTCGGAAGCGGGCGTCGAAATCGAGGGTGATGCTCGTGACGCCGGTCGTGTCGACGCTGAACTCGTAATAGTCGTCATTCCCGGTGACGAGCGTCGCGCCGGTGGTGACCGCGCCGTTCGTGCCCCATGACGTCGTGCCGTCGGCGTTGTTCGGCGGAATCGTGCTGTTCGTCGACGCAACCATCGGATCGGACATGCCCGCGCCTCCGGTGGCCGTGGCCGTTCCCGAACGGCTCCCCGAGGAGGCGGCCGGAGTGGCGAGCGTGAATCCGGTGGGGAATGTCCATGTCGCAAACGACAGATTGCACAGCCCTGTGCCCGGCGGAGGATCGTTGTTCACTGTCAGCGGGGCGGTGGCGTCGTCGCCCGTGTCCACCGTGTCGATGAAAAGATGATTGGTGGTGTTGGTGAGTACGCCGGTCGCGGTCGGCGTGACATTGACCTTGATGACGCAGTTGCTGTTTGCGGCCAGCGTTCCGTCCGAGAAACTGATCGTGCTCGAGCCGGCCACCGCGGTGAGCGTCGGAGTTCCGCAACCGGTGGTCGTGGCCGCGGGCGGTGTGGCGACGACGAGGTTCGCCGGCAGGTTGTCGACGAAGTTGTAGCCGCCGAGCGTGCCGCCGTTCGGATTCGTCAGCGTGAAGGTCAGGGCCGAGACCCCGTTGATCGGCGCGGGGTTCGGGCTGAAGCTCTTGGAGATCGTCGCGGTGCCGGGGTCGATGATGCTGGCGATGCGCGCGCCCGTCGAGAAGTCGGCGTTGTAGTGGAAGCTGCTGCCGGAGAAGTCGTAGAGCAGCGTGCTGAGAGTCTGATTCGTTCCGCCGCCGCCGACGATCGTGATCGTGTAGGTGGTGACGACGGTGTTGCCGCCGGCCTTGAAGTCGCCGCCCACGCAGGAGCGGTAGTTGGGACTATTGGGATCGTTTTCCCACAGACAGGCATCGGCGTAGAGCTTGTCGTTCGGATTGGCAACGTACGGCGAGTTGTCGGCCGAATACGTCGTGGAGACGGAGAGGATCTGGAAGACGGCATTCGAGAAGTTGATGAACTCCTCGAACTGGTTGTATCCCTGCGTGGCCGTGCCGCCGGTGAGCCGCACGACGTAGGTGTTGCCGACCACGAGACTCATCCCGCCGCCCGCCGGCACCGACGTGAGGCTGAGGAGCGTCGGTCCATATTCAACGGTCGTGATGGAGTTGCGGCTCTGCGAGATGAGGTGCTCGACGTAGAGCTCGCGCGGCGTCGCCGTCGAGACCGTGCCCGAGAAATCGGTGGCGGTGATGTGATACCGGCGCGTAGTGTCGAAGGCCGCCGGCGTCTGCGTGACCTCCGCTTCGAAATAGGCATCGGCACAACCGCCCGCGGAGATCGAAGGGAGGATGACGGTACTCAGCGAGCCCCCCCGCAGGTTGATGTTCGCGTTCACCGAGTCCCAGACGAAGCTCACCGACACGTTCGTCGTGGCCACGTCGCTGCAGACGCGCGCGCCGACCGGGAACTTGTTCGGTCCGTTCAAAGGGTCGTTGCTATCGAGGCCGACGATGTTCCACGTCAGCGGGGACGGAGCTATCGTCAGCGTGGCGTGAGCCGTGATCGGAACCAGAAGTGCGAAAACGAAGCAGACTGCCAGGCGCGAAACCACACGATTCATGCGTTGTCCTCAGGTCCTCGAGTCCCGATGCACACCCCTCCCTGCGCACACGACGAACGCACCTGCGCCATCGGAGAGTGAACGAACGTTCGACTTTGGACCGCGGGCATTTTGTAAGCGCGGAGGCCGGTGGTCAATCCACCCGCAAATTTTTCACGCGGCCGTGCGCTGGACTTGACGGTTTACGGCGCGTTGCGCACGTTCTCGAAGAACGTCACCAGCTTCGGTGAGAAGGCGTCGCGATCGAGGCGCAGGCCGCGATTGCGCTGCAATGCCGCGCGGAAGTCATTCGTGGCAGCGACGAGCAATGAATCCGGCGTGCGCGAAAGCATCGCCCGCGTATAGCGCGCACACCCACGCAGCAAATACGCCTCAGCCGCCGCCGGCTGCGCGTTGACGATGCGCGTGAGAAGCTGTTCGGACGCGGAGAAATCGCCGGACGCGAACGCGCGGAACGCCGGACGAAGATCGGGAGCCGGCAGCGCCGTTGCCGTTACGACCACGGGCTGCTTCGCTTCCTCGCTCTTCTTTTTCTTCTCTTCCTGTTCCGCGATGCGGCGTGCGACTTCTGCCTCCGTGATGATGGGCAGCGGCAGCGGCGCGGTCTCGGTCTTCGGCTGCGGCACTGGCGGAGGTGGCGGCTCGACTTTCACCGGCTGCACCACTGGCATCACCTGCGCGACGACGACTTTCTTCGGTGCGGGTGGCGGCGTGGCGGCGCGCGCGGCTTTCAACTTCCTGCCGTCCGCGGCGGCCTTCTCGAACAGCGTCGCGGCCTGCTGCGCGATCTGCTCGGCGGTCTTGTACGCATTGATGTCGGTGCCCGCTTTCTGGAACTGCCCGCGCGCCTCCATCAGCTTGCGTTGCGCGGCGAGGTAACTCTCCGCGCGATCGCCGCCGGCGGAGAGCGCGTCGAGCTGTCGCTCCAGCGCTTTGCTGATCGCAGTGTCGGCCGCCTTCTTCGGCGCCGAGGCGGTGTTCTGCGCGTTACGCTGCTTCTCGGTCTGCGCGCGCGCGACCCAGTCCTGCATGGTCGCGTAGTACTCGGTGCGTGCGACCACGCCCTGATCGGCGGACGTCTTCCATTCGCGCAGCGCGCCATCGACATCGCGCAGATTGAACTTCGCGATGCCGAGCCAGAAGTGCGGAACGTACGTGATGAGCTGCTTGCCCGCGCGCAGATTCGTCGCTTCGTTCGGCATCTCCCCGATCGCTTTCTGCAACGCTTCCGACGCGACTTTGTAGTTGCTCGATTTCACGGCGGCGACGCCGCGCGCGTATGCATCCCACCATTTCTCCGGCGCCGCCGAAGCGGTGGTTGCGAGGAGTAACGCGAGCGCGAGCAGCGCGCGCGTCATCGTGCCACCCCGAAATCGGGAAGCGCGGCCGAGGCGGGATCGCGGAACGTGACGTTCAGCGTTTCGTCCGCGCCTGCATCGATGGCAACCGTGCGCGTGATCGGCTGCGCGAATTGCGGATTGGTGAGCATCACTTCGTAACGTCCCGGCGGCAGCTCGACCGGCGCCGGTGTGATGAGATCCGCCGCGATGGCGACGTCTTTGCCGCTGTCGAGATCGCGAATGCTCTTCACGTTCGCCCACGGAAATGCGTTGATGCCGAGGCGGCCGGGCTGCGCGATCGCAACCGGCTCCTGCGTCGGCAGGCTGACAGTCGAGGCCTGAATCGGCGCCGGCGCGGCGATCGGTTGAACGACCGCGGGTTTGCGCAGCATCATCCAGCCGCCGAGTCCGAGGGCGATCGCGATCACCGCCGCAATCGAGAACGGACCGAATCTGGAGCGACGGGGTCTCAGCCCGTCGTTTGAAGAACGGCCGACGGGCTGAGAGCCCGTCGCTCCAGGTCGGTCCAGGATCTTCTTCGTAGCCGGAACTTTCGTCGCGATCGTCGGCGCGTCCTGCGCGATCGACACGACCGTCGCCGCTTCGTGCACGCGGCCGCGGTCGGCCACGCGCGTCGCTTCATTGGTCACTTCGGACCTCGGCGGCAAGGGCGGCGGAACACCGCCCGCGTCCGACAGCAGCGGCGCGATCGCATCGAGCGCCTGGCTGAATTCGCGCGCCGTGGCATAACGATGCGCGCGGTCCTTCTCCAGCGCACGGAACACGATCGTCTCGAGCTCCGGCGACACCGACGTCTGCGGGTTCGTCTCGCGCAACGCGCGCGGGCGCGTCTGCGAATGCATCATCAGATACGCGTGCGGCGTGTCGGCCTGGAACGGCGGCACGCCGGTGAGCATCTCGTAGAGGACGATGCCGAACGAATAGAGATCCGCGCGGCCGTCGATGCGCTCGCCCGCGGGCAGCATGCCCAGGTGTTCGGGCGAGCAGTACTTCCACTTGCCGACGAACATGCCGGTCTTGGTGTTGTTGTCTTCCGCGGCGGAGTTCTTGGCGATGCCGAGGTCGATGATCTTGACGCGCTCGGTGCCTTCGTCGTCGCGCGCGATCATCAGGTTCTCGGGGCTCACGTCGCGATGCACGATGCCGGCGCGATGGATCGCGTCGAGTCCCAGGAGCGCTTCGGACGCGAGGCGCGCCGCGTACGCCGGCGAGAGCGGCCCGCGCTGGTTGATCATCTCGTGCAGGTTGATGCCCTCGATGTACTCCCAGACCATGTAGAACGAGCCGTCATCGAGCGTGGAGAAGTCGAAGAGCGTGGCCACGTTGCCGTGATGGATCTTCGTGGCCAGCCGCGCCTCACGCAGGAAGCGCTCGTGCGCGCCGGGATCGGTGGCGATGTTCGCGCGCATCAGTTTGATGACGCGGATCGAATTGAGGTGGACATGCAGGACCTTGTAGACCTCGCCCATGCCGCCGACGCCGAGGCGGGAGAGGATGCGGTACTTGCCATCGATCGGTGTCTCGAGATGTTTGCGCAGGAAATCGGTGATGGCCTCGCCGCAATAGGGGCAGGCCTTGAACTTTGGATCGATTTCCGACTTGCAATGAATGCAGAAAAAGGCCATTTGGGAGGTCCGGGACCGAGCGTGTGACCGTAATTATATGATCGGATGGTGAAAGAGACGTCGTTCCGCGTCCGCTCAAGCGAGCGCGAGCAGATCGTGATCGTCACGAAAGAAGTCGATCGGGCCCTGTCCAGCCTCACCAGCGGCGACGGGATCTGCACCATCGTCGTGCCGCACACGACCTGCGCGATCAGCGTCAACGAAAACGCCGATCCCGACGTCCCCAGGGACCTGACGAAGGCATTGCGGGCGATGATTCCGAACGTGAAGTTCGAGCATGGCGAAGGAAATTCGGACGCGCATTTGCTGTCGATGATGATCGGCTGCTCGCTGTCGTGGCCTTATCGCGATGGCCGACTGGTCCTCGGCACCTGGCAGGGCGTGTACTTCATCGAGCTCGATGGGCCGCGCGAGCGTAAGGTGAACGTGTATGTATAGACGAGTACCTCGGAGTAACTCGGGGTCCTCGGAGTACCTCGGAGTGGTCAGCTCCACCCGAGGAACTCCGAGGTACTCCGAGGAACTCCGAGGAACTCGAGGTGCGTATGCTTGATACGTTCGACGTGGTCGTCATCGGCGGCGGCACCGCCGGGCTGGTCACCGCGTCCGGCTGCGCGCGCCTCGGCCGGCGCGTCGCCCTCATCGAACGCGAAAATCGCGAAGCCCTCGGCGGCGACTGTCTCTGGACCGGCTGCGTCCCGACCAAAGCGCTGGTTGCGACGGCGAAGCTCGCACACCAGATGCGCAACGCGCGGGCGTTCGGTCTCGAATCGGTGACGCCGCGCGTGACGCCGAAATCGGTGATGGATTCGATGCGCGAACAGCGGCGCATCATCAGCCATCACGACGATCCGGAGAAGTTCCGCAAGCTCGGCATTGACGTGATTACGGGAGACGCGCGACTGAATGGTCCGGGAGTCGTCGAAGTCGCAGGACGTTCGCTGCACGCCAAAGACATCGTCATCGCCACTGGCGCTCGCACGTCCGTGCCGCCGGTCGAAGGTCTGAAGGAAAATGGCTTCCTCGATCACGTCTCGTTCCTCGAGCAGGATGAGTTCCCGGCCACAATCCTGATGCTCGGCGGCGGCTACATCGGCATCGAGTTCGCGCAGATCTTCGCGCGCTTCGGCTCGCGCGTGACGGTCGTGGAGATGCTCGACGAGATCGTCAACAAGGAAGACGGAGATGTCATCGCGCGGCTGCGCGAGATCCTCACGCACGAAGGGATCGAGCTGCTCACCGGCTGGGCGGTCAAATCGGTACGGCGTGACGGTGCGAAGAAAATCGCGCGCATCGAACAGAAGAACGGCACAGCGCGCGAAGTGAAGGTCGACGAAGTCTTCGTCGCCTCCGGACGCCGGGGCAACACGGAAAACATGGGGCTCGAGACCGCGGGTGTGCAGGTCGAGCGCTCGTGGATCGTCACCGATCGCTTCCTGCAGACGACCGCGCCACGCATCTGGGCTTGCGGCGACGTGCACGGCGGATTGCAGTTCACGCACGTCGCCGCGTACGAGGCCGTGAAGGTCGTGCGCAACATGCTCTTCCCCGGCAAGTCCGCCGTCGACTACACCGACATTCCGTGGGCGCTCTTCACCGATCCGGAAGTCGCGCACATCGGCATGACCGAAGCGGAAGCGCGCGAGAAACACGGCGACGCGGTACGGACGTATCAGACGCCGATGGCGGACGTCGATCGCGCGGTCGTCGATCGCACTCCAGCCGGCCTCCTCAAGATCGTCTGCGACGCGAAAGGCACGATCCTCGGCGCACACGCGCTGTGCGCAAACGCGTCGACGGTGATCGAGGAGATCGTGCTCGCGCGGCGCAAAGGGATGAAGATCGGCGAGCTCGCGCAGCGCATCTCGGCGTATCCGTCGCTCGCGGACGGCGTGCAGAAAGCAGCGTCGCAGTATTACCAGGACGTGGCCGGCGGCTGGCTCGGCGCACTCGGAAAAAAGGTAGCGTCATGGTCGCAATGACTATGGAGTGCGGCGGCCGCAGCCGCCGCTTTGTCTTAGTGATAGCGGTGGCTGCGGCCACCGCACTCCAAAGTTCTGCGAAACCCATCATCGATCGCGCGCGCCGCGAAGTCCGCATCCCCGCCGTCGTCCAACCCCACGCGATGGACCGCCCATTCGGCGTCAAAGGCCATCACGCCATTGTCTGGAAGGGCGGCCGATCGAAGTCGTGGGCGCTGTTCGTGACCCCCGTCAGCGATCACGACGTCCGCCTCGCCCTCGACTCCCTCGGCGCGAAGCGCGGCGAGAACCTTAGACCCGACACCTGGAACGCGCGCGAAGATCCGGAGAACGCCGAGCCCGACAAACGCGTCGACGGCACGAAGATCGAGGTGTTCGTCGAATGGAACCGCGAGCGCGTGCCGCTGGCGCACGTGCTGTCCGAAGAGGGAAGCGCGGCGCCGCGCGTCGACTTCCGCTACGGCGGACACGAGGCGTGGCAGAAAGAGTTTCGGTCAGGCTGCATCGTCTGCCTCTATTCGTGTCCCGGCGGCGCGATCGGCAATCACTCACACACGATTCGCGACTACGTGCGCGACGGCGTCATCTATGCATCGCGTCCGGAGCGCCTGCCGCGCGCGGGCACGAAGGTCACGATCATTTTGAAAGTCGGAGGTTCCTGATGAAGAAGTTGGTTCTGTTCTCGGTCACCATGCTGCTGCTCGCCTCGTGCGCATCGATGGCGACAGGGCCGTCCGCGTCTGCGACGCTCAATCCCACGAGCGGCTCGACCGCTACCGGCACCGTGCGGCTCGCGCAACTGGGCGACGGCAGTGTGCGCGTCAACGTCGATCTCAACGGTGTGCCGCCCGGCGTGCACGGATTTCACATTCACGACAAAGGCGATTGCGGCGACAACGGCAACGCCGCCGGCGGTCACTACAACCCAACCGGTACGAGTCACGGCGCTCCGTCCGCCGATCCGCACCACGCGGGAGACTTCGGCAACGTGACTGCGGATGACAACGGACGCGTGCGTATGGAGTTCACGACGCGCTCGGTCACGGTCGAGGCCGGACCGACGACCGCGGTGGGCCACGCGATCATCCTGCATGCGAATCCGGATGACCTCGTCACGCAGCCGACCGGCAACGCCGGCGGGCGTATCGCGTGCGGGGTGGTACAGATGAACTGAGTCCGGGTTCCTCGGGTTCCTCGGGTTCCTCGGCGGGCATGACGCACAGTCTCCTCCGAGGAACCCGAGGAACCCCGAGGAACCCGAGGAACCATCCTTGCACTTTTGCGAGACATGAAAACACTCGCAATCTCATTCACGTTGCTGCTCGCGCTCGCGGCGTGTCAGGGCCCGCAGTCCGGCGTGACGTCGGTGCCCGGACACGGCGCGATCGCGATTCAGGTCGTGCCGAATCCGATCATGGCCACCAAGGTCAGCGGCAACATGTACGACTTCCCGTTCGAAGTCGTGGTCCGCGAGACCGGCGGACGTCCGGCAAACGTGCAACGCGTCAGCGCCACGGTGTTCCTCACCGGCGGTCTGACGCTCGCGCAGGAATCGTGGGACGCCGCGCAGATCCGGGCACTGGGCTACAACACGAGCGTCGGCGCCCACAGCGAAACGCGCTATCAGTTCAAGCCCCGCAAGGAAGTGCCGGACGATCGTTTGTTCAGCGGCGTGTCCGCTGAGCTGAAGGTGGAAGCGGTCGACGACACCGGCACCGCCACGAGTGCGACGACGGTGGTCACGGTCCGGCGATAATGCGCTGACGTGCTTTCATTGTTCGCGGGAGTCTTCATCGCGATCGTCGCCGTCGTGGTCTACCTGCGACGGCGCGAGCTCGCGCACGCGCAAGCGGCAGTGCTCGGCGGGTCGATCCTGCCGGGGTGCGTGATCGCTGAGGCGGTGGTGTTGTTGTTGATCGGCGTTGCCATCGCACTTACAGGTAGATAGGGAGCGCCGGCGCTCCCTTTTCAAACGCGATCACGTTGTCGAACGCCTGGCCGAAGTACAACTCGTAGCTGTCCTTCTCGACGTAGCCGAGGTGCGGCGTGCAGATGACGTTGTCGAGCGAGAGGAGCGGATCATTCGTCGCGGGTTCGTCCTCGTATACATCGATGGCCGCGCGGCCGGGGCGGCCGGCGCGCAATGCCGCAACCAGCGCGCCGCTTTCGATGAGCTCAGCGCGACCGGTATTGACGAGCAGCGCGTCGCGCTTCATGCGCGCGAGATCCGCGGCAGTGACGATCGCGCTCGTTTCGCCGGTCAGTCGCAAATGCAGCGACAGTACGTCGCTCGACTCGAACAGCTCCTGCTGACTGGCGGCGACGTCGTAGCCGTCGTTACGCGCGCGCGTTTGCGATCCTTCGCGCCCCCACACGAGTACGCGCATGCCGAACGCGCGGCCGAAGCCGGCGACCAGGCTGCCGATCTTGCCGTAGCCGAAGATGCCGAGGTTGCGGTTGCGGACGGTGGTGCCGAGGAGGTGCTGCCAGCGGCCGGCGCGAAGGTGCGCGACTTCGTGCGGGATGCGGCGCATGGCCGCGAGCACGAGCGCCCACGTCAGCTCTGCGGGCGCGTAAGGTGAGCCCGTACCGACGGCGACTTCGATTCCGCGTCGCGCGCACGCGTCCATGTCGATGTGTGCGGTCCCGCGCCCCGTCTGGCTGATCAGCTTCAGCCGCGGAAGACGCACGAGCAGCGCGTCGTCGATGGACGTGCGCTCGCGAATCAGCACCAGCGCGTCGGCGTCGCGTAACCGTTCGGAGAGCGTGTCGACGTCCTTGACGGTGTCGTTGAAGATCGTGACGTCGTGGCCGCGCAGTTTCGCGAAACAGTCGAGGTGGCGTACGGCGTCCTGATAGTCGTCGGGGATGACGATGTGCATCTATTTCTTCCGCTTGCCGGCTTTGCGCGCGTGCCGCTCCTTTGCTTCATCGACGGAATGCGACTCGACGATCTCGCGCTCCCTCCCGGCCATCTTCGCCAGCTCGCGATAGTGCTTGTGCAGCACTTCCAGCTCATCGTCGTCGAGGTCTTCGACGGAGACGAGGCGATTGCTCGCGCCGTCGATCGCAGCCACGATCTCGTTGAGCTTGAGCTGCACGGCCAGCGATTCACGGTTCTGCGCGTGCTGGATCAGGAAGACCATCAGGAATGTGACGATGGTAGTGCCCGTGTTGATGATCAGTTGCCAGGTGTCCGAGAAGTGGAAGATCGGTCCCGTACAGGCCCACGCGACGATCACCAGCAACGCCAGCATGAACGCCGGTGTCGAGCCGACTTTGATCGAGACCCACGTTGCAAAGCGCGACGACCAACCTTTGCGAGGATTCATCGGGCACCTCCGCGGCGCATGATTTCGCGAATCGGTTCATTGTCCGCGTAAACCTGCCACTCCGCGATCTTGCCGTCGCGGATCACGGCGCGCCACGCGGCCGGAGTCGACCACGCGGTCTGCGCATATGTGCCTGCGGAAGTTCCGTATGCGAGCACGCTCGGACCGTCCGGCACATAGCGCCTCACGGTGATGCGGTAATCCGGCACCATGCCGAAGTAGCCTTCCCACCCTTCGCGCAGCTTGCCGGCCGGGAGCGTGTTGCCGAGGGAGTCGATGAAGCGGTGATCGGGAGTGGTGAGTGCGACGATCGCGGCGACATCATGCGCGTTGATCGCGTCGACGAACGAGCGCGCAATCTGCACCATTTCCATCTCGCCGATGATGCCACTCTTCGGCGCAGACGATGGAACCGGCCACGCGTCTTCCGTTCGCAGCACGACATGGACAACGACGAACGCGATCGCTGTCAGTACGAACAACACGCGTTGGAATTGCCAGTCCTGATCCGCGAACAACAGCAACGCACCGGTGAGCAGCAGCAGGAGCGGCACTGCGAATCGGGAGAGAAATCCAACGAAGGGCGCGTTCAATGCCGTGTATGCGGAGTAAAGACCGGCCGTGGCGATGAGAAGGCCGGCGGGAACCACGATCGGGTGTGCAGGTCCGCGACGCGCACGCAATAGCCACAATGCGCCGCACGCGAGAATTGCGAGACCGATGAGGCGCGGGCTGAGGATCGCCTGGCTCAGCGCGGCGGCGATGAAACCGGCCAGCGCGAGTTTCTCGAACGGCTCCAGCGGCCCGCGGCGGCGCTCCTCTTCGAATGGCGTGAGCAACTCTCATTCATGATACCGAGACCGCTTGCAGCAGCCGGCGCACGTCGAGCTGGTCGGACTCGGTGATGTCGGCCTTGAGCACGCGCGCGATCTGCTCGAGGGCGTGCTCGTTCTCTTCTTTCGTGTTGGAGATCGTGCAGTCGCGCGGGACGATGAGATGGAAGTCGCGCATGTACGCGTCGTTCGCACTGAAGAGGATGCAGATGTTGCCGGCGATGCCGGTGAGGATCACGGTGCGCGTGTCGAGGTAGGTGAGCAGGACGTCGAGCGTGGTCTCGTAGAACGCGGAGTGTTTGGGCTTGAGGACGAAGTAATCGTCCTCGTCCGGCTGCAGGATGCGCGCGAGCTCTTCGCCTTTGACTCCGTCGTTGAGGCAATGTTCGACGACCGCGTGAAAGTCCGACTTCCAGCGCCCGAAGTTGTCGTTGACGTAGACCACCGGGATGCCCGCCGTCTTCGCGCGGCGCTTCAATGCCGCGATGCGATGCGCCATCGGCACAGCCTGCTCGACGAGCGCCTCGGAACCTTCGAATTCGAGGTCGTTGATGACGTCGATCAGCAGCAGCGCGACCGAACATTTCTCGGGGACGTTGCCGTGGAGGTCGGGGTTCTTCGCGGGCACGTTGGAGGTGAGAGCACGCAACCTGCCAGTGGAACGCTGCCGCATCAGCCGGCGCGGGACGCCGGCGCTCCGATCGTGCACGTCAACCGACCAGATCCATGATCCCCCGCAGGGGGATGCGCACCCAGTCCGGCCGGTTGTTCAGCTCATAGACGATCTCGTAGAGCGCCTTTTCAATGAGGAACGCCGTCAGCAGCGTCTGTACGCCTTCCGGCGTGGACGGCAGATGCTGTCCCTTCGCGCTCTCCGTCAGATACGCGCGCAGGAACGCGGCGCCGACCCACTGATGCCAGAACCGCGCACCCGCCTCCAGCCGCGACAAATCCTCGGTACGCACATAGGATCCCGGCGCCGTGCCGAAGACCACCGCGTACGGCGCGTAATGGAACGAACGCAGCATTCCGGCGACGTCGCGTAGTGCGCTCCGCTTCAGGCGCCGCTCGCTGAGCGGCCGTGCGGGCTCGCCTTCGAAGTCGATGATCACGAAATCGTTGCCGGTATAGAGCACCTGGCCGAGGTGATAGTCGCCGTGAACGCGGATACGCGATGCGTCGATCTTGCCATTCAGCACCGTGCGCACCTGCTGATGCAGCACTTCTTCTTTCGCCAGCAGTTTCTCGAGGTCCGGGTTGTCTTTCGCGTGCTTACGGGCAGTCTGCAGCGTCTGCACGATCTGCGTGCGCATCGATTGATAGATCGAGCGCTGATAGTGCGGCGTAAACGGCTCCGGCGCAAAGGCAGGAACGTCCGCGCGCGACGCCAGCGCAAGATGCATTTGCGCGGTGCGCACGCCGAGGAGCTCGGCGTCGGCGAGATAGCTGCCGATGGTTTCGCGCGCGATGTCGGGCAAAGGCCGTTGCGCAAGCGTAAAGACGTGGCCCGTGGGGATGGCCTTGCTGATCTTGGCGTTCGCGTCAGCGTCGCTCAACAAGGTGTCGTAATAGCGGCCGATGGCGTCGAGCGTGTACGCCCACGCGTCGCCCGAATTCGGAGTGTAACCCTGCAGAATGCCGGTGGTGACCGGCAGGCCATTGCCTTCCTGGCGGTATTCGAGGAGCCCGGCCAGCCGCGGCACGTTCTTGAACGAGGTCTCCTCATTGAGGAAACGGGTGATCTCCGCGTCGGTGTTGATGCCATGTTCGAGGCGGCGGAAGAGTTTCAGGAACAGGCGCTGGCCGTAAATGATCGCGGTGTTGGATTGCTCGACGCCGAGGAGGTGCGTTTCGAGCTTCTCGGTGCCACGCAGTTCCTTGAACGCGCGCGTCGGAGTGCCGGCCATCGCGCCGCGCCCGCCGCGCAATTGTTTCTTGCGCGCGATCGATTCGAGCAGCGCGTTCGCAAACGATTCGTCCTGCACCGGTTCGTACAGCACGGCGCCTTGCTGCAGCCGCGCGATGACCGGAACGTTGCGCGCCTGATCCTGTTCGCGTCGTACGTTTGCGATACCGAGCGGCAGCAAGTACGTCTGCGGCTCGCCTTCATTGAACTCGAGGTCCAGGATCGCCAGGCGCGTGTCGTTCGGCAATTCCACGGCATCCTGCACGCGAATCGATGAAATCTGCCGCGCCTTGCTTCCGAACCAGCGCCGCGTCGGCAGGTACGCGCTCAGCGCGCGATCGACCGCGTCGCGATTGCGTGTGTCGAAGATTTCGTCCCATGTCCGCGCGCCGATCAGCGGCGCGTCCTGCGTGGTCAATTCCGGCGCCACTTCGCGCTCGAGCTTGAACCAGTAGAACGCAAACGGACTGAGATTGAGGAAATAGGGACGCTCGCCGACCACGGGGAACTTCGTGCCGCCTGACAGCTCTACCGGCACCATGCCCCGATATTGCGAGAGGTCGAGCTCGAAACACTGTACGAGCCGCGAGAGGTTCGCGACGACCAGAATGGTCTCGTCCTCATAACGGCGCACGAACGCCAGGATCTTGCGATTCTCCGTATGCAGGAACTCCATCGTGCCGCGGCCGAGCGCGTGGTAGCGCCGGCGCATCGCGATGAGCCGTTTCATCCACCACAGCAGCGAATATTGATTCGACTGCTGCGCCTCGACGTTCACCTGCTCATAGTGATATTGCGGATCGATGATGACGGGAAAGAAGAGCTGCTGCGGATTGGCCCGCGAGAATCCGGCGTTACGGTCCGAGCTCCATTGCATCGGCGTGCGCACGCCGTTGCGGTCGCCCAGCCAGATGTTGTCGCCCATGCCGATCTCGTCGCCGTAATAGACGATCGGCGTCCCGGGGAATGAGAACAGCAGGCCGTTCATGAGGTGAATGCGGCCGCGATGGTTCTCGAGCAACGGCGCGAGACGGCGGCGGATGCCGAGGTTGATGCGTGCCTGGATGTCTTTCGCGTAGGTGCGCCACATGTAGTCGCGGTCTTCATCCGTGACCATTTCCAGCGTGAGCTCGTCGTGATTGCGCAGGAACATCGCCCACTGGCAATTCTCCGGGATGGGCGGCGTCTGGCTCATGATGTCGATGATCGGGAAGCGGTCTTCCATGGCCAGCGACATGTACATGCGCGGCATGACCGGGAAGTGAAAAGCCATGTGGCATTCATCACCGTCGCCGAAATACGGCAGCGAATCCTCCGGCCACTGGTTCGCTTCGGCCAGAACCACCCGGCCGGGATATTTCTCGTCCATGTGCTTGCGGATCTTCTTGAGGAACGCATGTGTTTCCGGCAGGTTCTCGCACGTCGTCCCTTCACGTTCGTAGAGGTACGGGATCGCGTCGAGACGGAACGCGTCGACGCCCATCCCCATCCAGAAATCGAGCGCCTTGAACAGCGCATCATGCACGGCCGGATTCTCGAAATTCAGGTCGGGCTGGTGCGAGAAGAAGCGGTGCCAGTAATACGCCTTGGCCACCGGATCCCACGTCCAGTTCGACGTTTCGAAGTCTTTGAAGATGATCCGTGCGTCTTTGTATTGATCCGGCGTGTCGCTCCAGACATAGAAGTCACGCCAGGGCGAGCCTGGTTTCGCCCGCCGTGATTTCTGAAACCACACATGCTGATCGCTGGTGTGATTGATGACCAGTTCGGTGATGACGCGAATGCCGCGGCGGTGTGCTTCTTTGAGGAACGCTTTGAAATCCGAGAGCGTGCCGTAGCTCGGATTGACGGCCGTGTAGTCGGCGATGTCGTAGCCGTCATCGCGCAAAGGCGACGGGTAGAACGGGAGCAGCCACAGGATGTTGATGCCGAGGTCCTGCAGATAGTCGAGCTTGCGGGCCAGGCCCTGAAAATCACCGATGCCGTCGCCGTTGCTGTCGAAGAACGCGCGAACGTGGGTCTGGTAGATGATCCCGTCTTTGTACCAAAAGGCGTCGTCAGTCATCACAGGAAGTACTCGAAATCCTTTTCGGTCCGGATCCGCTTGCGAATCCGGAAAATGTGCGCGGACACGATTTGCGGATTCAGTTGCACGTAATTCCGCGAGCCATGCCAGCGATGGCGTGCGCCGCTCAGCAGGTCATGGACCTGGAACGAGCGGTCACCCACGATGTCGATGCCGAGCGCCTTCAGATCGAGGTCGATCCAGCCGGCGTGCGTATTGTGCGGGTCGACGTTGACCACCACGATGATCGCGTTTTCGCCGGCGGTCTTGCTGAAACAGAGGATGTTCTCGTTGTCGCACTCGTGAAACGTCAGTGTGGCGTTCTGCTGCAGCGCGGGGTTCTCGCGGCGGATGCGATTGACGAGACCGATCAATGCGCTGAGGTCGTCCTCCGCTGGCGGCCAATACTTGACCTCGTATTTTTCGGAATCGAGGTATTCCTCGCTGCCGTGTTCGCGCGCCTGATGGACGAAGCGCTCGAACGCCGGACCGTAGATGCCGTAATTCGCCGCCATCGTCGCCGCGAGAATCAATCGCAGCGTGAATGCGCTCCGCCCACCGTACTGGAGAAAATCGGGCAGGATATCGGGCGTATTCGGCCAGACGTTCGGCCGGAAGAAGTCGCTCACCGGCGGCTTGGTGATCTCCTCGAAATATTCGCGCAGCTCGTGGCTCGTATTGCGCCACGCGAAATAGGTATACGACTGCGTGAATCCCGCCTTCGCCAGCCGGTACATGATCTTCGGCCGCGTAAACGCTTCCGCCAGAAAGATCAGATCCGGCCACTCGCGCTTGAGGTCGCGTATACACCACTCCCAGAACGGCAGCGGCTTCGTGTGCGGATTATCGACGCGGAACACGCGCACGCCCTTGCGCGCCCAGAACGCGAAGACGTCGCGCAGCTCGTCCCAGAGCTCCTGCCAGCCTTCGCTCTCGAAGTGAAACGGATAGATATCCTGGTATTTCTTGGGCGGATTTTCCGCGTATTGAATGGTGCCGTCCGGCCGCATCAGGAACCACTGCGGATGTTCCTTCACATACGGATGATCGGGCGACGCCTGGAACGCGATGTCCATCGCCACTTCGATCCCGGCATCGGCCGCTTTGCCGAGGAGCCGCTCGAAGTCCTCGATCGTGCCGAGTTGCGGGTGCACGGCCTTGTGGCCGCCCTCGGCGCCGCCGATCGCCCACGGACTGCCGACGTCGCCCGGCTCGGCGGTCACCTTGTTGTTCTTCCCTTTGCGATACGTCACGCCGATCGGATGAATGGGCGGCAGGTAGAGGATGTCGAAGCCCATGCGCGCGATGCGCGGCAGATGCGCCTCGACGTCGCGAAACGTGCCGTGTCTCCCCTCCTTGCTCGCCGCCGAGCGGGGAAACATCTCGTACCACGAGCTGAATGCGGCGCGCGGCCGGTCGACTTCGATCAGCAGCTCGACCGGATAACGGGTCGCGAACTTGCGCTCCGCGTTCCGCCACATGAGCGCGAGAAGGTCTTCGCTCCAGACGTCCTCGATCTTGTCGTCGATGGCGTCGTCGCTCTCGAGCGTCGCGATGAACGCATCGAGCTTGCGCTTGTCGCGATCGCCGGCGCGCGCCGCGGCGTCCTTCACATACGCCAACCCGATCTGCAACTGCACTCGCAACTCATCCTCGGATGCGCCGGCATCGACGCGTTTCTTCAGATCGCGATGCCACGTGAGGAAGTGATCGATCCAGGCCTCGATGGTGAAGCGGTGAAAGCCGGGCGCTTCGACTTTGAATTCGGCGCGGAAGCGGTCGTTCACCAACGGCTGCATTCGGACTTCGGACCAGTCGACGGGCTGAGAGCCCGTCGCTCCAGATGGTGTCGCTCCAGATGGGGCGTGCAGCAGCACCGCGGAAATCAGGTCGTGGCCATCGGTGAAGATGTCGGCCTCGGCCGTCACGACATCGCCGATCACTCGCTTCGCGGGAAACGCCCCTCCGTCGACCTCAGGAGACGCGGCTTCAATGATGACTCGGCTTCTGCCGTTCGGCTTCTCTCGAACCACTGCGGCGGGCCAAGGTGCGAAGTGCGTGCCGCCGTCAGCGCAAGAGATTGCGCGCGAACGGGCGCACGAGCGGCGCGAAGATGCTCGCCACCGGACCGCGTCGCAATGCGACCAGCCGCACCGCCTGCTCGACGGCAACCGCGGCCGCGATGAGCATCGCGAGCGGCGACTCTGATGTGATCGCGCCGATCGCAGCGGCGGCGAGGATCACCGATGCGACGACGGACGCGGTACGGCGATAGTTGAAACCGAATCGTTCCGCGAGCTTGCTTTGCTCCGCCGGCGACAGCAACGTGAGAAGCGGCTCCTTGATCTCGAACGAGCCGCGCAGCGCGACGTCTTCGGTGGGCTCGATGAACGCGACCGATGCGCCGCGCGCAGGCGCAGGCATACCCTTGCCGCTGACCAGGCGATAGATCGCGTAGCCGAGAAAACCGAGCGAGGTGCCCATCGGCCGGCCCTGCGACATCACGACGAAGAAGCGGATGAATGATTCGAACGCGAGCAGAGCGATGATGGGCCAGACGATGATCGGGATCGGCGAGAGCTGCTGCTGTTTCACCGCTTCAACGTGCCCGAGGAGACAGAAGCCGAGGATCACGACCGGCGGAATGCACGAGATCAACGTGAGGCGCGTGGCGCGGACGCCGAGCTCGTTCTCGAGATGGTTCTGCACGTCCGCGGGAAGATGGCCGAGGACGATGCCGGAGAGACTGGCCGCGAAGCTCGCCTTGCGCTGGCGCATCACGCGCTGGTGATCCTCGAGGCGCAGCGCTTCCGACTCCGCGTCGTAATGCGACAGCGTGCGGATCGCGTGCTCGTCGCGCCACGCCATCAGCACGTAGCGAACACCGCCGGATGGTGAGGCGGACGCTTCGACGACTTCGAAATACTCCTCATCCCACAACACCGCGGTACCGGGATGCTCGGGCGACGTGTTCGTCTTCGGCTCGCGCGCCGTCCATCCCTTGGGGATGGCCGACTGCAGGATCACCCTCTCGCCGGCGCGGCGCGCGCGATCTCCGCCATGAGTAAGCATGGAGGAAGTTTACTGGAGCGACGGGCTCTCAGCCCGTCGGGGCGGTTTTGATGTCAAGTTCCTTCTGATGAGCGATGCACGCGTGCACGGCCGCGACCAGTTCGTTGATATCGAACGGTTTCGGCAGGAGGCGGAAGGCGCCGTCTTTCATCCGCTCGCGAATGACGGCGGGCGACGCGGCGCTGGTCACGATCACTTTGCTGAGACGCTCCGGTTGATTCTCGGCAAGTGTGTTGAGGAAGGTGAAGCCGTCGAGGTTGGGCATCATCAGGTCGAGCACGATGACGTCGTATTCGGAGACGCCGAGCTTGAGCACCGCCTCCAGCCCATCCGCGGCAGCCTCGATGCGATAGCCGTGGCGCTGCAGGACCATCGTCACCAGACGGCGGATCGCAGGATCGTCCTCGACGACCAGGACACCATGATCTTGTCGTTCCTGCACGCTCGTACCCGGTTCCGCACCGCCAGCAAAAACCGAGCCTTGGGCGTTACGCGACACGTTTCTGTTTCACGACCGGAATGATGTCGTTGAGGATCCAAAGCGGACCGATCAGAAGGTGCACGAAGTTGCGGAAGAAGGCCGGGTTCTTGTGCTCGTACACCTTGTGGCCGATGAACTGAAAGATCCATCCGAGGACGAAGAGGACGACGTTCAGAAAGAACGGGAGCGCGGCGCCGACGAAGTACATCACGATCGACACGGCGATCATGGCGATGCCGAGCCGCCACTCGATGACGAAGTAGTACGCGCACGACAGCGCGATCAGCAGCATCGCCGCATCGAGCCGCACCGTGCCAATGTCGAACAGCGTCACCTGCGTGAGCATGCCGATGAGGCTGAGCATGATCATCGGGATGCCGAGGCGGTGAAAGAACTTGTTGCCCTTGGTCTGGTGGTAGGAGGCATAGTCCGCGAAGAGGGTTTCGACTGTGGCCATGGGGAGAGTCCTCCGTGTGGGGCAGTATAAGTCTGAAGTGACGGGCTCTCAGCCCGTCGAACTTTGACGACGGGCTAAGAGCCCGTCGCTCCAGAAGCTCGCGCCCGCACCCGCATCCGCATCGCCCCTCCCGGCCGCAGCGTAATGAACGCGGCCGGCTCGACGTCGGGGCCGCGCTCGAAGCGCCAGCGTTGGGCGATGGCCGCAAGCAGCAGCACGCCTTCCATCCACGCGAAGCCTTCGCCGATGCAAACGCGTCCTCCGCCGCCGAAGGGAAAGTAGGCAGTCTTCGGACGCGAGGCCTTTGCCTCCGGTGTGAATCGCAACGGATCGAAGCGCTCCGGCGCCGGCCAGAAACGCGCATCGCGATGCGTCACCCATTGCGACACGAGCACGAGCGCGTCTTTCGGCACAGGCCACTCCCCGATGGTCACGTCTTCCGCGGCGAAACGTCCGATGCCCCACGCAGGCGGAAACACCCGCATCGATTCGGCGAGCACCATCTCGGTGTATGGCAGACGCACGTAGTCATCGGGCGTCGGCGTGCGGCCGCCCAGGACGGTGTCGAGCTCGCGATGCAGCTCGCGCTCGACGTCCGGATTGCGCGCGAGCAGGTACCACGTCCACGCCAGCGCGTTCGCCGTGGTCTCGTGCCCCGCGAGAAAGATGGTCATCGACTCGTCGCGCAACTGGCGATCCGACATCCGACCGCCGTCGCCTTCGACATCCGTGGCGAGGAGCAGCATCGACAGCAGATCGCCGCGATCGACGCCGCCGCGGCGATGCTCTTCAATGATCGCGTAGATGGTGCGATCGAGGCGCGCCATCGCCGCACGGAAGCGCCGCGTCTGCGGCATGAACGGCATTCGCAGGACCACCATTGCCAGCGGGTGCAGCAGCAGCGGGAACATCGACATCAGCTCCGTGAGCGCCGCGCCGATCTCATCAGCTTCATCATCGACGTCGGCGTCGAACAGCGTTTTGGCCACGACCGCGAGCGTGAGCCGCATCATCTCGTGTGCGACGTCGACCTCCTCGCCCTCGCGCCAGCGATCGCGCGCCTGCAGCGCCTTCTCCACCATCTGCTCGCCGTATTGATGGATGCGCTGATGATGAAACGCCGGCTGCGCGAGACGCCGCTGGCGCTTGTGCAGCTCGCCTTCGCTGGTGAGCAGACCTTCGCCGAGGACGACTTTGGTGCGCTGCAGGGCCAGGCCTTTGATGAAGGATGGATTGCGCGTGATGAGCACTTCGCGCACGAGGTCCGGATGCGCGAAGAAGTACAGATGCCGGCCGCCGACGCGGAAATGCGCGGCGTCGCCATATTCGCGCGCGAGCCGCGTGAGGAACGCCAGCGGACGATACTGCAGCTCGCGCAGATATCTGCCGGGGATGAGCGTGCGCGGGCCGGGCGGAAAGTGCATGCGTGCGCGGAAAGTATAAGAATGCGCGCCGTGCGCGAACTGTACGCTCAACATCTCGATGCGCGCCGTGCGGACGCGGCGGCGCTGCGCAACCGCGAACGGCGCACGTCCATCGTCCGATTGCTGCTGATCGCGGCGGCGGTGGCGCTCGCGTTCTGGAACCTCGCCGCGGCGCTGGTGCCGGTCGTGCTGTTCGTCGCGCTGGTGGTGCTGCACGAGCGGATCATCCGCGCGCGCAAACGCGCCGACAACGGCGCCGCCTTCTACGAACGCGGCCTCGGCCGCATCGACGGCACCTGGCAGGGCAAGGGCGATCCGGGCAATGACTTTACCGACGACCATCATCCGTACGCAGGTGACTTCGACGTCTTCGGCAAGGGCTCGCTCTTCGAGCTCATCTCGATCGCGGTGACCGCGGCGGGACGGCGCCGCCTGGCGACGTGGCTGAAGGAACCATCACGCGACGCGAATGAGATCGGATCGCGGCAAACTGCGGTGCTCGAGCTCCGCGAGAACGTCGCGCTGCGCGAAGACATGTCCATCGCCTCGAGCGAAGTCACGCGCGAGATCGAAAGCGCGAAGCTCGATGAGTGGTCGGCGCTTCCGCCGGTCACGCTCTCGCCGGCCGAACGCATCGCGGCGCTGCTGTTCCCCGCAATCACGATCATGCTGGTGCTGCTCTCGCTGCCGTCGCTCATCGGTCGGCTGATCGGCCTGACGCATCCGGAGGCGGTGGGGCGGTTCGGGGCGATCGCGGATTTTCCTTCGTGGCCGACATTGATCTCGATCGTGGCGACGCTGCTGCTGGCGCGGCGGCTCCATCCGCGCGTCGAGCCGATCGTCATCGCCGTCGAGCGCGCCGAGCCCGCGCTCGCGCTCCTCGGCGGCGTGCTCGCGCGGGTAGAACGCGAGTCGTTCACCTCGCCGCGCCTCGTCGCGTTGCACGATCGTCTGCGCGGCGCGGAAGGCGCGGCTTCGCAGGAAATCGAACGATTGCGCAGGCTCGTGGCTTTGCTCGACGCGCGGCGCAACCAGTTCTTCGCGCCCTTCGCGGTGCTGCTGTTGTGGACGACGCACGTGGCCATCGCCATCGAGCGCTGGCGCGTGCGTTCGGGATCGCGCATCGGCGACTGGATCGAAGCGGTCGGAGAGATCGAAGCGCTCGCGTCGCTGGCGTCGTTCGCGTTCGAGCATCCATCGTTCGCGATGCCGCAGGTCGTCGAAGGATCGCCGCTGTTCGATGCGCAGGCGCTCGGGCATCCGCTCATCCCGAACGATCGGCGCGTCACGAACGACATCCGCCTCGACGAGACGCAGCGGCTGCTCGTGGTCAGCGGCTCGAACATGTCCGGGAAGAGCACGATGATGCGCAGCGCCGGGATCGCGGCCGTGCTGTCGATGGCGGGAGCGCCGGTATGCGCGCGGTCCTTGCGCATCGCGCCGACGGCGGTGGGTGCGTCGATCCGCATCGCCGACTCGCTGCAGGAAAACGCCTCGCGTTTCTACGCCGAGATCCTGCGCAACACCGAACAGAT
>Ga0196978_1000337_pt1 | contig 24165 bp, 26 predicted proteins | sample S3v_2013CmetaG_FD_155491 | JGI IMG/M metagenome (GOLD analysis project Ga0196978, IMG submission 155491) | Soil microbial communities from Anza Borrego desert, Southern California, United States - S3+v_20-13C | ecosystem: Environmental > Terrestrial > Soil > Desert | place: USA: California... | reverse complement strand
AAGCGGTGGACGATGCCCATCAAGAACTGGAGCGGCGCGATGAACCAGTTCGCCATCCTGTTCGATGGCCGAGTCCCAATGGGCGGACTCAATCAAAACTCACTTACACAGAATTCGGTATAGGTTCGCTCGGGCTGCACTTCAAGGTAAGTTGCACTTAGAGGCAAAGTCGCGCCTGCGTCTCTCGAAAGCGTGCGAGGCGAGGGTCGCCCTTCCCTCCCCTGACGCGGCGCGTCCTAGTAGCATTTACGGCGCTTTGGCGCTGGTGTTTAGCTTGGGTCGGGGTTCTGTTCTAGCCAGTCGTCAAGGGTCAGCTCGTTGAAATAGACTCTGAGCCGGTCGAGGTGGCTTTCTGGATGGTCGAAGATTTCGAGCTGGTGCTTTTTGAATTTGGGCTTAAAAATTCGGTTGTTCTCTATCTCTGCCCGCTGCTCTGCCTCCCACTCTAAAAAGGCGCTGTAAGACTCCTGACGCTCGCGCCCGTGCTCTCTTTCTCTCTCCCTGAGAAAGTCATAATAGGCCGGTTGCAGGGCTTCCCTGCGCCTCTGGCGTGCCTGTTCCGCCTGATGCTTGGCTAACCGCCTCCTGACTTCTTCCTCCTTCTCCAGCGCAGCCTTCATCGCTTCGGGCAGCTCGTAATTTTCCTTAATGGCTCGAATCAGCCAAGATGCGAGGTCTTTGATTTTTCCGGTGTTCCGGTGGGGCAAGGCTTTTAGCTGAAGCTCGACGGCCCGCCGGTAATCCCTGATTAATTCTCTGGCCGTCACCTCGGCAACGTGGAAGGCCATTAGCTTACTGACGAGTTGCTCGTCGGCGTTGTCGGCCTCGGCGATCTGCGCGGGGGCCTGCGGCTCGGCGGGGGTTGCTGGTGGGGCTTCGTGAGTTTCGCGGCTCGTTTTCGTGGCTTTCGCAGCTCTCAGTCGAGGCTTCTTATTGGCCTCTCGAAACTCGGCCTTCGCCTTCTGTCCTGGCGTGTAGAGCATTAGCCAGTCTGGTTCTCCGCTCGCGGTCTGCTGCTCCTGAAATTCGACACTCGCCAAGTAGCCAGAGCGAAGGTGCGGGGCGTGAACCTTATACATCTGCTTCCTGACGTGTTCCCAATCCAGATAGCGGGTCTGTGGGGCGCGGGTGCAGAAGTCGGCGTATGACAGCCTCGCGCGTGGGCGCTCGTGCTTGAGGACGGCGTAAATCTGGAAGCCTATCAGCTCATAAAATCGCTGCGCGGTCGGCTTGAGATCGCGCAGATAATCGTAATCGAGGGGGCGGGTCTGCGCCTCGTTTAGCACCTTCAAATAAACATCATTTAGAATCAGATAGACCGCGTTTGCCTTCCTGCCGTCTGGAAATCTCTCGCCTGTGAAAATGACACTGTAACGTGAGAATCCGGCCTCGACGGTGCGCTCTGCGCCGTCGGTCGCTTTGTAGCTCAGTTTGGCCGTGATGATTGCGCCGACGTTCTGCATGAGGGCTTTCTTAATGTCGTTGGTATTCGCCCCGCTGAATCTCATCCCTAGCTCTTGGCAAATCTCACGGAGACTCCCTAGCTTGATAACCTTCGGGATTGATGGCCGCTCGTCGTCAATCCTCCGGTTCACGATAAGAGTATCAACCTTGTAAGCGAGTGCGCCGGGCTGTCCGTGCCTCTGGCTGTAATCAACCTGCCACTTGGTTTTTAGCTCTCCGGTCGGGGTCGTCTCCCTAATATCAATGAGGATGCCGCCTCGCTGCCTCGTCAGTTTGTGAACTGGAAAGCGAGAGAGCGCGGTTTCAATCCTGATGGTGTTCTGTGGGATTAGCTCTAGCTGCTCGTCCATCGGTCGCCCTTCTGAGAAGAAAACAGCAACAACAATTCCCCTGTTGTTGTTGTCTAAAACAGTCTAATACAGTCTAAGGTCTGATAACGCAAGAGGTTTCAGCACTTTAAGCCTCTTTTCCGCTCCCGTAACTGCTCGCTTCCGCTCCCGTAACTGCTCACTTCCGCTCCCGTAACTACGCGATTCCGCTCCCGTAACTGCTCACCTATTGCGGAATCTACGCGGGGTGTAGAATCTACGCCCCTACCGCTTGCGCTCCCGTAACTGCTCGCTTCATTCGTTGCCGGTTTGCGCGCAGTTATGGGGTCGGCCTCACAGACCGGCGATGTAGTTATCTAGCTCCGCTCTTTTCAAACGGTACGCATGGCCTAGCTTGTGCTCGCTGACCCTGCCCGACGTGATGGCCTCGCGTAGTAGCCTCTGACTCAAGCCGGTGTAGCGTCGGGCCTCGGCTCTCGTCAAGAGGGGCTTCGCGGCAAGGTCGCTGATGGGCGTCTCGTCGGGGTCGTGCTTGCGTCTCTTTGGCTTCTGCTGACCGTCGTCCGTCTCGGCCTGCACCTGCCCTGCCTCAAGCTGCCGGGCGGCCTGCCGCTGCTCGGCTTGCGTCAAGATCGCGCTGGCGAGTTGGGCTATAAACTCCTGCGGGGTGAGGCGCGAAAGCTGCGAAGCGAAGGCGCGCACCACTTCGGAGCTTTCGAGGTCATGACCGTTGCTGTCCGGCGTGGCCTCACCACCCGGCGCTGGCTCGCGCACTACCGCAGCCTGAATGACTCCGCGCTTTGCGTCCAGTTCGCTCTTGAGCTGGTTAATCTCGGTCTCGTCATAGACGGATATATCGCCCGTCTTGCCCCGCTCCTTTCTGACGGTGATTCGTCCGGCGCGGGCATAGTTCTCAAGCTGGCGGGTAGAGATTCCGAGAAGGGCAGCGGCTTCTTTTTTCTTCAAGCTCATGGGCTGGTTTTTAACATAAGGTGCGAAGTCAGACAACACTTTTCGCACCTTCGTTTCGTGGGTTTCGCACCTTCGAGGGCACACGCTTCGCGGCTCGATTTAAGGGACTTCGTGGCTTTGCTGGTGCATCCCAAAGCTGCTCGCGCCGAAATTGCGTCAGCATCCTCTAAGCCTAATAACTCCGTGAATCTAACGAAAAAACATTTATTGCTTTAGGCTTCCTGCGGGTTTACTCTCCCCTTCTTGCGTCTCCGCGCCGGGCTTCCTTGCGCTTCTCGACTTTCCGGCGTTGAAGCCCTAAGCAAGCATAGACACACGAATACTAGGCCGCCGACTCCCGACGCTCGGCAGCTCTAGCTAGTTGCAATCGAGCGGGCGGCCTAGAAAAGCGCCAGCACGGTTTGAAGTAGGTTTAGCGCGGCCTGCGCTGCTGAATCAATTACGGTAGCCTCACTCACGCTACCAGTCGTCTCGATTTGCCCCGCAACGCCTGTTTGTATCTCTCCGTTCGCTGCGGCCTGCTGTGTTGGGGCGGGCTGCGGTGATGCTACGCCGGTTTGAATCTCCCCTGCGAAAGCGGGGATAGCGAGCGCAAAAACGAACACAGACGCAACGCACAGTTGACGTAAGGTTTTCATGTTTTCTCCTTGTCTGACCTGTTGTGATGGGCGGGCGGGAGTGAAGTCCTGACCACCTGTGACGAGTGAACGCGGGCGAATCTTAGCACCCGACCGTGCCGGGACGCGCCGCCTGCCGACAACCTGAGAGGGAATCCTCACATGCTCATTTCTAATCAGCTACTCCAAGAAATAGCTGATCCGACTCTCGACCGCGACCGGCGGGCGCTGCTTAGATGCCGACTCGCTAGAGAGCTAGAGGACATAGGGAACTATGACGCCGCCCGCGAAGCTATGGGCGAGCTGTGGCCGGAGGTCGGGGGGCGTCCGGTACTCGACGAACTGAGCGAAGCGACGGCGGCGGAAGTGGTCTTACGGGTGGGGGTGGTTACGGGCTGGCTCGGCAGCACTCGGCAGATCGAGGGGGCGCAGGAGACGGCTAAGAATCTCATTACCGAAAGCATTACCAGATTCGAGGCGTTACAGGATACGGGGAAGGTAGCGGAGGCGCAAACCGAATTAGGCTATTGCTACTGGCGAGAAGGTGCGCTCAATGAGGCGCGCGACGTATTGAGAGAGGCGTTAGGCCGGCTACCCGGCGAGAGTGAAGAGAGGGGAATAGCTCTGCTGCGTCTCGCAATAGTCGAAGGGTCAGCGAAGCGATTTAATGACGCCCTGCGGTTGGACATTGAAGCCGCGCCTATCTTCCATAAGAGCACAAGCCACGCGCACCGGGGGAAGTTTCATAATCAATTCGGTTTCGTCCTAAGAAACCTCGCTCGGTCGGAAGGTCGGCCAGATTACATAGACCAAGCTCTGATTGAATACGCGGCGGCCAGTTACCATTTCGAGCAGGCGGGACACAGGCGTTATCAAGCGTGCGTTGAAAATAATCTCGGATACTTGTTCGGCACTATTAAGAAGTTCTCCGAAGCTCACGAACACCTAGACCGCGCGCAAGCTCTCTTTACCAGCATGAAGGACGACGTACACACGGCACAGGTGGACGACGCCCGCGCAAAGGTTCTGCTGGCTGAAGGTCGCACAACTGAAGCCGAGAGGGTCGTCCGGTCGGCTATCCAGATTCTTGAGCGTGGCGGCGAGCAATCACTATTAGCTGAAGCTCTGACGACGCACGGCCTCACGCTGGCGCGTATGGGTAGATACAAGCTCGCGCGCCTGACGCTGCAACGCGCTATCGAGGTCGCGCAGAACGCGGGCGACTTGGACGCGGCGGGGCTGGCCGCGCTCCTAATCATCGAAGAAATAGCCGAGCACGTACAGCCGCACGATTTGGGCGGGACTTATGACCGCGCCGCCGATCTGCTCTCGAAGTCCAACAACCGGGAAATAAAAGACCGGCTGCTGATGGCTTCGCGGCGCGTGCTGTTCCTTGTCGGCGCTCTCCCGTCGCCGCCTTCGTGGAAGGGCTTTAACTTTTATGATGCGGTGATACGGTTTGAGGCTCGTCTAATCGAGCGGGCTTTAAGGGACGCTGCCGGCGTCGTCTCTCGCGCGGCTGAACTGCTCGGCATCAGCCGGCAGAGTTTAGATTCGATGCTGCACAAAGGGCGTCACGTCGCGCTGGCGAACCTTCGCGCGCCGACTGAGCCGCGCCGTAGCAGTTTGATGTTTCGGGATGAAGTGGATTGCCCCGACACGGCGGCTGTCTCAATCCTGCACGTCGAGGATCACGCGGTCATAGCCGACGCGGTTAAAGAGACTTTAGAGGGTGAAGGCTGGAAGGTCGAGACGTGCGCCGACGGCGCGGCTGCGCTGGAGAATCTCGAAAGCGGCGCGCGGTTCGACGTGCTGATATTCGATAACAAGCTGCCGGATACAAGCGGGGTGGAACTGGTAAGGCGGGCGCTGGCGCTGGCTCATCGGCATCAAACGCCGATCATCATGCTCTCGGCTGATGAAGTCGAACGGGAAGCGCGGCGAGCTGGTGCAAATGTGTTCTTGCGGAAGCCGGGCGACGTGGGGGCATTGGCTGAGACGGTCGCGCGCCTGCTGGCTCGTAAGTCTCGGCAGCATTGATTCGGTCTTGGGGGGCGGGCGCTCATCCTCCGGCGCTCGTCCTGCTGGCACACTTGCGGAAGGGTGGGCGCGGGGCGTGTCGGCGTGCGAGGTCGCCGCGTGGGGCTGAAAGGTGGGGCGCGGCGACCTCGGAAATTGACAAAGAGGCGAGCGCGCGGGGGGCGCGCACGTCTCGCGCTGGCACGCTCGCTTAGGGTAACGGGCTGTGCTGCGCTGGCCGCCGCGTATTGGGCGAGGGGAAGGGGCGCGGCGGCCTCCCTAATTCGGTTGTGGGTGGGTGCTAGGTTCGTGGCTCAAGCCTGGGCGCTCATCCTATCCGGCTCGGTCATGCGGGAAACCGCAGGCCGGGGGAATGGTCGCCGCGTCTCGGGTGGGAGACGTGGCGATCTCCAGCTTGGCGCAGGGTGGGTGCTCGGTTCGTGGCGCGAACCTAAGCGCATCCTGCGCGGCTCGGTCGCCGGCTGCGAGGACGGCTGACCGGGAAGAAGGCCGCCACGTCCTGTCGGGGACGCGGCGGCCTTCTTCTATCTGTGAAGGCGCGAAACCCGCGAAACGGAGGTGCGAAGTGTTCGCGCCTTATGAAGAACTTTGGAGCCGGTGAAGGTGCGTAGCCGCGCACTTCCGAATGGTTTATCATAGTGCCAACTTATCAACGTTCAAGCGTGAGGTATTACTATGGATTTAAACTATGCCTTTGAGAAGCTATACAACGGCACTACCAGCGTGAAGATTACCCAACAGGACAAGGCGGCGCTGGCGAAAGTCCATGTGCCGCAAATTAGGCAATATCTCGGCGAGCTAAAAAACAAGCTGGCCGGGAAGGGAACTAAGGTCAACGGCCACGAATCCGCTATCGCTCAAGCGGAGCAGTACCTTACCGACCTTGAGGCGTTCTACGATGCCGTTGAGAAGGGCAGGAAAAAGCCGCTGAAACTTGATGCCGCACGGAAGTATATAGACTTCGTGCGGGATGAAATGACCGCCCTGGAGAAATTGGTCTAGGCTGCTTGGTGAACTAAAAACGGAAATACTAAAAGCCGTCGTTGCCAGCGGGGGAGTGACCAAACAATGCCGAGTGACTATGACGAGCGCGAGGGCTACGAGGAAGACCACAGCGACCGCGACGACTACCCGGAAGAGGTTTGGGAGCAAATACAGGCTGAGAGGCGGCGGCAAGAGGGCGGCGGCGACGATGACGACATCGAAGAGTTCATTAACCCGCCGGAGCCGGAGCCGAAGGTGCCGAGCTTTACCGACGAGGAGTTAAAAGAGATGGGGGAAGATTGGGAGAAGGTGAAGGGAGGCGAGTACCCGCAACAGGCCGAGCCGGACAAAGGCGAACCCTTCGACCCGTTCTAAGAGCCCTTCGCCACGGCTTATGCCCCGCCCGCGCTTTGATTGGTATATCGGCACGTGGGCGGTTGGTCTACGATGCTTACCCAAATCATTGCTTATATGAGAGCGCCCGAACCAAACTATGCGAGTCGCCTTTACGGCACGACGGTAAAGCCTGCCGTTTGGGCGGCTGCTGATAGCTTTGAGTCGTCGCAGACGAACACGCGGTTTTTCGGCTTCTCATTGCACCACACCAGAGCCGCCGCGAGTTGAAACGAATCCAGCGCGCGCAAGCCGTAGGCATCCGGCAACCCTTCCGCGAGGCTGCGCGCCTTATCGCTCGGCATCATCTCGCGCCACTCCTGCCGTAACACTTCCAGCCGTGCCAGGGCGTGCTGCCGCCCCTTAGCGGTCAACACACCTTCCGCGTGCAGACGGCTGATCGCGCTGCGAACCTCGACCGTCGTCCCCCACCACACGACGACGCGTGCCGTCTCGCGCCAACGCTTGCGCATAGCCTGGCTCAAGTTCTGTTGACAACAAAGAGGTACGATGGCGCTCGTGTCCCAAAAGGCGCTCTCAGTTTTCCGCTTAGTCTTCATCGCGCTCGGCCCGAATCACCGCCCGGATGTCCGCCGTCGCCACCTGCGGCGCGGGCAGGGCGAGGAAGTCATCAGACTTTTCTTTCGTGGGCAGGCGCATCAAGCCCGCCGCGACGAGAGCCTCTTCTTCGGCGTCTAAATCTTCACCCGAAGTTAGCGGCACCAGCCGAGCGACAGGGCGGTTGCGATCCTTGACGATTAACTCCTCGCCGTTCCTGACCTGTTCGAGATACGCGCTCAAGTTGTTTTTCAGTTCCGCGATATTTACGGTTTGCATCTTCATCACTCCTGACATGGCTATAATAGCCTTATCGAATAGTCGGGGCAACAAAAAGTTGGTATCCCCTTTCACTCTAGTACGTCCATAGTAAAATATATGGGCAGACAGGCTTTCTTATCGGACGCTGGCGGTAGAAAAGGATAAAGAGTAGTAGCTATGACCATCACGATTGATTTACCACCCGACATAGAAGAGTCTGTAAAAACACAGGCCGCTAAAGACGACTTACCTGTCGAAGCCTACGTCATGTCGCTCGTCCAAGAGGGAACTAAAAGGCGAGACCGGATAGACCGGCTGACGAAGAAATCTTTTGATGAAATCCTCGCCCCGTTCCGTCGCAATGTCGAGGAGAGCGGGATGAGTGATGAAGAACTGGACGATCTTTTTACTACGACGCGGAAAGAAGCTTCACGCGAGAGCAAAGAGAGGACGCAAGGGTGACGAACAAGCCCCGCGTCGTTTTCGACTGTAACGTCCCTACATGGAACTTGAGCCGTAAGTTTGCCGTCGTGGCAATCTCATGCTTCCAATAGCGTGCGGCAAACTTACGGCTCTAATCTGCCTGAAAGTAACGACGCTGATTTGTCGCAGTTTGAGGACTATATGAAATTAAAGAAGCGGAGGAATTTATCGCTATTAGTGAATTGTAGTTCAGTAAGCTCTCTTGTTGGCTTCTTTTTGTCTAGCACCAGGGAAAATCTGTTTCCTCCTGAACTAGAGTGAATCATATAAAGGCTAGGGTCTTGGTCGGACTCGCTGATCCAAAGAGTAAATTGCCGACCCCTAATAGTCGCTTCCCATTTGTCGATAGTTTTAAGTTCGGCATACTCCTGTTTCATTATCATCCCTCCCACGCACGAATATGAAAATACCAAGCGCATCACATCGCTTGGCATCATCAACCGCCGATTTAAGCTCTTATAAAGAACTTAGGCAGAACACACAATTATATTTGCCCGCCTGACAATATCGCGGTTACGCCGGTACTTTTACATACCGAGATGAAGATCAGATGAGACCGGCAGCCTAGACAAACGGCGTCTCGCTGATGGCCTGAATCTGAACTCCTGCCTTCTCGGGGTAGCCTTCCTTGATGTGGATGCCGTACTTTGACAGCTCATCCACCTCCTCGGCGGTCAGACCGAGCATGAAGTCCTGAAAATCAGTCTTCAAGGCCGTGATCTCCGGGTGGTTTTCACTCAGCCTACGGCAGAGCTTAACAATCGCCTCAACACGGTTTTCAGCCTCAGCTTCCATGAAGCCGTTGATGCCGTTGAACCCGCGACCTGCCCCACCTGAAAAGGTGTAGGACGCGCCTTCCGCGATAAGTGCGTAGTAGGTCTTCATAACAGCCTCCCTCAGAACGTTGGGACAAAGTTCCTGATTCTCTCAGCCCGCACCGGGTCGGTCTTCTCGACCACGCGCGCCTGCGCCTCCCGCTCTATTGCTTCAAACGCCTTCACGATAGCGTCGCCAATTTCCCGCGCGACCTTCTGCCTAGCCTCGCGCTCCTGCCTACCTTCGGGCGTCATTGCATGTTGGACATCAACAAGCTGGATAGGCATGTTTACTACGGCCCCGACAGCCGCTTTTACGGCTTTCTTCATCTCCGTGGCAATAAGCTCCCGGATTTCATCTTTGACATCCTTGTCGAGTGGCATGGCAAGCTTTCCCCTGCTGAGTGTAATTAAGTGTTGCATGCGTGCAACACTTGAGCCGATTTTGCTCCCGATTTCTCCCTCTGTCAACGCCTGTGGGTAAGCCCGAACTTGTACTTTCGGCGACTGTTGCTTCCAGCTTTTTCGTGAGCAGGGAAGTCTTCGCAGAAGTGACTCTGGACTGGATCAACAAGGGTGGGACTCAAAAACGCCTCATTTTACTCGGCAGCTTCGTGGGCAGTTCCAATCCGTCGTCAATCAGCACATCCACCCATACCCCCGCAGCTTGCGCGTACCGCAGTAGCACCGGCAGCGGCGGCTCGCGCGTCCCCAGCTCAAAGGCCGAGATGTAATTCCTCCCGAACTCGTCGGCCAGCCCCAAGCGGCTGAGCATCTCGTTCTGCGACAACCCAAGTGCGCGGCGGATCGTGATCAGCTTTTCGGCGAGGCGCGACGGGCGCGGGCGCTTAGACTTTCCCATCAGGCACCCCTAACGGGACAATCTCGCTCAGAGAAACATTGATACTAGCCTTAATTAAGGCTAGTATATGAACGGGGCCGGACGCCGCCAGGAGATTCAGCCTGAACCCCCTTGCGGCGTGAGTCACCTCAGTCGCCGCGCCCCTCGTTTCCACGGATGTCCGCGAAAGGATACTCCACTTCTCCGAGCCGGTGGGATAAGAAAATGCCGAAGAGGCTGTTTATTGATGTGGAGACGCTGCCACCGGCGGAGGAGGCGCGGGCCTCGGTCAACCCGGCGCTCGCTTACAAACTGGAGAATAGACATTGCGCTCCTGAGTCCGATGCCCTCCCCGGATGCACGGAGGAGCAGTTCAGGCGGCTAGCGCTCCACGCCGAGTACGGGCGGGTGCTGTCGGTCGGGATGATCGTCGAGCAGGACGGCGCGATAGTCTGCCGCGGCGTGCTCGGCCGCGAGCGAGAGTCAATGAGGTTTCATCTCGACGAGGCGCGCACCCTTAAAGGCTTCTGGAATCAGCTACGTGGGTTTGACGAAAGGCGGGACATAATCATCGGCCACAACGTCTACGACTTCGATCTGCCGTTCCTGTATAAGCGTTCGGTCATTCAGAGCGTGCGGCCGAGCGTCCGGCTTAGCTTCGCCCGCTACCGCTCGCGGCCGATCTTCGACACGATGAAGGAGTGGGAACTGTGGGCTTGGCGGCCGGGCATCAAGCTCGAAGAGTTAGCCGAAGTGTTACAACTCGGGATGACTAAGACCGAGGGCATGGACGGGGGCTGTATCTATGACCGATTCCGCGAAGGGTGTCACCAAGAGATCGCGGACTACTGCTTGCGGGACGTGGAGCTGACGAGGGAGATTTATTACAGGCTGATTTTCGAGAAACCAGCCTAGTATAGATTGGCTGAAAAGACGTGACTCCTGCGGCGCTTGCGCCTCGTTCACGCTTTTAATACTATGCGACGCAACCGGGCAGCGGGTGAATCCTGCTGCTCCCTGATTGCAGGGGTGAGGACTGTGATCAGACTCGAACGGGGATGCCGCTTCCAAAGGCTGGCATCCCCGTTCACTTATAGCCTGATGCTGGTGAATAGCCGCATCACTTGGAGGTTGAGACCTAAAGCGCGCGGCTGAAAATACAGGCAAGCTAAAACCCTGCCGATTGTGGCTTTTCAAGCTCCCCCTTTTCAGAGGTAGGCTTCCAACAACCGACAGGGCAAAAGCATTGTGAGTCATCGCCCAAAGAAAAGGCAAGGTCATAATGGTCATTATCAGGCAAGCGCCGCCGGTAAAATTCTAAAAGTGGGGTAGCTTGGAAAAGTGCTTACGTGCTTTCTCGGCGCGCGAAGCTGAAACCAGGTGCGTATAGATTACCGTGTTCTGAATGTTGGAGTGGCCTAGCCAGTCCTGCACGAACCGCAGATCATCCCCTGTCTCCAGTAGGTGTGTGGCGCAGGTGTGCTTCAATACGTGAAAGTGCTGCTTGTCCCTCGGTATCCCCGCCAGTTCCCCGTACTGCTTTATTAAAGCGTCCAGGCGCTTCCTGCTGATCGGGAGGTTCCTGCGGCTCGGAAAGAGCAGGGGAGAGTCGTCCTCGCGCGAATTGAGGTACGCCTTTAGTATCCGCACCTCGTCTGGCTCCATCGTGTGCTGTCCGCTGTAACTTCCCTTCAGGCGGTGACACATTAACCGGAGCTGCTTAAAGTCAACGTCGGTCTTGTGAAGATTTCCTACTTCTGAAGCTCTGAGGCCATGACGGTAGGCGAGCAGGAATAAGGCGCGGTCGCGCTTGTTGCCCTCGGCCTTTATTACATTGAATAGCCTTTTGAGTTCGTCAAAGGTTAGGAATTTGATAGTCTCTTGTCTGCGTCGTGACATAGGAAATTAATCTTTACGGAGAAGGTTCTATGGCAGGGTATATCGTTCATCACAAGTCAACTTTATATGACGGCATCCGGGCTGACCTTTACCAGAACGACCCTTATGTCTGGTTCGAGCCATACCTGTGGAGCTTCTGTCATCTCAACCAGAACCCACGCGTCGAGCGGGGGATGACTGTCTTATGGATAACCAAAGCCGAAGGCACATTTGTTTGCGATCTCGTTTTTGTTGTCGGTGAAGTATTGCCGTTCCAAGAGGCGCTTAGCATATTCCAGGGACAAGATGCCGGCCTCGCCCGCCTACATTTCCAAAATGGGATTGCGTATCACGATGAAGTGTGGCGAGAAGGGGCAAAAACTTATGTCGCGGATATGGAACGTTCTTATATTCCGCACCCCGCAGTTCCAATCGAAGCAAAGATAGACGAAGTTAGAAAACGCGAACGGCCCGAAGCGAAACCGCTGGCTGTCGTTTGTCGTCGCCCCACAGTGCCTATGCGAGTCAATGCGATAAACGAACTAGAAAGATACGTCTTCACCAAAGCTCAACAGCATTATAGGGGCGCGCTTGGAAAGATTGCCTCGGCTTACACTCAATGCGGTGCTTCAGCACGGCATTGCTGAACGGGACATTATAACCGTATTGTCCCGTTCACTGGTATAGCACGCCCCGAAACATTGGAATTTCCATAGGGCAGGGTAGCATGAAATTTAACTGTAATGTCCCGTTGGATTTTAGCTAGCTCAATTATTTTAAGGTGGCTTGGTTATGGTTATTGCTAGGCCCGTGTAACAAGGATTCTTTCCCTTTAACGAATTGCTTACTCTTCATCGCTCCGATTCTTGGATTTTTCCTTCAAGTGTTTGTGACGACTCTTTGGGTTGGGGTGGGTTGACGTAACTGCCTGAATGATACCTACCTCGGGAACACGGCCGCCGTGAAGTTTCTCGTATGCGGTTACGCTTGCATCAGGGTCATACCCGGCAGCTTCTACTACCTCCAAAGCGCGTTCGTCTGCCTTCGTCTCATAGTGTTGAGATTCGAGCCTGCCCGTCACGGCCACGCCAGCTTCGCCGAGGGCGCTAGCAACCACATGCGCCGCTGCTCTTTTAAGCCGCCCTGATCCCTTCTCCTTCATCTGAGTATCCATCTTACTCAGCCCTTGTCTGAGTGCAGCACGCTTGGCTTCTCTTGATGCGACCTGTTTCTCTATATGCTTTTGCTCGATGTGGGCGTACTCATGGCCGATGACGAATGCCAGCTCATCGTCGGTCATGGTGTTTGCTAGATCGCGCGTCACTTTAATTTTCTTATCAGGGTAAGCTGCTGCTTGCATCCTAGCGCCATCGATCTGGTCAGTTTCTTCAATGGAGAGTTTCACCCCGAGTGCGTCCTCGATGCGTTCCGAGACCCGCTCGACCTTGTTAGCTGGCGGGCAATAAAAGGCTGTCTCGTCTTCGTCGTCCGAATCGTCGTCCTCACAATCCTCACAGCAGTCGTGGCACTCGCAGCTACAGTCATAACAGTTATCACAATAGTCACAGTTATGGCACTCGCATTCGCATTCCTCACAGTCGCCGCAGCAATCATGGCACTCGCATTCGCAGTCCGAGGCGCAGTTGTAACAGTAAGAACAGTCGTGACATTCGCATTCGCACGAGTCTTCGCTCTCACTGGCGGCATGTCTTACTTCGCAATCATCGCAAGAGCTGTGGCACTCGCATTCGCAGTTGTCACCACACTCCCCGTCAGGGCTGTTGCATTCTAGGCAGTTGTGGCACTGGCACCAGCAGCATCCTTCGCAATCATCGCAACAGTCTTCTGCATGGCAGTCGCAGCTACATTCCTCTCCTCCAGAGCATTTATTGGCCTCTATATCGCAATGCACGCAAAAGTGACAGTGGCAAAAACATGAGCTGCCGTAGGTGTCACAGCAGTCACAGAAAGTGCCGTCTATTCCGTGATGACATTCACACAGGCAGATGTCCTCGTAGATTGTCGGGGCGTAACCCCTGACAGTTTTAAGGAAGGTATTTTGATCATACTGGAAGTAAATAGTAGCGAGGGCTTCGACGCTGTGGCGGGCCTTTTTGCCCCAACCAAACTTTGAAGCTTCTTTTCGAGCGTACTGTGGACTGCGTGAGTAGCTAGCAATGGCAACAAGATGCCATGTCGTGGCCGCCCATTGTGCGTCACGTTTTAGGCTTGCCAAGCGGTGGTCGGAACCGTGGGGGATACTACTCAATTTCTTTTCCCACCCTTATGTGGGATTATAAACTATCTTTTGGAGATTCAGGACATAAGGGATTTTGTCAGTCGCGGTGGGTGCAAAGATGTCTACCTCCGCCCGTAAGCAGGTACACTCACCTCTCAACTCGTTGGGGCGTATCTTTTCAGACAACTTCAACCAGTCTGGAAGTAGGTTGAGAGTTTATAGCCCGCTAAAATCATCTAACATAGGGATTGTCTTTTTCTATGAATGAGGTGAAAATTAAATGTAGTTGCTAAGGTGCTAGATGAAGGTAAAGCCCCGGAGAAGATAGTCAATGATCAATGACATGCTGAAGAAGATATTTGGAGATATTCGTGCGGAGAATCCTTCGCTCTCACAGGAGGAGTTCGATAAGCTTCAGCGCGCAGTTGAAGAACAGGTAAAAAAAGAGCCACCTCCTCGGGTGGCATTCATTGGTGAGGCTGGTGTTGGAAAATCAACGACTCTTAATGTCCTTTTTAATGCCGGACAAGAGGTTAGCCACTTTGAGGCTTGTACACAAGAGGAGGCCGCTTTTGATGTGGAAGTCGCAAAAGGGGTAATACGGATTTACGATATGCCTGGGCTCGGCGAGAGCATCGAGAAAAGGGAAAAACACCTTGAGACTTATAAAAGAGTTTTGGAGAACATTGACGTTGCGCTCTGGATTTTAGATGCCCAATACAGAGCCATTGAATCTATTCAAACATATTTATCGCGTGAAATTAAGGCTATCAATTCCTCTATCGCTGAAAGAATGGTGTTCGTATTAAATAAAGTGGACTTGGTTCATCCAGCGGATTGGCATCCGCTTGCTAATGTACCTAGTGAAGAACAGAAAAGGAATATCGAGGCACGAATTAACGATGTGAAAAAAAAGATTCGGGAAGCAGTTCCAACGTGGAAGGGAGATGTCATTGGTTATTCAGCATTAAGGTATTACAATTTGCCCCAACTCTTCCTTGCTATGCTTGAGGCTATGCCGAGGGGACGTAGGTGGGTACTGACTGATAGAAAGGCATTAGCAGATTTCTTAGAGAAAGTTGATGAGAGGGTGCGGCCACTTCAATCACGTCCGCAGAATAAAACTCCAGAAGAGCAGGTTACAGAATTGCTTGAAAACATGACGGAAGAACAACGTGCTGGCCTTCTGAAAAACAATGAATCTGTTCACTCTTTCTTTAGCAGATTGATGAAAAATAAGGGGCATAAAAAAGAGTGAACGTGAAGGTAGAACGCTTGAAGTAGGAAAGGAGTAAAGGTATGTCAGCAACAACGTATGATCAGTTATCATCGGCAGAGCGTAGCCGCATTGAAGCGATGGTTAAGTCGCAGCTTGACTCTATGGATACTGCTAATCGGCAGATAGTACAGCGTACCCGAGAGTCCTTAGCTTATTATGTCGCTAATGCCATACAAGCGACGGCGGCATTTCTTGGTTATGCTATTGCGCTGCCGCTTGCGTATGCTGAGATGATCGTAGAAAGGTTTGTTGATGGGTTTAAAGAAGGATGGAACGCGGCTTTTGATGAGATACGCAGAACTAGGAACACCTAGTGTCATGCCCTAGCAAGGGCAGCCAAGCTGGAATGTAGTCTATTATGCAAGGGCAAGGGTGCGGCTTTTTCCTCGGCAGGATGCTAGGCGCATTAGCTGCCCTTCTACTTTATGTAGCCCTGCCTCTGGTCGTTATTGTGATAATCATACTTTTATTTACCTCACTCCGATGAGAGGATTAGGCTATCAGCTCGGCAAATTATTAGCCACGATAGTAATAAGTTTAAGTAGGCTTAGTAAAAGCACATATATAGGGATTGCGTTGGCTGGACTGCTTTTAGTTTTTTTGTATAGCGTCTTGCCAACGAATACCCATAATAATCCGCCCTCTCTCTCACCTCCCTCCAAATCTCTCCGAGTAGGCACGACGGCCAAAGTCACCAATAATTCACAACGGGTTAGTATGCGTCGCACTTCTGGCTATCTGAATAAGTCAAGAAGTGATGTTGTAGTCGAAGTACCGTCTGGTGAAATCATTAAGATTATAGGAGGGCCAGAACGTTCTGATAAGTTAACGTGGTGGAATGTAACTTGGGGCGCGTATGAAGGATGGATGGCAGAATATAGTTCTAGCGGCCGTCTACTCCTGGAATCTGCGCAAGACGATCAAGAGTTTTAAGAGGTAGAAATGCATAAGGTTAATCAATTCGATTTCTATAAATTTGGGGCTGAATTACGCGACCTAGACGGTCTTAAGGCGGGAGATACTTTCCTCGAATTTTCTTCGCCGCTAGTAAAGGTGGCAGCGGCATTGCGTATATTTATAGATGATAACTTACATATTCCGCTCCCACTCTCTAGGGCGGCGGCTCAACAACTCATTGACTCACTCGAAGAAGCGATAGCCAGGTTTATTCCACCGGGAGAGACGATTGATTGGGATAGCAAACTTGGCGAGGAGCGGGTCAAATCCCTCATCGCCAAGCGCACCGAGTTTGAAACTATCTTCGAGCACGAGTCGCGCGACATTGATGTATATGCCGTTACTCCCAAAGGCATCTACTCGACGCCTGCCTTAATTGAACGCGCCGAGAATGCGTTGCCGGCTGATATCAAATCGCGTCTCTCTGTTGAGACAGTATATGACATCCAACAGGCTGGCAGGTGCCTAGCCTTTAACATACCAACGGCCGCCGGGTTTCACATCCTGAAGGCAGTAGAGTCAATGATCAGGGAGTACCACGTAAAGCTCACCGGGAAGCAGATAGCGGCTAAAAGTAGAAACTGGGGCGCTTACATCAGGGATTTGAACACTCACGGGGCAGACACGAGAGTAACCACGTATCTCTCTCACATCAAAGATTTTTACCGTAACCCGATTGTGCATCCCGAAGTGACTTTGACCTCCGAACAAGCACTCTCGCTCTTTAGCGCCGCCGTGAGTGCTATCGTTCAACTGGACGCAGCCATCCAATCTCTTGTCCCGGCTTCATCCGCTACTGCATCACCTTAGAGGCCAATCGCAATCGCCAGCTTGTCCGGCGCAGCGTGTTTTACCACCAAGAGTGAAACTCATTCTTCAGGAGTTTGAGGATCGTGAGGATGAGAAAAACGAGGCTCGCGGCTCGACAGAGGAATGATTCGATGCCGTCGAAGTTAAATTTCTGATTCCATCCGGGCATGTGGTTGTCTCCGTTCCGAGGGGTAAAGAGCAAAGCTCGGAGGGCGTCCTAAACAAGCAACGTGCCGGAAGCCGAATGGCTTGTTTAGGCATAGTCCCAGATCGGAAGTGCATGTACTCTACATGCAAGGTGCATGTGGTTTTGCATGTGAGTTACATGCACCCGGCTTTGGCTACGACCGCTGCCAAAGAACCTTTTGGACGCTAGGGAGTGAACCTTTTGGACGCAGGGGTGAACGTTTCGTGCAGGGGGAGTGCATGTTTCATGCAGGGGGGTGCATGTTTTGTGCAGTGAGGCTGAGTATCCGCCTTCCCTGAGCGAAAGGCCCACAGAGGTCAATGGGCGTATTTTGCGCCTATACGATGGGCGCAAAATACGCCCATTGCTCCCGCTCGCGCCGGCGCGGAAGGTTCGCCTTTCGCCGCCCTCACTTACTAAAAGTCCATTGACGGCCCGGAGTCGTACTCGAACGACGGCCCCTCGTCGAACGACTGGCTTGCCGCTTGCGCTGGCGATTGTTGTGGTGCGAGAAGAGCCTCCGCCTTTCCGGTCGTCGCCTCTAACAGCTCTACGCGGTTGGGCGCGTTATACGCCCTCCACAGAGACGCCTGGAGCATACTACTCATCTCCGGCACCTCCGAGAGCCCCATAGTCGCGCAATCTTTGGCGATACTTTGCATTTGTTGAGGTGAAGGCGGACGCTCGGCCGTATTCATCAGGCCGGTCTGCATTATCTTCTGCACCGGCGGGGCGATCTCTTGCCCGGTGAGCGCAACGTGATTGGCGTTTGCGAGCTGTACAATCTCCGCGGCCATTTGTGCGGCCGGTCGGTTCGGGTCAACGGGCGTCGTGACGACGTAAGGTAGGGCGGGCGGCCGGTCGGGGATGGGTAGCCTCGCCCGCGTGCCCTGCTCTACGACGCCGCGTAGTGTCTGCTGATAGGCCGCGCTGATCGGGTCGGCCGGGGTCTTGGCGGCCTCGGCCCGCCTCATCTCCGCCGCTCTGGCCGCCGCGAGTTGGGCGTCAACTTGGCGCTCCCACTCGTCGAGCGTCATGCGGGCCGGTGGCTTGGCGGGCGCGGGCGGGAGGGGCGTCTTCATGTGCTCCGGCGACGCGATCTCCCGCACTAACTTCTCCATCTCTGCATTGAACAACTGCTGCCGGGTCGGCTGCCGGGGTGCTTCAGGGACGGGCTGCGGCGCAGGCGCTCGCTCCGCGGGTGGCCGCTCAGTCTGTGCTGGCCGTTCTGGCTGCGTCGGCCGTTCTACTGGCGTCAGTAGACTTCGCACCTTCGTTTCGCGGCTTTCGCGGCTTGCTTCGAGCGCGGTGCTCTTGTTCACTTGGCGCGCGAGGGCGGCGCTCAATCGCTCGTCCGAGTCGGTGTAGATTCGTGCGTCCAGCCGGGCGCGCGACGTGGCGACGTAAGTCATGCGCTGATTCAGCAGCTTATCAGGTTCGCTCGTGTCAGCGTTGACGAGGACTCGGTCGGCCGTCTGCCCCTGCGACGAGTGGGAGGTGACGGCGTAGCCGTAGTCTATGTGCCGGTTCTGCTCGATGGGGAAACTGACGCTGCGACCCGAATCAAGCGCGACCGTGAGCGTGCCCTTTTCGATTTTCTCCAGCGTGCATAGCTCCCCGTTGGCGACGCGTGCCGATTGGTACGGGGCGCGGAACTGTAGCCGCTCGCCAATGGAAAACTCCCGCTCGGCCTCCCGATACACCGACACTCCCTGCAACCTTTGGGGGTTATAAGTGACCTCCCGCCGGCTCTTTTCCAGTCTCACGGTGAGGGTGTTTTCTTTCTCGTCGGTCGCCAGCACGCGGGCGTATTCCCCGGCGCTGATACCGTGTTTTTTGCTGCCGCCGGTATATCTGATTACGTCGTTGAGCTGGTACGCGCCCGCGAAAGTTCGCTCCGCCCCGGTCAGTTCGTTGCGGTTTTCGAGCACCTTTGTTTTGTAATTCCTGGTGCCGATCTCGCCGGTCGCCTGGAGCCGCTCGTGAATCAGTCGGTTTAGCTCCACACGCTCCCTGTTGGACGGCGAGATAACCAGAGTGCTATTCCGCGGCTCGTCGCAAAAATCCTTAGCGATTGCTTCTAACCGCTCACGCGGGCCTGCAATCTCGGTGATGCGTCCCTGCTCGCGCAGGCCGTCCACAGCCTCCTTAATTTTCCCGGCCGAGAGCTGCTCTACTACCTCGCGCAGCGGCTCGTCCTGCTGCCTCACGATCTGCTCAAGCTTGGCGGTCGCCATGCCGTGCCGCGTGAGTTGCGCGAAGGGCGAACCGGCCTCGATGCCTTCGTGCTGGCGCACGTCGCCGGCGAGCAAAACCTTATCCTCCGGCCGCACGCGGGAAAGGAGGGCATGAAGCTGCCGGGTGCTGGCGAGGCTGCTTTCGTCCAGCACGTAGAGGCGGCGCGGGGCCTCCGGCTCGGCCTTCCGACGGACGAAGCTTTGCAGTGTCCGTGTCGGCATTCCGGCGTCGGCGAGAAGCTGCGCGGCGCGGGTGGTCGGGGCGAAGCCCTGCACCTCATACCCCGCCCCCTCTGCGGCCTCCCTGACGGCCGCCAGCGTCGTCGTTTTGCCCGTCCCGGCGCTCCCCTGGAGGCCGATGATTTGGTCGCAGCTCGTCACGATCTGCTCGAAGGCCGCCCGCTGACTCTCGCTCAGGGTCACGCCCTGCGAGGTCGTCACGGCCGCGGGTACGCGCTCGCTGATAGGCCGCTGCGTCCCCTGCCCGGCGCGCATTTTCTCGACGTTCTCGGCCTCCCTGCGGAGCGCCTTTTCGGTCGTCATGCGCCGCTTGGTTTCGTCGTCCAGCACGAGGCCGACGAGTTGACCGCGCGCTTCGCGCTCGCGCATTTCGGCGGCGACGGCCTCGATGGTCGTCCGGCCGTAGTTGCGGCGCAGCGCGTCGGTCATAAGCTCACGCATGTCGCTGACGGCCTCGCGCTCGCTCCCCTTCTCGATGGCGAACGTAACGGACTCGCGCGCCGCGGCTTGGCTCCCTCCCTCGTCCCATAGTAGGGCGCTCATCTCCTGCGCCTGCGTCCGGGCCTCCCTGACTACCACGTGAGCCTGCCCGCCGAACTGGCGATCTAGCTCCTGGTGACGGGCTTTCATTTCCTCACGGTCGTAAGTTTTCGTGCGCCGATTGCGGGAGGCTATCTTCCGCGTGGACTTCGCCCCTAGAGCCTTCTGCGCCTCCTTAATCTCCTTCTGGCGCGTGCTGCTGGCCTCGATGTAGGCGCGGCTGATGCCGGCAATCTCCGGCGCTTCCGTCTCCCTATTAACCTGAATTTCGTAGCCTAGCTTTTGCAGACTTTCGGCGAGTCGAGCGCGGTAGAGGGCCTTCGCGTACTGCTGGCATTTGTAGATTTCGTGAGGCTGTAAGGGCTTTATTTTCCCCCCGGCTGTCTCCGTAAGATTGAAAGCGAAATTATGAGTGTGGAGGTCGGGTGCGGCGTATCCTTCCTTCTGAGACGGCCGCGCGGCGTCGTGCTGAAAGGTGGCGAACAGGAGCTTGCCCGTCGTCTCGGCCGGACGGTTCCCTCCGAGCCTAGCTTGGGCGTACTTCTCCAGCTCACAGAGGGCGAGGCTGACCGCCTCGGCGTGCGCCTCTTTTATGCGGTCGTCGCCCCCGACGATGGCGGCCAGGCTGACGCTTTTCGGGGCGCTAAAAGTTATGTCGAAGCCGGCGCGGTGGCCCCTCGTGCGGGTCGTTTTTCCGTCCACGTCGCCGCGCGTGTGAGCCTTCACGCGGCGGACGAGTTGCGCGCCAGTCGTCGGGTCTTGCCCCTCACAAAGCCTCTCGAAGTCCTCGCGTCTGACCGCCCCGGAGAGGCCGAAACGCCCGGCGAGTTGACCGCCCCATTGGCCTATGACTTTCTTATCTTCGGAGTAGTAGGAACCCCGCGCGTGCTCGTACTCGTCCTTGAAATAATCCACCGCCCCCGCCACGCCGAGGGGGGCGCTCATGGTCATCATGGCGAATTACGCTCCCTCCTCCCGCACTTTCTTGGCGAGATGGGAGAAATACTCTCTACCTAACTTCATTCCATTGACGCCGAAAGTGGCGAATAATTTCTTGCCGGCCTCTTGGTTCAGTTGGCCCTGAGCCAGTAAGTTAAGGAAGGTCGCCAGCACGCTCCCACACCTGATAATCTCGGAATATATCAACTCCTCATTCGCGGTCAGCATAATGCCGTCGCCGAGCCTCGCCAACAGCTCATCCCTGCACCAGTCATTCGGCGTCTTGCCCGCCAATATTGCGCGGTTCTCGATCTCGCTAAAGGCGTCCTCGTCTACCCGAAAGCCTATCAGTTGAGTCTTATTTTTCTTGGCCGTCTGACCGTTCTCACTCATGGGGGCCTCGCTTTCAAAAGTCAAAAATTCACCATGTAACAACCGTAACACGTCTCCGCCCTCGGTGGTAATAACAATGTTTTGCGCCGTGTAACAAACGTAACACGGCGCAGCCCAAAAATTGGGGTGACGTATGAAATTTTCTCGGCTGCGTAGCAGCCTCGCCCCTTCTCCCTCCCTCTTTTTTCTAAAACTCGGCGGTCGGTTCGTAATATGAGGAGGGTTTTCAATGTTCGTAACTTTGAATTTTCAATCTTAGTAAGACGGAATTTTTTGGAAAGAATTTTTCTTAGTAAGACAGAATTTTTTGGAGGAATTTTTCGCGGTCGTCGAGCAGTCGGAAGGCGCAAAAAGTTGTCGAGATGTGAGGGCAAAAACGTGGCGTCGGGCGCGCGTCTGATGTAAGTTTCCTGGGCGGATTTTTCTGAGCCTCGTCGCCAATTTTTTCGGGCCAATTCTGTCCCGAAGTCGGCGCAAAAAGTCAGCGAGAAAATGATGGGAAACCTCTCCGAAAAAGTTTTCATTTCTCACGCCAGCAAGGACAAAAATTTCGTAGATCGTCTCGTCTCTGACCTGGCCGCGCGCGGCGTCCCCGTCTGGTACGACAAGCTCGACGTGCGGCTCGGCGACAGCATTCCGGGGAAGATCAACAGCGGGATTTCCGAGGCGAAATATTTCCTCATTGTGCTCTCGCCGGCCGCCGTAAAATCGAAGTGGGTGCAGGAGGAATTGAACGCCGCCCTGATGCGGCAGGTCGCCTCCGCCGGCACGTTCCTGCTCCCGGTTCTCGTCGAAGATTGTGACGTGCCCCCGTTGCTCGGACACCGGCGCTTCGCCGACTTCCGTGAGAGCTACGAGGCCGGTCTGGAGGAGCTGCTGGAGGTGTTCGGGAGGGACACTCGCGCCGCGGAGCTGGCCGGAAAAAATCTCGTCCATCCGTGGCCGGACCCGGAGGTTTCCGACCGCGAATTTATCTACCTGCACTCGCAGAGATTCGACAAATTTTTCCGCATGAATTGTGACTTGGAATGGACGGCGGATCGCACGATTGATTACATCGTTTCGACGCTCGCCCTGCCATGGAGAAAAGAGATTCCCGAGCTAGGGATGAGTTGGTCTTTCAGCTACAAGCTGGTGTACGGCGAGCAGTCCGTCCCCCTCCGCAGAACGCTCAGGGAGGCGGGAATCTCGGTCGGGAATACCGTCAACATCAGCATCAGCGGGAGGTACAAAGACCTCTACGAAAATGAGATTAAGGAGATGTGGGAGCCGGGGAAGGTGTACAACATCGCGGCGCAGATGCTACGCGAAACGGAGTTGAAGAAGAAGGTTGAAGAGCGGGGGCCGCTGACGCGGGAGCGTCTGAAACAGATCGCGGATTCCTGCTTCGCACACGTCTAGTTTTTGCTCGTTTCGGACTCGGAATTTTTGCGGTGACGATAACCTCTCGGCCGTGAGATTCGGACTCATAAAACCGGGGGCGGGCAATCGTCTGCCCCTCGGTTCGTCTCCCCAAAGCGTGCGGTGCGGCGAGCCGGATCGGGAGCCCGGCGGCGGCTTTTGCGAGCCGGTTGAGCGCAAGACAAATCAAGCGGTGAACCGCGGCCCCGAAGGGATATTACGCCGTCAACTGCTGCATCACTTCCCGCTTTTTAAGGGGGCCACTCTTAGGCACGCCCTTATACCGCTGCTCCGCGGCGGCAACCGCATCCGCTAGATAGAGCAGCCCAGGTGCCGCGCTCCGAAGGTACAGCCTGATCCCATACACGCCCGCGTCTATCCACTGAGGCCCGAATCGCTGGTTGAGCAGGGCTACTAAGCGGTCAATAGGGTCTTCAATTCTGTTCGGGATGAGCGCCGAGTCCTGCCCCTCTTCCCTGCCGGTCTGCGAATAATACGCGAGGCCGCCGAGCGCCAAGAGGGCCAGTAACCACCACCAGCCTTCGCCTCCACCTTTGCTCGCCATACGCCATAACCCCCGATGAGGATTCCTGTTCGCGGGGAGTATATCAAATACACCTGACTCCTTACCGAGTCCGGCCTAATTCCTCTGGAAAAGGTGACACCGCTGACACCCTTTAAAGCGAAAGGGTGACACTGCTGTCGCCTTTTCCGGTGGAAAGGGTGACACTGTTGACGCCTTTTCTTGGGATTTTGTCACCTTTTAGCTTGGCGCGAGGCGGGTGTCATAGCGTTACCCGACGAAATGGTGAGGTATATTAAAAATACCTAACAAAGAACGGTATTTCCCCCCTAGAAGTGCAACGTGGTAGGCAAAAGGGGGAATAAGGAGGGTTTAGTCTTTCGGTTTTAGCTACGGTGGTTTTGCCTTCAAGTGCAGTTGTCGGCCACGCCGAACTCGAAAATTCGGTAAGGAATGACCAGCGCACCACTTCCTGAAAACCCGGAAGTGGTGAAAAAGGCGGTAGCTCAATGAAATCAGCGAGTTACAAGGCGTAGATGATTAGTCACCACTTCCTGAAAATCAGGAAGTGGTGAAAAGGGCCGTAGTTCAATGAAATCAGGGAATTACGCAGTAAATCCGTGCGGAGATCGGATCGTACCGAAAAGTAAGCTCGGGCGAACCCTTTCTAGATTCTGTGTAAGTGGCGATAATCAACCGTTTCGTCTCGAAAGGAGACCTGATTATGCCACCGATCCGACCCGAACTGCTCGACGAGTTGCTCAAGGATTATAAGAAGCCGGATG